>Ga0307509_10001370_pt1 | contig 41275 bp, 36 predicted proteins | sample 10_EM_MG_FD_202245 | JGI IMG/M metagenome (GOLD analysis project Ga0307509, IMG submission 202245) | Populus trichocarpa ectomycorrhiza microbial communities from riparian zone in the Pacific Northwest, United States - 10_EM | ecosystem: Host-associated > Plants > Roots > Unclassified | place...
CTTTCAGCTTAACGATATTAAGTTTAACCGTTTTGATTCTTCGTGAATTAATTACTCTATCTTTATCTTCTACTTTGAGTTTTGGTGCGGTCGCAACCTTAGAGTTCACCTCTCTATAGGGTGCCCCCGTTACATAGCGGGGGGTGGAGTTGGGAAAAGTGGTGATAATCTCGTGGTGTTGAGATTTCAATCTCCGGGTGTGTAGAGGAGATGGAGGATGACAATCAAGTTGCAATAATGTGTCCAAAATGAAGGTTTCGAAAAAATAGAAAAAACCAATTTTTCACAAAACTGTATAATTGAATAACCCTAACCCAACCACACTGAGGGGTATTTTGTAACTATAGTTCATAGCACTGGATGTAAAAGCAGGACTGATATGCAAAGATACCAATAATTCAGGACCTGATAGCCCATTCAAATCCTACTTTATTTTCTCCTTCACCTTTCTACACTATTGGTCTTATTGTAGACATCTATGCTGACTTGTGGTTTGATGAGAAAGCATGTTGCACATCACAATTGAGTGGTAAAGAATATCATGGATCTTACATAAACTATATTTCTTGGCTTTTATTTGTGTGTCAACCAGACACACTTCTGTATCTTTCATTTGAACAGATTATGCTAACTTCACAAAATGCTAGTTTCCGTCTGCAACTTGTGTTTTGGGATTATAGCACTATCCCTAAGCAACGACCACCAGACGCACCCTAAGAGGTTATGGGAGATAAGTGCAACTCTTACGAAGTTTCAATCTTCTTTCATTATATACCGGTAGCTGTTGGGAACAACCGCTAGCCTGGGCCTATGTGTGCGGTGGAGCTATCGTTTGTGCGTATAAAGGGTTATGTCTCCCGGTTTCTGATGATCCCCCTGAGTACTCGAGTACAGTATTATACTTGTATTTTGTTGTGAACCATTTGCCAACCCCAACTACCAAGGGATTTTCAACCACTACTCCACTGGGAATTATGGCTCTATTGGAGCATGGTGGGTGATCCTCTGCACATTAATAGAGAGAGAATAGGAATACCGGTATCTCAAGTTTTGATGGAGATGTTTGGGTTTAGAGGTAGGTCAAAACTTTGGTGGCTGTGTGAGAATGGTAAGACCATGCCTTATTGAACACTGCTAATTGCCTCGCCGACCAGATTAATAGATATTTGCGGATATACTCGCATCGCCCTATAAAAAAAAGGTTTATCCTTGGCAAATTGACATTCTATCGCGAAGCCGGAACCAATACACTCCTGTTCCAAGTCTTGATCTCCCTCACGATACCCGTATTATCTTCTGTCGTCCGGATTCCCGCCAAGACCGGGCGTTTGCTCAAGGTTAGACGGGGTGTGTACTCGTAGCCTGAAATCAGCCCTCTCGATCCAGATACCCCTACCGGTAGTTAGCATGGCTGCCAATAGGCGGTTTTAGGTGTCCAGTAATACACCACTAACTCTGTGGCACTTGTTTGATCACCATCACGACCCTTGCAAATGAGTGTGACATGCCTAGGTGCCCCGCTGTCGACACCTAAAACCACCATGTGGTTACCATGTTAACTGGCAGCTGGGAGCACTAAGAGAGCCTCTATGCACCATCCAACCTGAAGCAACGCCCGGTCTTGGGCGGAAATCCTGATAACACTAAATGATACGGGTACCAGTAGATCAACTCGGCTGCGCCAGTGCGTACAAGGCCTTCATGTGCCAAATTAGCGTGTTACCTAATTGCTTCTCACTTGTTCTGATTCACGTCAGGGGCGCCCCAACCGATTTTGCGGATGCCACTGCCGGTTTGTGTTTCGCACCAAATGCTACCACGGAGGGAAACGAGTGTGTTTAATTAAGCAACTCTACCGAACAGGATACCGTAGGGTGAGAAACAGACATTTTTATTATACTACATGTTGAGGGGTTCGCGTCCTCGAGGGTTTAGGAGTGCCCGTTTAGTTTTAGCATCTCGGAGTATGATAGATGCATCTCCCGCTCTGGACTTTCCATCTACCATCAATCTTCTTGGCTTCGCCGTTATGGCATTGACGTTTGCGACTATCTACTTGAGCCTCTTCACATCTTAAGCTCAGCGAGGGCCCGCGAATATTATCCGAGGAGTTATACCGGAGCTATCCGGTCAGCCAGCCTTAATAGCGTACCGTACTTGCATTGGACTGCTGATAGGATAGCGACCACCATCGCCTCCCTCGGAGGAGATGTCGTACGTATACCGTACTCGAGTACGGTACTTGGCTTGGATGGGGAAGGCTGACCCAATCAGGTGGCCCCCACGCCAGTTCAGATCTGAGATGGGCACTAGGGTTCGAAGGAGTTTATCATGGTGCGTGGTGAGGACTCGTTGGTTCACGACGTACCGATCGATAGCTCCGTTGCTGCTTTGACAGAATCCATAGACAAGAGACTAATACTGCGAAGAAAGGTGGGATTGTTAGTTGGAGTTCCAAAGTGCGGGACCCCGCCATAGGTTGAAATTTTTTCAATTCCTGTGATTAGAGCTATTTGATAGCTATTTTTTCCACCAAATTCTGAGTTGAAATTCTCAGGTTTGTTATGTTAGTTTCTTGGCGTGCACGGACATAATTTGTATGGAGTGGCAACTCGAAATTTGTCTACTTGTATTGCGCCTTTCTTGTTCTTTGCTGGCTGTTCCCGTGCACCGGGTCTATTAGCTTCAGCCCGGCCGCCCACTCGACTTAGCTTATGCGCTAGAAGGAACCCGTTTTCTAGTGTGTCGATAATTCGAGCATACTGTACTAGTATTAGGCGATTTGCCCGCGAATCCCAAAGGAGCAGTATCCAAACAACTTGGAGCCGAGGATCTATGCTTCTGATGGGTTTTGGCATGAAGGAACCCCGGATACTCGAAATTCGACAGTGCACGAGTAGAGCTCAACACTGTACTCGTAATTTTCTGACGTTTGTAAACACGACTGCTATTGCATGCTACCAAAATATTGCGGCTCCGGGCAATTTTTTGCCCGTATGCAATAGCAGTCGTGTTTACAAACGTCAGAAAATTACGAGTACCGACTGTAGGCCACTAAACCATCCCGCAAACCACTGCCGGAGCCGGTACTGGTGCCGCAGTTCATCCTTCCAGTCTGAGGTTCATGCACTGCACACCTCCTGTTTGGACTGCTGAACCGGCGTGGTGTGCCCCCCCACAACCCCACTGTCCTCTGCCCTATGGCTATCCTATCCTACTTGGCACCCCATCAACTAGTCTCGTGCTGTACTCGAGTACTCGAGTAGAAATGGGACGGTGCAGTGCTGTTGAGATGTGTGTGTGATACGTGTGTGAGGTGAGATGTTCGTTAATGACTAGTCGTGCGTAGAGCTAACAGAGCTAACAAGTGCGACATCGATCCCCACAGGCAACATTCAGAAAGTCTTCGGTGAGCCTCATTTCTTGTTTTCCAGCACAGCATGGGGCTGGCCAATGATCACAGTAGGGTGTGTTACCGGTAGGTTATTGGTCTTATGCGCGGAATACTATCAAGAGTATATTGTCGCCGGTATCATACTTTATGCATGGGAACCAACAAACTGTCAAAAACTCTGACGCCCAGGACTGATATGCGCCGTAACTTATGACGATGTTGGCTTAGGCTAAAAAGAAAGTCGGGATTAGTGGCTGAATCACCCTAAGCCTACCCGAAAATCTCGGGTCCCTCTGATTTTTCGCGGTATCGTGCATGCCCAGGCACGAGCGATAAACGAAGAAAACAAACAGGGCAAACATCACCTCCATCTCCTGATACTGATACCCTATTACCGAACTTTAGGAGCCTCAACACTCTTCGGCAGACTCATCAAGAGCCCGATTACTTGAGTCCCTACATCTTCTATGGTCTCCTATGCGGCCCACGAGTATCGCGCACCCCCGCCTCCAATCCAACACAGGAATTTTTGCCAAACGATAACTCAGGGGATACACGGGTATTTCTTTAGAACACTCAAGCCCCCGCTGGGAGGAAGACTCGACGTCCTCAATAAACTCCCCTTTACCCCGCCAGCAGAAGGATTCTTTCAGTAGCGGTGCAAACCAACCCTTTTATCATCGCTCTCAATTTTTATTTGTGGGGGGGTGACATGGGGAGATCGGTATTTGCCCCACGTGGTATTTGGGCCTTAAGGGATACGTATGGTGAGTCTTTTTCTATCGGTTACGGGAAGCTAGCCTTTATCCTCACGAACTAATTTCAATCCCCATCCGATAGCCTTTATATCAAGATTCTGCACCGATTATACCTCACGGGCCTCACCCAGTTGTTCCCCCAGGTTTCAATATCGCTCTGTTTGTGACTATTCGTTTCGCAGCCCCCTAGAACAGTGTGGCCCGAGAAAACTGAGGCCTCCTTCGACACCTGGGACCAAAGGGGAGCTGTTACTCCATAGGTACCCGGGAAGAGGGGGTGGAAAGCGTATGTTTCACGATTATTTTACTACCCATCTGCCCGGGGCAGCAGTCAAACCTGTGCGTTCATCTAAATCCAGGTTAGTGTTGGTCGGATTTGTTTCCCTCAATCCACAATTGTTCAATTAGAGATTTCTATGGCTTCAGATAGCGTTTCGGACAGCCTTAACAATCTCTCAAAAGATATTTCCTCGTCCCATAATCCGGCCCTGTATTCCTTTAGTCGGAGGGTCACAAGATATCACTCATATTTTGAAATTATTAACATCCATATAGTGAGCCTCATGATACAGTAGTTCGTATCCCGCTTCGGTCTGCAAAGCAACATTTCGGAGCCTATCGATCCCGTGGAAATCGACCCTATAACGAGGACTGGTATCAAGCTGGGGTGATAGATATTCCGCCCTTCGCGCTTTCACCTGATTCTGCACCGACAGATCCTTCCGTTTTTTATTTCGGAGTGTTTGACGGCCACGGTGGTGAGGATTGCTCGGCTTTTGCTAAAGACTACCTACATACATGCATCGAGCAGAGTGCTAAGGCTTTTTCTGAGGGTGAAGAGCAAAAGGTTTCTGCGCAAGCTCAGCTAGTTTCTGCTTGGAAAGACATTGTAGGTGGATATTTTAGAAGGTTTAAGCCAGATTTTGGAGGAAGGGGGGAGGCCGGGGAGATGGAAGCTCTTTTAACATACGCTTTTCTGAAAGCCGACATGGACTTCATCACACGTACCAAGCCGTGGTTTCTCACTGGAGAGGGTGCTCTTCAGGAAGGGGCTCCCAAAAGGCCCACTCCCTTTAAGGGCGGATCAACTGCTTCCATAGCACTCATCTCTACTCCGTATGAGTCACTCCTTGGGTTTTTTTTTTCTTTTTTTTCTTTTTTTTCTTCGAAACTTTTGAATTATTTCTGATCCGATCTAGTACCGCGACTCCTTTCTGGGATCCTAAAACCTCTGCAACACTCGTAACTGCACACATTGGTGACACTCGCATCCTCCTTTCCTCGACCTCCACAGGGCTTGCCCTTCCTTTAACAACAAACCATCATCCCTCATCACCCACTGAATCGAGGAGGCTTCGTCGCTATGCAACCGCCTTCGTCTCGGATTCTTTCGGTGAAGAGCGTTTTGGAGTTCTTGCGAACACTAGGTCTTTTGGAGACGTTTCCCAGAAACGTCTTGGAGTGTCAGCGGAACCTGAAGTTTATCAACGCGAACTTGAGCCTTCTGAATACGCATTCATAGTACTCATGAGCGATGGGATCAGTGGAGTCTTGACAGACCAAGAGGTTGTCGACATTGTGAAGGAATGCAAAACTCCGGATGAGGGAGCGAGGGAACTAGTTGAATTTGCCGAAGAGGTCACTACAGAGGGTGATAACGCAACAGCAGTAGTCGTTAGGTTAGGTGGATGGGACCAGAGAGCCGAAGGTGGAGAGGGGTTTATGGGAACGAAGGACTTGAGAGCATGGAGAAGAGATGAGGCACTTGCTAGCTCTCGAGGGAGAAGGATGTAGCAGCCCTAGTTGGAGCATGCCATTCACCACAGCATGCAAGCATTACCCATCATGAGTTAGCAATCTCCGGACGACATCGGAGACTTGCGGAAAGGCTCCGGGTGTGAGGCGAATGCGGTTCTGAACCAACCAGATCGCTAGGATTTGGCTCCGGATGCAAAGTCGCGAAGTCCCCATTTCGTTAGAATAGACCAGTATTCGATCAATGTATTAGTTTAATTTCTTACGGTATTATAGTTATGCACATCCCTCTTTCAGCATCTGTCTTTCAGCAACGCCGGCATAATGACTTCGGTCGGTACCGGAAGGGGTGCTACACTCCAGGGCACAAGCCCTCTCCATCGCTCAACTCACGGACCTTGGCCATCACCAGGAGATATCAATCATGTGAACGAGTGAATACTGCGCTCAGACACAGCATGTTGCACTGCAATACGAAACGTACAAGTTGTTATCTCTCACACACACCCTAGAGCCCAGGCCACGAAAAGAATCAAAACCTCCATCTAAACCAATTTAGGGAACGATAGACGGAAAACAGGCGGAAAAAAACGAATTGTGATCTGTATACTTGAGCCACCAAGCCCTGATGCCGATGGTACTTTGGTACAGCTTGATGAAGATTGCATTACAACGTTTCACTACCAAGAGAGCCCCGGCGTAGCAAGCATCCACCATTTATTGACTCGTATTTCGTGGATTGTGCAGGTTTAAACGCAGTTCGAGGCATTCTGTATTCATAAACCGGTGCTCATTGTTCCGGGCGCTCGCTACGTAGGGAGGCATTGTGTCGCAAATCAATAGACCAACACTTCTCCTGACAGATGCCCCTCGGAGACTAGCTCCGCACTAGCGCAGGAGCATCCTCGACGAACTGTCAAACAAACATCTACTCGAGCATGCCGGTACTGTAATAGTAGCTGGGACAAGGCATCGGTTTTGTCTATGATACAAATGTGGCAAACCGTAGCTAGTACCGTGTCATACGGTATGTGGTAAAACTATTACTGCCCTGTAACCGTAAAACTGCTCGAATCACTAGAGCATTTTCTAAGGTGGTTGGAGGCGCCGTTTAGCAAGTTAAATTACTTAGCAAAGGGTCACCAACGGTAGGGTGTTGTATCGACGGGTTGGGCAGAGGAATGAACAACCCCCCCCCCCCGGAAACCAAACAAACGATTCAACCCCAGCATCCCTTGGTTCGTTCGTATGCCGAGTTTCACGGAATTTTGGCTGGAAGGGGTATACTGAGCCCCCGCGATGGCGACTCGGCTTAATAAACGTTTCCGGCCCCGGGGATCTGCATATAATTTACCTAGATAGGTGGTTTTATTATCCCCTCATGTACTGTACACAGTAGAAGGCGGTCTCAACTATGCTTCCGCCAATGCAAACGAAGGGATAGTACTCGAGTAAAGTAGTAGTTACTAAACCAACCGTCCGAAGCACCAAAAAAAAAAAACTGCTCTCGCAGGTGGGCACGCGGCCGCTTCATCCAGCTTTTGGCACAGATATCCACCCTCCAATCCACTTTACCCCCCCCTCCCTTCCCCTCCACCTCCATGCACCGCCTCGTTCCCGCCGCAGTCATGATGCTATTTGCTGCCACTGCTGCTCCCACCAGCGCTATCGCCATCACCACCATCTCCACTCGTCCGTGTTTGCTAAGAAATATGCCGTCTACTAATTTTTGGTGAAGAAGTGAGATAAATCTCACCAAAATTCGGTAGACGGCGTTTTTCTTGGCAAAATATGGGCGAGTAGGATAGTTAGTCAATCCTCCCCGGTATGTGTATGTATCATACTGGCAGAAAATGAGGGCTTTAGTCTTAGTCCTCTCTAGAGAAAGAAGAAAAAGAAAAAAAAGAAAAAAAAGAAAAAAAAGAAACATTCCCATCGCCTGGTCGCCACGAGTGATAACTCATGATGCCTCGCTTGAAATGTGATCTTGTCATGTTTAGACTAAACCGCCCCGGTCCCCGGTCCAGTCGCTACTATTACGATAGCTTCTTTCTCTCACCCAAGAGGAAACCCCTAACCCATTTTTAGATTGGGGAGGGGTTTTTTTTCTTCTTTTTTTTCTTTTTCTTCTCTCTTTCAACCTCCTAACTCAAAGGGGTAACAACGGTGGCTTATCCCCAAAACTTGGCGAAGCTTAAAATTGGTCGACCGGCCAGCCAGGCCGACCCGTAAAAATTGGACTACTGCTCCTTTAATAAGGTATATCCGAACCAACCGTGGAAAATAGCCTTGCCTATCACCGCAACAACCAGAGGCGCCCGAGATCCGGCACAGACAAGAGAAAAGTGTGGGGGGGGGGGAAGTTGAATAACAATGCCCCGATCTGCCGCACAAACTGGTTTGGCTCGGATTTGGTTATTCACATGGCGGGAATTAATTTTTTTTTAAATGATGGTTATTCGCACACCACTTAAGTGACTTTGCTATATAATGGCGAATTTACCGGGGTGTGCGGGCTGGCTGGGGGCGGGGGGGGGGAGGGGGAATCATAAAAGATCGTCATGCTCGAGTGATACTATATGATGACAAATTTATTCGTTTTTTCCTTTTATTTCTTACTATGATACTATCCTCCCTCCTCCCTCCTCCTCCTCCCCTACCCAATGCAACGGCGCGCGGCACCGCAAGCATGAGGAGGCGAAGTGGTATGTATCATACTCGAGTACAATTTTTCCGTATCATACACACCGAGAACTTAGCACTAGCTTTTTATAAAAAAAATGCCTTGAGCTGAGGTTTAAGACCAAACACATCCCTGGAAAAAAAAAAGATGGGCCAATGAATGTTCGCCACTCTAGTGACTCGCTTTGTAGGGATAGAGAGAAAGAAGCATTATATGATACAATATCAATATTACCAGCAAGGAAGATAGACATCTCAAGTTTCAATGGGGAGGAGGTAGATAACGTCCTAGACAATGTCTTCTTCTTCTTCTTCCCCCCATGCGCGTAGCCTACGAATTTGTCCATCACCGTTTTTCCGTTTTTGTTTTTTTGCTGGGATGGAGTAAGTACTTTTTTTTTTTTCCTTCTTTTCCAACGCTTGTCTCTCCGCTTGCTCGTTCCGGGGGATGAGACATGTATTGTTGCCGCCGGTATGATATGTGGTTCGGAGATCAGACATGGAGATCTTAATTGATAGAGGTAATCTCCTATTGGAAGGGGGTTATTGTTGTTGTTTTGCTTTGTTTTTGTTTTTGGCTCACTTATTCTTCTTCTCCCTTCTCTCCGGGGATTATTTCTTCTGGGGTGGGGAGGGGGGGGGGTTGTTTGGTCAATATCATACCGTAGTTTTTTTAGCTTCGTTGCACAGAGTCTTTAGTCGGATGAGTGTTTGGGATGGTGGTGGTGGGATGGGAGGGAGGTAGGCTGCGGGTGAAGATGGTTGGTTGGTTCGGTTTTTTTTTTCCTTCTTTTTCGTAGAGATGGTGGAGGGAGTACTGTAGTAGTAGGTTTATGGTTGCGAATGAATGTGACATGTCCTCAAGTTTAAGTTCCTGGGGAAATGTGTTTTGGATGGACGGACGGATGGATGGATGGGGTAAAGTGGAGGCAGAGGGAGAGAGGGAAGGAGTTATGCAAGGGAAAAAAAATGAAAATTTTGGATTTTTATTTATTTATTTATTTATTGTTGTTTTTCAGTCTAAAATGTTTATGAGCAAGTACTTGGTGTGATAGTTAAAGGCTTGCCTACCACAGTCGGAGGAGGAGGAGGAGTAGGAGGAGGAGTATGATAGGAGTATGATAGGAGGAGGGGAAATAAGTGATGATGTTGGAAAACCAATGGTATGTATGGCATGCATTCCGGTATGGTAAAACGAAGGAGGTGTGTCTGTGTGTCTGGTATTTGGAACGGTGGGTGTGTGGTAGAAACTGGGAGGGAGGAGGAAAGAAGGCAAAAAAATTGCGAGTAGGGGGAAGGGGAGGGGAGGGGAGGGGGTGGGAAGTGGGAATGAGAAGGTTTGTCGTCCATTCATGATCTGACAGGAGGGAAAGGCAGTGCTGTATGGTGCTTTACTACTATTATCATAACACTTCCCTTACAAGAACGGGAAAAAACGGCTTTTTTTTTCTTTTCTTTTCCTTCCTTCCTTCCTTTCTTTCATGCGTTTTGCCTTGATTTGCGTGTGCTTCTTAAATCCTAAGCAAAAAAAAAAAAACAGAAAGTAACTTCTACGGTACATGCTCACTCGCCCATCTTTTGATGCAGTAAGATGGGGAGGGAGAGTAACTAGGCAATACAAAAAAGAAAAGAAGAGAAAGATAAAAGGTAAGCTAGGCAAAAAAAAAAATCCCTCCCACTCCCAGGGCAAGCAACTACCCGAACGGAAGTAATAATAATAAGGTTTGAAAAATGAATAAGATGAATAAATATAACTCCTTTAAAGATGTTGAGAAGGAAGATGAAACAAGTTACTTTCTGTCTGTTCTACCATTTCTCTCTCTCTCCGTCAGACAAAACGATTCCTTTCTCCCCCCCCCGTTCCAATATGCTTCATGTACAATTAGTGATGGCGTGAGGGATAGATAAGGGTTGGGAATGACAGGTGAGTGCCGGCTTGTGAAGGGGAGGAGAATGGTAGTTACTATAAACGGTACGAAGATGTTACGAAAGAGATAACCCAATAAACCAGTAGAGAAACAAAAACAAAATAATGACTAGGAGAAAATAAACCCAAGATTTAAAACAAATAACCCATAGTAAAACCCCCGATGAAATAGGTGATTGAGAGAAGAACGAAAAAAGAGGAAAAAAAACACACAACAAAAGAAACCAGTCAAGAGAGTAAAAGGTTGATGGCTAGATAGAGAACGAAGGAACCGGAGAACAAGGTAGAGGTGAAGGAGATAGAGTTATACGGAAACCTTGGCCAGCCCAGGGATATACTCATTACGCCCAGTCATCTTCATATGCGTCTTCATGTGGATCTGAAGGTTGTCGTTCCTGCCAAACTTCCTCCCACAGATGATGCAGGAGAAGGGTCTCTCGCCAGTATGCGTCTTCTCATGCCTCCTCAGATGCTCAGGCCTCTTGAACCGGCTCTCACAGTCCCCCACCGAGCAAACATGAGGTTTATCCCTCGAGCTGATGACGAGTGGGTGGGGAGCGCGACGTTTTCTTCTAGCAACAGCCGGCGTAGGACTAGATCCAGCTGAGTCTCTGTCCGAAGTATCTACGTCCTCCTCCTCAGAACTTATTCCCACCACCCGGGGCATCACAAGCTCCAGAGCCGTGAATGCGGCGCAAGCTCCCCCGGACTTCGAATCAGGTCCCCCCCAGGACGCGAAGGACTGGGAGCAGTCGAACATCTGGTTGTGGGTAGTGTAGAGGCAGTCGCCGTTGCTGGAGCTCGGCGACAAGCTATTCGAGGAGTACCGTTGAGGGGGGGCGTATTCTGCGTAGCTGGCGATTCGTGGGTAGGATTGCTGGTAGTTTTGGGTGTTAAAGTTCTGCTGCTGCTGTAGTATGTCTTCGATGTGTTGAGATTGGTTGAAGGTAGGTTCTAGGGGTGGGTTCGATGTCTGGTGTGCGCTCTCTACTTTTATCGAGAGGAGATTGGGTGCGATGGATTGACCGTTGTGGGCCTTACGCTCGCGTAGACCGAGGAAGCTGTCCTCGAAGGGCTTTGCTGAATAGTTCATTGGCGGTGTAGCATCTGATTTAGGGGTTAAGGATTTGTAGGAGGATGGGTAGCTTAGTGAAGTCGAACTGGAAGCGCCAGAAGACGCGGAGGAAATAGAGTAGGAGCGCATGCTTGGGGAACTTTGGAACATGTTCTCCTCGAGACCTAGATATAAGGTTGCCATTTGATGGAAATTCCAATCTATGCTGAGTCGGTGTTGTTGTTGGGATAAATAGGTGTGTTTTTTTTCTTCTTCCTTCTTGCTGTTGGTGCTTTGGATTTGTTAGGAAATGAGAGCTGGATTTTTTTTATAGCGGGAGTAGACGCTACTTATAAAACAACCCCAACTAGAAGATCCTAACACAAAAAGGGAGGCTGATGGTCTAAATACAGGCCCGCGATACCGCAGTACCTAATCAGTTGGCTCCCCCGTTTCCTTCCCTCCAAGAGTACCGGTTTCCCTAGCTGTCTCTCGGCGCCGGCTCCAAATTTTCCAGTTCAGGTTGAAAGGAGAAGGAAGGAGAGAAAAAAGAAAAGGACTTGCCTTCCGCTAATCGATTAAGCAAGATAGTGGCTGGAAGATCGTAATGGAAATTGCTGATCAAAGTCTGTATGAACCTGCAAGGGTTACTACCACTCCGCCCACCTCCTTCTCCATAGCATCTTTTCCTCTTGAATTTATTTCACATGTATGTGCGTTATAATCCAAACGGAGGCGAAGACCTCTTTGGGAGGTGGAGGGCGGGGGGTGGGAGGGAGGTAAGTATTCTCTACGAGTACACTCCGCTACATGACCAAAAAGCACACATGCCATGTGCATTACTTCTACTATGCCTCTCTGGTTGAGCTAAGTTACTAGTGTAATGCCATATCATAATTTTGATGGAATCCAGCTGGAGGATAATAAGATGCAAAAAGAAAAGAAATAAAATAAAATATTCAGGTCTCAAATTAACCATATCCTCCCAAACTACAATAGTAGATCCCGCACAGGGTTCATGTCCAATAAAACTAATTCATCAATATCCCGAGACGGATGCAGCCTCGTTAAGTTCTTGCAGAAAGTCCCTTTTGTCTCAGCTTTGATAGATGCCACCCACCATCCGTACCACACCTCTTGATGATCGCCGGATGGAGATTTGGTTCAAGAACTGTCCAGCAAATGAAACAGTGGGTACTCAACAGCAATATGCGAAGCAACCGAGAAGAAAAGAAAAAGAAAGAAAGAATCTGGGCATCGGATAGCTGCTTGAAGGACGCTTTGGCCAGGTCATCCGGTCACTGACGTGCATTCATGAGACTTTCAGCAGCATGAGGGATAACAATATTATAGCTATAATAGTGATCACAATAATAATCACAACAATAAGTTAACCTTCTTTCTTTCTTTAGGTAGAATCGAGAAAAAGGCTTCTTTTCGTAGCCGCATAGCCAAATCACACCTGCCCCAGAAAGGAGCACTCCCATCCAACGTCTGCCATTGCAACAAAATTCCTCTTCAATTAACCCTGCTAGCTTCACAGCCATTACAGCTTCGGATCGAGAGTCCAAAATATTCAATTGAGAGGATGGCGCTAAGTTAGATTAGGCCCCGTTGAGGCCATCGAGGGGGTGGATTTTCATTGAAAAATGAGGAACAAGCTCTCTCTTAGCGCCGGAGGCGAGGTTGAACAATTAGAAATTATGTAGGATACTAGAGATAATAGATGTTTAAGTTCCAAAGCCTAGTTTGAGCACGAAAAAGTATTTCTACCATAGGTTCTGCTCCATTCCCCTCTCAGCAACCCGACGGAGATCACCTTATTTGCGTCCTCCGGCTCGCGGTGCGGACCGTGGTTGGTTAATTGACCGAAATCACTGGACTGGAGAAGAGGCCACCGCTTTCGTACAAGATACCGGTATCTCAACTGTATTGACTCAGAGCCCGAGGGCTTGAGATCACTTGACGTCACTGAGTGGCTGACCTCAGCGAAGAGGTAAAAAAGTAGGCTCTAGTTTACAAGTGATATATCATACCAATGCTAAAAAACTTAAGGCAGAAACTTGTAGGCAATTCCATACAAGCACGTTCAGGCTACCTTTCAGAGCCACATTCCTAGGAAATTCGCAGCGGGCTGATCTTTGACAGAAGCGCCGCACGAAAATACCAGTAGCTTCACCATTCCGACCCCTTGCCTCCTCTCAGGTCTTCCCCAGCCTATCGCCAAGACCAGATCGTATTTGCCTCCCTGAGTGGATCAGATGAATGTGCTATTTTGTGGATGGTGGCCCGGGATATGCCGCGAGATTCTCGCGAAAAATAAGGCCGCCAGAGTTGCCAACATCTAGGAGAAACAGGAACCAAAGTTCACAAAGGCTAAGTAAAGACTTTCTCTATAGTTTCAAAGTAATAACAAAACTTAATCTGGCGTACGCGCCATGCAGGGGACCACCCCCTGCTTCCATATACTCGTAAAATAGCTTGAGCGCATCCAGCCCTTGACTCCAGTAGGAGATGTTATAAAATTTTAATGAGTAGACCTTCTATTTAAGGGACTGAGGCATTTGAGCTTGAGACTTCTGCATTTTTTGCCCGCATTTTTCTCTCCAGAGTCGACACCCGAGCCCTCCTATTTCTTTGAAAGTAAAAGTTCGAAAGAGAGCATATCACAATTGGGTGGACATTTATGTCGCGAACGAGACCCTGCGCTAGAATGGACATTGCAATGAGAAATCACTTGACCAGTCTACTCAAAAGAAAAAAGCAAGGAAAGGAAGGAAGGAAGGAAGCGAAACGCCATTTAAAGTCGTTCAAGTGAATAATCCTTGCTCGAGGATGCCCTGAAATAGCTTGCCCCAGCTCATTTTTCCCATTAGCTCCAATAGGACCCACCTCACGCTGCCAGCCTGGATTCCTGTTGCATAATTATTCGTGCCTTCTCAGTTCCTACTGATCACGCCGCCGACCGTGTGTTTCGACCGGGAAAACACATTCCAGCAAGGCCGAATGGCGGCGTGGAGCGCTCTATTCCCCCACCCAATAGCCTCGACCTCTCCGGAAACCCCTCCGTGTGATGCATACATGGCTTGAACCTTGGCTCTCCACTACAACCCTTTTTTTTTTCTCCCATGTACTTTTTTTTGTTCCTTTGAAACGCCCCGATTTCCGCCGCCCTCTTCTTTAACGCCTCGTGTGTGGACTTTTCCAATATGTATGCATCCGCCATTTTTCCAAATATACAGTCTGCCGTGGGTGTATATCCTCCCACCCAAGTTCTCGGCTTAGCCTCCCACAGCCATATTTTGAGGCTCCATTGAGATTCATCCCATCCATGGGCCGTCCAAGCATACGACATCACTCGCGTGCAACGGGTATACCGGTTTGACTGCGCCTATTTGGGTGTGCTTCTGGACTGGTGGCGCGTAGGGTTAGCTTGAAAGTCGCTTTTTAATTAAGAGTGACAACAGAAGATAACGTCATTCGCTAGGTCTGCGCCCACATATCATATCTGCACAAGAAAATTCCCCCCCTCCCTCACCCTTGATTTATTTTTTTCTTTTCCCCCCTTCTCACTCTTTCTGACTCCCTTAACCTCCCATCCCCCGTAAGCAATTAGTTGGCGTCAACTGCGGCTATAGTCAAGTAACCTTTGTGGTCGTGGTGGATTGTGAGGGGCGCGTTTAGCCAAGCGCCCCCCCCCCCCCCAGCACTCATGAGACAGCGACAAGGTCGCCTAATTTAAATTCAACAAATGGCCAACCTACCCTTCCTACATTCCTTTCATGCAATTTAACGGCACAGTCAGCCGAGAACCATGGAAATTTAACTTGACAAAAGGAAAGGAAGGAGGGAAGGAAGGAAGAAAACGGAACCCATAGTGGGATGTACAACCACCCGCTGAATAGAATAAAAGCTAAGGGTACGCCAGAGTCATTATCCCACGAGGTACGGGTAGCGGTTGCAATCCAAGCTATAAAAGTATCCTTATTTTCTCAAGCTATGGGTCGGGTGAGGCGAACCCTTCGGGCACAACCCATCTCCACATCCACACACATACTTCAGCCTCCTAAGCTGCTCCTCGACTAGACTACGCTTAACTCCAGTGCTGTTCCAGGCAGGGGTGGAAAAAAAAAGTAGTGCGACACCTTATGGTGCAGCCTTGCCCGCCTCATGGCGTCTAGGATCCAGAAAAACAGCTATTTTATACCTAAAAAGTATCAATATTAGTACCTTTAAGCCTTCAAATCCAACATGAGAGTACAGGGAATTCACCGGAATAATTGTAAGTATTTCTAACTCAATGGAAAAACTAGAGGTATTACAGGCTATTACCGTAGCGAAGCAATATTGGACCCTTGATATTTTGTATAACACCCTAGCAGAGATGGGTTGGCAGGATGTTGCACCATCATTGCACACCCTCAAGTGCCAGTACGGCAGAGCACCATAACACACACAGAGCTTTAAAGTCACGTTCGGAGCTGCATATGCGAATCAGCGCTTCCCTACCCTACCTAAACCCTCCTACAGTACTAGTACCGGTACACTTTCCTTCCATATTGCGCAACGCAACGGAAACACGCAGAAGCTAACCCTCCCTCTCTCCAGGGAATAAAAAAAATAAGATCAAGAGGAAGACAGATAAGGTTGTCATGTCACCACGCACTCCCGTCGGGTTGTATTAATTAATACATAAGCTACCTATAACGTGAGCATAAACATTATAGGATTTATCAAATACAGGTACAGTACCGTACCTGTACCCCCTATGGCATCCATTCATTCATCAACATCCCCCAGAGCAAGTGTCGTAGTACGACTAGCGAGTGACCAAGATGCAGCCTAGAGCCCCCCACCCCTCCACACCTAACATTCAGTACTTCATACTTGAGTATCATACATTTACTCGCACTGACGCCAAAAGTATGTTAGGGTTGGGGTTGAGACCTTGTTTCGCGAATAAAAAACCCACACACCCTACGGTAACTCAAGAATCATCCATACCCGAGTGTATAATACCATACCCTATAATACATAGCACAGATGCATGCACAGCTTGACTTCGCCTTCAGTCACTAGACCAGAGCACTAGGACACACTAATTCAATCGGAAAACCAAAAGCGAGGAAGAAGAAGAAAAAAAAAAGACAAAAAGAAAGAAAACAGGAAAAGAAGAAAAAGAAAAAAAATCCATGCCGTATGCGAGACAGGTTCATCAAGGGGGAATGATATCTTTTTCGCCTCCGACAGCACTCACTTCACCACACAAAATACCGTATACCGTAGAATTCCATAAATAAGCCGCGCGGTTTATTCAAAGGTTGAGTTGTGAAGCAAGGGATTATCTAAGGGTTCTTACTCACGTGAGCTTGATTTTGGGTGGTTGCGGCCTATTCCAAGGTGTGGCTTATTTACGGAATTCTAACGGTACCTACGGTACAACGCTGACACGAGGCACTGGAATCCAGTTGCTTACTTGTACAGTGCTTTAGTCATCTCCATTTCGCATGATGTTACAGGAGATTAGTAAGTTAGAAGTTGAGAAATAAGAAAAAAGACCCTTTCGCGTGTTTTATCCTTCTCCCTCTCTCTCCCTATAAGCCCCAATCGCTTATCATACGCCAATGACTTCCCCTCCCCCCTCCGGATTGCCGTCGGCTAGCGGGTGGGTGGGGGGGAAACGAGCAAGACATTATGCATCACACCGCCCAGTAACCCCCGATCCTAACCTTTCCCTCCCCCCCTCCCCCCTACAATGGCCGAAGCCTTAACTCTAACTCTAACTTCCCTCTCCTTGTGAAATAAATAATAATAAGCGAAGAGGGTCCGCCCCGCTCGGGCTCTTTTTTCTTTCTTTTCTTCCCCCTCTTGATTTTTCCGCGATATATGTGGCCGCATCGAGAATCACAAAGATACTTTTTGAAAAAAAGTTCGGGATGCCGATGTCGTGCAGTTCGTGTGTCGATACGGTAAGGGATCTAAACGTAGTTTCTACCACCTGAAGGTTGTGGAAAAGTTCGGAAGGGGGGGGGTTGCCGGAGACTCCCATTGGGGGAGAGAGAGAACTGAAAGTCTCACCCTTTCTTTTTTTTTCCTTCCCTTACTGCCATGTCTCAAATGATCTGGGTGATGGCCATGCTAGGGTTTATGGGTAATTAGATTAGGGGGGAAGGAGAGACATAAGTATCGTATCTTTTGTACCACAGCAATCATACGATGTCACTCTGTTCTTTATTCCGGCTGTTTGTGGGACGGGAAGGGAAAAAAAGTGCAACTATTAACTTTGTGAATCATACCCCGACATTAGGACCTCTGCATCATTCGTTATTTTATTTTTCCCTCCTCCTCACTTGCCCAACTATTTTAGTTCTATCTAGAGCTTGTCACGAGGTTATGGATTGGTGTAAAACTACCGTTGGTGGTAGAGGTGGTGGCGGAGGAAGCGGCGGGGGAGCAACGACGGTGATGTGAGCCTCGCGGTTGCGAACCTGCCCCGGTGTGTGTGTATACCGGTATGGTACATAGGCAGTACGAGCAGTTCTAAAGCGCCTACCCTCTTACCCACCACCCACCCAAGCGTGATGCCTCGATCCAGCGGTAGTCAATCCTTGAACAGCTGCAAAACCTTAGTTAGACTACTGCACTGCATTTAGAGGCGGGATTGCAATATGCGAACGACGGCTATGAAATACAAAATGGTAGTTCATCGCGACTCTGTTTTTCCTTTTTCTTCTTCTTTTTTCTATTTTTTTTATTAGAGAAGAACAATATATTAAGAAAGGTAATTGCATGGCCGCAAGACCCGCCGGAAAAAAGCCAGGGAACATGACATGGTGGTAGGAGGAAGATGAAAGGAAGGGGGAAACCGTGGTAAACTACAGGTTAGTGGATTGGTATATTGAACTTTAACTCAAACATTACAGGTACTCGAGTACTGGTACAAGTACTTTAGCAGGATGCAAAAGCACACAGCACAAGGCCTTTGACAGGGAAGGCGGGGGGTGGTAATCCTTGCGGGGGCGTGGCGCGGGTCAGGCACGCTAAGCCTGCCTTGGAACCATATGATTTGCTGAGAATATTTGAACCCACCCAGGTTGCCGAGCCACCGGAGCGACTTAAAAAAAAGCTGGAAATCAGAGTTTCTTTCCAAGTTCAACTAACCGGTTTCCAAATCTAGCGTCAGATTGCCTGCTTGGAGGACGGATTTGGCAGCTTTCGAACGGCTCAAGGGGTACAACATTGGATGTTCAACTCGAGGCTTAACTAACCTTCAAAGCAAAAGAGCTAAGCCCCGCGACCCGAAAGATAGTGCGATGGACCAATACCGTACCTCTCCCTGCTCATTCAGCACTTTACACACTTTTGTTTTTTTCTTCCCCTTTTTTGCTTAAAATATCTTTCTAAGGGAACACGAGTAGTCTCCGACACGGCACCGGTAGGGTAAAGTGAGTTAGGGTAAGGATAAGAAGCCTCCCACCGTATCCAACCCGGCCAAGTATTTCTCGCCAAGTCCTTCACGCTTAATCGGCCCAATACCGGTAAAGCCCCTCTCATCATCGGGACGTGTCAGGGAAGAGGGGAGTCAGAGGAGGAGGAGGAGGAGGAGGAGGAGGAAAATCCGTGTTCGTCCGATGGAAGGCTTCATTCAAGCGGACCCCATGTTGGATTTAACAGCGCCGCATGCATTCCGCTGCCAGTTGTCCATAAGAAGCTTAACCCCAGGCCCCCACGACAACAACAGAGATGCGCTACAAGTAAATAGGAGAGGTGGCAGGGAATCATCACTCGAGCAGTTGAAGCGCATCCCAGATCGTGGCTTCTTGTCATACTCCAGGACGCCATGGTGAGTGATTACTGGTCAGTTTTTCCATCCAGCGTACCACCAAAAGGCCCTATCGGTAACTAACACTCGCCCCCAAAGCTGTAAACCAACGTTACGCTTAGCTGTTTGTGCATCGCACAAGTTGGTGGGCCGGCCATGGACAACTGCAACTTTTTATTTCTTTTGTGTGAGGAAAGCCGCTTTCAAATTTTGTATAATATAGAATCCCCTTCCGGTCGAGCATGACTGCGCTGTTGATATCCCCCCCCTTCTTTCCCTCCCTTGGTCGCATTTAGGGGAAGAAAAAAGCTTAAGCTTCGGGTTTGGGGTTTACTTCCCGGCTTTTAGTCTTCGGTATTCATTCGTCGAGTCTAGGCCAGCTTTGTTTTTTTCTTTTCTTTTCTTCTTCTCTATCCTCAACTTACCCTACTCAGAGGCGGTTGTTCATCGGTATCGTGACCTTTTTTTTAAAAAAAAAATAAGGCGAAAAACGACAATGGGGGGAGATACGTCGAGGAAAACGAGTTCGTGGCCTAGATACAACTGGATTCTTGTCGCGTTGCAGCTGCTGTCTGCTGCGGTCGTCTTGGTCTGCCTTGGTTGGTATGGCTTGAATGATAGATCCGGATTACCTTCGGACTTCATGTGTTGGTTACCTGGCGTTGCAGTATGTTTTATTTTACTTCCCTTCCTGCATCGGGGGGGGGTATTGTCGGTTGGTCTAGATTGTGAAGGATTTCGTTACTGATCAAGGCTGAGGGGATTGGAAAAAACGTGCAGGCAGGTTTCACATTATTATATGCAGTCCTTAGTCTTTCCTCGAGTAACTTAAACGTATACGAGGTCTTCATTGGTGATGCGATATCGCTTGGTTTCTGGATTGCAGTACTCTGCAGGATGGCTCTACTTATCGCGAAAACTGGCACTTTCGGCAGCTGTGCCGCCATCTCCGAAGCGTCCGGGAGGAATTCTTGCGCAGCTTCACAAATAGTACTGGCACTTGCCGTTGATTTGAGGTGGGGCCCTTGTTCAATTCTACAGGTTCGCATCGGGGGTCACGGGCGGGTTGAGAGTTTGAAGTGGGGGTGCGAGAAGGAAATAATCAGATGTGGGACTTTTGAATATTTTTTTTCTAACAACATGCGGCCGTTTAATAGTGTCTTGTCTCTGACGAGAATCATTGTCGCGTTCTTCGTGCGCCGAAGAGGACCTAGCACGCCGCCGGATCTCGATGATTGCGAAAAACTTTATGCCACATCCGAATGAGTGTCGGATCGACCGGTGTTTAGGATGGGACGGGAAACAAAATCTAGATCTCCCTGCGGGTAGTCACGCACGAGTACTGTATGCGCGGGTAGCCAAGTCCGGTGGAGCTGTCACTCTGTGGGACAGTGGAGGCCCATGCCGGAAACTATTTTACTGCGGTATGGGCAACGGTGGAAGCGTATCTACCATTGATATCTATCACGAGGTTTTGTGCATAATAATTAGAAACATAACATTTCGCTTCTTTAATCCTTTTTCCCTCTTTCTTCTCCTTTATTCTTCTTCTTCCCTTTCTCCCTTTTTTTCCCTGTAGTTTTGTACATAACTGCCTTTCACAAGTGCGCCTTCTGCATACTTGGCAGATTTTTTTTACTTATACATAGTATTATACACTTATCCTTTTTTTTTTCATCACGAAATCGCCGTTTTTGATTGCGCTTTTTATTTCGGTTGTTGGGTGTTCGTCCGATTGCTCGAACGTTCTGGATCGCGGTGTGTGGGGTGGGAAGGGAGGGAGGGAGGGGCAGAGAAAATGGATGGGGGGACTCGCAATTGCGCCAGGGGGGCGCCCTACCCGGCTAAGGATGGAGGCTCGCACTCGGTCGAGGTATGGAGCGAGTGAGAGTTCAGGGTATCATCCTTCTTGGCTCGTGCATCTCGGATAGGCTCCCGGTTAGGAGTATGCTTAAGCGTTGAGTTGGGTTCTGTGGGCTCTCTCTTACGATACATACAAGTACCTACCTTCACATGACTAGACTCAGACTTCACGGCCTTGGTACTGTACAGTACGATAGCGAATTATTTTACATGATTCTATACTCTGCTCTTTCGCCGGTCATCCTACTGGGTGGTTTTTGTTCGTAAAAATATTATTTTTCCTCATGATTTTATACAACTCCCTCGTAGGTATCATATTCGTCACCTTTCCCAAAACAAACAAAAAAAAATCAAAAAAATCTACCCCTTGCCGATTATCTCGGCCTCTGCGGTTTCTCTCCCCAATCCAATCCAATACACACACCTACGATGTCTCCTCTACCCTCCTTCTCCAATCCTCAATTAGGACCCACCCCTCAACAATCTGCACCCTATTTCCGAACCTTCCTCTTATGCTTCCCTGTGCTTCTGTACCCCACCACTTCCCTTCGCCCTTCCTAGTTTTCTCCTCCTCTTGAATCTTCTCGTCGTCGCTGTCCATCAGCTGAGCAAGCTGATCGTCATCCCCGATAAGCCCGACGACCACGTTTCCCACCCACCCACCTTCAAGCAATGTGGAGACTATCCCACCAGATGAGGGCAGTGTGAGGGGTTCCTCGATGTAAACGGTCTCGGGAGCCAAGGTGCGTAAAAGAGGAACGATAGATGATGCCTGTGTAAATGGAAGGATATGCTCGAGTGGGCACTCGGATGGAAGCATGGAGGCAGCGAGAGTGAAAGTGGACGCGGTGGGTGAGAAGTGGGATGCTGAGGGTTTACGAATTGACTTATCAGGGCCGCTCCCCGATGAAGCCTCTGCCGCCGTTGCCACTTTTTGAGAGCGAAATGCACTAGATTTGGAGAGCGGATGGGTTTTGAGTTGCGGTGAGTAGACTAGGATGTTGACGACCGTGTGAGTGAGGTCCAGTGGATGTGGTAGATGTGATAGAAGTGACTGAAAAGATATCAGTAGGCAGTATGAGATGGGCAAGGAGGATGAGGTAACTCAACTGATGGTAGCCCTGCTTCCTCGAAATCCGGGTCCGAGTGCTCGCCGAGAAGCACTTTTCTCTCCGACACGACAATCGCCACACTCTTCTTCCTTGCCGGCATCGGAACGTATTGCTGCTTCTTCGATACCTCCTCGGCCTCTTTCTTGATCTCTTTCAGCGCTTCGGTTTTCCTTCTTTCCGAGGCTCCTGGCAAGAGGTCTGCCGCTTTTCCAACTGCGTGTTCTATTTTGTCAACGACCAGCGCGCCTGCCATCATTGTACTGCTGCTACTGGTGTTGTGTCTGGGGCTGCCGGTATTATTGTGTCTGCGGGAGGATTTTTCTTTCCGTAATAGTTCGTCGCGTCTGGCATCTTCAATCAGGTCATCGGTATCCTCCTCCGTGATCCTGTCGAAGTATTGGTGCCGTCTGGGCTTCCGGGATCTTCCCCCAACTTCCATCTCATCCTCGGACTCATGGGGTGAGGCCCATGAGGAGTCGCTGCCGGGCCAGAAATAGAGACCGACGGTTGCGATCGCTGCGGTGGTTAGTGTGAGTGCAAGTGGAAGCAAAAAGTCCTTGCCGCTGCCGGTTGGATGTGGGAGATGGCGGCGACCAGAAGGCATTGGGCGAATGAGTTGGTTGTCGAGCGATAGTGAGATTGTTTGGAGGAGAGTTTTGGAACGTGATGAGCTGACACGACCGACAAACTGTAGGAGAGGTTGGCGGAAATCTTGGACCTGAGAGTGGATGGGATGGCCGGACCACTGGGCGACTGACTGCCAGCAGCAACAGGGATCTGTGCACCGCGTCCCGGATGCCTAATCGAGATCTGGTGGCACAAATAAATAATTACAGCAATCGTTGTGATTGTATTATTGTGCTTGTGTTTAGGCTCGCACTGGTTACTAGAATTGTGCTGGGCACTTTTCTCTTTATTACTCGATCTATAGGTTTCTGTTAGCATTTGTACAATTGGAATCGCTTTTGAACGCGAACATTGGTTACTGTACCCTTTTTGGCGAAAAATTTCCCGTGTTCTGCAAGTGCGTGAGGGATTGTTGTGCTGTTCCCGTCGCTTGCCCCTTGGCGTATTGTGTGATCTTTCGAGGCAATGCTGTCGATTTTTCTCATTATTTGAATGGGGAGGGGGAGATGAATGTGATTTAGAAAGAGGTGATTCAGCAGAAAAGGGATGTTCCATTGTAACATGATTGCATTATTCCAGTAGTTTGAATACCGTATAGTGTTCCTGATGCCCGAACTTCAAGTTAGCTAGAACTCTCTCTCTCTCGAACTTCAGCAATTCCCGGAGGTTCTTGGGGATCTAGAGGCACTTGCGCCAGCATAGTACTCGTACAGCGCCGGTAGGTATCCTTGAGATGGATTGATAATTTGGGAATGGTAGATAGGGAGTGAAAATTGTGGATTCCATGAAAGATATTGAGGTAGGGAGGGAGCTTTCAGAGAACAAATTATGGGCACTGAGAATTGCGTAGCGATTCCATGTCTGCTCACGCTAGAGTTCGTTGGACTTAAAAATTACGCTTTACTGTAAAGAAGGCAGCTCCCCGGGCTCCTTATTTCTTGGGAACAGCTCTCTTCCTAAACAGCCATCACGCTTGTTTATGGCTAATAACAGATGGCGACTGCTTGTTATTTTGCCCCCTGAGCCTCTGAGAGTTTATGGAATATTGTCAAGGCTTAATATAAATCCTTCTAGTTTAGGGAATTGTTGTTAGTGCAAATACACAAGTACGGTATAGCAGACTTATCTTGACCCTTATTCACACGGTTATCACTAACGAATTGGTAGGGTGTCCCTTGAAGATTTCTCTGGGGGGGGGGGGAACGGTGCACAGTGGAATCTGGGCTTTTTTATCACGAGTCTAGTTGCGGTTTGTAGCAGACGACTGGTTCAACTACCGGTTACTCGAGTATAGTACCATTTTTCCGAATTTGATAATAGTTATCGGTGTTACTTATTGCGATAACTATCTATTCCCAAGTTGTTGCAATTTATTATATCATACTTGTACGATTTGGGCAATCGTGTTCAAGTACCGATCGATGTCTGGGCTGATTTCAAGTCTGCAGAAATGTGATTTCACCCAGAAAGGGCTGTGTTATGATACTGCTGTACTAGTATGATATGACCCTCATGCTTAGCTCATCACCGCTGCTGTGATTTTTCTCTGCAACCCTTAAAAAGCAAGAACGAAGGCTGGTTTTTTTTTTTTTGCTCCACCATGGTACGGTACTTCGAGTACGGATGGCCGGAATGTTACTGTCCGGTTTCCTTCCGAATTACTAATATGGAGGCGAGACGTTGGATTAAGCTTTTCGGGATGCGCTGGATTCCAGTAGAGGTTCATCGCTGACGATGTTTGTGGAACGGATGTGCATCACCTTACCAGGGAGGCGGAGCAAGGGTTGGGCTTGGGTAATGTAAGCGCGCAAGATTTCTTTCCTAAATCCTTACATATGTTTGTTTTTGAGTTAGGGTCGACGTGCTGCATTAGAAAACATAAACTAAATGGTCTAAGTGGGGAGAGTGGCAGCTGGTGAGAAGTAGTGAAGGGCAACAAATCGAAGAGAACTGCCAAAGGGTTTGCCAGCTCTAGGCTGTCGCGTCAGCGGGTCTCCCGATCGCTTGTAAGTGAGAATGGGTCTTTAGATATCTCATACAGAGTCATACCAGAAACTTGGTTCTATTACTCTGTTTTTGCTTTTTAAGATAACATCTTCTATTTTGCTGCTGGGGTTGCTGCTGTGATTAACGTATGGGAGGTGATATTCTTCCCCATGCGCTCCTGAGTGGTTTGGGTGTTTTTTTTTAACCCGTGTCGTTCTTCTCTCTATGTAGGAGGTCTGGACCAGGCAGTGATTATCGTCACCGATAATCACTCGATGGTCGGGGTTCAGGGAGTCGGCGAATATGTCCCTCCCCCACGCCCTGAGATCCTAGTAGGGTGGATCTTCCTCTGTGTTGGCTGTAGAGAGCTATCGAGCTAGTAAACAAGATTCTCGTCATCCCAGAGCATTGCAGGACTGACTGTCACTCGCGGCAGATGGATCCTGTGGGGGATGACAGGCTGCAGGTCGACACCTTTCAGGATTTAGAAGCCTTTGACCACACTAGAAAGAGAAACGTACCGAGTGATTTCGGTCTATGGTCACTCAATGTGGTTGTGGCAAAGAAATGCCCTGAGAGCACGGTGCGAGTGAGATCATCGTGAATGAAGCACACCAAAAATGAGAGAAAGACGATGGACTAAAATATCGATGGAGATAATAGACAAGGATCGAGTAGGGGATATGTATATTTAGGAGGTAGCTGGCAGCTCTGGGACTTAAGCAAACTTCCAAAGAGCTAAATTTAACATCATGGAGGGGGGGGGGGGGTCATGAACTTGAGGGAGAGGCAGCTTAGTGAAAGAGTGATTGGCAAACCTAGCTCTCAGGTCTGAGCGCATATGGATCTTGACATTTTAAAAATTTTTGTGTTTGTCCCCGTCCACCGGGCATAGTCCCACTTTAATTTGGTGTCCCCGGGGGGGGGGGGGTACAGCCTTTCCCTCTCGGAGGTGGGGTGGAGGGCTACTTGTATGGGCTGAAGTGGTTTTTTTTTTGAGTGAACGAATGCCCTACGCCCGGCAGGCCAAGGGCTGGGCGGACTATGCGCCCAGGCACCCTGGATGATGTGGTGCTCGGAGAGACCCTAAAAATCAGTCCCCCCTGCACTTCTCCGGCTTCCCTTACATCACACTAACGAAACATACCCCCTAGCTGCGGTGCACAACCCTACCTATCTACTACGCGGAACGCGCATTACCCCGCGAATACACCCAATTCAGGCTCCCCATAACTTGCCCTTCTCAATAAGTGCTTTGCCATCCTGCAGCGTTGGGGGTATGGTACCTTCCTTAGTAATCTTGGATTGCGGGATTGGCCAAAAGCTGTCCTTACACAGGGCCGCAGGTAAAGCCCGAAAATCATTCCTGAGCCAAAGATGTATATTCACGGATTAAACCTTCGTGATTCCTACCCGGTTCATTCGTTCCGCTTGTTTTCTTGGTTTTTGGAATTGCTATGGAGAGCTGGGATCATGAAACATCACTCATGCTTCTCAGGCGGTCCCCGGCTCTCCTTCATTCCCCCTGGTCGTTCTGCGGCTATCTGTAGACTTACTGCTGCTCTTGGGAGTAACCGCCCCATCCTATAAGACTCCGCTGTCGAAGTCAAAGGAGTCCGTCCGAGGTATCACTGCCCGGAACAGACTGGTGGAGGCAGTCTGTCCATTCCTGTGCTCTTGGCCCTCTCCGTTCCGGGGTGCGTGGGGTCCCTGGGCCGTTGGGCACTGCCTTAATCCACGAATAAAGTGTAAAATGTAGGATTTAGCGAATAGAATAAAATAAAGTCCTCTGATTAACCTAATATTTCTCTGTGCTTAAGATGTTTGGTGTACTCGAGTACAAGAACTGAAAGCTTGGTTAAAATCAATGGATACTGAGGGCGTAGGTTAATTGTGCTTCCGACGGAATATTTCCTTATATCCTAGAAGATTGGGGTATGTGTGGTAGCAGGAGTATTAGAGCTAGTGGGGAGGAGGGAGGGGCATCTGAGAGGAGGAGATTAGAAGGGGTCCGTCGTCAGGCGGTGCTGCCACTCGCTAGTAGAGGGGTTGGCGGGAGGCATAACAGTACGGGTGGGTGCCAGCCGAGCAAAGGCGCTCCGATAGCTAAAGTGGGGGTATCCTCTTGAGCGATAGGAGCAGCACTGACTGCCGCAGCGATACCTCAAGGGGAGTGAAGGACCTCGAAAGCTGCTTCTTGGGGGGTGCTTGGAGCATCGGATTTTATTTCGTGAAGTTGTTTGAAGTGGTAGTAGGGCAGGGGTTGGAAGCTGAATGAGGAATTTGGGGCTATGTGGGGGGTTCAGTTTTATAAGAGAGCTTTCTTGGGAACATAGTATTCCTTCCACTCAAGGTTTGTGATGGGAGAGCCACTCATCAGAGGTGGTTTTTGAGAGTGGCCACTCTTTCTGATGATTCCCATTTTATTTACTCTATCGGTACTAAATATTTTATTGGTGTTATCTGTAGAGAGGGGTGAGCATCGGAGGAGCCTAGCCGGAGACAGGTTCAGGCTCAGTGCTGGACTTCTGGTATTGATGGCAATATCATGTAGGCTCTGGGGGGGACTATGGGTAGGGGCGTCCCCTGATGGTTCTGTGTTCCTCTCCGGTCTCAAGCGGCCTAAGTTACTCGAGTACAGTGTCATGTAATTTCGGGAGTCTCAACCAACGCTGTAGACCTGTAGAAGCACTACCGGAACCAAGTGTTAGCACTGGTTTCTGTCGGGGGCAGGGGTTTTCAGCCATAGACAGATATGGTTAGTTGTCAGGATAGACCATTTAGCTCCATTCAGAAACTTCAAGCTCCACTGGCATGGTAGCCTTTTGAATTCCTTTGGACCTGTACTTGATCAGAGCAAGTAATTGAGTGCCCTACTGTTCTGCTTTTCTGGAACTTTATGCTTCTGAAATTAATGTCTCATATTTTAATCTGTGGGAAGCGTTTGGTCAGTAGAGTTTAAGTCTTCCTTACACCATTTTTTTGGAGGTGAATTTAGGGTCGCCATATGACGACAGCAGTTGGCCCTTTAATTTACTATTTGTGTTCTAGTTATTCTCGTCGTACCTGGTGCTAGTTAATCTCCTAGATCTGAACTGTCCCCAATATTGTTGATCGCTGTCCTCATCGTATTGGCAAAAATCCTGGAATGAGTGCTTATATAGCACTAGATCACTGGATTATCGTCAGAAAATGTCAAACTGGCTAGATTACTTGTTTTCCCGGTAGCCCACCGTGCGTAGAAGGGAGAGGTTTGTCCCTTTTTCTGACAACAACACCACAGAAAAATCGCTTCCCCCCCCAAAAGCCTCTCCAGTTAGGAATCAGCCAGAGCAACAAAACTAGACCCTCAGGGTCACTGGTACTGGCTTAGCACTAAGTCTGTCCTGGAATTATTTGGGCTTTGTGATTTTCTGACAATATTTAAACCTACTAGGAGGGCTGGGTTATTTAAACAGAAAGTTCGATTTTATGGCCTGGTTCAGTGGACTGATGCTAGATCTGGGCTTAAGTTAGCATGACTAGAAAGGAATTTAACTCCCCAATAGATAGAGAGGTTCCAATATAGCACATTACAAAGAGGCATCTTTATAAATATCATGAGATGTGGTTTATGTTTTTTTTGGATATGTTTTTCGAGTACTTAATCATGGCTCTCTGCTGAGTTGCCGGTTTGTTTATGTATGGAAGAGGAATAAGAGAGCAGAATTGTATTCAGAAAGTGGTATCGGTTCCAGGACTACTCTCAGGATATCATTGTCAAATTTAGGAGGAAGGTGCCAAGAAGGGGCTAGCAACAGAGGCTACCAGTAACTTAGATGGGAATTTTACTTAGGGACGATATAACGAGCCATAATGAGGTTGGATGGTCTTTGATACCAATACTTTAGGCCCTGTTTGGCACACGACAAATGCTATGTGATAGTTTTTTTGATATTGGATAATGATCAGTTGTGCCTAAGACACATACATTATAATAAGTGGAAATACAGCTAGATCGGGGGGAGGTTTTTAGGGGTTTCGTTTTCACTTTGTTTTCCAAACCTTAAGAAACACATGATCTAGGCCGTGTTGGGCGTGTCATTTTTATAGCATAAAAATGACTTTTATGGCATAAATTTTGGCGTATTGAAGTTTTTATATGGGGTGTGTGTTCGGCACTGGGTATTAAACTACTCGTATTAGATTTGGGCCCACCAACGATGACTTTGTCCTATTGCTATATATATACGGATTCTAAGGGGGGGGTAGGGTGTCTGTGCATCGCAGCCCGGGATTTGGGATGTAGATTACTGGTACAGTACCGGTACTCTACACCAGGATAGCGCTTAAATAGGGTGGTATTTCCTGCTCCTGATGCGGTAGCGCGGGTAGGGCGTTGTTGGTACAAATCCGGGGTAGATTGGTAGGACGGTCCTAGGTATCGATGAGGTTCCACAGATGACCCCGCTTTTCTTCACCCCCAAGATCTCAGTTGTCGACTAGCTCCCTCCTCCGCCATCTACAATATCCTAACTCGTGAGAAAGAGAAAATGTCGCAATCTTTCAGTCACAATGCCCACTCTTTTAACACCACCTATACTGTTAGCGTGTCGAATCATTTTCCGGTTGCCGATGACCGATCTAATATCTTAACCTGGCTATCCCCACTAGATCCCAACCCACGGCATCAGGACATCCAAGACCGCCGGGTCGAAAATGTAGGGGACTGGCTCTTACAAACTGAAGAATTTAGAAGCTGGCACGTCGGTAGTAGGGAGGGTGAATCCGATAACGCAGTTTTGTTCTGCGATGGAGGGCCCGGGGTCGGTAAAACATATATTAGGTAACAACGACGAGCCCGGGGAATAGAAGAAAAGGGCGAATACTGACAAGCCGTGATATTAGCTCATTGGTGATAGATAGCTTGTGTGATCAGGGTGGGGGACAAAATGTCGCCGTTGCGTGCTTCTACTTCGACTTTGCCGTTCAGCGAGAGCAGTCATCAGCGAGTATGCTGGGCGCCCTGCTTAAACAGCTTGTACTCGGGTTAGGAGAGGTGCCTGGGGAAATAACGCAAGCTTATAGGGAGCAGAAAAATTTCATTGGGGGGCGGAGACCGCGACAAACCGATATTGTGAAGATGCTGCAGGCTGCCTCTTCCAAAAAGCGCACGTTCATATGCATCGATGCTCTGGACGAATGTGTGCCAGAACATCGAGTCAAGCTTCTCGGTTCGCTAAACCAAATTCTCCAGGAGTCTCCAGCCACTAGAATATTCGTGACTGGAAGGCCGCACATCCGACCCGAGATTGAAAGGCGTCTTGCTGGGAGAGTGACGAGTCTATCCATAAACACCAAGACGGATGATATTATTAGATATCTTCGCTCCAGGTTGGAAGAGGACACAAACCCGGATGCGATGGATAGCAGTCTGGAGGTAGACATTCTGAAGAAAATTCCTGAAGAGGTTTCCGAAATGTATGCAAAAACAACGGCGCTAAGGAAGCTACCTCAAGCATTTACTAACAGACACATCTCTAGATTCTTGTTAGTCTCACTGAATATCGATGCCGTCCTGCAGGAAACCACAATCCATCGCAGGCGACAAAAGCTCAGCGCAATGTCCAATGGCTTAGGGCTGGGGGATGCATATGGCACAACTCTGGGTAGGATAAGGGGTCAAGGGGGGGGGAAAGCGAGGCTTGGCATGGCCGCTTTAATGTGGATATCTCACTCGGAGCGGCCCTTGAAGGCCGATGAACTGCGCCACGCCCTAGCAGTCGAAATAGGGTCGCCTAATCTCAATACCGACAATATTCCTCCAATAGGCATACTGCTAGCCTGTTGTCAAGGGCTTCTTGTGATAGAAAAGGAAGCTTCCACGGTCCGGTTGATCCACTTTACGCTTCAAGAATACCTCCGGGCTCATCCCGACCTTTTTGGCGCAACTCACTCGGCAATGGCAGAAACCTGCTTAACTTATCTGAGTTCTCACCAAGTCAAGGGCTTTTCGACTAGTCCCCCCTCCAGCCTCCAAGAAACACCATTTCTCGAATACTCTTCCCTATATTGGGGAGTTCATGCAAGCAAGGACCTTTCAGATTGTGCTACACTGCTTGCGCTAAAGCTATTTGACGACTACAACAGCCACATATCCACTAAAATCCTCTTGAAAACACAGAAGATGTGGGGTGTTGATGTGGATAAAATTTCCGGATTCAGTGGTCTACATTGCGCATCCTTCTTCGGGATTGTTGAGATTGTAACTAGTTTGGTAGAGATGGAAGGTTGTGATATCAACCAAATGGACTTCACAGGTAGTACGCCGCTCCATTGGGCTGCCCAGAATGGGAACGAGAGGGTAGTTGAAACACTACTTGGACGAGATGGCACCAACCCCGACAAACCAGATAACGACGGCCGGACACCACTCTGGAAGGCTGTTTACAATGGGCACGAGGGAGTGGTGAAAATGCTACTCGGACGAGGCGACGTCAACCCTGACAAACCAGATAACGGCGGCTGGACACCGCTCTTGTGCGTTGCTTACAATGGGAGGGAGAGAATGATGAAAATACTACTTGAGCGAGACGACGTCAACCCCGACAAACCAGGCAATAACAGCCGGACACCACTCTTGTGGGCTGCTTGCAATGGGTGTGAGGGAGTGGTGAATATCCTACTTGGGCGAGACGTCAACCCCGACAAACTAGATAACCTCGGCCGGACACCACTCTTGTGGGCTGCTTACTATGGGCATGAGGGAGTGGTGAAAATACTACTTGGGCGAGACGACGTCAATCCCGACAAACCAGATAACCTCGGCCGGACACCACTCTCATGGGCTGCTTACTATAAGCACGAGGGAGTGGTGAAAATATTGCTCGGACAAGGCGGCGTCAATCCCGACAAACTAGATAACCTCGGCCGGACACCACTCTCGTGGGCTGCTAACTTTGGGCACGAGGGAGTGGTAAAAATACTGCTCAGAAAAGAGGGCGTCAACCCCGACAAACCAGGTAAGGGCGGCCGGGCACCACTCTCGTGGGCTGCCTATAGTGGGCACGAGGGAGTGGTGAAAATGCTACTTGGACGAGGCGATGTCAACCCCAACAAACCAGATAACGGCGGCCGGACACCACTCTCGTGGGCTGCTAACTATGGGCGGGAGGGAGTGGTGAAAATACTACTTGGGCGAGACGACGTCAACCCCGACAAACCAGATAACGACGGCCGGACACCACTCTTCACCGCTGCTTGCTATGGGCATAAGGGAGTGGTGAAAATGATACTCGCACGAGGCGTCGACCCCGACAAGCCAAATATCAACGGCCGAACACCGCTCCATCTTGCTGCGTGGAATGGGTACGAAGGGGTGGTGAAAATACTACTCAGACGGGACGACGTCAACCCCAACAAATTAGATAAGGATGGCAAAACACCACTCGATCGGGCTGCTGAGGGAGGGCACCAGGGAGTGGTAGCGCTGTTCCTGCCTCTACAATCTACTACCTCTTAGCCAGTCACAAGGGCGAGGAGCTACCACCTCCTTGCCGCCTTCAAATGCGGATAACTTGTGTTCCATCCCCGCGCAGACCGCAACAGCTCCACAACACGTCCGTAACCTCCCCTGGAATACGATAGAGCCTTAGCTTAAATATTTCTCTTTAAGTCGCAGGAAATACCCGTCCAAACCCTTACACAGATTTTCCTATATAGTTAAGTCAAGGTTTGCCAATTTCCGTTTACAGTCTAGAGTTTGGCGTTGGTGGAGATATTTCTATTGTATTGAGATAAGCCCGTATGGCTCGAGATTCCCATCATATTTACCCCCTTCCTTTTTTTCTGGTCGTATCGCCTCTTTGCATATCGATTGTTTCTTTAATTTGTTCACAATTCCCTCCCCCACCTTATGTGTAAACACGAGGGTTATTTAGGTATACTGTAGATATAGAAAGGTCAAGTATTTCTAGCCGCCCGTGAGAAGCGATGGAAAGTGAGATGCCAACTAAGGCACGGTGATTTGCTTCCGCCAAGGGCATAGTTTAATGAAGACTACGTTCAGATACCACTACTCTCCGACCGCGAGCTCCAGCCTGGATCTGGAAAGCCATCGACACTTCTCTCACCAGTCCGGGAGAACCAATCCGGTAAGAAGCCCCTTAACCACGAAACCGAAACCAAACCCCATTCCCCATTCCCCGACTCCCACATCATAACCTCGAAAAAAAAGAACTGCCAGTGGAACCAAACTCCATGCATGCGCTTAGATATAGATAGCTCTCATCACTTATGATTTGGGAGAGTAGTGATTTACTAAGGAGGAGGATCCAAATTAGATTCGGAAAAATTATTCACACCTTCAAGCGAGGAGTTAATTTACATCTGAAAAACCTAAATTGCGGCTTCCCACCTCTGCTTTCCACTCCATGCTTCTATAGACAATTCACCCTCTCACATCTCTATCGGGGCTCGAGGTCGCTTTTTTGTATGTGCTGGCATAACTAACGTTGCATTATTATATACAACATAGTCTATCATATATTACTCTATGTAAACCTCTGGTTAGTGTTGCAAATGGTGGTTGTGAAGGAAATGATTTACGGTTGGGATTCTACGCAGTGGAGTGAAACTACTTCAATGGAGATGAAGATGGTTGATTGATTATGTTAAGTTGATGAAAGGAAAGTGATGAGGAAAGTATGTACAGGAGCAGAGGTGTGTCATGAGAGAAGACAGGAGGAAAGGTAAAAACAAGGGGGTGGAAACAAAAACATAGGCTTACGCGTCCTTTGACTAGTGCGTACGTATGCGACAGCGGCCACTACGGCCAGAAAGAGCGGGCACATCCCGCACCAAGTGCGGCCATTGAACCGCAGTTTTCAACAGTTAGAATGGAAAGTTGTAGCGAGTGACATCCTATGACTGCATTCTGCTTTCATATTTGCTAATAGGGCACGCATCACGTTCTTAAGTTCGCTTCTTTTTACTACTTTCCGGTGTGGGCACAGTTTGGTGCTAGGGTTTGAAAGGGTTGAGCTTCTGTTTTTGGCCGCCCAGTTAAGGAGGCTTGGCAAGGATAGTGTATCCTATAAAAGGCCCCTCTCTCATGTATTTACCCAAGAACATGGACACACACACAACATACCCACAAGCAAGTCAGTTCCACATCAATCTATTGTCTAGTATATTCAGAAGCTACGATCACACCACAGGAGCGGGATACGGCATGCGCGACACACCATCCAACTAAGGGAAGGTTAAGTTATTGTCCCACACCGGTAGCTTATTAATTAACAGTGTACCGAACGTAGCTTATTCACGGGATAAGCACTGTATGTATCGGTGTCTTAATTGTGGTCGGAGCACCTGTTCAAATTACTGGACAGGCTATATATGATGGAGGTGTTATGATCCTGTAGGAGTGGTGATAGGGGATGTCGAGGTGTACGCACGTTCTTGTCTATGGAGGTTGCCAGCTAACGGCCGCTTAAGTAGTGAAAACATCTACATGCAAAACCCTATATATCCGTCCATGCCCTAAAACGTTTACACGTCCACACTTCAGTGTTCCTCCATACTATGTTTGCTTCCTATTGCTTACGCCCCTCGGTGTGTCTAATACAACACTCTACAACTGAGATTATTATACCGTCAACATACTGTACTTTTATCCATACAAACATCTCCAATATCATAAAGTCTTGAACAATTGGCTCCTGCCCTAAGATGATTTCCACTCCTGAAGATATTTCTACAAAACAGTGCGGCAGCTAGCCTTAAAGCAAGAGGGGGGGTACACAAAGAACTGCTTGATAGAATAGTAGACTTGGTCACCTTTGTTTTGGTAAATTCTCATAATCTACTGCTTGCTCAGCATTGGTGGTTGACTATTAACTTTTAATAGTTGATTATTAGTGTTAAGGCGACAACCCCTCCGCAACGACACAAGCAGCGCCGTCAACTCAATTAAGCCTGTCTCGCATCCCCAGGACTTTGTTCTAGTGGCTGTACTATACCCGAGGCTAATATAGGCTGTTCTTGGAGAATAGGTTTAGGGTTCGGTGGGTACGGTGAGCCTTCTCTAAGCCATTGGTAGCCGCAGATACCTAGTGGCTAAATCTTCAAAAGAGAATCTAGTTAAAATCGTACAATTCGGCGATGTTGCTATACTGATGGGACGCTGTTGGTGCTCGGTGGCAGTGGTTAGCATGAGAGGAAATAGTTCAATATCTTACACTCCAACTTAGCTTAGTCCGCAATGAATCCTCCTGCCCTCTGTAAGTTTTTCTCAAGGATAGCCCATGTTAAGGCCCAAATGAAGGGAATATCGTCGACGCTCCGATGTTGTTGATATGACCCCCCACCTCTATAGGGCTAGCGCAGTACAGTAGGGGTTTTGCTAGCTACTCAGGTAATAATTAAACCTGCCAGGAAAATCTCCACTCCCCAGCTTTCTCACGCGACAAGAGTGGCTCTTCTTTTGGCAGGAATCATTATTCTTAGGCTATATTCATTGTGCTCTTATCATACCATGAATCTGTCTTCTGGGACTGGGGTCGGCTATCTAAATCGATTCTTAAAGGAAGCTTGGGTGATACGACTGAGAAGTGGTGGGGCCGACCGGGGTATTTGGATAGTAAGGCGTGAGTGCGGTAAATTGGATTGCTGCACATAACGCGGGCGAGCCCGCGAGGAGGCAGGTTGGATGGTGGAGAACAATATGGGCATATGGAGTGATCCCTCGTGATGCCCGAGACTCTGTTGTAGGCTGAACAGGTTTTATCCACCCTAGGGGTATTGATTTAGAGCGTATTAGTTCTTAATGAAGTCAAGATGGCTAGCCATATTGAGGGGGACTGACGGAGATGTGGATGTACGGGAGATTAGGGATTCACTAGTGAATCCTAGGCCCAAGGGATATAATAATTTTGAGGTGAACTTAGGGTTGGTATTCTGGATGTGACTAAATTTATTTTCTAGAAAACATTAATTGTCCATAGTAGTTGTTAAAGGGAGTAAGCTCAATGCAGGTCCCAAAAATTACAGCAATAAAGTGGACGGCGGTATGGTGCCACAGAGAGTGCCTGATTAGGATGCACTCAATCCGGGAGCGAGCCGGTTGAATAAGCCTCGGGGAATGCAAAGTACTCGAGTAAGGGGCCACCACTTAATTTTCTAAGTTTCTTGACTGAAACTTGATGATTTGCTCATATTAAACTTTATTGCCGAAAGCAGCACATATCGGCTAATTTTCCTAGTAACTTTATGGCAAATACCCAATGGCCGATGGAATTAGCACTGGCGGGATTGAGTAGACCACTACCCGAGGCACAATTGTTCTGTTACACTTCATAAGGGGAGCCCGAACATATCAAGCCAAGGTCACTACAATTTAGTATCAAGGCCCCTACGCCAACCGGATCGTTTCCTCAGCTCTGGCTATGCGACTACTGTACTCGTACATTGACTTCTCCATAGAATATCCTACCGGGGGTAGAAGTGTCATAAGTACCTTGCTTGGCTGATTAAGCACAAGCGAAAATTACACTTATTAGTAGACGCCGCAAGCTATCGTGAAAGTAGAGTCCCACGGCAGAATCGCAGGGTATCTCGAAGTGTGCTAGTAACTCTATCGCATTTCTTTGCGGTCTCCCTAAGTAGTTCGAGCATCCCATGACGATAGGCCGCTAATGTAAGATGGAGAAGCCCGACCTATTATTCCAATCGGCCGATCCCCCGAACTCTCTCTCGCAGGTTGGAAATGAGGTCGTTGGTTAAATACAGAGTGATATAATAAATTCCTGTATGTTCTAGTGCGAATACTAGCCCACCTGAAGTAGAATTTTCTTCGGAACTCAACGCACACGAACTGAGAGCCAATTAAAGAGTTGGGGGGGGGGTATTGAGAGTTTGTGAAGAGAACTATCGTATTAGCGGTAATGAATGCGGAGGATAATTGGGTATAAATATCATCTGATACTCCTCCTCGAGCCTTATCGGATCTTAATGCTTCCTCGTGAACTTCTGATTCCCTCGCCATGAAGTTCAGCTTCTCTTTGATCTTCTCCCTCGCTGTGTTGGCTACTGCCCGCCAATGTGGTACTCCCGAGCCCTCTCAGGAGCACCTGGAGGTCAGCCAAATGTTCGCTCAGGAGGCAGCAGATGAGGAGAACAATCGCCAGTCGGGAGATGAAGCTCCAGTCACTGTTCCTGTTTGGTTCCATGTCCTCCGAGAGGGGGACCTGGTTTCCCAGGGAAATATCCCAGACTCTCAGATTACTGCTCAAGTACGCGTTTGCGGTATCCTACCCCCAAGCACCTGATAGCTGGAATCCCATAGTTGTTAGGGTATGATAGTTAGTTTGGGGTACGACCGGTTTAGGGTCGTGACTGCCACTTGGGGGTTTTTCCCGTTGTGTGGGTTTTTCCTGTTTTGTGTATTTGTGCGCTCTCTTCTGTATTTAGTCTGAGCTACCAGTAGAGAGCTTCCTGTATCGTACATCGAACATCCACATCGTTATCATCACATACCGGAACCACCACCTACGTGCTTTTATCCGTGCTTCGCGCCGTTACCTACGCTACCCCAGTTATCATTGGGTTGTGAGCGAGCTGCCATCAGAGTGTCGCTATCAGCACCTACCTTTTGCTAACGGGATATGGTTTCAATAGCTCGACGTCATGAACAATGACTATAGTTCCACCGGTTTCAAGTTCTCTCTTGCCGGGATAACCCGTACAACCAACTCTGCTTGGTTCAATGACAATGACAGTGATAGCATGATGGCTGCTCTTCGCAAGGGAGACTACAAAACGCTCAACATCTACTACCTGAACCTTGCCGGCGATATCCTCGGCTCTTGGGAGCTCCCGACAAAGCCCACGGCTTCCGTCATCCAAAATGACGGTTGCCTCATCTACTATGGCAGTACGCCAGGTGGAAGCGCTAAAAACTACAACCTCGGACATACCACAGCCCACGAGACTGGCCATTGGCTTGGAATGATTGAAAATAAATACATTATTATCCTCCTGAATTCGGCTGCTAATTCACTCACTCTCGACAGGTCTCTACCACACTTTCCAGGGCGGTTGCACTGGCGGTGATTACATTTCTGATACCCCTGCTGTGAAGACACCCACCCATGGATGTCCTACTGGCAAGAACACTTGCACAGGACCTTCTTATCCCGGCGACGATCCTATCCACAACTTTATGGACTGGGCAAGAATACCTCTCTCCGCACTTGCCCTGATGGTTGCTAACATGCCATATACACCCAGAGCTACGACTCCTGCATGACTGAGTTCACTCCTGGCCAGATCACCAGAATGGGACAGATGTGGAAGAAATACAGAGCTTAAATCTTGCCCGACGAAGTATCTGTGGGAGAACGGAGGGGGGGGGGGTGAGTTTTGTTGATTTAAGAGGCACTAAGAGTACTGTACAGTACAGTACTCTACCACAGCTGGAGGAAATACGGGACATCATAAAAGACTACCCTTGGGGGAACCAAAGAGTGACAAGATTGGGACTCAAAACATTTCAAAAAAAGAAAAAAAGAAAAACCATATTTTCGAGCGGGGCTAGGCCCCCACCTCCCTCCCTCTTTTTCCTTTTTCCATGAATAGAGAAACAGGGCCTTTCTCAGGAAAGCTTGGGCAGGATCTAATTTCTCCTTCCTTTCACGAATCCTCTTTTTCTTCCTCACCTTAGATAATTCTGGATAACAGACGCTTGTTCCCGCCATATGTATTATAGATAGCTATTATAGAGTACCTGTACTATACCTAAAGTTTGAAATGATAAACAGTTGTTCTCGAATCCCATTTTCTTTTTTCTGCACATTTTCATCCAATCTAAACATGATCACATGATTCTTGTGGTGTCAGTTGGTCAATTGGTAGGTGTGGCAGGTACAATACGGAAATCCAGAGAGAGGAGAATATAACAAGGGGGTGGTTCGGAGGGTTCCGCTTGCGACGTTTTTTATTTATTTCTCTTGGTGAGAAAGAAAGAAGTCCCGGACGTACCGGGCCTTGACCGACACAAGCTATACTGTAGCACCTGTGAGGTGGAGCTATGGTGAGAGTCTACGTATCATAGAAGGTCACTCGCGGTTTAGATCGGGGGTGGTGCAAGAGAAGGGAATTGCCAGGCAGCATTATCACAATATTATCGGTGGGACACATTAGTAGATAGCCTAGAGTGCTCTATTGAAAAGCACGTTGACGCGGGAGATAAGCCTCTAACCTATCCTTTATCAGCTGCTCGGATCCCCTTTTGCTATGTTCAGGGAGACCCTCAGTGCCACAGTACAGTCACCGGACGCGGGCCACTAATTGCGCAATGCCCCTCCCCCATTATAACAGTACCGTAATCTCTTGCAAGGTGAAATTTCATTTAACCAACACTTTTGCCTAGTAGCTATACTTAGTGTTAGCATTTCATACTTGAGTTGAATAGATCCCAAACTCAAAACATCTACTGTAGATCCCAGTTTGTCGGTATCATGGTGACGGTGAATTCTCTGATATCAGAGCACTGGGGGGGTTAGCTCCTGGATGATTTCTTAAGAGACACCGTCCGGGGACTAGGTTATGCCTGATAACATTGAACTTGTGAGCTTCACTTTTTGAGATGATAAGCTAGTAGCCTCCCAGAAGGTCCCTCCCTTTCCCGCTAAGGTTTCTTTTTTATAGTTCATCTGATGATCATTGCTGATAGACCTCTAAGGGAACTCCAGAGGCCTCTTAGGAAGGCACCCATCAATCCTTGCGTTCTGTTTCCCCATAGATGTTTACTAGGATGCTACAGCGGGACCACACGTGACAGACGAAGCCCCTCTTACTATCAAGAAACCCTCCCTAGAACGTCTCTTCATATGTCGACAGAGGTGTTAGATAAGATTCTTATCATTCTTCAAGAGTCCTAGCAACTCCTCCAGTCCAAATCTATAGAGAAAGTATTTAGGGCGGTAGACTGTATTTTAGGGGAATATCCTCTTTGCGCTCGTATCCCCCCTTCTCTTCTTTTTTTTTTTCAGATTTTTTCTTCCGCACAAGTGCCTGCATTTTCCCAAACTTTCGTCGTTGGTATCCGAGGTATAGTAATTCTATATTCTATGTAGTACGGTAGGTTAGGCGGGCCATCCTCCGTCTCCGCTACACCTCCGGCGATTGAAATCTCAACACCACGAGAAATCATTGTCACTTCCATCTACCCCCCTCTCCTCAGACACGCCACATTGCCTCTGTCTGAGTGAAGCCATCTCCCTTCCCTCTTCCTTTCCCTTCTGATGGTCAGGCCTGGGAAGCTTGTTCCTAGGGGTTGGTTGAGTTCGCCTTCACCCCCTCTTCTCCGGGCTTGCTTAGGCAGCCCCCCACGGTCGGGAACCCCTCACCCGTCAACGGTCGGTCTTTAGTCTTGGTCGATCGATAAAGTAGTTGCCACCGGTGGCACTGCTCTCTGGTATTGCACTGTCTCCTTTGTGCTCTGCTGGTACGGTCGGTTTTTGCGAAATGTCGTGACCCCGCTTCCGTCAGCCTTCCTCGTACTTGTAACCGGTACAGGTTACCAGTTTAGGTATGGATTTGTTTTATGTATTTGTTTCAGGATACGAGTTTGGGAGACTTGTATGCCTTGTTAGTTTGTTTTATGTTTTGTTTTAGGATATGAGCTCAGGAGACTCGTAAGGCTTGTTATTTGATACTTGTATTGTTTTAGGATACGAACTCCGGAAGTTCGTAAGCCTTGTTTATTGTTTGATTGTTTATGGGTTAGGTATCGTTTGATGCCTTAGGATTTGGATATGATTGATGCGAGATGGAATATCGCAAGTGTATTTAAAGACCTGTATCTCTCCGGACTTAGAGAGATCAGACTTCGACAGACAGAGTTTTCAATATACTTGGTTGAACAGTTATCTTCTATTCCGATTGATTCGAGAATATTCGAGCTTTGCACAGGCCTAAAGCACTTGGCCTTCTCTTAGTAGTTTCGATAAAAGTAATAGAGTCTATTCAATTACTTGTTGGCGTCTCCGGTACTTGATCTCGTTTAAACCACCGGTTTGGTTATGTAACAGGTTTACTCCTGTCTAACGAAAAGGTACAATAGAGGGCTAGCGGTTGACCGGCAAGCGCTAGATCTAAGGGAGTCCTCAGAGAGCTCGAGAATAAAGAGGGATAATAGTTAAAGGGCAAGTGGAACTCTGAGATCGCCGTTCAACCAAGTATATTCATAAATCAAGAGTCTGCTGAAGTCTGCCGTTCTCCTGCTAGCCAGGAGATGAGTTTAAATACAAGAG
>Ga0307509_10001371_pt1 | contig 41273 bp, 48 predicted proteins | sample 10_EM_MG_FD_202245 | JGI IMG/M metagenome (GOLD analysis project Ga0307509, IMG submission 202245) | Populus trichocarpa ectomycorrhiza microbial communities from riparian zone in the Pacific Northwest, United States - 10_EM | ecosystem: Host-associated > Plants > Roots > Unclassified | place...
CGCGGTTTATCGAAACCGCCAGTGCTTGTCTCTCGTTTTCAATTATAAGTTTTAGTTTCTTCTCTTTTCTCTTGCTGGTGATCTTCACCAGTATAGTCGATAGTCAAGATTGCCAATACCCACAAAAGAACGCCTCCCGTGGAAGACCCACGACAATACCTTACTTGTACAGTACCTTCTCATGGAAGTATGAATGGCGCTAAAGCGAACAAGGGTGAAACTAAGGCAGCTGAGCCAACGGGGGGCCACGAAGAAAGTCAAGTCGCAATAGTTTAAACATATAGAGAGCTACTATCGGGCAGGTTCAAGAAAATCATCACTAGCGCTATTCCGACTTTCATGAGGTTCCACGGGTATCACTCGATTTCACAGTGTGGGGCCCATGGTTTCTTGCATCCACAGTTACCTCCATCTTTCCTTAATACAATGATAAGCCCAGTAGTCTAAAGGTCGAGGTATTCGTACACACAAGGCAAGCCGACATTAATAGATTTAGTTATCAAGATTCAAGTGCTGTTCTCAAGGACATCGTTTTTTCAGCAGCGCAAGAACTCCTACCCTTTTACTTGCAGCATGGAAAAATTGTTTATCCGAGTACCGGCACCCACCACGACTCTAACGTCACACCAGCGAATTCTGCACCCAACTACTCTCCACAGGCATCGATCACTTGGTCCTCTGTTCAGGCGTCAGGCATCAGTTAGTGCACCAGATGAAAAAGGAAATCCCTAGCCTTAAGCTCGTATTCTTCTTCCCCATCTATCTCTATCCCTTATAGCTGTCAATATTGGGCTGACGGTCGGAGTTTCTTCAACGAATACGAGTACTGTCGCTATACCGGGATACGCTGAGATCCATAAGATGTGATATTCGCATGATTTTGCTCCTCTAGACTACCAGAACTCCTGACACGATGGGCTGACAATCGGATTAAGTAATCGAAAACCCAGCTACTAAATCCCAGATGCGCTCGTGGGCACGCCAGGAGTTTGAGAGAAATAGGCATGTAGAGGACCTAGTGAGTGCCTTGGGCTGATGCTTCCGCTCTGGTTACGAGTTTGGTATGGGGCATCATGGACGAGTGCTTACTTCTGCCTCTAGGCTCACATACGTTATTTGATTTCGGTAAGATAGAGCTGAGCAAAGCACATCTTTCCCCATCTTTCATAACCCTAACGTAGGATTTAGAATGGTAAGAAGGATCTCGAGATCATAACTCAGCATGCCATCCAGAAGCCATAATGGTCTCATCGGATACCAACCCTGGTAGGAGGTTCACAGGTATCACCTTCGGATAGACTGTTTCCGGTAGTGGTGTCATTCATAGGAAATGCGTCAATCAAATATATACATCGGAAGAACTAGCTAGTAGGCTTGACGTAAATCGGGATTCAACCATTTTACCGTTTCTTGAATTTAAACCTAAGCTCATCGTCACTATCCTCATCACTCCCACTCTCATCCCTCAGAACTAGAGTCTTTTGTTTCTTCCCGGCGCCAGCTCTTGTCCCTTGTGTGACCGCCCCTCTCTTTGTCCCTCGGCCTGTGATAGCCGAGCCTCCCGTTCGTGTCTCTAGAGGGTGGGTCTGTACCGTGCCTTGGGGTTGGGCTCCTGAACGGTCACCGGAGCCAATGGCTTGCATGGAATCATTACCGTCTTCCTGGAAATCGTCGGCCTGTTGCAGTCGCTGTGGCGTTTTCTGGTTCTTTTTTGCTGGGGGCGTCTCCTCCTCATTGCCCAACCAGTACCCTATTTACTCATTAGCTTTTTTCAACAGCCAGAGAAGCCAGAAGCTTATAGTACCATCACCGATCCCATAATCCCTCCCCCTGTGCTCAACAAGATTGACCATGACGTGGCTTCGCATAGCCCTCATGCCCCCGCCTTGCCCAGATCTCACGAATTTCTTAAAGTTCTTGCGCCCATTCCATCTGTCTTCCCATCTAGCTCCTTGATCCCCATATCCATCTCGCGAAGGCTTGTCAGTCCTTGGTCTGACTTCCATTACCTCAACAATGGCTAAATTCTTTAACTGGTCGACATCCAGCCCTTCCATTGCCGTTAGCTCCTCCTCCCTGGCCACTCTAGCCGCCTCATCTTCCTTTTCTCTAATCTCTCGGGCTTTAACGATGAAAGGGTCTTCATCCTTCTGTACTTTTTTCCCCTTGCCTTTTAGGGGCGCAATCTTGTCAGGCATCCTGTTGACTAGCTCGGGTTTTGGGAGTAGCTCTGGGGGGGATTCTTCAAGCGACTCTCCCCGAAGAGCTCGCTCTTCTTCTTCAATTAATTTCCGACGCTTTACCGCCTGTGCCCCAGGGAGAAGGTCCATAACATCCAGGGGCTGTCCCTGCTCGTCTTCGGGCTCGACAGACCTCTTTCGGGATCTCGGGTCCAGCGGAGCTTCGAGGTGTGTATTGTGAGGAGGCTCGTCGGTTTCTACTGGCGCATTACTGGAACTGGCGCTAGGCCTTGGCAACGAAAACCCGGACTGTTTGGCGGGAATAAGCTCAGCAAATTCTGTGATGCTAACCATGGGGCCTACCTGTGCTGAAGCTCCAATGATGCGAGGAGCAGGTGTGCTAAAGCTCTGACCCGACGTCAATTGAGTAGAAGCCGATTGCGTTTGAGCCGGTGGTGGTGGTGAGGGAAGATCTAAGGGATCAATGGAAAATGGGTCTATCAATTTGGGTATGACCCGGGTCCTTGTCTAAGTGGAGGATATAAGCTTGAGGAATTCTAGATAAGCCGGTTGAATACATACTCGTCCACGACCACGTAAAGCAGGGCGGGATGTCCCAGAGGCTTCGCCCGAGGAGGGTGGTAATGGTGTCTCTTCAATGACTGACTTCTCAAGCCGTATGGGTGACCCATTGTATACACTTCTTGGTGCCTGAGGGGGCCCTAATGAACAGTTAGAGTTAAATTTCCATCTACTTGGAGAGGGGATCCTAACCCGGGGCCATTTGCCGAGTCGTGGATGAAAAGTCTTCGTCTAGCGGCTTCCTAAGGCGACTCGTGTCACCTGTTAGGATAATATCAAGGAATTCATTTTGCTCAACCATCCGATATCCCAATCTATTAGATCACAATGATTAGTCCGGCTGAAGCTAACGAAGACGGATCTATTGGTATTTTTGCTGTGCTTTTGAATGACCCACATTTCCTGGACTCTGGTTGAGAGATCGTTCTCCCATTCAGGGTTTTTCTTTGCAATGAATCTCACAACCGCAACATTTGCCCCATGGCCTCGTTTTTTAACAAATTCAACCAACTCTTCTGGGGTAGTCTCTCCTATTTGCACGTCATATCCCTCCAATTTTCCATGCGCATCAGTAACTGGCCCTAAAAAGTTGTTGTACTGGAGATTGTCACAGAAAATAAAGGTATAGCCTTCAAAAAGATTTCTCCTCGCTTGATCTGGCCTATAGAGACTTGAAGGTGGGTTTCCAGGTTCGTTGTTGCTCGGCGGTAGGAACTCCTCGGGGTTGGGCCAGTTCGCGTCAAAATCCTGCTCCAGGGCCGACTGTCTCCCGTCCCGGGGTATACTAGCAGCCTGAGCAACTGCATCGAGATAAGAGCTTGTAACAATGGATTTGCCATTGATGAGAGCCTGTAGGCCTATAGCGGTATTGCGCTTTGAAGCAACAACGTGTGTCGTAGAACGAACAAACGTAGCCAAAGTCTTGATTCCAAGAGCCTCAACTTTATTTTGGTATGGAATCATGCTCCTTTTATCCTTTCTATCCTTTGAGGAGAGAGACACTGAGAAGACGATCGGGTCCCAATATAGTCTGCAAAGAAATCTTGTGTGTTAGTCTGGACGTGGGTACATAAAAGTTGGAGACAATATATGACCTGAAGGCTGGTTCATATTTTCCGAGGTGGATGTAGTATGATTCTTCGTCAAGGGTTACCGTCTGATCACGGATTTCTTGTCCATCAATTCTCGTCCCGTGCTTTGTCTTGTGGTCCTGAACCCTTAGGCTCGGGCGAACGTTTAACTTAAGCTGTGGGGGTGATAAAACAATTAGGACAGGCTTTCCGTCTCCATTGTTTTGGTGGAGTCACCTACCCCGTCACCTTCTCTTACATCTCCAACCTCAATAAGCAGGTGTATCCGTGAGATGGACTTTTGCGATGGAAGCGACAGGTTAACGTCCTGAGAGGGCGTTCGTCCGATGGCGAACCTCTGGTTTGGCCTGAGCCAGAGACGCTTGCCACCCAGAACTTCACCCTCGCACTCTATAAACCACATGCTGGAGGAGTGGGAGTTTGTGAGTGGGAAATACGCGAGCACAGGGCGAGAAAGCTGAGTTTGAGCGGAGACTAGAAGCTGCCTGAGGAGCCGTGGTCCTGGGCGGACGCGACCGACTCAACTCGCGGTTCATTCGGGAAATTTGTCCACGTGACTGGAAGTGATTTGCGCCAAGCCCTCACTTGCAGGAGTTGGCGGTTACTGTGATGCAGAACATAATGGCATCATCTATTCTCACGCATGTTTGATCTCGAGGGGTGCTTTGTGCACGGTAGTGTTGTACTCAAGTGCTGTACTCGAGCACTGTACAGTCCCGGTACTGTGCTGTACGAAGAATAACGGTTAAGTATTAGGTCGCTTCCCCTTCAATACAATCATCATGTTCTGGGCTCAGTTTGTTCCTGTGATTGTTTCCGCATCCCCCTCCGACGAGGTTGTCACCGGGTGCCCAACTGTCTTTGTCCCGAGCATGTGCAGTGCTCTTGAAAGTGATGAGCCATGCTACAGATGGTTTCAGTTGATGCCTCTCATTATCACAGCACTTGGCAGGTTGGTAAAGTGACCCTGAGTTGTTCGATGGGCTCCTCCGGCCGTCGGTGTGGTACTGCATAGAAGGGATAGGTTGGGGGGGTTTGTTTGCCCCGCTGTGACGCAAGAATGGACTTCCCCTCAGACTCCAGTGGGACCTTCCTGTTCCACCTTCAAAATAAATAGACACAAGATTCCCCCACACCCGACGTGCAAGCTTAGCTACCAGTTCAACCCAAGAGTCTCTCTTCGTGCTCCTATTGATATATCCAATCCTGGTCTTATCCATAAACCAACTCCTTCTTTCAATCTCCGTCCCATACCCCGTAAGCAAACGCCACACCAAACCGCATAACAGAATAACCATGGCCGACACAGTTACTACCGACGAGCTTGCTACTTCTCCGATCAAGGAGCGCCAGAATTCTCTGGAGAATGGTGCTACTCAATAAAAGTTAGCCCTTTGGGATAACGTGGTCTTGCTAACTCGTTTAAAGCTTTGGCACATCGTCCCGATCGAGGGGAGCTCGAAGAAAGAAACATCCTACACGCTAGAGCTGAAATTTCGGAACGTCAACAAGGTAGCTGGATGTCGGTCCGGGTTATGAGATGAGCTAACCTTGGCCTAGAACTCGCAAAAGCTATGGCCCAGAGGCCGGAGAGAGACGACCTTGTACAGCGTATGTTTAGTGCTACAAACTACTCAATTTCTCTCACTAACAGAGCCTCTGGTGGGGGTCATCAGGGAATATTTTACCTCATAACGCCAATGTAGCACCGGCACTCATTGCGCACCAACGAGAGTTGGAGAAGAACATGCTTGAGCGTGATCTCAAGGTATTTTTTCCTCTGAACCATCTCCGCACTTTATCACCACATTTACTAACAATCTGCAGGAGAAGCTTTCGCACCGTCCAGAGCCTCAAGAGGTTATCCAAAAGGGTATCTTGAAACGTGAGTAGTTGTTTGCAATCTAGCGTTTCGAAAACCTACTCACTAGGACCTTCGCTGAACCGCACAGCCGACGAAGACCCAACCAATCCTCGCGAGTAAGAACCGATTTCGGATTCGGCAAACCTCAGACTTCATTGCTTACCTTAGGCGCTGTGTGCTAAATACTAGCCCTGCCTGGTGGTTTGAAATATCCTTTTACTGAGTGTTTCAAATGTTTTTCTTGTCTCTCTCCCTGGTTTTGGGTTTTCGGATGCCCGAAGTCAATACCCTATATTTGCGTTTGGCAGGAACGGATATTGGTGCGATGGGGTGCCCCGTGGCTCAATTACCCCAATATACTCATCTCTCTTTACGGAAATGCAATAACTATTCTTATCTTGTTATCCCCCATTGATGCCAGTCGACCAGATAGTGATACCCCACTTCAATCTCACTCGGACGTCCAATGGCCAAAAGTGCTCCTATTTGCCATTCACTGTCTGGAACTGCATGCAGATCCGACCTGTGTTTCAAGCTACTGCTACCGCTTAGACAGAGCGCTAGAGTGACGTGAAATGTGCTGTAAAGGCGTTACAATCCTCACAGTAGAGTACCGGTATCTAAGGTACTGCGTAGGCTTGAGGATATAGGAAACCTAGCCCTAGTCGTGGACCTCTGCTCCCCGGCATCGCAATAGACTCGCTAGCCAAGGCATCGCATCCGCCGGGATCCGCGTTAGCTGGCTGGCGGTAAGGCGGTCCGGTCTTATTGAAACGTGCGCTACGGCCTGGGATTCCAATGCCGTTTTCATGTCCGTGCTGGACGATGCGGTTGCGGCATACGCACCTTGGAGGGGATCGCGGGGAGTTGCTCGAGAGGAATTTGGTGCTTTGCAAGAAGAATAGGAGCATTGTCGAGAGGCAAGGGGATACGAGGTTCGAGGCCTCCTATATTAGGTCTTCTGGAGGCACGGTTTTCGTTTAGTTGGCTACAAGGGATGGGGTTCCTATGATAGGAGTTTTTGTCATGGTTTCCGCACGAAGACGGGTGTCTTGCTTGTTCCGGGGAATTTTGCTTCGAGAGTGAGTTCAAGGGATATCTCAGGATGGGCTACACATGGCACATGTGTTGGAGGGAGGGCTAAAAGGTTCGGGCTTTCTCAAGAGGGATTTAAGGGAAGTGTGGGCTAAGTGTTGATGCGCATTTCATGTAATCGCCCCGAGGGCGAGAAATTAAGAAAGAGACCTCTTGATACCAGCTAACCCGCTCAAATATCTGACCTGTCAACTCCCAAGACAAAGTAAAAAGAGGAAAACAAGACGCCGCCTAGACTTCGTAACTATCAAAACAAGACCATTCTATCATGAAATTTAGTTCAGCTAAAAGAGATCCAATCTAAGGGTTGAAATTCGGCGTTTTGGCTTCCTCATGATCCTCGGAGTTACGGCTTCTAGAGCCAGGTTTCCTTTTCCCTTTTCCCTTCTTATCCTTCTTGTCGCTCTCCTTCTTGGCTGCATCCGCCACGAGCTGTTCAAACACTCCCTCTGGAAATTCTTCATCGGGATCACGTTCCGCCTAAGAGCTATTAGTGAACAAAGTTCTGGAGGCGGGACCGCTCAAACGCCAGGGGCAATACGTCTTTGAAAATAGTTCCAATCATGATCAAGGCGTGAGCCCTCTCGACTCTCTTATTTAGAGCAACGTTTTTATCGTTCAGAACCTTATCACAAACCTCCCTGTCGAATATATTAGTAATAGAATTGGCGGAAAAGCTGATTTGTTTAGATGCTTGCCTGAGAACGCTCTGGATTTCGAATTTGCTTCCTCTCCAAGCCGCAGCTAGGATCTTACCGGTCACTTTCCTTTCATATTCGGCCTTCTTCTCATCGGTCCAATCTTCGCCTCCCTTCTCCTCCATCTTTGCCATTTCTTCCATGGTCATCTGTGCATCTATAGCTGTAGATATAGTTCCCCATGTATCTTTAACAATATTCCCTTTATCCTTGAGTCTACTAAAAAAACCGCTGATCCCGAGAAACTTTTGAGACTTAACAAAAGAAGCGCCTTTAGAAAGGTATGTATTGCCGATAGCTACCATAAAATAATTTCAATAATGGTCCGGGAGGATGAGCTACGGGGGACTTACCATGCAAAATATCAATCCCGAAACTCTCCATCTTGAGATTTTCAACCTCATATTTAGTCTTTTCATTGAAAGAGTGCGTGACCTCGTCACCTTTGTCTGTTTCGGTCCAGACACAAATTCGATCCACTAATTTCTTAGCCAAGGTATCGACTCTCTCCTGTCTAATCTTTCGCCTTTCTGCTTCGTATGCTGCAAGCTCCTCGCGCTGTTCTTTACTCAAACCCTTTTTCGCCCTTTCCTTCCGTTTTAAGTCCTTTTCCTCTTGGCTCATGCCCTCGGCGTCCATCCGGACGTCCTCCTCTGATTTATCCATTAACATCTGCCTAGTCGGTACGCCTCTCGGACGGGGTGTAGAAGCCCTCGATATAGGTGGAGAAGTGAACGGAACTTTCTCTGATTTCTCGGCTGGACGAGGAAGAGGGTCTAAAGGAGGGGGTATCACTATAGGATCAGTCCGGGACGAGGAAGTAGGAGGGGCCTCTTGGCCTGTTGTAGGAGTAACGGAAGTTCTCTTCTCAGAGGGTACAGTATTTGACGGGCCAGCTTCGCTCTCAGAAGTTTTCTTTTCTTCATCGCCACTCGCTAGCTCGTCCTCTTCGGCATCCTTCATTGTGATTTCCATCGTCCTCGTCAGGTCTTTCATGAGCGAGATTTCGCCAATCCTTTCAGTTTAGAAAAATTAGCCTGCAGCTCTGAATAGGTAAAACATAATAATTGGTGAAGGAGAAGCTTTACCAATCAACAAAAGCATCACCTCCGAATATCATACTGAAAAACTCTCCAGGGTCCTCTAAAAACCGTTAGCTCATTAATCCCAATAAAATACACGTGAAAAGCGTCAAAGAAATCCTACCGAAACCGCTATCCGGAACAGCTCTTTCTTTCCCAAATTTGTCATACTGCCTCCGCAAATCGGTATTGCTGAGGACTTGGTATGCTTCGCTAATCTAAAAGGGTTCCGAGTCAGCCTGAGATCCCAACATTGTCCTAGGCAGGTTGACAGAAGGAATCCTGACAGCTTGAAACTTTTCTGCTGCAGTCTCGTCATCAAGGTTTTTATCGGGATGTAGCTTTATCGCAAGCTTGCGGTATGCTTTCTTAACTTCGAGTTCACTGGCTGTCGGCGATACCCCGAGGGCATCATAATATTCTGTTTCCTTAACCATTTGGAGACGATGAAAGTGGGACCTAAAAAAGGCGTGGGGGTAAAGTAGAGGTGAAAGATGAGCGGCAAACAGCTAGAATAAACGCGGCCAAAAAAAGCCGGACAAGAGGTGGGGCTTGGGGGATAAGTGACGTTGTGCAGGCCAATCAAGTTGAACCTCAGCTGGGTGACTCAGCAACTTCAAAGTTCACCCCCATCATTTTCACGTGGCAAACCATGAATTTCACAAAATATCATACGGAAACGCATCATTAGTATGGTACCATTAGAAGCCCCCAGTTTTTATTTATTCACTGCTTGTACTGGTACTCACTCCAGGGGTCGTCTAAATACTAATACCCACTCATAGCAATATATAGTACTGGAACACTCTAGAAAAGGGGTGCTTCACGGCTGGGCAAGAGCGTCAGCCATATGGTTAGAGAAGCTGGTGTGTCAGTGCAACAGTTTCTCGGTATGCTCAGCCAAAGCACTGGCACATTCACATCTACTGCACTAGCAAAGGGAGAGGGCACTTCAATCACAGAAGCGCTCAAGACTCTGCCACTACCATCGAACAGTCCAATTACAGACTTGGCGCACCTTCCATTCTCGCTATTCAGCTAGACTGATATGGAAGTTCGAACTACAAAAAAACAAAAACAAGTTTAGAACTAGCTTCTCGAATCGCCAGCCTATTTCTCTCCATTCTTAGCCATACGAATAAAGCACTGCTCATAAGCCTCATGGATTTCCGGGACCGTGTAGTTGTATTCCTTGAGCTTATTGACGAGCTTAGTAGAGTCAAGTTCACAGTTAGACCTGCCAGCCTTGATGACCTTGCTCTGCTCCTCAACGGAGAAGTTCTTCCATTCAAAAGAAGGGCGGACATGTTGCTTGAACAGAGCAAGAACTTCGTTGTGCGAAATGGCACCAGGGTTGGTCTAAAAGGGGGGCAAGTCAGTGAGGCTCATAAAGTAGTTAGAGAGGACCCACAAAGTTATAAACACCGAGCTCACTGTTCTCAGCGAGGATGATGGACGCTGGAAGGAGGTCAGTGAGGATTGTGTTTGACTAAGGTACTGGTCAGCTCGCAAGTAATCTGTTCAAACATGAGTAACAGTTACATTAGGGATATCAACAACTCGGTCGTATTTGGTAATCTTTGTGACAAAGTTTCTTCCGTGCAAGTCATCCGAAACCGGCATCCTGAGTCTAAGAATTAAGACATTGGGGTAATGAATCAGGATCTGGTGTTACAATTAGCATATTAGGGTTAGGGGAAGACTGATGGGAAACAGACTTCCTCAACCTTGGACTTGGTAGCCGAGTAGAAAGATCCATCGAAGTTTGCTGGATCTTCTTCCTTAAAGCTTGCGCCACCAATGGGATGCTTATCGTCGTAGTGATAAATGCACCCAGTGGCAAACACAGTGCAATGGATGTTTCTCAAGAAACAGCAATCGGCCAGGTTCAAAGTACCAATCACATTAGAACGAATTGTAGCTTCCCTGTTATCCTCACACCAGTCGACATTGGGTCTTCCGGTGCAGCCAGCAGCGTTGAGCACATGAGTCGGCTTGACCTCATCAAGCAGCCTGGGAACCATGAGCCACAATGTTCTCCCTTCCCGAAAACAATATTCTGAAACAGAAGGGAAATGTCAACTTACTTGAGAACAGATTCGCGGTCTTCCATTCTCACAGTTGTAGCCACAACCTCTTTGCCCTGACTTTCGAGAATTGTCTTCAGGTGGCCAGCAACCCATCCGTTTCCTAACTCATTATTAGCGCTAACCGAACCATCAGGAGAAATGTTTCTCCCTACCACCCCAGACCAAAAATTTGTGTCCCGGTGTCGTGAGAACCATTTTGTTAATGACCTTGATATCAGACGCAGAAAAGAAGATATTTGGGGGAGCAATTGATCAATCGACGGGTGTTAGGGGATGGTTGAGAAAGAGTCGAAGAAGCGGGGAGGAGCTGAGCTGTTAAAAAAGGGTTCAAGGGGCCCTGTGAGCGTCGTAGTCGCTCACACCAAGCAGGGGTGATGACACTCCAACACAGGCGAGCTGATAGTCATTTTCTTTCATGCATACCGTACTAAATTTACTTCCTCAAGTAGGGTAATCTGAACTCGCCTGCCGCACAAGCTCAAACCCTGAGCCCAGTGGATCCCAAGAACAGTCTCCTATCGGTGATGAATGTCTGCAATTGACGCGCAGGGGTAGGAGGTATGGGAAGCAAAAAAAATACGAGTTCGTCAAAGTAGGGTAACCAAAAGAAAGAATACGTGCTACTCGTAAGAGACTGGAGTGCTATCCATATGCCGGTATTACACTTCAACTGCCGCTGGAGCAGGAGCAATTGAACTTCGTTCTGGGACGCCCGGAATTCTTCAGGGTATTTTCTCTGCATTCATCTCAGTGGAGGATTGAAAGCGAATATGAGTTGATTCGCCCTTTTTCTATGGAGGGGTGTTGAATGATTGAAAGGTGTACTCTGTCATTGGGCTTTGCTTTCTGAGTAGGCTCTGTCAGTTTCCTCCCCTGTCTCGGAATGGGGAAAGAGGCTGGGTTTTTGCAGTAGTTTTGGGCCACTTTCTAGGAAATAATGTTTCCCACCACATAGAATATAATATTCAGTTATTCGAGATTGCCGGTGGAAGAGTCCTTTTTGGGAGGGGCAATACCAACTAATGTCTTAGTGTGAGGTACAATATTTCCAGTTGTGATTGCTGGTTGAATTGAGCACATTTTGTACAGTTCTATGTAATAGGTTTTTCTGTAGTTGATAGTTATCTGGCTGCGAGTTCATTAGAGCTGTTGGCTGCCATTTCACATTCTTGCAGAAGCTATAATATGCTTTACAACTCTAGAATAATGTTAGGTGGTATCAGATCTCTAAGAACAAGCGAGATGGGTAAGACCGGGGTACTTTATCGTAGATGGAGACGTGTCTAGGAACTTGAAGGCTCAATATAAATGTGCGTAAAATAGTGATAAATATTTTTCTACTAATAACTTATTATATTGATAAGGTCTCTTCTCTGTAGCGTGATGATTTCAGTAAAGCTCAAGATTTCTTTTTTTTTTGTTTAATTTATATATTCATTGTTAAGGTACAGGAACTTGCTTGCAGCGCTAGCTATGGCGTAAACGAAACCTTAATCCCAAACACCCATCCGCTTGACCTCTTTATGGGACAAACAAATACCCCTCACCCATAGGAGAACAATCCAACATGAAAGAACTCGCAGTACTATACCCCCAAGACCCTATGGTATGGGCTCACCCGCACACCAGCCACCAACAAACGTTAATGGGGAGGAACGCATAGGAAAGCCCTAACACAAAGAAAGCAAACATCAAGATGTACGATCTTGGTGACAAAAGAAATTGACCCCCAACAAAAAAGACAATCGGGTCCAGCGACAACAACCACAACCACCTCCTAATAACAAGTGATAATAAGATAAAACAAAATAAAGTAGAGAGTAGAGATACAGAAGTTTAATATATACAATTACCATCTAGTTTGCATTCCAGCCCTTTCCTGCAATTCCACAATTCTTTCCGGTATACTATCTACAAATTGGTTAAAATCAACCAGCTGTAGCATGTCCCACTCCTGCTGTACTGCCTTTCTCAATTCATTAAGAGTTCCAGGAAAGTAAGTCCTTGCTTTAATGTGCTGCTTCATAATTCTCCAAGCATTCTCATTAGAATTAACATCTGGTGACTGAGCCGGTCTATCATGCCTTGGAATACACAACTCTTTTTTAGACTCTCATAAGACCTTTTGACCCCATGCCATGGTGCTCCATCCGTGACATACAGACCCCCAGGATCTCCCTTCCTATACCCTTTTTGTCTCTGAAATGCCGGGCCTACCACTGGCTTCAATACCTGTTCTGAGTAATCATTGCAGGTGATTCCTTTTTTTCTAGCAGGCTTCAGGAAGACAGGCTCAGACTTCCAGTTATAGCTAATAGTACCTTACACTCCCAGTGAAGCTCAACAGCTATGGAAGGTATGTTGGATGTAATCATCGTGGTAGCGCTCACTGTGCAAGCGAGTCACCTATTATGAGCCCCGTTTGGAGGTTTCAAACGTGCACTCATCGGAGTACATATGGCAGCGCCACTACTGTTTTTGTATTTGGCGCCAGCATATGCGAGAAGGTCCTGCTAACATTCTTTAAAAATAAAGGGTCTTTTACAGGCCTTGTACCTAGTATATCCTTCCTTTTCTAGTGCCCACTGAACCGTTCTTCCAGAAACACCAAGACCAGCCTCCTTAGCCAACCGAGCCCGACACAGCCTTCTACCCTCCCAACCACTCCGGAGGATCCTAATCAGAAGTTGGATTTCTCTTATGTTGAGAGATAGTGGACGACTGGAATGAACTGTAGTACGCCGCTTATGGTGATTGCAAGCCCAGGTAGTGATTGTTGATCGTGGCATACCAGTTCTTCTTGAGGTTTCATGCTTAGAAAAACTAAGATCCAGTAAGGTAAGGAACTGGGAGCGTTTAGAAGTATCCCATCGTGATCGTGGTTTGTCTTGTCTGGTTGTGGTAGCCATCAGTGTATGTGTTGTGGAAACTCGAACTGGCTTGGCAACCGGTGTGGGGGTTAATATCTGTTGTCACCAAGCTCGTACAGGAGCAAAGGAACCCTTCAGCACACCACTAAGAAGACTAAGAAATATGCTCTAAGTGTTACGGGGTAGCTAACACGGTATGATTTCGAGCTAACTAGGGCGAGGATATTCAAGACAACGGATTAATAGTCAGAAAGGCTCGTAGGTAATCGTTTGGTAAAGGTAAAGTAAAGTGTAGTCAAATATCTTAGAGTTAGAATATAACTCCATTAACTTGATATATTGTTAAGGTCTCTTCTCCGTTGCTTGATGATTCTTCAACCACCGAGGGAGAGGCATCTTATTTATACTAATGTTCATGCTACTTCGACTTCACTAGTTAAGAAGTATCTTCTTAACAACTCAGTTCGTCAGAACAAAGTGCGAGCACCATTTGACACTGAGAACTTGCCCAGCTCGACTCAGAGAATCTCCCGAACTGCTATTTCATCTGAGGATGTCACCACTCTACCAGTAGACAGTCTTCGATATCTTTGTCATGATAGACTATAAGTAATTATGCGGCCCAAATGCCTACATACCAATAGTGATATGGAATATGGAGTGATCAGTTCCGATATCCAGCTATCAAAGCATTATGCAGCTTAACGCATATGCAACCAGAAAATGAGAGGAGTAGTATTCTCTAAACATCATTCCAATCAGTTAAACATATCTTGAAATGTCCTCTTATTTAGTATTCCGAGTCGTCCTCCAGATACCTCTGTGAAGCTCATAACTCCGGGAGCTTAGGTTCAGATATATGGTCATCCTATGAAGCCATATACCTCGCTCTTAATTATTAGGTAAGCTATTGCCCCTAGGGTAATACTAAGGCCCCACTGGGACTGACAGAAAGGAAAGAAAAGGCCCAGCACTGAGAAAGACAACTACTACGACATGTAGTCTTTTAAAGTAGGGCCAGCTGTAACCTAAAACACTTTGGTTGCGCCAGACATTACATCAGGCCAAGGCACTGGCAACAGTCAAGGAGGCAGTGCTATATCAAGACAGTGCGTAACTGAGGTAGGAGGCTGGAGTCGTAGGAGTATAGTGCAGTAAGGTGCAAGCTAGGGCAGTAAGGTGCCAGTAGAGGATAGCACAATAGTAGGGTATCAGCCAAGGAAGAGGGTAGTAGGATGCCAGCCGATCCAACTGTGTTGATAGGAGAGCGGAAGGGTAGACCAACTTCTTTGCCGTAGGAACTATCCGTAAACGTGTTTCTGCCTGACTAGACAGTAATCACCTGGTTCCTTACAGGGTGTACAGGGAAAGTGACTGTGGCCTGTTGACGTTTTGCCCCTACTGCAAACCGTGTTCCCAGCCGTCTGTAACATGGGCATTGAAGGAAGTGTTACCGACCATGCAAAATGCTAAGCTAGGCAAAGTAAGTGCGGAGTAGGCAGAGGCAGCAACATTGCGAGATGAAAAAGCCAACCACTAAAGAATGAACAGGGGAGAGTATAGACTGAGAGAGTAGACCTAAGAGCATAGAGAGAATAGGGGGAGTCCAGTACCCCCTAGGGATAAACCTATGATGGGGGGTGTGGTGGGAGGGAGTGGTAATAATCTTGTGGTGTTGAGATTTCAATCGCAAGAGGGGTAGAGGAGACGGAGGATGTCAGTAAAGCTCAGGAGGTACTTTGATATTTATATCCTGCGTCGATAAAGTGCATGGCCTACAAGTATCCACCATACTAACTAAGTAGTACCTGCTAGCCATTTCGAATATTGCCTCATAGTGTGAACACCTTTTGACCATGAATAAAATGACCCTACTATTGACTTTTAGACTGGAGCGCTTTTGATTTCTCTGGTGTGGCACCACGTCCCAGTCAGGGTTCACAATGCTTCTTCTGTCAGGAGGAACTGAAACTTGTTTGCATGCTAGAACGTATCCGCAATATCGGACGAACAAAGTGACCAATTTCGTAATTGGACTTATCGTACTTACAGATATCACTCTGGCTTCATGTGTAGAGGCTTTGGTTAGACTAGAGCTGGGAATTGTACCAGTGGCACTATTCTCTCATAGTCTTCCCTTACCGAGTAGTCCTAAGTGGTATCATCTCAAATATACCATTGGTGTGGGTGCAATCATACTCTCATTTCATTCCAGAGTAGACGGGAAGAAAGCGTCCCGTTACTTTAGCGACAGGGTTTCCTGTGCCGTAATGCTATGTCTGTAACCTTATGTGACGTTGACCGATCCCGTCTGGAACACTTCCATAAGCTTGCCAGAGATGCTCTCCCATATATCCTGTGAATACCATCCAGTTGGATGGACCGCCACGACGTATACAGTGTTATAAGATAGGTTCCACTAAGAGTATCCTTTGCTGTTAGGACGCAACAACAACGACACCGTCTGGTGTTGTGGTGCCGTCCCAACGGTGGGGCCGGAGGGGGGTGTTAGCTTCATAGGGGGAAGGTAGGATAACTCCAGGGCGTACAATAGTAGGTGGAAAATCTTGATATGTTATGAGAGAGGGAACGTAGTTTGATTGACTTATAGAAACAAGATAACAGAGTGAGAACTTGAACGAGAAAAGACTACACGATTCCCCCAAACTTCCTCCCCCCCCTACATTTCACATACTTCCTCAACTTTAGCCTGCTTTGCGTCCGGATCAAACCCCTTGCCCACCTTTCAGTGCCCCGCCCATGCCTGATGGCAAACCCTCACCAACTCCCCCCCGGCAACACTGCCTTTGGCAGACTATCGGCAGCCTCCTCCCCTCTGCCAATACGGTCGTCTACACCAGCCGTTGACTACCCTCAAGCCTTCACTGCAGAACAACTCGCTTTTGCAAGATCTTCCCTTCGCCTGAACCTCCGGGACTTCCCCGATTTCTCCTAGGGCACTTTGTCTGGGCTAATCCCGTCAGAGACAGCAACTCTCACCCTCCTTTCTCAGCTTGTAAGAGGGCTGGTTACAATCTCGCAGGAACTTTCCCGAGTTACTCAGAAGCACACATCCCTCGCCAAGGGAAACGACGCACTGAAGGAGGAGCTCCACGACCTCTCCTCACAAATCGCAAACCTCCCACTCCCCCAGGCCCGGCCCCCCAACCAGGACCTCTCTGTCCTCCAATCAGCGATCAGGGACCTGTCACATCGGGTGACAGCCAGTGCACCCCCCCTCCCCCAAGCGCCTGCCCCCACGCCTCAGCCCCAGCTTCCAGCACGCCCCCCCCCCCACTAGGAAGGGGAAAGGGAAGGCTCGAGCACCCCCCTGTCCTCCCCCCAACTCAAACGAGGATCCTAAATACCTCATCCCTTACTACGAAACAAAGCTTAGCAGGGCTTTCGGTGACCCGGAGCGCTACACACAGCTTTTCCCCCACTTCTATGAAGCTGGTGAGTTCTGGAGAGGGGCGTATGATCTAGCCTCTTTCACCCCCGGCTACCTCCACCCTGACTACACCTCCTCACCCAGGTATGCTCAGGCTGCCTCTGGCTCTGGCTCGGGCGGCAGGACGAAGAAGGCCTCTAAGCCCCCCTCAACCCAACAAGTTGCAAGTGCGGCTGCCTCCCCCCTTAAGAAGGGGCCGCCCTCCCGGCCACGGGCACAAAGATGTTTCTTCGCTCCTCGCCTTTCCCCAGCCCCTCACCCAGATGCTCCCGCGATTGCAGCAACCTTTCACGACATCGCCGCTCGCGTTCTCCGCGAAGCTGACTGCTTTCTCCTGCTTGGCTTCTCCGCATCAGTTAACGTCCGTGGGCCATTTCTCTCACAGTCACTGACAAGGCGACACCAGCCGCGTCCTACGCCCCCTACTTTGAATCCCTCACCAGGTCCCTAAACCAGTCCTTCCCTGTGGGTGAAAACCCCTGGGCCCAGTTCATCCTCGCCCCCACCGCCGTACAGTTGGCAATACAGGCCCTCCGGCTCCGTTTCCTCCCCCAAGATGAAGAGGAACTTGAACTCTTCCCATATCTCAGGCAGGCAATCCTCAATGACAAAGCAACTCCGATTCTCTCAGCCCGGTACCTTAATCCGAGCAGAGATTCTAGGGGCACCAAGCAGGCCACTTCGGTGGTTGTCACCGTCAACCCCCAGCATGTTGCGACCCTTACTTCAGGAGTCGTCATCCTCTTCCAGAAACGCAAGGTCGAACTTGCCTTCTCAGCAAGCCACTCCTCCCAGTCTAGAAACTGCTGGAGATACGGACACGCGACCCAGCGGTGCCCCGCCACCCACCTGACGTGCCCCATTTGTGTGCTTCATCATACTCGCGCGGTTCACAGATGTCAGAATCCAACCTGCCCCCGGAGCGGGAACAATAAGCCAGTCCCATCGGGTTGTCCGACCTCGCCCCCCCATTGCTGCAACTGCGGTAATGACCACACTGCCATCGTCAAAGAGTGTCTGGCTCGACCTCGACCTGCTGTCCCCTCCCGAAACCCCACCCCAGAACCCCAGGGTCATGACCACATAGACGTGGCCGTCGATGGCGACCAGGCACCCTCTACTCCCCCGAGTGGGGCGGGTCCCAGTCAGATGGACCTCGTGATCCCCAGACAACCCCCTCAGGTAGGGCCTTCGCGCCCCGGCTCCACTCAAGGGTTTGGCGGTCCTTTCCCCCTGGCGGAGCCGCGCCCGTCCCCGGCCCCCTCAGCTCGTCAGGTATGTCTTGGAAATGAGTAACTCGCCACCCCAATCTAGCAGGAGGCAGACCTCCTTCCTCTCCCTCCTTTCCATCATCCAACATAACTGCCTTGGGAGCTGGGATGTTTTTCTTTCCTTATTTGAGTCTTTCAAAGAGACGTGCACATACCCCTCGGTGGTCCTCCTTCAGGACCCTCCTGCTAGTCAGGCCCGACTTCCTTCTTTCAGTTGCTTTGTGCCCTTTTTTCCACAAGTCAGGAAGCTCAGGGTGGCATTCTATGTACATCGTTCTTTTCTTGCTCGTTTTCCTGTATTGCCAAGGTTCACAGAGAGGGTCGACGTTATGTCCCTCGACATCTCTTCCCAGAAACCTGTGTTTGGCTCCCGTTTCCACTCCTTCAGGCTCGTCAATGCCTACTCAATCAACTTGGCGGACCGCAGGGTCCACTCCGTCCCTCCGGAATCCCTCTTCCCAGACACGGGCGTCCCGCTCTTGGTGGTGGGAGACCTGAACATCCACAACTCCCTGGCTGACCCGCTGTGCTCCTTTTCATCCCAGGAAGTCTCCTCCTCTGCCCCATATTTCGAGTTGGCGGCGATGGGCGGTTTTGCCCTAATAAACTCCCCTGGCGTGTATACTAGATTCCCTCTCTGGGGAAAGGCACACCTCTCCGTTATCGACCTTGCTTTTGCCAACCCCCTGCTCCTTCCTTTCGTAAAAGGCGGGAAACCTCCCTCCCCTCGACGGGCTCAGGCCACGTCCCCATCACCATATTGCTCGCATCTCTGTCCCTGGATCCGGCCCCCCCACGCCTCAGGTGGGACCACATGGACTGGTAGCTGCTCTCCCCCCTCATTAAAATCTTGATAGTCCCTCCTCCTCCGCCGTGCCGCTCCCCGAAGAGCCTAGACGACTGGCTGACTGGGACCCTTGACTGCCTCACTGGCCTTCTTAAAGACCACACCCCTAGATCACGTCCTTCCCACCACTCCAAACCTTGGTGGTCCCCCCACCTCACCGTCCTGCGCCACAAGTATCATAAGGCGGCACGACTGGCCAGCAAACAAGGCACCATGGCCCTGAGAGAAACAGCAAACATCTCGAGAACGGGCTATTTGAAGGCCATCAAGGTCGCGAAGAACAAACACTGGTCCTCCTTCCTACTCTCAGCCACCCTCCAGAACCTGTGGATGGCAAAGAGGTTCGCCTCAGGCCGAGCTCCCCCCTGCTTTCCTTCTCTCCCCGGGGCTGAAACCCCGCAGCAGATGAATGAGGCCCTACTGAGCCACTTCTTCCCTCCTAAAGCACCCTTCTGCCCCCCCCCTAGACGGAGGCCGCACAGTTCGGTAACCCTCTCACTAAGGAAGAGATCACCCATGCGCTCTCCAAGTCCTCCTCCTCTTCGGCCCCTGGCCCCGATGGCATCCTATACCTGACCTGGAAACGGGTGAATGCGATCAACCCTTCAATCCTCCTCCAGATCCTCTCCCTGCTAGTTTCTCTGGGATACCACCCGGCCTAGCCGAAGGTGGCAAACAGGGTGGTCCTTGACAAATCGGGAAAGCCCTCGTATGAGTCACCCTCCTCCTTCAGGATTATAGTCCTCCTCCAAACGGCCTTGAAAATCCTTGAAAGGATAATTGCGACACATCACCTCCTCGCAGCCCACTCAAAGGGCCTGATTCACCCTAATCAATGCGGCTCCCTCAATGGGCTGAGCACATATGATGCCTGCCTGACCCTCATGAACGACGTAAAGACCCTGCAGAGAGCTCGCCTGAAGGTGTCCTCCCTTTTTCTGGACATCAAAGCTGGTTTTGATAACTTTGACAACCCAACTCTGTCCCGCATTCTCAGGGAAGGCAGGATCCCCCATTACCTGGTCTCCTGGGTCGCTTCCTTCCTAGGTGAGCGTAGCTGCACACTGGTTTTCCAGGGCGTACCCGGCACCCCAGCCCCCATCAACGTTGGGGCCCCTCATGGCTCCCCTATCTCTCCTCTGCTTTTCCTTATTTATATCGCTCCCCTCCACTTCAGGATCCCGCGGGGACTGAGGCTTTCCTACGTGGACACCTTCGCCCTGACTGCCGCCTCCCTTTCCTACCGAGGGAACATCCGCAGACTACAAGAACTGTTCAGGACAATCCAGGCCAGGGCAGCACGTCTTGGCATATCCTTTTCCGTCCTCAAGACTGAACTCATACACGGGAGGACCCCCAGCCAAAGGCACTCGCAGTTGTATCTCTCACCTATTCAGTTACATCGGGAGATTTTTCACCCCCACGATTCCCTTCGGTGGTTAGGGTACTGGTTCACCCCCTCCCTGTCCACATCGACACACTTCTCGCGCTGCCTGGCGCTGGCCCAAGGGGCTTTCGCCCATGTCAGTCGCCTCAGTTTCCCCGGTGCGGGCTCGCCCCCTACCGGTGCCATAGGTTGGCAATATTACTCGTCGCGCACATCCTTCTGTATGGGGCAGACCTTTTCACGCCCAACGTGGGCTCCCTCACGAGGCTCAACACCTTCTGGCACAAGGTGCAAAGATGGGCCACCAACTGTTTCTCGTCAACTCCCATCAGCATCCTGGCCATCGAGTCCTGTCTGCCCCCTATCCCCCTCCTGGTATCGCAAAGGCAGAGTCTGGCCGCCCTCAGGACAGTCTGCTCCCTGCCCGGAATTAACCCGGCAACACCATGCCTACACCCCACCTTCCCCTTCCTCTCCTCGTACCGGGCCCCGGACGGCTCAAGGGCCCACACCAAGGGCCTCTCCTTGGTCTACCTCCCCCTGAGTTGGAAAACCCCCCGCTCTTCTCCCCCTCTCCGAAACCACCTCCCGATAGACGCAGTGGCCCAGAGGACTGCCGCCTTCACTGGAGGCCTGTCCAAGATGCCCATGATAAATGGAAACCAGGTCCCCGAGGTCTCGGCCCTCCTCCCCCCGCAATCCCTAATGACGAGCACGTACTCTGCCCTAAAGAAGAGCGTTAGGGAGGCGCTCATTGAGGACTGGTCCAGACTGTTCCTCCCCCCTGCCTACTATCACCACCCCCCAGCCCTACACTCTCGACCCTTTATGGGCCAGGGCAAGTTCATGGCAGGGTGATCCACCAGATGAGAGCCGGGAAAAGCTACCTGGCCGCACACCCCTCCTGAAGGGCCCCTGAGGCTGATACCTCCTTCCCCTGCTCCGGTTTGGAACCAGAGTCTTTCGAACACGCCATCCTCACATGACCCTCTAGACAGGGCGCCCGCGCAAGTTTCCTCCACGCCGTCACCGATGTCGGTCATGAGGCCCGCCTATGGTCCTCCCTCCCCCTACTAACAAGGCTCGCTACCTACATCAGCGTTACCTCCACGGGCTTCCCCCCGACTATGTTCCCGCCTACCACTCCCCCCTCCTCCCCGCCCTTCCCCCTCTCTTCTCCCAACCCGCCGCCCTCCGTGTTCCGAGTGTTTTCCTTGGCCGAGGCCTAGTAAGATTGTAGCGAGTTGAGGTTTTCTTTCCTGTAACTTATGTAGGCTTTCCTTTCACGTGAGTTGTATGACTTTTCTTTCCCAACTGTTAGAGTGGCCTTCGGCCCGGCGGAGGAGAACCCCCCGTGAGTGTGGATATTTACTGGTGCCGTGACTTTCTTTTGTTATTGTTTGGATTTATAGGTTTTGTTCTCTCAATAGCTTGTGCTGCATGACGGTTTTTGTACCTAAAACAATAAACGCATGATTACAAAAAAAATAAAAATAAAAATAAAAAAAAGAACGAGAAAAGACTAATAATCGGAATAAAAGAATAGGAAAAAAGTCCTGCTTTTATCCTATGAACAACGCGCAATACATCAGCAAAAAAACTCGATTTTGGATCCACACGCATCTGAACGCACCCTGTAGTGGAGTTTGCATCTGGTCAGCATCCTGTGCATCCCATGAATCTAGTTTTAAACTTCAGAAGCCAAAATGGACATGTAAATGTTGTCCGTTAGGGCTGAAAATTCATGTTTGTCTACGTAATTGTTAGATTAATCTTAAAATGAAACGGGTTTTTTGATTACATAACTTCAAAAAAATTGTCCCGCAGAACGCAGCCAGAAGATGCAGGGTGCGCTGAAATGCAAATAACGCAAACTGATTGTTTTTGCTGATGTAAGAAAGTAACTAGAAAAGGTTTTCCTCCACATGATACAGATAAGAGCTAGTTCGTAACAAGAGTGTTCCAGATACTGTTGATGAGACGAGGAGAAACTGTACCTGCTGCACGATTGTTTCCAATACTGTTGATGAGACGAGGAGAAACTGTACCTGCTACACGATTGTTTCTAATACTGTTGATGAGACGAGGAGAAACACAAACTAATGCATGATAACAATGAAACGAAACATGAATCAACGGTTCCTATTCACAGTTTCAACACACTCCCCAGTGGGGGGTTTAGTATAAGCAAAGAAACGACAAAAAAAAGCTACAAAGCGGTACTGGAATTTCTTGAAACTGTAAGAAACCTAAAGAAACTAGGCGAAGAAATAAGAACAAAGGTAGGAAAGGCGATTACGAGGTAATGCATTGGTAAACAAATCTGTGGGGTTCTCCTTCCCACTCAGAAACTCCAATTCGAAGCGACCATGTTCGTATTGTTCACGGAGGTAGTGATAGCGCACGTCCATATGCTTTGAGGGTCCGTGCAATGTGGCATTGCGTGTGAGGAAATGTGAGATAATGTTGTCGCCATAAAGAATTGGTTTGGTACTCGGGCTGGATATCTGTAGCTCATGAAGGAGGCCTTGAACCCATGCGAGTGACTGGGCTGCTAAGGTCTGAGCAATGTACTCTGATTCCGTGGTAGATAGCGCAACCACTCCCTGCTTGGCACTGAACCAAGCTATTGCAGAGCTAGTATAGAAGGTAACAGAGCTCGAGAAACTATGGCGATCACTCAAAGAGTTTGCGTAAGAGGCATCGCTGTACACTGAGAGTTGGCCCTCTTGATGTTCCTTTTGTTGATGGTAAGTGAGTTTAAAGTTGACCATGTGCGCTAGATAATGGAAGATATTTTTAACCATTTGGATATGGCTTTCTGATAGATCGGAGAGGAATTGGGACAGGCAGCAGACCGCGAAGAGAATATCTGGCCTGGTTATAAGAGCAGCATAGAGGAGGCTTCCAATCGTGGACTGGTACTCCTGCAAGTCCGCAGAGGGTTCGAGTTCATCACGTTTGAGTGGACGTTCGGATGGCGAAAGCGGAGAGGCAAGCCGCTTCGTACCAGATGGGAGATATTTCCTTAGAATACAACTGACATAGGCTACCTGGGCAAGGGTGACCGTGCTAGCTATCCACTCACGCTCAATGGAAAGCAGGTGTTGTGGTCTTCCCAAATCATGTACAGTAAAGTAACTCCTAAGCCATTTCGTGAATTGGTTCTCTGACTTCGCTACTCAGAGTAAGTCATCCACATGAACACCAAGAAACTCACCCGATTGGTGGTTAACGTAGAGAGCAGGATGTGGGCGAGATGGAAACAATCCTTGCTGTTGCAACACCCCCGCTAAGGTCTCACCCCAGCACCGTGCTGCTTGTTTGAGTGAGTAGATGCTTTTTCAGAGACAGAGGACATTGCCAGCAGGGACAGCAACCATTGGTGGACGTTGGATGTGGATTTCCTCTAGTGTTCGTTACGGGGCCTCCAGGGCCCCGAAACCGGTGGCCCCCCACTCTAATCCCCTGCTCCGCCCTGGTCAATAGCCCGCCGTGGGCAGTCCTTTTTTCACACCCTGCCGCTGCCCCCGTCCAGGCCCCTGCCCCATTCAATGCTCTGGACAGCCCCCCGTCAATTAATGTTGCCCACTTGAGGCCCCGCTTTTTCGTATATTCCCCTCTTGAACCCTCCTCTTTTGATACATGAATGAGTAATTGTGTGAGCATATATCAAAAACCAGATACCTCAAATTATATACGGGGATTTATTTGCATGGAATGATTCATACCATATGAAATAAGAATAATTCACAACACCGATTGGAAGTCCGAGTTGCCTAGACTAGTAACATATATTGGCTCAGCAGGCCATAGGCCTAATTCATACGCCCAATTCATACACTCTATTCACAGGTTCAAATCATATGCCCTATTCATAAGCCATATTTATCCGCCGGTGCCATATGCCCAAATGATACGCCCAAGCCATACGCTTAAATCATATGCCCAAGCCATATGCCCAAACTATACGTTCAAGTCATACGCCCAAACTATACGCCCAAGCCATATGCCCCAATCATAACCACAGGCGTGCTATGGAGTTACTGTGTTCAGAGTTCACATAGTGAAATGCTGAGGTTAAAGGAGTCTATTTATAACAATAAGAGTTCTATAAAAGGTAATTATGCTAAGTTAGATGTGACTCGGAGGTTTGAGTTAGTCATATGATTTGTGTAAAAGTGAGAAAAGACTGTCCCATCCCTCCCACCACATGGGGACAACACCATGGAGTAATAGAAAACAAGAAGAATGAAAGGCATAATAGTTGAAAAAAGAGGTGAATTAAGAGAAAGAAAAAGACAATCCCCGAATATGCTTAGGTGGTAGCGCTCCTACCAGCACCAGCGCCTGCCCTTCAACCACCATGACCGGAGGGCGTCGGCATCCTCCTGCCACCAGTACTCCAACCACTCTCACTAGGGCCCGCAGAGTGGCTACCAGCCCCACTCCAGCCACTCCAACCCCTACCACGAGTCAGCTGAACTGGCGTCCGCGGGGTACGACTAGTAACCCCAGCCTCAGATGGCCCGTTTCCAGCCGGGTGTGCAGGGGTGCCTCCGATGGCCCTGGGCACCACCCTACTAGTACTGCCACAAGCCCCTCCCAGTACCCACATGCCTGGTATCATGGTCTCCCTGGGCACCTCGCGCACCACCTTCCTCACTACCACTTCCATCCCTCATACCAGAACCCACACCCCCAACCAAATTTACTTGTCTAACCACTCCCCCAGCATCCCCTGTAGTACCACTACCACCAGTCCGGCTAGTGCTCCCAGGGCCACCGTGGAAGCGACAGCATACAAGTGCACGAGGATTATCGCTGTCATCACTGTCGCTGTCACTACTGTCATTGGCAGGGGGTGAGTGATGGGAAGAAGCTCCCTGGCAACGGGGAGGGCCACCACGCCGAGGAGGTGCACCTCCAGGAGGAGGAGAAGGGGGAGCGCGCCTGGGAGGAGGAACACCCACAGGATGAGGAGCACCACCGGGACGAGGAGCACCCCTGGGAGGTGGGGGAGGAGGAGGAGGAGCACCCCCGGGGGGAGTGGGAGGAGGAGCGCCCCCGGGAGGAGGAGGAGGAGGAGGAGGAGGAGAAGGAGGGAGGAGGTGCACCCCCGGGAGCACCGCCGTCCTGATTTTGATGACATCTTATCTGTTCCTGAGTGTCACCATCTGGCTGGCCAGCCATAATGTTTATGACATTCTCAACTAATCTCCGGTCCTGGACGATGAGGGTAACGCGACCAGCATGTCGCGCACCCAGGGCTCCAGCCCTGAACAAAAAATTAGTAAATCTGATAATTATACTAGGAGAGGAACTCAACTTACCAGGCATTGTCATCAGGAACTCTCCTGCTGCGACCTGGAGGCATTCAACAGCTGATCTCTGCCAACAGAATTGTTGCTCGAGTGCCAAATCTGACACGATCTCGTGGCAAAGACGATAGAATGGGGCCTTGGGAATTAGGTACCCACCATTGTGGCGATACTTAATAATATCTGCCATTGCCATCATCCAAGTTGGATACCGAACTGGCTGCTGGAGCCCACCAACAACCCTCCCAGCTCTTTTCCGCCTGGGGTGCCGGGTTGGGGGCCCCCAATTTCCACCACCCTTGCGGCCCAAGATACCATCATTTGCGCGACATTTGGGAGGCATTGAGCAGGAGTTACATTTTTGGTGTTTGCTTGTTTGTTGTGTTGACGGACAGGTGCGTGAGGAAGGAGGTTCACAGGAAAAGATAGAAGGGATTTTGCTCAGAACAAGTTAGACGCAAAATGATCTTTGGTGTGTAGGTGAATGGAGTCAGCTTCCTTGGGCGCATGAGTATTTGTGGGTATGTGTATTAGTGGGTATGTGTATTTGTGGGTATGTGTATTTGTGGGTATGTGTATTTGTGGGTATGTGTATTTGTGTGTATGTGTAGTTGTGTGGATTTGTATGGACCCTATACCTTCCCTGATAGCCGAGTCGGATATTAGGGCTTGCTAAGAGGAAGAAGTGTGTTGGAGGAGAGGTGGGCAAAGAGTTATTTTATACCAACGAAATAAAAATTGGTTATTTCATGAGTAGTGCCAGTGCCTTTCAAGCCCCCTCGTCACATCTTTCGGGGAGTCCCCTGGTGTTTAGGTGTATATTGATTCATGATATCTAGATGAGTAAACGACAGTTAAGGTTGATAGAACATGGGTATATACATACACTTGAATTGTACAATGGTTAAAGTCGCGTAAGACTGCAACCCCAACTATACCATAACAGTTAATGTACAATCCCTTCCATGTAGAAATGGCTTGAAAATATTGTACTAGACATTGTATTTGTTCCAAGATGATCAGCAAAAGAAATACCTTGCTTTCTGGCTTTCCACGCTCAACCTGTGGGCCGGACACTCCAGGTGCTTATAACATAAACTCCTGTTCTGGGTGCGTCCACCCAGGCTCATTCCGTCGGGAAGTGAAAGGACCGCATCCAATGTGTCCGGACGGGCAAGTCAGCGTTCAGACGCATTGGACGCGGCCCCTTTGCGTCCTGATTCATTTGACCTCCCCTGGCGCAGCCACCCTGCTGATACTCTACCCCCAGCACCCAGCCTCTTCATCCCTTCGCTCCCAATGCACCGATTCCCATGCTGCCCTTTTGCGGACGTCTTGTGGCCGGGCGATCTCTCCTTCCGGCCTCCCCCTGATAGGCCCGCCAACGAGCTTTCTTTCCATGATACCGGCTCTCCTTTAACCCCGTCACTAATCTCACCCTGAATCCATTTCTTATCCAGAACTCCAAGAATATCACCTCCGCTTCTCCCACACTCCCGGATTCCCTCAGTCCTCTTGCATATTCGGTGGACGTTTTCCCGTCCTTACTTCCTCCGCCCTCATCCCTCCCATTACGTTCAGCCCTTCCTCCTCCACCCTGTGATCCCAGCCCCTCTGCTGGCATATCCGGCGGACTGCCCCCCTGTCTTGCTCTTTCATGCGGCTCTCTCCTGAGCTCTCCACATCCTATCTCATCTACACCATGCCTCACACCACCTCCCTGGCCTCTTAGTGTCCGCTTGCGGGTCCCACCGTCTTCCCTGGCCTCTACAGTCCGCTTGGCGGCTCCCACCGTCTTCCCCCGCTTCTCACAGCCCCTCAGACTCATTCCCATCCCTGTCAACCTACAGCTGCTAGCTAGACGACTTACCCAAGCTTGCGCAGTTTATAACCATCTGCCCGAGACATTCCCATGCCTTCCGAACCTACAATTGCCCGCTAGATACCTTACTTATACTTGCGGAGCTTATAACCATCCGTGTAATTCATTCTCATGCCTTTCCTGCCTACCAACTCATACACTACTATTGGTTCACCATTCCTGACCCTTTTAGCACGCGTAATTTGATGTAAATTTATTACATATATATACATAATCAGCACGTGGTGATAAAACAATTCTCCCTATCCTCGCGATCGGTTTCTTCAACATGCAATTCCGCCTGCCTATCGTCTTGGAACTGCGCTGCACCTACCAAGACTCCTGGATTGGGCCCATGTTCTCGCCGCAGCTCGTGCCGACGATGTCCTCCTCCGGTATCCTCGAGGCCGCCAGCGGCCTCCAATTGATCCAGCTCGGGATCACTACCAAACTCCCGCCTCAATGTGTTCTCATCATTGCCATATCCCGCCGGCCTCTGGACCTGCTTTCCCCGCTCATTTGCGATTCTGGCCTCCAATGTCGTCCTCATCCACTGGATCATTTGATGTTGCTAAACTCTTCCTGTTTTGCCCCAGCATCGTGTCTGACGTTCCAGTCGGGCTATCTAGCCGTTGGCTGACCTTTCACCCAACTCGAGTACTTGCTGTTTGCAAAAGTGGCCGTATGCCTGGGCCGTCGGGGATCCGGACACTTTCGAAACCTGCCAGTACACATTGTTTTTCTTACCCACGGAAGTGACCCTTGTGAAAGCCACATTATCGATACAGATGCCAGTCTGCCAACATCGCAGAGAATAACATAATATGGCGGCTGTCAGACAGATAAACGGGCCATTGATCTTATTCAGGAAATCCTCATCCTTCATGCCTTGCCTTTTCGGACTAGAGTAATATTGAGCAAATATCAGACCCGGAATCTGGGGTGCTAGGAATCTAAGAGAAATTGGCTGTTCGCCAGATTAGATCGATTTACTCTTACTGCGATTAGAAACAATCCCGACAAATGTCAAAAAGATACCTCATACCTGCCCGCTGGGCAAATGAACCTATCCTCGTCCACTAGATATTCCACTCTTCGTGCACAGGCTGTAGGATCCGCAATATTGAGCTTCTAGAGTTCTGTTATAGCCTTCCTTACTGTATTCAGATACTGAGATTTGTATGCCCTGTGCTATGCTCGGATCTGCAAATCAGTAACCAGTGGTTATTGCATTTAGTCTAGGATAGGGTGTTGGTTATCGATTAAGGGTAACTTACCTGGTCATTTGAGGGCAGGGTAGCATCAGCAATGTCGGGAAAGCCTAATTTGGTCCAGGCATCGTTCCAACATGTGGGGACCTCTTCTGTGAGGGTAATTGGGTCCGGAAACCGATTGATAAAGATCGTCCGGTCCCGTGTAGGGTCACAGGATCTGGCCAGAATGGTACGCTCAACCCCGGTTGCCATATTGCGCCTACTGCTGGCTTGCTGTCCTCAGCTATCCAATTCCAGTACTGTTGGATCTGGGTGACTTGGGGTTATCACCGGCATCGCAAGTGGATTCAGGTCTGTGGGCGAGCGGGACCGAATAGCAGATGTAAAACCATTTTGGCTAACTCGTACTTAAGCAGACGTTCTCCGTCGAGGGTAACTAAGCCTCCTGCTGGAATTCTGGGTATTCCCGGGGGTGATTGTCAGTATCGAGCGCTGCAAGCTAAGGAACACACGCCCAATTGGCTTTTGCGCTCCCCAGGCCGATGGATGATCTGAATCGTCCCCATGCTGGCCTAACTCGTTCTCCTCACTCTCCTGACTCTCCTCACTCTGGCCATCGTCACTCATATTCCCCATCATTTGAGTCTAGACTCTCATCCGCTGACCGTAAGACTTGCTGCCAGTTGTACAGGACAGGCTCTGGTACCTGGAGTCGTGAAGAAGATGGCTCCAGCACGGTATCCCTCCTCCTACCTACAGCGGACCCAGCCATAACAGACTCAACACTGGGTGATATTATTGTAGGTAATCCGTCCCGGGACCCAGATTCCCGTAAATGTCCGCGAAGGACCTCCCTTTGCCTTTGCCTTTCCTGCCTCGATGAACAAGCTCGGTCCGCCATAAGCCGCTGCTGTTGTTGTGACATAGTATGCAGGTGAATAGTAATAGAAGAGAATTGCAGTGTATGACGTTGAGGTGCAGGTGGTGTCAGGAAGCCTCTATTGGTAGGTAGCTAAGGGCACGATATGGGATGTGAACTTGGAAGATCGAAATTGTCGGCCCAGCTTCCTTAAGAACTAAGAACATTCACAGTTCATCAATCGCTTTCATGTCCGATGGCGTCAGCACACACCGCGCGTCCAAAATGCAGCTTGATACTTGATATAGGAATTTGCACCCGAAGACTTGGCCTCGCTGCGATTTCACTGGGGCAATACGAGTGTTAGGTACTTGGGGTTCCTGAACCAGATGAAAAAAGATTTATCAGGATGTACGGACTAATCTAGTTTGAGTAGGTCTACCAAGCGGACAGAAACAAATGCGGGTAATGCTAGGGCTCGGGCCCGGAGGCTAATCTCTGAAAGCTAAAGCTCCCGGTAAGGCTCAATGGATGAGATATAAGATGAACAGCTAGGATAGGAATAGTAATGAAAGGGGCAACCCCAAACGCAAAACATCTAGAGAACAGCAAACATGATCCACACAAGTCCAAAGAGCAAACCGCTAAAGCCAGCAGAGAGAACATATACCAAATGAAAAAGAGCTGGAAAAGAGCAAGAATGATCTGTGAAGATTTTCAGAGTAGGTCCCACCAGCCGACCCGGTAAACGCAGAACAGCTAGTGGCAAACAAGAATGGTCTGCAAAACTCTAAGAGGGACTCCGTAGAGCAAAAAGTGTCGCTAGACTAAATTGGGTTGGGGCAACCTGGAACAGCAACAGCTGGGCCAATCCAAACAAGAAATGTGCGGGAAAAAAGACAAGGATAACTCGCAAAACTCTAAAAGTTAAATTCCAAATGAAAAACACCCAAAGGAAACACCCGCAGGATCTGCGGACAGTCGCATGTCTAAATTAAGTATACTGATCAGGCCAAGCAGCACAGATGTAGCGGGCCAATCTAAAACAGAAATAATCAGGATACAGGCTGAATAACATGAACTTTAGAAACAAAAGTCAATACACCAAAAGGAAAAGGCAAAGGGTACTCGGCGCCTAGTACTTGTAAATTGCTTGAAATAGTCCGGTACCCACAGCTAGCCAGACATTGGCCACATTGGACGGGGCAGGAGAGCTTTGTTCGCAGAGCTAGTGAGCCACGACAGAAACGGACTTGAGCGGACTCCCAACATGCGTTTCTGACGGAACTGCGGCAGACCTTGCTAACAGAATGGATGAAAAACCTTGTAGTCGTAACCGGAACTTACCAGGTGTAGAGTATGAACTGGAGTCGGTTGGGGAGTCAGCGGGTGGGCTTAATTGTCGTCCGACTTCTTCACCTATCGGAATATCTGCACACACATCACCGGTACGCCGATCTGCGGGAGAATGGCTTCTGCCGGACGTATCGACTTGTGTCGCCAATGTGTTGACAGGCTGCTCGGCCCCTCAGGGCAGCATCAAAAGATATGCGGCTTACCTTCTGGCCTCTGCCAGCTCAGAGGCTGCAGACGAATAATGGTGACCCAGATTGGGAGTAAACGGAGATGGAGTGTTTGTCGGACTAGGCCTGTCAGCAAGTTGCCAACTCAGATTATGCTCTCTATCGCGTGTGTCCGGCTCAACCTCAATGCCGGCATGGATTGCCCCCACCTGGCGGGCCACCTGCCTCAGGGGTTCCGGACTTCATTCTGAACTGTAGGCTCATTGGCCTCTTGCATGACAGCGACGTTGCGTTTACCACTGTTATTGGCTGGGGTCCAGGATTCTTTCCTTAGGTTAGTCTCCCGTGCTTCTTGTCTACTAGACCTCAAAGCACGAGTGCCCAAGTTAGCACGAGGGACAGAATCTTGCGTACCAGAAGACTCTGGCTCTGATTCGCCAAAGTCCGCCCAATTGATGCGGTGTGTGCGCCCTGTCTTTTTTGTGGTATTACCGCTCCTGGTGGTCCTTGATGAGGTGGGTCGCTTTGCGGCCGCTGCGTATGACTCGGGCTGGTGGCCATTTGAGCTCTGTCCATCATCGCTACCGGCGGACCCATCATCCGAGGCCCCTTGAGGGGGGCCCTGCCTATCACATGGAGCAAACTTGATCTCACCGGGAGGAGGTATACGATCCTCTGTATTATTTCTTCGATGGCAACAGAAGAGCAGATCCATTGGTTCGCTTGGCGGATTCAAAGAGAACCATATGCGGACAAGGCGGCCATTTGTGATTCGGATCATGTCAGCAAGCGGCTGTGGCTCCTCTCGATCATCCTGCAGCAGGCGTAGACCCTGTCTCGTTGCACCAATAAGGATAGGAAATCCGACTCCCGGTGCCATCCTTTTGTCTATGGCCGCTTGCGGGTTCTGAAAGATGCGCTTAGTTAGCTCTATCCAGTAAACATGTCCACGACTTTGCCACTGGAGGTTGCCCATCGCGACAGGAAGTGGGCTGCTTCGGCGGACTACGGATGGCTCATCTATCCCGATACGGTGAGACGGCGGACCAGCAAGACCAGCAGGAGCTGTATTAGCATATATGGTACATCTTTATTGCCGAGGCTTGTGGATAACTTACGATCAGTTCTGGCGGAGGTGGGGTCTGCAACCGGAACAGTGGCAACAGGTCCTCTCAACATGTCTCTTGAGATAACCTGATGTTTGTTGGCTATGTCCTTTAGCAAAAAGTCCAGGCATTCGGTAAAACGTTCACAACGGGGGTTATCAGCCTGCCAGAGTCCTAACCTCTGGCTACCAGGCCGGAAGGTAAAAGCATGTACCTGGATGGCCGCTCATTGTGCGGCAGTACTCTGCTTCCACCCTGGGATCCTGTCTTGCTTCATCTTACGTTTCATAGCATTTCGCCAGGCTTTATACTCCAGACTATAGGTTCGTGGGTGGAGGAAGCCGCAAACGTGCTTACACCAGATAACAGCGCCGTCGCTTTTAAAGGACCCTAATTTTTCAAAAGTGAGACCAACCTTTGAGGCTACTATTGTAATAGTGATCAGGGTGAGGGGTGGTTGATAGATCAGAAAGAGGCTGTTTTTTTGGGGGGTTTAAATGGGCTCTCAGCGGATGGAGGATAGCCGCTAGTAGTTTCTGGTACTTTTGAGGAGGAAGGATTGTGGAAGAGCCGAAAATGGAAATAGAGCGGGCCTGGCGGACGGTAAAGGGAGTTCTGCGGATCGTAATGGCTCTGAAAAGGTTATTGGCTAGGGAAAAGCAGATAGGTAATCTGAAATGTGCTGAGAATACACTGGTGATACTGCGGACGAGTGAGAGGTTGTGCTGCGCTTTATGGGTCCTGTTAGGATGGGCTGGCGGATCGAGGATGTGATTGTGATTGGTGAAAAGATTATGGAGAGTAGATGGAAGGGGGGGAAGAGAGAGCTTATATAGGCCGCACGAGCATGGTTTCAGTGGGGTTCACAGGATTGTACCCTGTACAAACTTGAATATCTTGAAAAGTCAGGTGACCCACCTACAATGACAATAGGTTTCAGATAAGGTTTTAAGTTGCAATGGAGCCGCATAGGAGCCGTGACCCATGAGCCAAGGGTCCCATAGTCTCATTACAACAAAGAACAGATTTCACAACTTAAACCGTGAATAAGGGTTGGCAGCTTGAATGTCTGGACCCGTTGGTCATCCGACTAAACAAACCTGAAATTTTCTCGATGTACCCCCTGAAAGACACCTACTCTCCACTTGGAAAGACTGAGTCCGCTGCAACCACTCAGCCCATCCGCTTACGCATCTGCCAGACTACTTGAAAGAGAAACACCACACACGATGACCTCAAAGACAACAAAGTGCCCTTATTGCAGGGGACGTTATCAACGAGCCGCTGCATACGAAAAACACCTTCACAAAATGTATCTTGATATCGTGCGTTCCCTGAGCGCGATTGCGGAAGTGGCTTCCATGGGACCTACTTTTTTCCGTGATGAACTTGAAAACCGGTCCGACTCAGACTACGAATCGGCTTGCAGGCTCGAGATCCCAGATTTCCATACAGCAACCAGGGAGAGGGATGATATGCAGAACGATTCAGACACGGAAGAAGTTTCTCACCCACCAGTCCGGGTGCGCCCTGCAGGTCAAGAAACTATTCCCGGTGCCGGCAGACCACGCGGCGAAGGTGCTGGCTATACAGAGCTCAACAAGGCCATGACCAATGACCCTTGGAGCCCTTTCTTATCTGAAAACGACTTTAATTTGGCGAGCTGGTTTGTCCGGAGGAAAGTAGCCAAGTCGCATATCAACGCATACTTTACGGAAGGTTTAGGCTGTACAGATAGCAGATCATTCCGGTCCGGCTATACCTTGCGACAACACCTCGACATACTCGACCCATTTCATGAAGAGTTGGTATAGGCGGAAGCCAGTATTGATCATGGTTGACATGCAACAACTTTCTATTATCAAAATATTATTGACTGTGTCCGCTACCAGATCCGTCTGGTCGCGTAAAGCTCAGATATAGTTTAAGCACCTATTCCAGAATATGATTCAAGTGGGGAGCGATTATATTTAGAGATGCAGACAGCAGACTGGTGGTGGGATATACAGGTATGAGATAGGTCCTGACAGGTCTTGGGAGAGGTGTTTCCAGTGCTAACAGCGCACTCGGTTCCTTGGTGGAAAACTTTGCCCGCCAGGTCAACAGTGGTTCCCATTATCGGATTGTCTGACCAGACGCACCTTACCAATTTCTCAGGACATAAGAAAGCATGGCCAGTATACATGACGATCGGCAATATCCTTTCGTGGACAAGAACCACCCCGGCCAAGATACCAATCCTGCTTCAGGCATTGCTTCTAGTACCCCCAAAGTTCACTGGTGAATTAGCCCGTGCCAACAAAGCCTAGCGGTAGACAAATGCGGATACCCTTCGGGCTGTCTTCAATCTTGTCCTGGCACCATTACAGCTAGTTGCCCAAGAAGGAACGGTCATGGATTGTGCGGACGGCAAAATACACCTTTGTTTTCCCATTTTGTCGGCCTGGATCGCGGATCATGCTGAGCATGCAGCCTTGGAAGGAATAGGCAGTAAGTCATACCCAAAGTGTGAGGCTCTGTGCGAGGAGCTCAGTGGGGATCCGCGGTGGATATATGAGACCCGTGACTACATGCAATATAGGGAGAAGGCCTTGACGCATGAGCCGGCAGAAGCGGCCGGCATTGCAAAATACTTTCAGCGGTTGAGTGTGAAAATAGGAAACAATGTATTCATTGGACTGGATCGAGCAAGCACCGCAGAGCTACACAAGCCGGACCTCTTGCACAACATCTACCTTGGCTTATTCAAACATATGAGGGAGTGGGTGGAAGGATTCCTGAAAAAGCACAAACAACAACAGGCGTTCGATGATGCTTGGAAGGAAAGTTCTCCTTACTCCGGATTCCGCGTACCGAAAAAGCCCTATTGCGAAATCACACAATGGCAGGGAAAAGAGATGGGCAATCTCGGCCTGTTGTATTTCAGCCGTATTGGCGTCCGCATTGCGAAATCTGGACAGTTCTCCGTATCATGATATCAAGAGCGCTTTGAAGTGTGTTAGTGCGCTGGTTGATTGCTCTCTCATGGCTCAATATCGGAGTCATACACCAGATACACTTTCCTACATGGAAACCTACCTGCAGACATTTCACCGGACAAAGGACATTTGTCTCGAGTTCCGTACCTCGAAGGCGACTCGCACACGAGCAGATCGCCAGGATCCGGAGCTAAGGCAACTGATGGCGGATCAGCGTGCTAAAGAAGTCCACCATAGAAGCGTCGCTAATCGCCGTCAACAGGCTGATCAAGAGAGGGTTGAAAGGTCCAATCGGCGGGCGGATTTGATACGGCGTGAGAACCACTTCAACTTTATCAAGATCCACTACCTGACTCACTGTGCCTCCCACGCACGGCGTTTTGGATCTATATCGATGTATTCCACCGAGATCGGTGAACTAGCACATAAGGATCAGATAAAAAATGGATACCGCAGGTCGAACAAGAATGATGCCGCCCGGCAGATCTTGTCCCAATATGGCCGCCAACATGCCCTAGGAATGAGCTTGCAGACTATAGAAGCCCTTTCGAAAGTTAAAGGTGTGATGGTGGCTGAAGATAGTGGGATGGAAATGCCGGCTTTTTCAAGTCACAGTAGGCCTCGCCGGGTTCTTAAATGCCGTATGAAGAACACCAGCACGCTGACCGAACTCTGCACAACCCTCAATATGCATTATTCCGACATGATGCACGGGATACTACCTTTTACTAGGCAGACTTCTACCGATGACCGGCGGTTGGCAGCTGACCCCACCGAACTAAGGTTACTCCCTGTAAATGGATTTGCTCAGCTTGAAAATCCAGTCGCCGACTTTGAGGAAACTGACAGGTTCCGGATCCACTGGGCCCGCTGCACTGGACCAATGGCCTTCCGTAACGGTGGCCCCAGAAACGATTGGGTATGGGTCTAGACTGGTGGGGAAGCAAACTATGGAGATTTACGAGGACAGGTGGTGGCTCGGTTGCTAGCACTTTTCAAGATAAGAAATATTCTCCGTGAGGCGGGAGCTCTCCATCAGTTGGTATTGGTTTGAGTACTCGATCCGGTCAATAGTGGCAGATTTCACATTGCCAGCAGACATATTCGAGTCGGCAGGCGGGTCAATGGTTGAGACATGTGAATAGTCAGTATAGGGGCAGTGATCGGACAGGCGCAGGTAATTCCTAGCGGGGAGAGGCAATGGATAGTGAATCACAGGATTGATCTGCAGACGTTTAATGAAATATATTAAATTATTCTATCCAATTTTGAACACTATTTATACGAGTTAAGGCTGGGCACTTAAGGTGGCAGTTCCCATATTGAGTGTCCGGCTTCAACTCGCCCGCGAATGTACTACACAATCCGCTGGCGTTTAAGGGAATATTTTAAATAGGTTGAATCGTTCTGCATGAATATGCGGCCAAGTTGAAGCCGTACACTTAAGATGGCAGTTCCCATATTGAGTGTCCGGCTTCAACTCGGCCGCCCAGGGTACTACACGATCCCCAGGCGTTTAAGGGAATCTTTTACATAGGTTGAATCGTTTTGCCTGAATATGCGGCCAAGTTGAAGCCGTACACTTAAGATAGCAGTTCTCATATTGAGTGTCCGGCTTCAACTCGGCCGCGGTAGCAATATACGATCTGGGGGCGGTTAAGGGAATATTTTAAATAGGTTGAATTGAGTAGGCGGCTGAGTTGAAGCCGGCGACTTAAGGGAGAGATTCCCTTAGAAAGTGTCTGGCTTCAACTCGGCCGTGTGAGTTCTGCGGATGATTAATAATACCAATTTATTCGCTCCTGTTGCGAAGCCAACCAAAGTAGGGGGTCTCCATGGCGGCCGCGCCGGGTGTATTGTGAACAGTAAGGGAATTATGGAAGTGACAGTAGGGCGCGGGCTAACACAAGCGCAACGTAGGATGTCAGCGGACAGGAGCGGACAGCTCTAGGTTGCTAGAGGTGAGAGGGGATCTGGGAGGGCCGCCAGATGCGCGCAGTTCGTAAGAGTGGGCAGGAGGCCTGTAGACGAGAAGATAAGGGGGCAGATACAACAGGAAAGCGCTGGGAGGGGGTGGGGTCGCAAAGAGCGCGTCGGACGCATTGGAGGGAAAGTGGGGCCTCCGCGCGCACCAGACGCAAGAGATGAAAGGCAAAGAGCGCTCCGGAGATCTGAAAGGACGGAAGGCACAGAGTGGACTGGCTTCGTCCGGACGCTGGCTCGATACGTCCAGTGAAAACGGTTTTTTTGCTGATGTTCCAACCCACTCTGTCCCGATGCTGGCCGACCACTGGTTCAAGGATTATTCATACTTTTGTCCTTTTGTTCTCCGGGCAAGTACTTTCAGATTGACGGATACTGAGTCCTACTGGCATGGGAACGCTTCAAAACATATACTATTCATTTCCCCTCGCGGAGCCGATTCCAATAGAACCCATTCCGACTCTGGCGGACATCTCCCTTCTGAGGTATCTGCCCTTTTCTCCCCGCTGACCTTTATAGCTATCTGGATGTTTAGAAACCTATACCATTCGATTCCCCTCGACCCATGGATTCCAACGCAGTCTGTCATGACGCTGTCCGACCACTGGTTGATAGGTTGTCTATACATTTGTACAGTAGTTCCCCAGGCAAGTACTTTCAAATTGTTGGCTACTGAGTGCTACAGGCATGCAGATGCTTCGAGACCTATACCATTGGATTCCCCTCGGCGAGTAGACTCCAATGAGACCCTTCCCGACTCTGGCGGACATCTGCCCACTGAGGTATCAGCCTTTTTCTCCCTCCTAACCTTTATACGCATGCCGACGCTTCGAAACCTATACCATTCAATTCCCCTCGCTGAGCGGATTCCAATGAGACCCTTCCCGACTCTGGCTGATATCTGCTCACTGAGGTATCTCCCTTTCGCTCCCTGCTAACATCTATAGTCATGCAGACTCTTGAAGAGCTATACTATCCAATTCCCCTCACTGAGCAGAGTCCAAGGCACTCTGTCCCGACGCTGTCTGACCACTGGTTGAAGGGGTATCCATATCTTTGTACTTTAGTTCCCCAGGCAAGTACTTTCAAATTGTTGGCTCCTGAGTGCTACCGGCATACGGACATTTCGAGAACTATACCATTCAATTCCCCTTGCCGAGCGGATTCTAATGAGACCCTTCCTGACTCTGGCGGACATCCGCCCCTTGAGGTATCTGCTTCTTTCTCTCTGCTGACCTCTACAGCCATGAAGATGCTTCGAAACCTACACTATCCGATTCCCCTCGACCGGCGGATTCCAACACACCCTGTCCCGACACTATCCGACCCCTGATTGAAAGGTTATCTATACCTTTGTACTTTAGTTCCCCAGTCAAGTACTTTCACATTGTTAGCTACTGAGTGCTACAGCCATGCGGACACTTTGAGACCTATATCATTCAATTCCCCTCACCAAGTAAATTCCAACATATCCTGTCCTGGCCTTGTCGGAGGACTGCTACTGAAGCTATCCCCTCTTCTGTACTTCTATTCCCCCCTATTTGTAACTAGTCAGATTGCCGCTAAGAACTAGTAGCCCGCTCATGTTTTCTAGACTAGCTTTAATAAATATATTTTCTATTCTACTATCTAAATGACTCAAATTAGTAAATATGAGTAATACTTGCTGGACCTTTCCCGACATTCTCCACAGTTGTCTCTAACTCATTCAAAGTCCTCGAAGATAGAGTTGTTTACTTAGGAGGTATTAGATGATAGCTAGTTACACCTGAGTACTTCCACTATTATACTATGGCTTTGGGTTGCATCCGGTCAACTTGTCTGCATCTGGTACCTTCTGAGACTTTGGTTGCGTCTGGTGCCTCCTGGCGGCATGGACCCCTGTCCACCAGCACCCAGTAAAAGACCACACACCCAGCACGTGAGTTTACGTTCTAGGTGCCTGGACTGCCGGACAGACAGGCAGTACGTGGTGCGTCCGCGTGTAACCTTCTTTGTTTTTGCTGATGCATACATTGTTGTGGGAGTGTTCCTATAGATCTCACTTTACTAGGAAGCACACAACTATACAGCCGTACCGTGGCGTCACGCTGTACCAACGCTGGGTCTGCAGAGGGGTGTTAGGAATATCCCCTGAAAGTTACAGGAGGTTCAGACCACTCCTGCTCTGTCAGTAGCCCGCTTTGTACCAGATGAAGCGGTCCTATAAACATTTAAGAGGCCCATCATAGTGGGATAACTTTCGCTTAGGTCAGCAGATGACTTTGTCCGTGAAGGTAGAGTAATTAGGGTATCTCAGTAGGGTAACTAGGTCCCCATGGTATGGTAATCAAGTTTTCAGGTAGGGTAACTTTACCTATTCATGCCTTTATTCCCTTTGGGAGTCCACGCGACTACATATTATGTTGCCCTAGAGACAGGTGCAATGTTTACTATCTTTCTTTAACTTTACGCCAACATGCTCTCCGAATGTTACCCTGTCTAACCCTATGTCACCAAGTCACTTGGTAGACACTTGTACCAACTCATGCCTATGCGTAGTATACCAAGTATACTGGTCTATCCTCAATCTAGTTACCTCTGGGTATCCCATATAGGCTAAGTCTAGTCCACTGTAGCTACCTATATGTAGGGTCATTACAGATAGTCAGTGCTTCAAAAATCCGGCCAACTGTAAAGTGTAAAGAATTGACCTTGAAAATGATGTAAAGGGGACCCTCAATGGCCTAAATGAACGCTCTCGATGAGGGGAATCTAACCAAGGTATCGAGTTGGTGATATGACTCCTGTAGCCTAAGTACACACATGAGATAGTCAGTACTTTAAAAATCCGCTCAAGTGTCAATATGCAAAGAATCAACTTTGAAAATGGTGCAAATGGGATGTTTAATGGCTCAAATGAATGCTCTGGATGAGGGGAATCCAACCCAGGTATTCACATGCCAATCAGATGCCTATAGTCTAAGTAAACATATGAGATAGTCAGTGGTTGAAAAATCTACCCAAGTGTAAAAGTGTAAAGGCTAAACCTTGAAAAGAGTGCAAATAGGACATTTAACAGCCCTAATGAATGCTCTCAATGAGGGGAATCCAACCCCGGTATCCACTTGGCAATATGACACCTGTAGCTTTAGCAAACAAATAAGATAGAAAGAGGTTCAAAAATCCGCCCCAGTATCAAAGTAGATGAAGTGATGTAGGAAATGGTCCAAATGGGACGTCTAACTGCTCAAATGAATACTCTCAACTAGAGGAATCCAACAGTCGTATCCCTGTCTTGATTGGAAATATATAGCTTCAGATATCCAATAGGAGACTTCTAGGTACCCTTCAGCAAAAAACAAAGGGGGAAAGATAGTGTAGAAGGGGCCTTTCAGCAGCCCAAGTGTAGCGGGAAATGGGTGGTGTGTTTGAAAATCTTGGTACTACTAATAAATTATATAAGCCTCCCACAGTCCCATTTGAGCCTCCCAGAGTCCGATTGGGTATTTTCTGTGTCTTTTTCTAACTCATCTACATCAGCAAAAATAATACCTTGCGTCCTGTGGGCCCCGTGCGTCTGACGCCCGGGACGTCGGAATGCTAATCGCGAATCAGGACATAACGTCCGATCGACATCGCGTCCTGACTTTGCGTCACCTAGCGCCATCCGTCCTGACGCCATCCGGACACGGACCCCTACGTCCTGTACATCCTGACTGCGTCTGGTGCTCCTCTATTACCTCCTGACTCCCCCTGATCTACGACTATTCCGTTCCTACTGCGTCGGGTCCTCCGCTATTGCGTTCTGACTACGTCGGATCTATGACTCTCCCGCCCTGATGCCGGTTCCTTCTCAGCGAACGTCAGGGCTTCACTCATCTTCAGATCTCGCGTCCTAATGTTTTCACACCCTGCCGACCTCGTCCGGATCCCACGAT
>Ga0307509_10001372_pt1 | contig 41271 bp, 44 predicted proteins | sample 10_EM_MG_FD_202245 | JGI IMG/M metagenome (GOLD analysis project Ga0307509, IMG submission 202245) | Populus trichocarpa ectomycorrhiza microbial communities from riparian zone in the Pacific Northwest, United States - 10_EM | ecosystem: Host-associated > Plants > Roots > Unclassified | place...
CCCCGCGCGCAGGAGCAGCCGCACCATCTCGGGCCGGTTCGTCTCGATCGCGACGTGCAGCGGCGACGGACGCTCCTTCCGGAAGGCCCGAGGTCCGCATCCGACGGGCAGGAAGAAGGGTCGATTGCTGCGATGAGAACGAGGAGGCAGTGCCTCTTTACGCGGACCGTCGGCCGCTCGCTCGGCCGATTGATAGATACTAGCACCGTGTCGCATGTCGACGTCCTGATCATCGGCGCCGGGCTCTCCGGCATCGGTGCGGCGCACCACCTCAAGACCCTCTGCCCCGACAAGACCTACGCGATCCTCGAGGCGCGCGATCGTCTCGGAGGCACCTGGGACCTGTTCCGCTACCCGGGCATCCGCTCGGACTCGGACATGTACACGCTCGGCTACTCGTTCAAGCCATGGACGAACCCGCAGGCGATCGCCGACGGTCCATCGATCCTCGCGTACGTCCAGGACACCGCGCGCGAGCACGGGATCTTCGACAAGATCCACTTCAACGAGAAGGTCACGCGCGCGAGCTGGTCGACCGCCGATGCGCGCTGGACCGTCGAGGCCGCGACGACCTGGACCTGCAGCTTCCTCTACGTCTGCGCCGGCTACTACGACTTCGAGGCCGGCTACACGCCGGAGCTGCCCGGCAAGGACCGGTTCACCGGCACGATCATCCATCCGCAACACTGGCCCGAGGACCTCGACTACGCCGGCAAGCGGATCGTCGTGATCGGCAGCGGCGCGACCGCGGTGACGCTCGTGCCCGAGCTCGCGAAGCGCGCCGCGCACGTCACGATGCTGCAGCGTTCGCCGACCTACATCATGTCGCGGCCGTCGCGCGACAAGATCGCCGACTGGCTGCGCGAGAAGCTCCCCGCGCGCACGGCGTACGCGATCACGCGCTGGAAGAACGTGCTTCTCGGTATGACGTTCTTCGGCTACACGCGCCGGTTCCCCGAGCACGCGAAGCGGTTCCTGGTCAACCACGCCTCGCGGCTCGCCGGCGACAGCGTGGCGGCCGATCCGCACCTCACGCCGAGCTACCACCCCTGGGACCAGCGCCTCTGCCTCGTCCCCGACGGCGATCTGTTCGACGCACTGCGCGCGGGCACCGCCGAGATCGTCACCGATCAGATCTCGACGTTCACCGAGACCGGCCTTCTGCTGGAGTCCGGCAAGGAGCTCGCCGCCGACATCGTGGTCACCGCGACCGGCCTGAAGCTCCAGATCTTCGGCGGTGCGGCGCTCGAGGTCGACGGCACGCCGATCCGGCCCGCGGACGTCATGATCTACAAGGGCCTGATGTGCAGCGGCGTGCCGAACTTCGCGTTCGCCGTCGGCTACACGAATGCGTCGTGGACGCTCAAGGTCGATCTCGCGAGCACGTTCGTGTGCCGGATGATCAAGTACCTCGACGATCACGACTACCGCGAGGTCCGGCCGCGCCGCGATCCGTCGATCGGCGAGATTCCACTGCTCGCCTTCAACTCGAGCTACGTGACGCGCGCGCTCCCCGACATGCCGCGCCAGGGCGAGCGCTTACCGTGGCGGCTCTACCAGAACTACGCGCTCGATCGCGCGATGCTCGGCATGGGCAAGATCGCGGACCGCGCGCTCGAGTTTCGCTGATCACTTCTTGCCGGAGGCGGCGGCGAGGATCACCGCGGCGACCTCGTTCGGCTTCGACAGCATCGACACGTGGCTGCCGGCGACGTTCGTCACCTTCGCGCCGATCCGCTTCGCCATCGCCGCCTGCGCGTTCGGATCGATCATGTGGTCCTGCTCGGTCCGGACCCACCAGCTCGGCTTCTTGTGCCACGCCGCGGCCTTCGGCTTGTCGTCGAACGACTTCGTCGAGATCGGTCCCTGCTTCGACGCGAGCAGCTTCGCCTCGCCGGCCGGCAGGTCCTGCGCGAAGTCCTTCAGCACGTCGGCCACCGGCAGCGACGCGAACCCGGCGCTGTCGACGACGAGGTCCTTCGCCCACGGTGGCGCCGGCTGGCCTTTACCGAGGTCGTTCACCGACTCGCCGGCGTCGGGCGCGAACGCGGCGACGTAGACCAGGCCGATGACCTTGTCGTGGTTGCCGGCCTCGGTGATCACGACACCCCCGTACGAGTGACCGACGAGCAGGATCGGCCCGGGTTGGGCGTCGAGCACGCGCTTGGTCGCGGCGACGTCGCTGTCGAGGCCGGCGAGCGGCTCGTAGACCGCGACGACGTTGTAGCCCTTGGCCTGGAGCAGCGGCGTGATCTTGTCCCAGCTGGAACCGTCGGCGAACGCGCCGTGGACCAGCACGATCGTCTTGGCGGGGTCGGCGTGGGCCACACCGGTTGCGAGGAGCGAGGCGGCGACGGTGGTCATCAATTTGGTCATGACCGCGCCCTTTGCACGGGTCGCGCCAGCGCTAGAGGCCGGCGAGCGCGGCGGCGAGGCTGACCGCTGCGCTGCCCGCGACGACCCACAACGCGTCGATTCGCTTCGAGATCAGAACCGGCAACGCGATCGCCGCGAGCGCGATCGGGAGCGGACCGTCGAGCGAACTTTTGCCCAGTGGAATCGCGGCTAGCACGAGCAACGCCGCGCTCGCGAGCACCACGCAGCGGAGCATCGAGCGAACGCGCGGATGCTTCGCGCGCTTGCCGAAATAGCCGAGGAGGACGATCACGAGGAGCGACGGCGTCGTCATCGCGAGCCAGCCCGCGACCGCCCCGGGGACGCCGTCGACCATGTAACCGACCGAGACCACGTACGAGCCGTTCGGCCCGGGCGTCGTGCGCGACACCGCGATGGCCTCGGTCAGCTGCGCATCGGTGAGCCAGTGGCGCTGCTCGACGACATCGGCGCGGATCTCGGGGAGCGACGCGAGCCCGGCGAACGACGTGAACGTGCCCTTCGCGAGCACCCACAGGAGGATCAGGAACTTGATCACTCGCGCACCGGCCAGGCCAGCCCGAGCGCCGCGGCGCCGAGGATCACGACGATGGGCTGGACCTCGAGCCCGAGTGGGACCGCGATCGCGAGCGGCATCACGACCGCCGCCTGGAGCGGGACCTCGCGCGCCGGGGCCTCTGCGAACTGCCAGACCGACGCGACGATCAACGCGACCGACGCGGCGAGCGCACCGTGCATCGCAGAAACGAACAGCGGGCTGCCCGCGAGCTCCTCGGCAAACACGGTCGCGAGCACGACCATCGTCGCGCACGGGAGCGACGCGGCGAGCAGCGCGACGATCGTGCCGAGCGTGCGCCGCAGCATCCAGCCCGCCGCGGCGCAGAACCCGAGGAGGTTCGTGCCCGGCGTCAGGCGAGATACGGCGTACGCGAGCTCGAAGTCCTCCTGCGAGAGCCAGGCGTTGCGCTCGATGATCTCGCGCTTCAGCACCGCGATCGTCACGTTGCCGCCGCCGAACGTGGTGTTCGCGCGGCGGGCGAACAGCTTGGCGATCGCCGCGAGCGTCGGCACGGGACCTGAGCCTAGCGCGAGTTCGAGGTGTTCGAGATCTCGGCACCGCGGTGACGTGGTTTTGACCAGCACCCACGCGACGACCGGCGTTACACGGGGCACGTCCCTTGCTGAGGCGGCTGTCATGATGACGCGTCCCCTCGCCCTCTTCGCGCTCGCGGCCTGCGCCGCGGCACCTTCCCCGATCACGCCCGCCGCCCTGCCCTCCGGCATCACCGAGCACGACGGTCGCGTCGGCGAGCTGTCGCTCCACTATCTCCAGGCCGGCCACGGCGCGCCGATCGTGCTCCTTCACGGCTTCGCCGAGACCAGTCACATGTGGCTGCCCGCGATGACCGCGCTCGCCGCGGATCACACGGTGATCGCGATCGACCTGCCCGGCGCCGGCGAGTCGAGCCGCCCCGCGACCGGGTACGAGAAGAAGTTGATGGCGCAGGAGATCCACACGCTCGTTCGCTCGCTCGGGTTCGAGCACGCGCAGATCGTCGGCCACGACATCGGCCTGATGGTCGCGTACGCCTACGCCGCCCAGTACCCGGCCGAGACCGAGACGCTGACCCTGATGGATGCCTTCATTCCGGGCGTCGGCGCGTTCCAGGACGTGTTCTTGCTCCGCGACAAGTGGCACTTTAACTTCTACGGCCCGACGCCCGAGGCGCTCGTCGCCGGTCGCGAGCGGACGTACCTCGAGCACTTCTGGAACGACTTCGCGGCCGATCCCAAGCACTCGGTGAGCGAGGCGGATCGCGAGCTCTACGCGCGTGAATACGCGAAGGCGCCGGGCATGCGCTCGACGTTCGCGTACTTCGCCGCGTTCGACACCGACAACCGTGAATTCGCGGAGCTCGCGAAGACGCCGATCGCGATGCCGATCCTCGTGCTCGCCGGCGAGAAGGCGTCCGGCGAGTTTCTGATCACGCAGGGCAAGCTCGTCGGCACCAACGTCACCGGCGTGATCGTGCCCGGCGCGGGTCACTGGCTGATCGACGAGGCGCGCGAGCGCACCGTCGCGGAGCTCGTGAAGTTCCTAGCTCGCCCGGCCGCGGCCGCGAACTAGCTGCACGCTCATCACGAGGACGAAGCAGGCGGCCGCGATCGCGAGCGAGTAATGAATGCTGATCGCGGCACCGACCAGCCCGACCACCACCCCGGAGAATGCGCGCAGCCCGAGCGAGGCCATGTTGAACAGGCCGAGCACGCGGCCGCGGATCTCGTTCGGCGCGTTGATCTGGACGATCGCCTGGACCATGCTCGAGAACGACAGCTCGAAGAAGCCGGCGCAGAACAGGAGCACCAGCGCGACCGGGTAGCTCCGGTTCAGCGCGAACGCGCACAGCGACGTCGCCCACACGAGCGAGAGCTTCAGCGCATTGCGCGGCGCGACCGGCAGGAGGCTGCGCGTGGTCTCGAGCATGAACCCCGCGGTCAATGCACCCGCGGCGTCGGCGGCGAGCAACACGAAGTACAGCGCGGTGCCCTTGCCGTGACCGAGGTCGGTCGCGAACTCCGGCATCGACGCCTGATAGCTGTTCCCGATGAAGAACGACGCACCGCCACCGAGGACAAGCATCATCCCGATCACCGGGACGGTACGGATGTCGCGCAGGGTCTGGATGATGTCGTGGAGGCCGCGCACCGCGCGCTTCATCTGTGCGACGCCGGCCTTGCGATAGTGCCGCCCGTACGGCGCGCCGATCAGCCACAGCATCAGCGGCAGATAGAACGCCGTGTTGCAGAAGATCCCGGCCGTCGGCCCGAGGAAGTACAGCATGCCGCCGCCGATCGCGGGACCGACGAGGACGCCGAGGTAGCGCGCCGTCGCGTTGAGCCGGACCGCGCTCGTCAGGTGCTCGGGCCCGACGATGTCGTAGAGCAGCATCTGACTCGACGTCTGCCACAGCACACCGGCGCAGCCGTGGATCACGAGCAGCGCGCACGCGCTCCACAGCTCGAGCGAGTCGGTGACGAAGAAGTACCCCCAGCCGAGCGACGCGGTGATGAACAGCGCCATGCCGCACTGGATCAGCCGGCGCGAGTCGAACCGATCGTTCAACGCACCGACCGCGACCGATCCGAGCAGGAACGGCACCCAGTGCGAGATCACGGCGAAGCCCGCGAGCGCGGTCGAGTGGAACCGTCCGAACGCGACGTAGTAGCTGATGACGTGCTCGATGTTGTCCGCCATCATCGCGACCATGTAGGTCGCGACGAACATGCGGAACCCGGGCAGTCGGAGCGCCGAGCTCTCTTTGGCCATGACTCAGCCCTTGGCTAGCAGCTCGTAGACCTGGCGGCGAGCCTCGACGACGATCGAAGTCGCGCGGGCAACCTGATCGGCGGTGCCGACCGTGCCGACCTGCTTCGCGGCATCCTTGAGCGCATGGACCGCTTCCTTGAGATCGGAGCTGGGCGCATCGCTCGCGGCCTGCCAGGGCGTCGCGTCGCCCCGATCGGAGCGCTCCTTCAGCTCGGCGCGACCGCGCTTGTCGAGCTCGTAGATCCGCTTGCCATCGCGCTCGGAGCTGACGACGAGCTCCTCGTCGGCGAGCGCCTGGAGCGTGGGGTAGATCGAGCCGGGGCTCGGGCGCCAGGCGCCGCCGCTCGCGCGCTCGAGGCGCTGGCCGAGCTCGTAGCCGTGGGCCGGACCTTCTTGTAGCGCGAGGAGGAGCGCGGCGCGGACATCGCCGTGGCGCATGCGGCGAAAGCCGCGGTGTTCGTGGTGTTCGTGGTGGCGACCGCGTTCGCGGCGCCGTTCGATTCTGTTCTGTCTCATACTGTCGCGATATATCGTAATGCATCTCGATACGATGTCAAGACACTCGAAATAATCGAGGTCTCGTGCGCGTTTGGGGCGGTGATGAGACCCTGGCCCTGGTTCGTCCTCGCCGCGTGCGCGCACACCGCGCCGCTTCGCCCCACCCGACAACCGATCGCGCTGACCTACCTCGGCGTCGCCGGCTGGCAGCTCGAGGGCGCCGGCAAGGTGATCGTGACCGACCCGTACTTCTCCCGACCGCACGACGTCGACGAGCCGCTCGTGCCCGACGATGCCGCGATCGCGGCGCACGCCCCGGCCCACGCGGATCTGATCGTCGTCGGCCACTCGCACTTCGATCACCTGCTCGACGCGCCGGCCGTCGCGAAGCGCTCGGGCGCCGAGCTGATGGGAAGTCTCAGCACGATCCGGATCGCGCGCGCGTCGGGGGTCGACCCCGACAAGCTCACCGGGATCAGCGGCGGCGAGGACCTCGCGCGCGACGGGTTCTCCGTCCGCGTGATCCCGAGCCTGCACTCGATGCTCGGCGCCGACGACGCGCTCGGCGAGATCTTGCCCTCCCCCACCCTGCCGATGCCCCAGGCCGGTTATCGCGCCGGTGGCACGTTCGCGTATCTGTTCCGGCTCGCCGGCCACGAGGTCCTCGTGTTCGACACCGCGAACTTCATCGAGCGCGAGGTCACCGGGCTGCGCCCCGACATCGCGATCATCGCCCCGGGCCTGCGCGCGAAGATCCGCGACTACACCTGCCGGCTGCTCCACGCGATCGGCGATCCGCCGGTCGTGCTCGCGACCCACTTCGACGACTGGCATGCCCCGCCCGCCGACGCGCCGGCCGGGGACGATCTGAACGCGTTCGTCGCCGAGGTCGAGCGCTGCGCGCCCGGCACGCGCGTGATCGTGCCGAAGCACTTCGACCGGATGACGTTCTAGCGCTCGCGTCCCTTCAGCTTCATCCCGGAGCGCGGATCCTCGTAGGCGTCGCTCCGCGGCGCCAGCCCGGCGCCGAGCACCGCCGTCGCCGCCACCGCGAGCTCGGTCGCGCGCGCGACATCGACCTTGCCGAGCTTCCCCTCGACGATCTGGTGCGCGACGCCGTGCACGAGGCTCGACGCGGCGAGCATGATGTCGGCGACGGGGATGTTCGCGATCAGGCCGGCGTCCTGGGCGCGCCGGATCGCGCCGTACTGCTCGAGGTTGAACGCATTCGCGCGCTGCAGCTCCTCGACCGGCATTCGCTCGAACAGCCCGGGCACCGCCATCGCGCGAAAGTGCTCCGGGTGCTCGACCGCGAACCGGACGTACGCGATGCCGGTCGCACGGAACCGCTCGAGCGGATCCTCGGGCGCCTCGGCGACCGCGGCCCGCATCGCTGCGCCGATCCGATCCCAGCACTCGGCCGCGACCGCGCCGAGCAGCGCGTCCTTGTCCGCGAAGTGGCGATACACCGCCGGTGCCGACACTCCCGCGCGCCGGGCGACCTCGCGCAACGAGAAGCCCTCGGGCCCGCGCTTCGCGATCTCCTTCAGCGCCGCGGCGACGAGCGCGGCCCGGAGATTCCCGTGGTGATACGCCTTCTTGGTCGGAATGTTCACATTGTTCACATTTTTGGCTTGCCCGTCAAGCTGGATATGTTTACAACGTTCACATGGTCGCAGCCCACGAGCCCGTCGAATCCGCCACCCTCCCGCTCGAGCTCTGGTCGAAGGACCTCGGCCGCGAGCATGGCTTCGAGCCCCTCCGCGTCGAGGGCGTGCTCCCCGCTGGCCTGCGCGGCACGCTGTATCGCAACGGTCCGGGCCAGTTCGGCCAGTTCGGCCAGCGCTACGCGCACGCGTTCGAGGGCGACGGGGCGGTCACCGCGATCCGGTTCGCCGATGGCAGAGCGCAGGGCGCCGCCCGCGTGACCCAGACCGCCGGGCTCGTCGCCGAGCGCGCCGCCGGCAAGATGCTGTACGGCACGCGCGTGCCGTGGGCGCGCCGGGTCTCGAACATGTTCCGCGGCCGGTTCAAGAACACCGCGAACACGAGCGTGATGCTCTGGCAGGACCGGCTGTTCGCGTTGATGGAGGGCGGCAAGCCGACCGAGCTCGACCCGACCTCGCTCGACTTCATCGGCGAGCAGGATCTCGGCGTGATCGCGGCCGCGTTCTCGGCGCATCCGCATCGGGTTGCAGCCCACAATACGACCTACAACTTCGGCCTCGAGTACGGCCGCGTCACCAAGCTGCACGCGTACGCGCTGCCCGACGCCGGCCCTGCGCGCCGCCTCGCCACGATCGAGCTGGCCGGCCCGACGATGCTGCACGACTTCATCGCCACCGAGACCCATCTGATCTTCTTCATCTCGCCGGTCCGGCTCTCGCTACCGCGCGTGATGCTCCAGGTCGGCGACTTCAACGACATGTTCCAGTGGAAGCCGGAGCTCGGGACCGAGGTGATCTGCGTCGAGATCGCGAGTCCGACCGAGGTCACCCGATTCCAGGCCGAGACGTTCTATCAGTGGCACTTCGCGAACGCGTTCACGCGCGGCCGCGAGCTCGTGATCGACTACGTGCGCTATCCGTCGTTCGATACGTTCTACGAGATCGGTGGCTACGCACGCGGCAACGATGAAGCCGCACTGTCGGCCGGCCGCTATCACCGCGCGACGATCGATCTCGATCGCAAGTCGTTGCGCTCCGAGCAGCTCGCCGACCGCGAGTGCGAGTTCCCCACCATCGCAGCCGCCGACAAGGGTCGCGAGCATGCCCTCGCGTTCGCCGCGTTCGGCGAGCTCGGTGCGATCGGTTCGATCGACGCGAAGGGCAAGATCACCGCGCACGAGCTGCCCGCGAGCCAGCGCGCGACCGAGCCGCTCTACGTCGACGGCCACTTGCTCTCGCTCTGCCACGAGCACGATCGCGCGTTCGTCGCGGTCTACGACGTCGCGCGGATCCCCGACGGTCCGGTCGCGAAGGTCTGGATCGACCACCACGTCCCGATCACGTTTCACGGCACGTTCGGCTAGAGCTCGATCGGCCACGGCAGGTGCTGCTCGAACATCCGGCTCCGCAGCGCGAACAGCGCCGGGGGCACGACATCGGCGAGCAGCTCCGCGGCGGCACCGAACGCGGCGCGGTTCGGCGGCAGCATCTTCGGACAGTCGGCCTCGCCGATCGTGGTGAGCACCGTCAGGAACGTGGCGGCGTATGCGTCGACCGCGGACGGCGCGTCACCGCCGAAGTACGGGCGATCGCCGAGCTGCGCCGCGAGCCACGCCGCCTGCGCGGCGACCCGATCGCGCACGGCCGCGCCGAGCTCGGGCGTATAGCCGTACCGCTTGGCGAGATAGCCGGAGACCTGCGGCGCGAAGCCCTTGTCGCCGTTCGTCGTGAGCCCGGCGTGGATCATCGCGAGCCGGCCGTTCCAGCCGATGCCATCCTCGCCGGCGATCACCTCGAGCTGGCCCATCGCCTCGGCGCGCGCCGCGGGAGCCGCCGGCAGGATCGGTCGTGTCGCGATCCGCGCGGCGAGCCCGACGATCGCCGCCCAGCTCGTCCGCGCCGGCTCCCGCCCGTGGAACACGACCGGCACGTTGTCGACGCCGGTCCACGCGACGAGATCCTTGTTGCCGAACGCGAACCGCACCGCGAGCACCGGCACGCCGGCGAGCCGGAACACTGCCTTCGTCGCCTCGGACCACGGGCTCGCCACCGTCATCGGCACGACGATGCGGACGCCCCTCGCTTCGCGCGCCACATCAGCTTCGACGTATTCGATCATGGGCAGAGGCTAGCCGAAAACAGAACGTCCCCGGTCGTTTCCGACCGAGGACGCGACGCGGTTGGGGAACCAGCGTCAGAAGCTTGCGATCAGACTCACCCCCGTGAAGGCGGCGTAGCCGCGGAGCATGATGTACGTGTCACCGGCCGTCGTCGTACTGGTGCACGTCTCGCTGTTGCCGTTGACGTACGGGCGGCACGCGTAGGTCGACGTCGTGGGCCGCGAACCGACCCGGGTGTACATGTCCGCGTCGCCGGTGCCACCGCTGATCCTGACGGTCAGCGTCTTGCTCGCCGGCGTGGTGATCCGCCAGTACTGGTTCGCTCCCGTCGCGCCGGAGATGCCGGTGACCGCCACGCCGTTCGTGAGGTACGGGTCGCCGCCACCGCCACCACCGACGTAGGTGCCCTTGAGCGTGACGCCGCTGTACGCGGTGTACGCGTTCAGCATCACCCACCAGGTACCCGCGGCCGGGTTGGTGATCGTGCAGGTCTCCGCGTTGCCCGTGATGTAGGGCCGGCAGCTGTACGTGGTGAGCGTCGGCTTCGCGTTGATCAGGGTATACAGGTCGGCGTCGCCGGTGCCGCCCGTGATGTTGAACGTCAGCGTCGTCTGACCCGCCGGGACGACCATCGACCAGAACTTCTGGTGGTTCGTCGTCGCGTCGCTGATGCCGGACACGGCCACGCCGTTCGTGAGCGTGCCGTCACCGCCGCCACCCGAGCCCGAGCCCGAGCCGCTGCCCGAACCCGAACCGCTGCCGGAGCCCGAGCCGCCACCGCCGGTGCCGCACGAGGTCGACGTCGAGGTCACCTTCACGGCTTCCCACGCGCAGCTCACCGCGTTGCGCTCGGTATCCGAGTAGAGCGAGAGCGCCGCCTGCTCCATCGCGGTGCGGATCGACTTGTAGTTCGAGCTCGACGTGATGTAGTCGGTCTGCGCCTTGTACATGATGCGGATCGCCTTATCCATGCCGAGGCCCGGGACGACGGTCGTCGTCTTGCCGCGCGGATGGGTGCCGCCCGTCGAGAGCAGACAGAAGGCGAGGTTGCCGACGCCCGAGCTGTAGTGGACATCGAGGTTGCCGACCGTGCTGCTCCACACGTCGGCCGAGGAGCCGTCGTGCTGCGGGTCGCACATCCAGCGCAGACCGGGCGGGAGGATGTCCTCGCCGACGATCCACGTGTTCGTCGACACGGCGAGCGTGCCGGTCTTGCCGCCGTCGACCCACGCCTCGACGAACGCGCCGAAGATGTCCGACATCGCCTCGTTCATGCCACCGGACTCGCCGGAGTACACGAGGCCCGACTCGCGCTCGGTCACCGCGTGGGTGAGCTCGTGCGCCGTGACATCGACCGCGCGCGCGAGCGGCAAACAACTCCCGCCGTCACCGTCGCCATACACCATCTGCGTACCGTCCCAGTACGCGTTGCAGTAGTTGGTGCTGTAGTGAACGCTCGAGATCAGGGCCGCGCCCGCGTTGTCGTACGAGTCGCGGTTGAAGAAGTTCTTGTAGCCTTCGTACGCATCGCCGGTGCCGTCGTACGCGTAGTTGACGTCCGTGTCGGCGTTCGCCGCCTGGCCTTCGCTGCGCTTCAGCGTGCCGGGGATCGACGTGCTGTTGTTCGCGCTGTAGACCTTGCGGTTCTCGGCGAACACGATCTGCGGGTAGTCGGCGACGATCGCGCCGGTGTCCATGTCGATGTAGACCTTGTCGCGCGCGGGATCCTGGCCGCGCATGCCCGAGACCACGGTCTCGTAGGCCTTGTGCATCGTGCCGTCCTGGGTCTCGATGTAGACCTGCGACGCCGCCGCGGCCGTGAGCCCCGTGAACCGCGGGTCGTGCGGAATCGCCGACAGCGCCTGCGCTTCCGTGATCGCGTGCTGGCCGAGCGACGCCGGGATGTCACCGCGCGCCGTGCCGTTGACCGAGTAGATCGCGCCCTTCACGTCGACGTGCACGATCAGGTCTCCACCGATCACCGGTAGCCCGCCGTGCACCTGCTGGTAGCGAATGTGATGATCGCCCTGATCGTCGGTCGAGATCTTCTTGGCCACCAGCTGATCCACCGTCAGCCGGAACGGCTTGAGGATCGGCGGCAGCGACGGCGCGAGGAGCGCCTGGGCCTGGTTCATGTCGTCCGGGAGATTGCCGAGCTTGGCCATCTCGCCGACGATGAAAAGTGGCAAGCCGTCGGTGGTCCACTGCACGACCGTGGCCTCGGGCAGCTGCTTCAGCGCCTCGCTCACGTCATCGGGCACGTTCGGTTGATCGGGATCCTCCTTTGGTGCGTCCGGACCGAACGGATTACACGCAGCGAGTGAGAGGAGCAGCACCGTGCGAATGGACCAGCGACGTCTCGTCATGGTCGAAGTGCTTTTTCATGCCCAGTGCCAGCCCGAATTGCACAACACGCGCAGCTGGGGCGAAAGTGTGAACGCGTGTTCTGACAGCATTGCGTGAGATCGCCCCGAACTGAGCGATCCCGTCATCTGCCACCTCTTTCGGTTCTTTTGATGTCCAACGATGTCTGGCGCGCGGGTGTGGTGTAGGTGTTCACCGCCGATGGGCGAGCATCGCGATCAGCGGTTGCTGACAACTCGCCTCGAAGATCGAGATAGCTGATGTCATTCGGGGGCTTCAGGTGATGCGGACTCGATCGCAATCGAGTTGCAACAAGCTGAGACAAGCCGTCACGTGTATCGAGGTGAGTGGCGCGATACGCCTCTGGTGCGATCAGCGATGAGGTGGGACACGCATCGCGTTACACGCACCGCGTTGTCCCTTCGCAGACGCGAAATCGTTCGCGATACTGCGCGGCATGGCACATCGCCTCACCACAGCGACGATCGACAGCGAGGCGGACCTACGCGCGCTCCTCGGTGAACCGCAGCCGGTCGTGGTCTCGAAGATCGTCGATCGACTCAACGCGGCAACCCGGGTCTTCATCGAACGCTCGCCGTTCGTCTGCCTCGCGACGAGCGACGCGGGCGGTCATTGCGATGTCAGCCCGCGTGGCGATCCGGCCGGCTTCGTCCGGATCCTCGATGACCGCACGCTGTTGATCCCCGATCGCCCCGGCAACCGGATCGCCGACGCGCTGCGCAACATCCTCGTCAACCCGCGGGTCGCGGTGCTGTTCGTGCTCCCCGGGCTCGGCGACTCGTTCCGCGTGAACGGTCGAGCCACGCTCATCACCGATGCGGAGCTGCTCGCGCCGAGCGCGGTCGAAGGCAAGGCACCGCGGCTCGGGATCGTGGTCGACATCGAGGAGTGCTACACGCAGTGCCCGAAGGCGTTCATCCGTTCGCACCTGTGGGACCCGGCGCGGTTTCTCCCGGCGGGCACGCTGCCGACGAACGGGGAGATCCTGCGCGCGATCCACGGCGAGACGTTCGACGGCGCCGGCTACGACCGCGCGCGCGACGAGCGCTACGCGAAGCGCGAAGGCTTCTACTAGATCAGAAGAACCCCATCGGCTTCACGTCGTAGCTGACCAGGAGGTTCTTCGTCTGCTGGTAGTGGTCGAGCATCATCTTGTGAGTCTCGCGGCCGATGCCCGACTGCTTGTAGCCACCGAACGCGGCGTGCGCCGGATACAGGTGATAGCAGTTCGTCCACACCCGGCCGGCCTCGATCGCGCGGCCGGCGCGATATGCCGTGTTGGTGTCCCGCGTCCACACGCCGGCGCCGAGGCCGAACAGCGTGTCGTTCGCGATCTCGATCGCGTTCGCGAAGCCGTCGAACGACGCCACCGAAACCACCGGGCCGAAGATCTCCTCCTGGAAGACCCGCATCTTGTTGTTGCCCTCGAAGATGGTCGGCGCGACGTAGTAACCGCCCTCGAGCTCGCCGCCGAGCCGCACGCGCTCGCCGCCGGTGCGGAGCTTCGCGCCCTCCTTCTTGCCGATGTCGATGTACGACAGGATCTTCTCGAGCTGTTCGTTCGAGGCTTGCGCGCCGAGCTTGGTGTCGGTGTCGAACGGATCACCCGGCGTCACCCGCCTGGTGCGTTCGGTCGCGAGCTCCATGAACTGACTGTAGATCTTGCTGTCGACGAGCGCGCGCGACGGGCAGGTGCAGACCTCGCCCTGGTTCAGCATGAACATCGCGAACCCTTCGAGCGCCTTCTGGCGGAAGTCGTCGTCCTTGTCGAGGACGTCCGCGAAGAACACGTTCGGCGACTTGCCGCCGAGCTCGAGGGTCACCGGGATCAACTTCTCCGCCGCGTACTGCATGATCAGGCGGCCGGTCGAGGTCTCGCCGGTGAACGCGACCTTGCGGACCTTCGGGTGCTGGGCAAGCGGCTTGCCGGCCTCGATGCCGAAGCCGTTGACGATGTTGAGCACGCCCGGCGGAAGCAGGTGTCCGATCAGCTTCGCCCACAGGAGGATCGTCGCCGGCGTCTGCTCCGCCGGCTTCAGCACGACCGCGTTACCGGCCGCGAGCGCGGGCGCGAGCTTCCACGCCGCCATCAGCAGCGGGAAGTTCCACGGGATGATCTGGCCGACCACGCCGAGCGGCTCCTTGATGTGATAGCTGACCGTGTTGTGGTCGAGCTCGGCCATCGAGCCCTCTTCGGCGCGCAGGCAGCCCGCGAAATAACGGAAGTGATCGATCGCGAGCGGAAGATCCGCGGCGAGCGTCTCGCGGATCGGCTTGCCGTTGTCCCAGCTCTCCGACAGCGCGAGCACCTCGAGGTTCTGCTCCATGACATCGGCGATCTTCATCAGGACCTGCGCGCGATCGCCGGCCGAGGTCTGCCCCCACGCGGTCTTCGCGCCGTACGCCGCCGCGACTGCCAGATCGACGTCCTCGGCGGAAGAACGCGCAATTTCTGTAAAGGGCTTGCCCGTGACCGGCGAGATATTCGCGAAGTACTGGCCTTTGATCGGGCGGACGAACTCCCCGCCGATGAAATTGTCGTAGCGCGACTCGTAGTTGAGCTTCGCGCCAGGGGTATTGGGGCGTGCGTATTTCATGGTGACGCTCGCCTTTGCATCTGGAGCGCCAACCGCAGAGCCCGCGAGCTGCTAGCGAAGGAGCTCGAGCACGCGCGCGTTGACCTCGTCCGCGTGCGTCAGCGGCCCCATGTGGCCCGCACCCCGGATCTCGGTGACCGAGGCACCCGTCGCCGCGGCGAGCTTCGCGACCACGCGGCGCTCTGCGACCGGCGTGTGCTCTCCGGTGATCAGATGGAGCGGCGGTAGTGCGCTGTACGCGCCGGCGCTCGTCAGGTCGGCCATCAGCGTGCGCACGCCTTCGCGGACGGCCCAGCCGACCCGGCGAAACTCGGCGCGCGCCGGTTCGCGCAAGCCGCCCCACGCGCCCGGGCCGCTCCAGTAATCGACGAACGCCTCGAGCCACGCGTCACGGGTCTCGACCGTCGCGCCGGCGTGGAGGTCGATCACGTTCAACGTGGTCGCGACGTCGTGGTCCAGCTCGTCGAGGATCCCGAACGCGACCGGGTCATAGAGGATCAGCGCCTTCACCCGATCCGGTGCGGCGAGCGCGGCGTGAAGTGCGACCAGCCCGCCGTACGAGTGACCGACGAGGAACGCCTGCACCTTCAGGAGCTCGACCACATGCGCGACGTCATCGCGCCACGTCATCGGCTCGCCTTCGGGCAGCGCCGGCGACTTGCCGTGACCCGTCAAGTCGACGAGTACGGCCTGCTTGCCATGCTCCGCGATCTTCGCGCCGAGCTTGCCGAACTGCCGCGACGACAAGCCCGACGAGTGAAGTAACACGACCGGGGTTCCGAGCCCGACGGTCTCGACGTGCAGCACGCGCGGAGCTTAGCCGGCTTTCTGCATGGCGGGGCCCTCGACGAGCGAGATGAACATCTTCGACCGTTCGAGCGCCTTCAGCGTGCGGTCGCACAGCGCCTGGAGGCGCGCGCCGGTGTAGCCGTTGCGCTCGAGCATCTCGTTGGTCGCGTGCTCGGCGCCGATCACGTTCTGCTCGTCGACGTGCTCCTTCGCGGTCTCGTGTGCGATGAAATCGGCGGCGGCCACGATCTCGGTGATCGAGCGGAGGTTCGGTGCGAGGCGCTCGCGCACGCTGGCGCGGTTGATCGCGTGGTGCTGCTCGATCGGCGTGGCGAGGTTCGCGGGGAACCGCCACTGCTTCGCGAGGTGCGCGCCGATCCGATCGTGCGGCGCCAGCCCGCAGCGGCGCTCGGCCTCGTCCTGCGAGATGCCTTCCTTCGCGACGAGCTCGCAGGCCTGGGAGAACCGGTCCGGTGCGATCTTCGCGAGCGCGATCTTACCCATGTCGTGGAGGAGGCCGGCGGTGAAGCAGGCGCCCTCATCGGGGTGGCGGAGCTCGTTCGCGAGCTCCTTCGCGGCGGTCGCGACGGTGATCGCGTGCATCCACAGCGAGCGTGCGCCACCGGGGACGTTCAGCGCCTCGAGCACCGAGATGCCGAGGACGAGCTGGTAGAGCGTGTTGAAGCCGACGAACGGAATCGCGCGCGCGACGTCGGAGACGCCGCCCGGAATGCCGAAGTACGGCGAGTTGACGAGCCGGAGCAGCTTCGCCGAGATCGACGGGTCCTGCTTGAGGAGCTCCGCGATCTGATTGACCGAGACGCTCTTCGAGTGGATGACCTCGCCGATCCGGAGCGCGACGACGGGCAACGTCGGCAGGCCGTCGATCGACTTCACGAGCTGGGCGGTGTCTTCGCGCGGGAGCATCACGGACCTCCATCGATCATCGCGTCGGCGGGCATCGCGTCGGCGGGCATCGCGTCGGCGGGCGTCCCGTCGAGACCGGCGTCGGTGCCTTCCGCCACCCCACCGTCCGGCGGCGCCACGCACAACCCTTCGGCCGAGCACGTCGCGCCGTGCGCGCAATCGCTCTTGCGAGCACACACGTCATCGCGGCACGCGCCGAGCGCGCACAGCACGAGGACGAATGCGAACAACCTAGTTGCCATCGAACACCATCCCGAACACCAGCTGGACCTGCGTCGCGGCGTGACCCTGAACGAGGTCGGTGCCGGCGAAGTACTCGGTCAGCGCGAGGTCGGCGCACAGCCGGATGGTCTTGCCCATGTGATGACAGCCACCGCCACTCGCGGTCGCACCGAACAACGTGTAGGGCGCGAAGAAGTAGACCGCACCGCCACGGAGGCGCATCGGTCCCGATTCGATCTGGATGCCGCCGCTCGCGCCGATCGCGCTGCGATCGAGCGTCTCGACGATGCCACCCGCGTACGCGTACAGCCGCGGCTCTTCCTGGAGCGCGAATGCCGCGACGCCTTCGATCGTCAGCGGGGCCGCGCGCGGTGCGGTCATGCCGTCACCGCTCGCGACCTGGAGGCCATAACCGAGCCGGAGCTCGGCATCCCAGAGGGGTGCCGGGTCGGCGTGAGCGGTCGAGGCGACCAGGAGCACGAGGGGAGCGAGACGCACGAGAGGCCGTATTGCGAGCCACGTGCCGACCGCGCTCGCTAGTCTTTCAGCCCCTTTGCGGGATCCGCCACGTCGGCGTTCTTGGTTTCCTTCGCTTCGCTGACGCCAGTTTTGGCGATCTTCACGAGGATCGAGATCCGCCGATTCTGCGGCGCGTACGGGTCGGTCTTGATGTAGGGCTGGCTCGCCCCTCGGGCGAACACGCCGGCGATCCTGGCGTCGTCGAGGCCGTGGCCGACGAGGATCTCGCGACTCGCCTCGGCGCGCTGATACGACAGATCCCAGTTCGAGAACCTGGAGCCCTTCACGTACGTGCTCGCGTCGGTGTGACCGTTGACCTCGATGCGCGCCTCGGTGTCGGCGAGGACGGGGCCGAGCTTCTCGAGGAAGTCGACGAGCGGCTGCTTGAGCTTCGCCGACGACAGGTCGAACAGGAGGTTATTGCCCTCGTCGACGATCTCGATCAGCACGCCATCGGGCGTGACCTCGACGTGGACGCCCTTGATCACCTTCGCGAGCGTCGCGTCGATCGAGCCGAGCCGAGCCATCTCGGTGCGGAGCTGGGCGGCGGTGTCCTCGGCGATCGACTCCTCGCCCGGCTTCGGCGGCGCCGGTGCCACCTCGATCACCGACGGGGTGATCTGGGCGGCGCGGTTCATCGACAGCTCGCCCTCCGGCATGATGCCGGTGCGGAAGTAGTTCGCGATCTCCTTGCGCGTCTGCGCGTCCGAGGACGCGAGCAACCAGAGGACCATGAACAGCGCCATCATCGCCGTGACGAAGTCGGCGTAGGCGACCTTCCAGGCACCACCGTGGTGGCCGTGGCCGTCGCTCTTCTTGACGACCTTGCGTTTTGCGGGCTCGGCCATGGCTCAGCCCTTGATCGACTGGAGCGCCTTGTCGAGCTCGGTGAAGCTGGGACGCTCGTCAGAGAAGATCATCTTGCGGCCGAACTCGACCGCGGTCGGAGGTGCGACGCCTCGCGCCGAGGCGACGATGGCGGACTTGATGACGGCCAGGAAGCGGAGGAGGTGGGTCTCCTGGAACTCGGCGTTGTTCGCGAGCGGCTGGAGCACGCCGTAGCACAGGAGGATGCCGAGGAACGTACCGACGAGCGCGGCCGCGACGTGGTGACCGATCTCCGCGGGTGGCGCGTCCATGTGGCCCATCGTCACGATGATGCCGAGCACGGCGGCGACGATGCCGATGCCGGGAAGCGCATCGCCGATGGTCTTGACGAGGCCGGTCGCGAGGTGGCCCTCGAACTTGAGCGTCTCGATCTCGGCGTCGAGCAACGACTCGAGGTCATCCGGCGAGACGCCGTTGATCACCTGTTGCAGCGCCTCGGTGAGGAACTGCTGCGAGTGGCCGATCTTCGCGAGCTTCGGATACTTCTTGAAGATGTCCGACTTGCCGGGGTCGTTCGCGTGGGCTTCGAGCGCGAGCACGCCCTGACGGCGCGCGAGCATGAGGAGCTCGTACTGGCACTTGAGGAGGTCGAGGTAGTCGCTCTTCTTCGGAATCGCGTCCTTCAGCGTCGCCTTGATCGCGTGCATCACGCGCTTCTTCATCAGGCCGGGCGACGAGGTGAGGAGCACGCCGATCGCGGCGCCGATGATGACGACGAACTCCGACGGCTGGATCAGCACGCCGAAGTGGCCTCCGGCCATCGCGAAGCCGCCGCAGATGGACGCGAAGACGATGAGGATTCCGAGCATTACAAGTCTGGTTTCGGCCGGCGCTGCCTCGCGTCGAGGTCAGCCAACCGCGACTTCCAGGAGCTGCGAGACTTCGCCGGTGGGATACTGTGCGGCGAGCGCCGAGAGGTCGCGCGCCATCTCGCGCATCGTGGGGCGCATCGCCGGGTCCTTCGAGAGCGCGCGCATGATGATGCGCTCGAGCTCCGCGGGCAGCTCGCGCTTCTCCGAGGGACGGACCGGGAGCGTGTTCGAGTGCGACAGCATGAGCTGGGGCAGCGGGCCGCAGAACGGTGGGCTGCCGGTGTGGAGCCAGTAGAGGAGGCAGCCGAGGGAGTAGACGTCCGACTTCGGGGTCGGGGCACCGCGCCACTGCTCGGGGGCCATGCACGACGGTGTGCCTGCGATCGCGTCGTCGAGGTTGTCGCCGATCCGCTGCGACACGCCGAAGTCGATCACCTTGATCCGCGGCCAGCCCTCGAGGCCGCGCTCGTACAGCAGGAACACGTTGTCGGGCTTGATATCGCAGTGGACGATGTCGCCGTCGTGGAGCGCGCCGACCGCGTCGGCGACCTGTGCGCCGATCGACGCGATCGCGCCCGTCACGACGCGGCCGCGCTCGACCAGCTCGCCGAGGTTCTCGCCGTCGAGGAGCTCCATCACGAGGTACGGCGTGCCCTCGGCGGTGCGCTGCGCATCGCGGATGTCGAGCAGGCCTTGGTGCGAGACGGACTTCGCGATCTGATGCTCCTCGAACATCCGATCGATGATGTCGGTGTGCTTGGCCCAGTGCGGGTCGAGGACCTTGACCGCGACGCGGTCCTGCGTGACGACGTGTGCGGCGAGGTACACGCCACAGGTGCCACCGCGCGAGATCAGACCGAGGATCCGGTAGTCGCCGAGCTGGAGCGTCGTCGAGCCGGTCCGGCGCTTCCGGCGCGGAATCATTTGCCCCAGCAGCGGGCTCGTCACGTTACGGCTGTCGTCCGACATCTCGGGGTTCTCCAAAGCACCGGTGATGCCAAGTCGAAGATCCGTGGTTTCGGGCAGTTCGTCTCGTCGCCAAAACTCCCACCCGACAACGTTGACGCTTAGAATCGCGAGATGCGTTGCTTATTGCTCGCCGGATTGACGCTGCTCGGTCTTCACCTGGGTGGCTGCGGGGACGAGACCGTGTCCGGAACGTTGATGGTCAAACCCGACTCGTTCGTCGTCGTGGTGGGTGGCACCACGTTCATCCAGGCGTTCGTCCAGGACGGCATGACCGCGGATCCGCCACCGGTCGATGCGACGTGGACCGTCGACCCGGAAGGGATCGTGAAGCTCGAGCCGTTTCAAGGGATCCAGAAAGTGACGGGCCTCGCTGCGGGCCAGGTCGTCGTGACCGCGTCCGCATTCACACAGACGGCCAAAACCGGGATGACGGTCACCGCGCCCTGATACGATGATCTCGATGCGCGCGGTGCTTGTTTGCGTGGCTCTCACCGGCTGCGGGTTCTCGCCGCACGACGCCGTTCCCGACGGCCCGCCGCGCGACACCACGCCCGGCGACGGCTCCGGCAGCAACATCGGCTTCGCGCCGGTGCACCTGACGCTGGCCGACGGTCAGCCCGGCAGCACCGACCTCGTGCTCGACGGCGTCGGCGAGATCGATACGACGAACCTCCTGGTCTCCGGCCACGCCCTCGTCGCCGGCGAGCTCGATCTGAAGATGCAGGTCGCGCCCGGCGGCAGTCAGGTCGCGGTGCTGCACGTCCGGTCGCTCAAGGTGAGCGCCGGCGCGAACATCACGGTCAGCGGGATGTTTCCGCTGATCGTGGTCGCGAGCGAGTCGATCGACATCGCAGGGACGCTCGACGCGAGTGCGCACGGCACGCTCGCCGGCCCCGGTGGTCGCGGTCCGGGCGGCGGACCCGGCGCGGGAGCGCGCGGCGGCCACGCGATCGCGACGACCGATACCGGCGGTGGTGGCGGTGGCTTTGGTGAGGTGGGTGGCGCCGGCGGCGACATCACGGGCTGCGCCGGCCCGCATGTCGGCGGCGTCGGCGGACCGATCAACGGCGACGGCGCGCTCACCGTGCTCGTTGGCGGTTCGGGCGGTGGCGCCGGTGAAAGCGGCGCGTGCAACGACAACCCCGGCGGGGCCGGCGGTGGCGCGATCCAGCTCACGAGCTGGACGAACATCGTCATCGAGTCGACCGGCGTGATCTCCGCGGGTGGTGGTGGCGGTCAAGGTGGCATCGACTGCGGCTCGTCGGATGGCAACTCCGGCGCGGGCGGCGGCTCGGGTGGCGCGATCGTGCTTCAGGCGTCGAACGTCGACAACTACGGGGTCGTCGCGGCGAACGGCGGAGGTGGTGGTGGCGGCGGCAGCGGCTCCGGCGATCCCACGCCGCCGTTTCTCGGCACCGGCGATCCGGGCGAGAACGCGGGCGCGAACGACGTGCCAGCGATGGGCGGTGCCGGCGTCGGCGGCTCGGGCTTTCCCGGCGCGAACGGTGGAGCCGGCCTCACCCCGGCGGAGGATGCGCTCGCGAATACGTGCGGCAACAACGCCGGCGGTGGTGGTGGTGCCGTCGGTCGGATCGCAGTGGCCATGAGCTACACGGACCACGGCATCACGTCGCCGGCGCCCGACACGTCGCTGCCGTGTGGCTCGACGTGCAACGCTGGCGATACGCTATAGCCGGCCGAGCACGCCGGCCGCGGGGACGAAGAGCGTCGCCTTGGTCGCGCCCATCTCGGGATTGAATTCGTGCTCGACGCCGGCCTCGACGACGAACGCGAGGTGGCGGTTGACGATCCACTCGAGCCCACCGGCGGCGCGGACGCCGTAGCGCGCGCCGTTCGAGACGAAGATCGGGACGCCCGCGGTGACGAACGGGCGATACGCGCCGGTGAGCAGAGAGAACGTCGCGCCGGCGTAGCCGCCGAATTTCGGGCCGAGGATCGCGGCGGCGCGGAGCTCGACGCGATCGATCGCGTCGGCGGTGAGGCCGACGAGCGCGGCGCCGCCGTGCGGGATGTCGAAGTGACCGAACACGAGCGCGCCGAACCGCGAGCGCGGCTCCTCGGGACGGACCGCGACGATGCCGGTGGCCGGCCCGGTGACCGTGATGATCCTGGGGACGGGCTTCGGGATCGCCGTGAGGTTGAGCTCGAGCGCGATCGACTCGCCGGCCTTGACCTCGACCGACTTGGTCTTCGGCTCGAAGCCGTCGGCCTTGACCGAGATCGTGTGACGACCGGGCGAGACCCGCCAGAGCTTGGCGCGGACGACATGGAGCCAGTCGTCGTCGTCGATCGAGATCGCCGCATCGGACGGAGATGCGGTGAGCTCGTAGCGCCCGACGGTCTTGTCGATCTTGTCGACGAGCTTGCCGAGCTCGCCCCGGCGCTTGGCATCGGCGTCGTTCGCGTCGATGTAGCGCTGATAGGCGTTCGCCGCGTCGGCGTCGCGGTTGAGGTACTTCAGCGTCGTGCCGATGTTGAGAAGGATCTTCGTCCCCGGGAAGCGCTCGTACGCCGTCTTGAACACGGCGAGCGCGCCGAGATAGTCCTTCGCCTCGAGCAGCTTCACCCCGGATTGCATGAGCGACTGGGCGTCGACCTTGCTGTCGTCTGCGTGGGCCGCCGTCGCCAGGCACGCGACAAGAACAAACGCTCTCCGGATCATCAGATGTCAGTTTCAACCGGAAGCGCGCCCGTTTCGGGATCCTTCGGCTTCTTTTCGACCGGCTTCTTGTCGACCGGCCTCTTCTTCGCGATCGGCGGTTGCTTCGCGACCGGTTTGGGATCCGCGGGTTTGGCATTTACGACGACCGGCGGCGGCGGTTCGATCGCGGGCTTCGCGACGACCGGCGGTGGCTCCGTCTTCTCGACGACGGGAGGCGGTGGTGGCGGTATCGGTGCAACGGGCGCGACGGCCGGCTTCGCGGGATCCTTGCTGCCGCCGGTGATCACGCTGAACGCCACGCCACCACCGACGAGCAGGAGCGCGGCGGCGATCGCGATGATCGGACCCTTCTTCGTCTTCGGCGGCGCCGCGACCGACTGACTCGCCGCACCGCTCAGCGTCGTCGGCTGGCTCGGGCTCGCGGTCGGAGGACGGATCGGCGTCGGCTGCGCCGGCACGTTGTACGCGGGCGTGAACGACGGCCGAAAGCTCGCCGAGCCATCCGGGTTCCAGGCGGTGCCCGAGGCGGAGTTCCAGCCGTGCGCGTGGGCGACCTGCGAGAGGGCGCCGCCGAGATCGCGCGCGCTCTGCGGACGGCCGAGCGGATCCTTCGACAGCATCGCCATCACGAGCGCCTCGCTATCGGCCGAGATCCCGAGCGCGTGGCGCGACGGCGGCTCTGGCTGGACGTAGAGGTGCATGCCGATTACCTCGCCCGCCCCTTCCATCGCGAACGGCGGCTTGCCGGTGAGCAGCTGGTAGAAGATGCAGCCGAGCGAGTAGATGTCGGCGCGAAGATCGACGTCGCCGCTGCCGCGACACTGCTCGGGCGACATGTAGGTCGGCGTGCCCATCACCGCGCCGGTCTTGGTCGCGGCGTGGGCCGAGCCGATGTCGGTGAGCTTCGCGATGCCGAAATCGAGCAGCTTGATCCGCTCGCCGCCGGGCACGTCCAGATCGGCGACAAGAAACAGATTGTCGGGCTTGAGATCGCGGTGGATGATGCCTTTGTCGTGCGCCGCGGCGAGCGCGCTGCACACGCCGCGCAGGAGTCCCGCGGCCTCGCCCTCGGGCATCGCGCCGCGCAGCTTGATCCGGCGTGCGAGCGTCATGCCCTCGAGCAGCTCCATCACGATGTAGGCGCGCCCGTTCTCGAGGTAGCCGAAGTCGAACACCTCGACGATGCCGGGGTGCTTGATCGCGGTCGTCGCCTTGGCCTCGTTGAAGAACCGGTTGACGATCTCGCGGTTGTGCGTGAGCTCCGGGAGTAAGACCTTCACGGCGACGTGGCGGCCGATCAGGGTGTGCTCCGCGCGATACACGGATCCCATGCCCCCATCACTGATCTTGTCCAAGATCCGATAGTTGCCGGCGGTCGTGCCGATGACCGTGTCGGCCATCCTTGGATGATTGCGGTTGCCACCCCGGCTGTCAAACCGGATATTGTGGAGACCTTGCGGGGCCTCCTTTGTATTGTCTTCGGCCTGGCCGCGTGCCAGGTCGCTCCCGGGACCTCCGACGTCGAGCAAGGCATCACGCCACCGCCACCCGTGACCGCACTGATCCTGCTGTCGAGCGGAACGACGACGTTCAACGACACCCAGGTCGGCGCGACCTCGAACACGCTGACCTTCGGCGTGCGGGCGAGCGCGACGACCAGCGGCAGTGTCACGATCAATTCGATCGGCTACAGCTGCGGCGACTACACGATCACCGCCACGCTGCCCGGCTACGCCGATCGCTACTGCGAGAGCACCTGCTTCACCGGCGGCCTGGTCTGCCCGGTCGGTACGATCTGCTCGAACGACGACTACTACTTCACCGCGGTGTTCCACCCGTCGCTCGCGGCGACCACGTCGTGCGTCCTCACGGTCAACACGACCGCCGGCTCGCCGACGCTCACGCTGTCGGGCACCGGCCTGCCGCCGCCGATCCACGTCAGCGCGGGTCCCGGCTCGATCAACTTCGGCGGCGTCCGGATCAACACGGCTTCGACCGGGGTCGGCGTCACCGTCACCAACACCGGCGGCCAGACCGCGACGATCAGCTCGGTCGGTGCGAGCGGCGGCTTCAACGTCAGCGGCAACACGGGCGCGCACGGCCTCGGCGCCGGCGCGAGCGAGGGCTTCAGCGTGACGTGCAACCCGACCGCGATCGGCGGGCTGAACGGCAACCTCACGATCCAGAGCAACGATCCGTCGACCCCGACGATCAACATCCCTCTCTCCTGCAGCGGCATCGACTCGTCGCTCGCGATCTCGCCGAGCCCGGCCGTGCTCCCGACGATCCGCGTCGGCGAGTCCGAGATGCAGAACATCACGCTCACGAACATGGGCGGTGCCGCGACCAGCATCCAGGCCGTGACCGTCACCGGCATGACGATGGTCAGCGCCCCTCCGCCGGGCACCGTGCTCGGCGCGTCGGGCGGCGCCGCGACGGTGACCGTCGCGTTCGACGGCCAGGCCGCGGGCGACACCAGCGGCGTGCTCCACGTCGACTACGACAACGGCAAGTCGGTCGAGACCCAGGTCTCGGCGAGGGCCGTCGCGACGTCGCTGTCGCTGTCGCCGGATGGCGACGTCGACTTCGGCCCGATCTGCGCCGGCCAGTCGCACAGCCTCGACTTCTCGCTGATCGCGACCGACGAAGGCGCGTTCGCGCTGACCTCGGTCAGCACCCCCGACGCCCCGTTCACGATCACCACGCCGACCTTGCCCGCGACGGTCCAGGGCTCGGCCGCGAACACCATCAAGCTCACCGCGGTCGCCGCCCCGACCTCTCCGGGCGATCTGCTCGCGTCGTTCGAGCTCGCGACCGACATCCCGGGCGCCGACCCGCACGTGATCAAGCTCCACGTGCTCGGCCTCGACGCCGGCGTCAACGGCCCGCCCCAGGTCGACCTCGGCGGCAACCTCCTCAACCAGACCTCGCTCGGCCAGCGCGTCGAGATCTCGAACTGCACCGACACGCCGGTCACGATCACGTCGGTCAACATCTCGGGCACCGACGCGGTCGACTTCGCCGTCGTCGATCAGCCAGACGACCTGACGATCATGCCCGCGGCGTCGGCCAAGTGGCTCGTCGTCCTCGATCCGCACACGCTCGGCGAGAAGAGCGCGGAGTTCAACGCGAACTTCGACGGCGGCACGACCGTCGTCCCGCTGATCGGCGAGGGCCTGTCCGACGACATCACCGCCGGCGGCGACGCGGGCACCGACAAGTCGAGCTACTACGCGTGCAGCACGGGCAAGCCGGTCGCGCTGTGGCCGCTCGGCCTCGCGCTGCTCCTGCTCCGCCGGCGCCGTCGCTAGTTACGGATCCTCGGTCGGCTTGGTCTCGCGGACCTGGACGACCGACAGCGGCAGCACCGCGGTGAAGCACGCGCCGCGTCCGGCCTCGCGCCGGTAGCTGAGCCGGCCGTGGACGAGCTGCATGACGTACGCGCTGATCGCGAGGCCGAGGCCGGTGCCCTCCGGCGTGCCGGAGGCGAACGGCTCGAACATGATCTCGCCGATCTCGGGCGACACGCCGGGACCGTCGTCGCACACCGAGAACACGACCTCGTTGCCGACGACGCGGCAGCGCAGATCGACGACACCGTCGGGGGGCGAGGCGTTCGCCGCGTTGCGCAGCAAGTTGCAGAGCACCTGGAGAAACAGCGGCTCGGCGATCATCACGGTCGCCTCGGCGACGTCGCCGACCTCGAGCTTGCACTTCTCGCGGACGTAGCCACCGGCGAGCCGGACGGCGCGATCAACGAGCTTCTTCGTGCGGACCGGCTTGTTCGTGACCTCGGCACCGCGGATGAACTTGCGCATCTGAACGAACAGCTGGATCGCCTCGTCGCCGGCCATCGAGGCCTCGGCGATCGCGTCGGACATGCCGGTCGCATCGGGATCGCTCGCGATCATCTGGATCTCGTTGAGCGCGACGGTGAGCGTCTGCATGGTCGACGCGAGATCGTGGAGCAGCGACGACGTCAGTGCGCCGATCGTGGCCTGCCGCATCAGCCGGTTCATCCGGTTGCCCTGGCTGCCGGTCGGCACCGAGGACACGCGCGCCTCGAGCACGCCGCAGCGGCGCTGCGCGCGGTGGGCCATGAAGGACACGAGCTGGTGGGCGCTCTCGCCCTCGCCGCGGGCGCGCAGGCGGAGATCGCCGTCGGCATCGATCGGTAGATCGATGAACCAGCCGGAGCCTTCGCGCGGCACGGTGCCGCCGGTGAACGGATGCTCGGTATCCTCGGTGCGAACGACCGTCGCGACGGCGGTGACGCCCTCGACGGCGAGCGCGCGGCGGACCACGGCCTCGCTGAGCTCGAGCGGCGAGTCGGTCTTCGCGAGCTCGTCGTCGAACGACGACATCGACAGCGCGTCCTGGACCGAGGCGCTCAGGCGGCGCGCGACGTCGCGCTGTTCGAGCGCGCGGCGGACCACGACCTCGATCTCGTCGTGCCACGGCTTACCGACCTTGTAGGGTGCGTCGGGGCTGAGCAGCGCGCGCTGGGCGCGCTCGTCGAGATAGCCGGTGAGCAGCACGCGCACGACGTCGCGCTGGTGATCGCGCGCGAACTCGAGCACCTCGATGCCGTCGTGATCGGGCATCTTGAGATCGGAGATGATGACGTCGTACTGCTGGGTGACCAGCGCGTCGAACGCCTCGCTGCCGGAGCCGACGGCCTCGACCGTGTAGGTCGAGCTGAGCTCGTCGACGAGCGCGTCGCGAACGTGATCGTCGTCGTCGACGACCAGGATACGTGCAGGTTTCATGACGGATCCTTCGTGGGGATATCGTCGAGCCGTTTCGACAGGGTCTCGAACACCGAGTCGAGCTCTGGAGGGAGCTCGGGCGCGGGCCCGGCGGCGGTCGCGGAGCGGCTCGCTTTCACGATCGCGTTGACGTTGGACTCGATGCGGTACGCGATCTTGGTGACGCGCCCGAGCAGGCGCTCGAGATCGACGCGGTGCTCGGGCGGGAGCTTCGCGACCTTGTCGGTCATGTGGCGCGTCGTCGATTGGAGCGCCCCGAGCGGGTTGTTGAGGTGGTGGGCGATGCCGGCGACCAGCTCGCCGACCGCGGCGCGCCACGCGAGCATCGCGATCTCGCGGTTGCGGTTCTCGAGCTCGCGCTGGGTCTCGCGCAGCTCCTTGTATGCGGCCTCGAGCTCGGCGTGGGTCTGGAACAAGGCGGAGTGCTTGGCGACCAGCTCGTTCTCGAGCGTGCGGCGCTCCGTCGTGTCGCGGGCGCTGAACGCGGTGAGGTCACCGAGCTCGCGGTCCATGATGTGGGACACGGTGAGCGTCACGAACACCGGATAGTCGTCGCCGCGGCGGAGCGCGACTTCCTCGTAGCAGCCGTCGTAGCCGAGGTCGCGCGGCTCGAACGTGAGCTGGTCGACCGTACGGCCGAGCACCTCGCCGATGTCTCGCGCGAGGAGCTCCGCGACGCGCACATTGGCGGACACCACGCGACCGCTCTGACGATCTGCGATGAACAGCGCCTCGGTGCTCGACTCGAACATCAAGCCGAAGACCGCTCTGGCAATCGCGTCCGTCACGAACCGTTGGATCGGCCACGGACCTTTGGCGTCAAGGTCGCCGACGCGATCGTTTTGGCAGCCGTAAGGCCGCGTGCTGATTGGCTCGGAGATCGGCCCGGCACTTGCTGAGAGGTCCACCGTGCCCTACGAGTTCTCCTCGGTCGACAAGCTGCAAGCGGCGATGACGTTTCATCGCGAGCGCCATGCAGTGCTCGCGGGGAACGTCGCGAACGTCGATACCCCGGGCTTCCGCCCGTTCGACCTCAGCCCCGCGGCCACCGATGATCCGCAGAACCTCGCGGTCACCGAGCCGGGGCACATCGGTTCGTCTCCCGGTCAGGCGTTCACCAAGGAGTTCTCTGACGAAGGTCAGCTCCAGACGCCCGACGGCAATCACGTCTCGCTCGAGCGCGAGCTCGCGAAGATCGATGCCAACCGGACCCGCTATGCGACCGCTGCCGAGCTCGTCTCGCGCCGCCTCGCGCTGCTTCGTTACGCCGCTGGAGACGGCACCTGATGCCCCGAGTCGGAACCAACATGGACTTCTTCACCGCGATGGAAGTGTCGGCGTCGGGCCTCTCGGCCCAGCGCGCCCGCATGAATGTCGCGTCCTCGAACCTCGCGAACGCGCAGACCACGCAGACCGCCGCCGGCGGGCCGTACAAGCGCAAGGACGTCGTCCTCCAGTCCGCCGACATCCCGGGCACCGAGGGTCAGCTCGACGGCGCCGTCAAGGGCGTCGAGGTTGCCTCGATCAACTCGGACACCGCCGCGCCTCGCCTCGAGTACGACCCCGGTCACCCGCAGGCGAACGCGCAGGGCTACGTCGCATATCCGAACGTCAATCCGGTCGAGGAGATGGTCGACATGATCACCGCCTCGCGCGCCTACGAGGCCGGCATCACGACGATGACGACCGCCGTCAGCATGGCCGAGAAGGCCCTGGGGATCGGCAAGTGAGCGTCGTCGATCGCGCCTATGCAGCAGGCGTCCAGCAGCTGCCGAAGCTCGACAAGGTCGACAAGCCCGAGACCAACCTCGGCCAGTCGTTCTCGAAGGCACTCACCGACGCGCGCGAGCTCGACGCCGACGCGACGAACCAGGCCGAGAAGTTCGCGAATCACGATCCGAGCGTGGGCATCCACGAGGTCGTGATCGCGAGCGAGAAGGCGAGCATCGCCGTCCGCTACGCGGTGACGCTGAAGAACAAGGCGCTCGAGGCCTATCACGAGCTGATGAACACGCAGGTCTGAGTAAGAAGCCATGGCCGACGCTCCCAAGCCCACCAATCAAGTCTTCGTCGTCCTCACCCAGCTCAAGGATCTGTGGGGCAAGCAGCCGAAGGGCCGCCGCACGCTCGCCGTGTTGCTGCTCGTCGGCGTGATCGGCTTCGTCGGCCTCACGACGCTCATGAAGAAGACCGAGACGTGGGTCGTCGCGGTCGAGGGCGCCAGCGCCAGCGATACCCAGACGTTCTACACGAAGCTGATCTCCCGCGGCGTCGACGCCCGGCTGCGCGAAGGCAAGGTCGAGGTCCAGGAAGCGGATCTCGCCCAGGCGCGCGCGATCGGCTCGGTCGGTCTCGGCATCGGTGGCCTCGAGATCTTCGACGGTACCCACATGGGCGAGACCGAGCTCCAGCAGAAGGTCAACCTCGTCCGCGCGATCCAGGGCGAGCTGACCCGCAGCATCATCGAGACCTACCAGGTCAACTCCGCACGCGTCAGCATCACGTTCGGCAGCAAGACCACGATCAAGGACATGGAGGTCGCGCCGACCGCGGCGGTCACGCTGATCCCGCGCGCGGGCCAGACGCCGACGCTCGACCAGGTCCAGGCGATCCGCGCGCTCGTCGCGGGCAGCGTCGGCTCGGGTCTCGAGGCCGCGAAGGTCGTCGTGATCGGCCCGCACGGCGAGTACGGCGCCGACAAGTCAGGCTCCGACAAGGAGTCCGACTTCGAGACCGCGATCACCGGCAAGACCCAGCGCATCCTCGAGACGATGGTCGGCATCGGCCGCGTCGTCGTGAACACCCAGGCCGAGTTCGATACCAGCAAGATCAACTCCGTCGAGGAGTCCTATGACAAGGACAGCTCGGCGATCCGCAGCGAGACCCAGTCGATCCACGGCGCCGACCCGACCGTCCAGAGCTCGGTCGGTGGTGTCGCCGGTGCGCAGGGCAACCTGCCGGGCGCGCCGGCGCCGACCGCGGGTGCCGGCAGCGCCACACCCGGTGGCAAGGGCGACATCCAGTTCACCAAGAACTACGAGATGAACAAGAAGGTCGTCCAGACCCAGAGGCCCGAGCGCACGCTCAAGAAGCTCCACGTCGCGATCATCGTCGACCAGGCGAAGGATGCGAAGACCAACAAGGCGATCGCGCGGTCGAAGGAAGAGCTCGACAACATGGTCGCGATCGCTCGGACGACGGCGGGCATCGACGATGCGCGCGGCGATACGTTCGAGCTCAAGTCGGTGCCGTTCGCGCCGATCGAGGAGCCGGTGATGCCGGAGGCACCGAAGTCGCTGCTGCCCGTGCCGGTCCCCGTCGCGATCGGTGGCGGCGTCGGCCTCCTCGTCGTGCTCGTGGTCGTCGTGCTGCTGCTCAAGGGCCGCGGCAAGCGCAACCAGCGGACCCAGGCGCTGGTGCTGAGGGGCGGCAGGTTGCCGGTCCCGATGCCGGTCCACGAGCTCGAGCGCGTCCTCGACGGACAACCGGCCGAGCTCTCCGCGACTGAAGCCAAGGGTCTGCCCGAGGGCAAGACCGCGCAGGAACGCGTGATGGAAGTCGTGCGGACGGACGTCGACCGTGCTGCGGGCGTGTTGACGGCCTGGTTGGCGGAAGCTCCGCCGGTCGTGGCCAAGGGAGCGACGAAGTAATGGCGACCGCGAACCAGATCTCGGGACCTCGCAAGGCGGCGATCGCGCTGCTCTCTCTCGACGAGGAGCTCGCCTCGCAGGTGCTCTCGAAGATGTCGCTCGTCGACGTTCGCCGGCTGTGCGAAGCGGTCGAGACCCTCGGCGATGTCCAGGGTGACCTCATCCAGGTCGTGCTCCACGACCTCGAGCGCGGTCTCCTCGATCCACTCGCGATGGCGCGCTCCGGTGGCCAGGCGTACCTCCGCAAGCTCGCCGACCGCGCGTTCGGTCCCGATCGTGCGAAGAAGGCCCTCGGCATCGAGGCGCCGAACCCCGAACCCCTCCAGCAGCTCCGCACGGCGCGCGTCAGCGTGCTCGCGCAGCTGCTCGCCGACGAGCACCCGCAGATCGCGGCCGTCGTGCTGACCCAGCTCCCGGCGCGCGTCGCCTCGAAGGTACTCGCGCTGATGGAGCAGCCCGTGGCCGCCGACTTGACGTCGCGGATCTCGGCACTCGAAGAAATCCCGGAGCACGCGGTGACCGAGGCCTCCGAGAGCCTGGTCCGCGCGCTCGAGGCCGTCGGCGGTCTCGCGACCAGCGACGCCCGCGCCGAATTCGACGGCCTCGCGTTCTCCGCGTCGATCGTCAACGAGATGACCAGCGAACAAGGTGACGAGCTGCTCGGCGTGATCGCCCAGCGCGACGAGTCGACGGCGACCAAGATTCGCGAGGCGCTGTTCACCTTCGAGGATCTGCTCCGCATCCAGCCCCGCGACCTCGGGAACGTGCTGCGCGCGGTCCAGGCCGAGGCCCTCGTCACCGGGCTCCAGACCGCGACCCAGGAGCTCAAGGAACACGTGCTCGGCTCGCTCTCGCAGCGCGCCGCCGCCACGCTCCGCGACGACATGAGCTCGTTGCCGCCGAAGCGCCTCTCCGAGGTCGAAGCCGCCCAGAAGGAGATCATCGAGGCCACGCTGCGGCTCGCCGGCGAAGGCAAGATCACGCTGCCCGCGCGCGGTGAGGACGCATGAGCGACCGACCGCAACCGCTGTTCGCGAGCCTCGTCGCCGGAACGCGCCCGTTCGCGCAGGCCTTGACGACGCAGGGCCCGCCCGGGCCGGTGACGTCGTGGCTGCCGCAGCACCAGTCGCATGTCGTCGACGAGGCCGCGCTCGTGCAACGCACCGAGGAGCTCGCCGCGCTTCGCGCGAAAGCGATCGAGGACGGCCGCACCGAAGGGCTGCGCGAGACCGCGATCCTGCGCGACACGCTGAAGCAACTCGCGGTGGCGCTGGCCGCCGCGCGCGATGCGCGGATGAACCATGCCGCCGAGGCGATCGCCGACTGCGCGCTCGCCGCGATCGAGGGTTGGATCGGCACGACGCCGGCGCAGGACGTGTTCGCACCGGTCGTGCGCGGCTGGATGACTCGCTCGAACGGTGCCGCCGCGACCGCGAAGGTCCACCCGACCCAGGTCGCCGCGCTTCAGGCCGCGATCGGTGACGCGCCGATCACCGTCGAGGCCGACCCGACGATCGCGCCGAACGACCTCAAGATCCGCGGCGAGGCGCTCGATCAGACCCACGTCTGGGGCGAGCGCCTGCGCGAGCTGCGCGACGCGATCGCGACGGCGCTGGAGACGGCGTGAACGCCGCGCTGCGCGAGCAGATCCGCTCGACCACCGCCGGGTGGCTCGTGCCGAAGGTCCTCGGCCGCGTCGTCGAGGTCGCCGGCACCCTGGTCCAGATCATGGTCACCGAGAAGGACGGGCCGGTGATGGGCGACATCCTCGACGTCGAGACCGTCAGCGGCCACGTGCCGTGCGAGGTCGTCGGCTTCCGCGGCCCCACCCTGCTCGCAATTCCCCTCGTGCCGGCGCGCAACCTCGCCGCCGGTGCGCCCGCGCGGCGGACCGGCCGCGCCGCCTCCGTCGCCGTCGGCGACGCGTTGCTCGGCCGGGTCGTCGATCCGTTCGGCCTGCCGATGGACGGCGGCCCTCCGCCGCGCTGCACGGATCGCGTGCCGCTCGATGCCGGCGCCCTGCCGATCGATCAGCGTGGCAGCGTCGACACCCGGTTCGACACCGGCGTCCGCGCGATCGACGGCCTCCTCACCTGCGGCCGTGGCCAGCGCATCGGTATCTTCGCCGGTGCCGGCTGCGGCAAGAGCGTGCTCGTCGAGCAGATCGCGAGCCAGGGCGAAGCCGACGTGATCGTGATCGGCCTGATCGGCGAGCGCGGTCGCGAGGTCGTCGAGTTGATGGGCTCGCCTCGCCGCCACAAGATGATCATCGTCGCGGCCACGTCGGACCGCTCGCCGCTCGAGCGGCTTCGCGGCGCGACCGCGGCGACCGCGATCGCCGAGTACTTCCGCGACCGCGGCAAGAACGTGCTGCTCGTGATCGACTCGCTGACCCGGTTCGCGATGGCGACCCGCGAGATCGGCCTCGCCCTCGGTGAGCCGCCCGCGACGAAGGGGTATCCGCCGAGCGTGTTCGCGAACATGCCGCGGCTCCTCGAGCGCGTCGCGCCTCGCGCCGGCGGTGGCGCGATCACCGCGTTCTACACGGTCCTCGTCGAGGGTGATGACCTGTCGGATCCGATCGCGGACTCGGCGCGGTCGTTGCTCGACGCCCACATCGTGCTGTCGCGCGATCTGGCGGGCCGAGGCCACTTCCCGGCGATCGACATGCTCGCTTCGGCCTCCCGCGTCGCGCGCCGTGTCGCCGGCCCCGCCGCGCTCCAGCTCGCGAGCCGCGCGCGCGAACAGCTCGCGCAGCGCAAGCAGGCCCAGGAGCTGCAAGCCCTCGGTGCCTACACGGTGGGTGTCAATAAAGACCTCGATCACGCGCTCGCGCTCGGTCTGCGGATCGACGCGTGGGCGCGCCAGACGCCCGAGGAAGCCTCGACGCACGACCTCGCGATCGCGGGGCTGCAAGCCGCACTCGAAGGGAAGTAAATGACGATCAATCCGCGCACCGCACGCTCCGTTCGCGACATGCGCTCCAAGCTGCGCGACCTCGCCGCCGCGGAGCACGGCGAAGCGAGTGCGAGGACCGCGACCGCCGCGGCCCACGTCGCGCACCACGAGCAAGCGCTCGAGGACACGCTCGACGAGGCCGAGGACACGCTCACCGGGATCACGAACGTGTACGCGCTCGACGACGTCGCCGGGATGGTGGCGAGCCAGCGCCACGCGATCAGCGAAGCCGCCGCCGCCCACGCCCAGGCTCACGAGCTCGCGACCCACGCCGAGGTTCGCCTCCGCTCGCGGATCCGCCAGCTCAAGACCGCCGAGCGCGTCGTCGAGATGGTCAACGACCATCGCGAACAGCGCGAGGCCCGCGCCGAACAGGGCGCTCACGACGATCTCGTCAACGCGAGGCGCAGGTGAACGCCCTGTCCGTTTCGAACCAGCTCGCCGCAGTGGCGACCGAGCCGACCGAGCCGACGAAACCGGCCTCGCGCGAGTTCGCGAAGCAGCTCGAGAAGGTCAAGCCGGTCGTCAAGAAGCCCACGCTCGAGCTCCCGGCACCGGAGCTCGCCGCGCAGGCCGCAGCACCGGCGGAGCCATCGATCGTCCAGATCCTCGTCGCGCTCCTCCACGGCGCGACGGTCCAGCCGCAGGTCGTCGCTCCGACCGCACCGCAGGTTCCGGCCGGCACCGCCGACGTCGCGACCGCGCAAGCGGCCGCCGTCCCCGCCCAGGTCGCCGACGCTGTCAAAGATCAGATCGTGAAGCAGCTCGTCGCGGTCGCGCCGGAGGCAGCGGAGACGCCGCGCCTGACGCCGCTCGAGCAAGCGGTCCACGATCTCCTCGGCGAGCTCGCCGACAAGCAGGCATCACACGCCGGCGGCGACCGGTCGTCTGCGTTCACGCTCCAGCTCGCACCTCCGATCGTCCTCGCGCCGATCGATCACGACGTCGCACCGCTCGCCCAGGCCGCGCCGGTCCAGCCGCAGCAACCCGCGGAGCTGGTCTCGCAGAATCACGCACATCTCGTGTTCGACGATGCGAACGGCCGTGTGGTGATGACGGTCGCGATCCGCGGCACCGACGTCAACGTGTCGATGCGAGCCAGCGATGACACCACCGCGGCCGCACTCGCGCGCAACGCCGGATCGCTCGACGAGGCGATGCGCGGACGTGGCCTTCAGCTTGCACAGTTCGATTCACAGCGCGATCTCGCCCGTGAAGAGAATCGCGAGAAACCGACCTACAGGAGAAACCGTGAGCACGATCGATCCAACAAGTTCCACCAGCTCGTCGACGAGCTCGGCGGTGGCGCAGACGCAACTAAGCGGCAGTAAGGACGAGTTCCTGAAGCTGTTCATGGCGCAGCTGCAACACCAAGATCCGCTGTCGCCGAAGGATGGTAGCGACATGGTCGCTCAGCTCGCGCAGTTCTCTGCAGTCGAGCAAGCGCAGCAGACGAACGAGCAGCTCTCGGCGCTGACCGCGAGCCAGAACTCGACGGCGAACGCGGCGCTGTCCAGCCTCGTCGGCCGGCAATGCAACGCCAGCCTCGGCGACGTCCACGTCGAGAACCCCAATCAAGTCCCGCCGATCCAGGTCTCCGCGACCGGCCCCATCAAGGGCGCGGCGATCGTGATCACCGACGCGAACGGCAAGGAGATCCGCCGCATCGCGATTCCGCAGAACGGCGGCGCGGTGCAGTGGGACGGCAAGGACGCGAGCGGAGCCACCGTCAAACCTGGCGACTTCAGCGTGTCGCTGGACGCGGGTGCGGGGAACACCGATCTCACCGCGAACTGGCAGAGCCGGATCGACAGCGTCGAGCTGAGCACCACCGGCGCGCGTCTCAAGATGGGTGGGATCACGATCTCGCCCGCGACCATCACTTCCATCGGCGCTTCCAGCGCTTCCACCCAGGACACCATCACCTCGGCCATCAACGCCGCTGCCACCGCAGGAGCAATCAACCTATGACCATCATGAACTCTCTCTACATCGGCGTGAACGGGCTCACCGCTCACGGCGACGCGATCAGCATCGTCGGTGACAACATCGCGAACACGTCGACCGTCGGCTTCAAGCGCGAGCGCGCGCAGTTCTCCGACATGCTCGGCGGCGTCCTCGGCGGCCAGCGCATGGGCGGCGGCGTTCGCCTCGGTGCGGCGCAGACCATGTTCGAGCAGGGCCAGCTGACCTCGACGGGCAACCCGCTCGATCTCGCGATCAGCGGTCACGGCTTGTTCGTCGTCAACGGCAACCACGACGGCCACAACGCGAACTTCTACACGCGCAACGGCCAGTTCCACCTCGACGACAAGGGCACCGTCGTCAACTCGGAAGGCCTCAAGCTCCAGGGCTACACGATGGACGCCGCCGGCGTGCGCGGCACCAAGGTCGGCGACCTCGCGCTCGGCGCGACGCAGAGTCCTGCCCTGCCGACCTCGAACGCAGCGCTCACCGTCAACCTCCAGGCCGACACGACGACCCCGGCCCTGCCGTTCGATCCGCTGAACCCGAACACGACCTCGAATTACGCGACGTCGTTCACCACGTACGACTCGCTCGGCGGGGCCCACCAGGTCCAGATGTACTACCGCAACAACGGCGCCAACACGTGGGAGGTCCACGCGATGGTCGACGGCGGCGAGGTCGGCGGTACCGTCGGCACGCCCGTCGAGATCGCGACCGGCAACCTGAACTTCAACAGCACCGGCACGCTCGCGTCGAGCACCGTCACGCCCGCGAACGTCACGTTCACGAACGCGAGCGCGCAGACGATCGCCCTGACGTTCACCGACAGCACCCAGTACGCGGGCCAGCTCTCGGCGACGAACGGCACCGACATCGACGGACATGCCGCCGGCAACCTCACCGACGTGACGGTCAACAGCGACGGCACGATCCAGGGGATCTACGACAACGGCGACAAGCGCACGATCGCGCAGGTCGCGATCGCCTCGTTCCAGAACGAGGAAGGCCTCACCCGCGACGGCAACAACCTCTACATGGAGAGCCAGGACTCGGGTCAGGCGTTGATCGACAACGCCGGCACCGGCAAGCGCGGCTCGATCGCGTCGGGTAGCCTCGAGTCGTCGAACGTCGACCTCGGCAACGAGCTCGTCACGCTGATCGCGTATCAGCGCGCCTACGAGGCGAACTCGAAGACCGTCACGACGGCCGACGAGATGCTGTCAGACGTCACGAACCTCAAGCGCTAGCCGCCGCCAAGCTTGGCGACAGCTGGAGTCATCCTCTAGCAGAGTCGCCGAGTTAGCGCGGGCACGCTGGCTGCACTAGCCCGGGACGTGAGTGACGGACTACTTGACGCAGCGGAGCTCGAGGCGATTCAGAACGCCATCCGAGAGACCGCGCCCAAGCGGAACACCTCGGGATTCGACCCCGATGTCGAGCCGACCCGCCTCGCGCTGATCGCGGATGATCGCAGCGTCGAAGCGGCTCGCCCGCTGCTCCTCACGGTGATGAACCGCTGGGTTCGCCGTGCGAGCAAGGCGCTCCGCAATCACCTCCCCGGCACCTGGACGCTCGATGTCGTCGGTGCCGAGTCGATCGACGGCGCTTCCGTCAAGGAAGAGCTCCGCGGCGCATGGATCGCGGGAGGCACCTGCGCTCCCGCGGAGCTCGTCGTCGCGGTTCAGGGCCCGGTGATCGACATCGCCGCCGCCAAGCGCTGCGGCGAGACCGAGCCGACCCCCGAGACCACGCGGACCCCGTCGGCGATCTCGCTGCGCCTGTTCCAGCCCGTCGGCCGGACGCTGTTCGAGAGCCTCGTGCCCGCCTGGCAGGAGCTGTTCGACAACCAGCTCGCGCCCTCCGGCGACGTCGGCATCGTCGCGCGTCTGATCGAGGCCCGCAGCGTCGTGCGCGCCTCGCTCTCGTTCAGCGGCTCGGTCAACGGTCGCGTCCATATCTACGCGCGCCCCGACGGCATGTTGCCGAAGCCGGCCGCGCTCGCCGCGATCCAGGCCAAGACGCTGTCGGTCGCGAACGCTCTCTCGAACGTGCCGGTCGACATCGTCGTCGAGCTCGGCACGCTCCGCATGTCGCTCGGCAAGATCCGTTCGCTCGAGCGCGGCTCCACTCACACCCTCGCCAGCTTCGTCGACTCGCGCGTACCCGTGTACGTCGCGGGCGTCCTGAAAGCCTGGGCCAAGCCCGTCGTATGTCGCGGCGTGCTTGCGATCCAGATCATCTCCGTCGTGCACGGCCAAGGAACCCAGTCATGAGCGATGACGCCGATACCAACTTCGATCCGCAGGCTCTCGAGACGCTGCTCCACGACGTTCCGCTCGACGTGACGATCGAGCTCGGCCGCGCCCGGCTCAACATCAGCGAGCTTGCCTCGCGCCTGGGCCCCGGCTCGATCATCACCCTCGACAAGGCCACCGGCGCGCCGCTCGACGTCCGCGTCAACAGCCGTCTCGTCGCCCGCGCCGAGGCGATCGCGATCGGCGAGCGGTGCGGCATCCGCATCATCGAGCTCGTCAACGGGAAGGACTCCTGACATGCGCGCCGCCGTCCTCGCTCTCGCGTTCGTCCCCGTGCTCGTCTCCGCGAGCGCCTCGGCCGAGCCGGTCAGCTTCGAGGTCGCCGATCACGGCGATTCCGTCGAGGTGATCGCCCACAACCTTCAAGCGAAGACCACGACGACGTCCGCGGTCCGCTCGCGGATCGAGGTGCCGGTCACCGGCAGCCCGGTCGCGAGCCGTCAGATGATGACCGACGGCACCGTGTACCTGGTCGAGCTCGACGGCAGCACGAACCGCGTGCTGAGCGTCAAGACCCGGCTCGATCACCCCGAGGTCAAGGCCCTCGCCGGCCTCGCGAAGGCGACCCAGGTCGGTAGCGATCTGCACCTCACGTTCCCGCGCCACGCGATCGTCGAGGCCGCGAAGCCGGTCAAGCTCGAGCCCGCGCCCGTCGTCGAGGCCAAGCCCGCGCCGGTCGCCGAGGCCAAGCCGATCGCCGCGCCCGCGCCGGTCGTCGTCGAGCCCAAGCCCGCACCGGTCGTCGAGCCCAAGCCGGCGAACCGGCCGGTCCCTGCACTCGAGACCAAGCCCGCCGCGGCGGCTCATCCGATTCCCGCCGAGAAGGACTCCACGTTCACCTCTCCCGGGGTCTACGCGCTGGGTGCGCTGCTCGCACTGCTCGCGTGTGGCTACGTGTTGAAGAAGAAGAAGAAGGACGCCGCGTCGGTCACGACGATCGACGTCGTCGCTCAGCGCTCGCTCGGCAACAAGGCGAAGGTGATGTGGCTCTCGGCAGGTGGTCGCGACATGATCGTCTCGGTCACCAGCACGAACGTCCGCATGCTCGGCCAGTGGTCGCGCGGCGAGGACAAGCAGCTGCCGCGCGCGACCTCGCTCGAGGGTCCGCGGACCAGCCAGCGCAACCTCGACGAGTTCCGCGACGAGTTCAAGCAGGAGCTCGCCGAGGCGAATGCCGTGCCGCAGCTCGCGAGCTCGAGCTCTGCGGTGTCGGGCATCCTGAAGCTGCGCGCGCGCACGGTCACCGGCCCGATCCCGACCCGGGTCAGCACGATCCAGTCGCTCCCCCAGGTCAACGCGGACGTCGCGACCGAAGATGAGGAAGCCGACATGGAGTGGGCCCGGGAGATCCTCACCGCGACCGGCGGTCGCCGGTGAACCCGCTCGCTCAACTCGGGCTCGACCCGCAGCACCTCCAGCAGAGCGGTGGCACCGCCGGACCGATCGGCATGGTCGTCCTGCTCACGCTCGTCACGCTGCTGCCGGCGATCGTCCTGTCGTGCACCTGCTTCGTCCGGTTCGTCGTCGTCCTCGGCTTCGTCCGCACCGGGCTCGGCACGCCGTCCGCGCCGCCGAACCAGGTCCTCGTCGGACTCGCGCTGTTCATGACGGTGTTCGTCTCGGCACCGGTCGCGATGGAGATGTACGACAAGGGCGGCAAGGCGTACTTCGCCGGCCAGATCGACGAGAAGCAGGCGATCGAGGCCGCGCTTCCTCCGCTCCGCACGTTCCTGATCTCGCACACCAGCGATACCGATCTGAAGCTGTTCATCGAGGCCTCGAAGTCCGAGCGCCCCGCGACGATGGAGGAGGTCCCCCTCCGCGCGCTGATCCCCGCGTTCATCCTGTCGGAGCTGCGGATGGCGTTCAAGATCGGCCTCACGATCCTCCTGCCGTTCCTCGTGATCGACCTCGTCGCCGCGACGGTGCTGACCTCGCTCGGCATGGTCATGGTGCCTCCGAGCGTCGTCGCGCTCCCCGCAAAGCTCCTCGTGTTCGTGATGATCGATGGCTGGCACCTCGTCGTCGAGTCGCTCCTGCGCGGAGTGCGAGGATGACCGAAGACGCGCTGCTCGATCTGTGGCGCTCCGCGCTCACCGTCGCCGCCGAGGTGGCCGCGCCGTTCCTCGTGATCGGTCTCGTCCTCGGCCTCGCGATCGCGATCCTCCAGACCGCGACCCAGCTCCAGGAATCGGCGCTGACGTTCGTCCCCAAGCTCGCGGTCGCGCTCGTCGTGCTCGCGCTCGCCGGCCACTGGATGCTCGACAAGCTCGGCCACTTCACGATCCAGGCCTTCACGTCGACGAGCACCCCGCCGGTGCAGATCGGCCCCAGCACCGTCGGTCCCGGCGAGGTCCAGTGAACCTGACCGCACCGGAGGTCGGCGCGTTCCTCGTCGCGTTTCTGCGCGTCGGTGCGCTCGCGATGACCGCGCCGGTGATCGGCGACAGCGGTGTCTCGGTTCGCGCGCGCCTCGTGTTCTGCGTCGCCGTCGCGATCGCGCTCGCCGCGAATCGCCCCGGGGTCGACCTCGACGTCCTCCCGCAGACCGCGTTCGTCGAGCTCGGTTGCGGCATCATCACCGGGCTCACGGCACGCTTCGTCCTCGCGCGGCTCGCGATCGCGGGCCAGTTGATGGGGATGAGCCTCGGCCTCGGCTTCGCATCGCAGTACGACGTTCACGCCGGCGAGAATGCCGGCGTCCTCCGCACGATCTGCACGACGCTCGGCGGGCTCGCCTTCCTCGGTGCCCACGGGCTCGAGGCGATCGTCCGCGGTTGCATGACGCCGGCCTCCGGGCTCGGCCTGCTGGC
>Ga0307509_10001373_pt1 | contig 41263 bp, 52 predicted proteins | sample 10_EM_MG_FD_202245 | JGI IMG/M metagenome (GOLD analysis project Ga0307509, IMG submission 202245) | Populus trichocarpa ectomycorrhiza microbial communities from riparian zone in the Pacific Northwest, United States - 10_EM | ecosystem: Host-associated > Plants > Roots > Unclassified | place...
ATTCAGGCCCATTTAAAATGTTGAACACTAGCCTATTTGAGTAACCGGGAGCAAATCTACCCGCTCTTCGTCGCTTCCATCATGGGCATACTGAGGGATTCAGATTTCGCGGAATTCTGAGCACTACGCCGGTACTCAACAACAAGGTTTTTCCTATCACGGTTACTCAAATAGGCTAGTGTTCAACATTGTAAATGGGCCTGAATGTCTCAGCGGTTTAGGGGATAAGGAACGCTAAGGGTCCGGGGTTTTTTCGTTCATTATAACGAGGTCTTGGAAGAAATTCCATCGCGAGGTCCGCTGATTTGAGAGCGAGGATGGTTGCAGTAAATTGTAAATTCACAGAGGGTTGCCTCCCATACCGAGCTCCATCACAACAACCAGGTTGGGCAGAATGAATTAATATCATAACCAGTCAACAATATCCAAAAAGGCTCGCCTGCCCCGGGATATCAATTCATTCCGTGCGTAGAGCGTTAAGGTATCATATGATATTCCTTCTTCTTCCCCTCAGGGCCTTCTGTCTTTGATTGAGAGGATTGAAAGAAAAAAAGGCCTTCAGGAGATGCTTGCATTTACATGTTTAGAAGACGTGGTCGTTGGAATTTGTTTCCCGTGGGCAAGGCACAACTTGAATTTTTTAATTCTTGGGGTTCGCTGGATTTTCAAGATGAGTGATATAAGAGGGCCAATTTTCCAAAGTCGGACAAGTGAATTAGAAGTACCTAAGAGAACATGTGACGAAAACCAGAAAGCCAAAAACAGAACAACGCCAAAAGAGAGTACAGCCTGAGCCTAAGTCCATCTTGTCCAATACCTAGTTCCACTGCCGGAGGCATTGCTGAGAATGTCGCTGCCCTTGCCCGGGAAGATCGTTACCACCGATGTTTCCCGATGTGGCAATGGGGGCGCAAGGAGTGTCGGTGCTGGGAGGGCGGGTGGGGAAAGAAGAACGCGAGAAATGAAGAACGCGAGAGGTAAAGAACGCGAGCTGTGGGAAGGATGGTGAACTCAGAGTCTGGGGGAGTAGGAGAGGATAATCGTAGTGATAGTCTGTGGGCCGTGGGTCGTGGAGCTATGACCCCGCAATGGCCCGGCAACCGGGTTTACCTTTTTCCGACAACCTCTGAAACACAGCATTCCGGAAGGCTTTGGTGCGCTTTGCCCAATTGGCAATGGGTTGTACCAACCCTTCATTTTGGTTTTTGTCATTGAGAGGTTAATTATGCGGTAAATGGGATCAGATTATTAGTATTTTTGAGCGTTGATGACGGGACAGCGCTCGTCTAGGATTTGCTAGTAATCTACTTCAAAGGATTGATTTCCACGGCTAGACCAAACTGATTTTATATAAAGACTTGGCTGTCCAGCAGAGTATCCGAAATGTGCCATCTATCTTGTAACCAAGGTTGGGGGTATCAGCCATACTAATACAAATAACTTCAATTAAAACAGATATACTTAATACAGTTTAAGTATTACTATACAGTCTCTAGTGGAAATGATCGGGAATTGTGGAAATTAAACGTTAGCAACACGGTTTCTCAATTGGCTCGAGCACACCGAACCCTCCAATCAAAACCCCAGAAACCAGATCGCCGTTTCCCGATTTTTTTCGAACAGAGGCTGTGAATCTGGCAAAAGTCAGATTGATGCTATTAATATCAAATTTCGTACTAAGTACAGGAAGGAAGCATTCTTATCAAGTCACTCTATTTTCTAACTTACTGAGGATTTTCTTGAACCCGCTCAACCACCGTGGGTCTATATTTTTAAACTGTGGCGAATTCGCCTTCTTCGCGCGCCCTCCACTTGGCTTGGTTGTCTTAGTTTCGCGTTAGCCCCAGTCGGACCCTTTGCCAAGCCTCGCAATGGGCTGAGTTTTTCAAGCCCAGGCTTGTTAGTTTTGGGCTCGCTTAACCCCTGTTCAAAGAACAAGCCCAGCCTTGAAAAACTCTGGCCATTGCGAGGCTTGCTTTTGGCAGATTATACGGTATCTTACAACACTATCATATAGTAATAAATCTCAAGTAATATAGCTATGACTTTACGTTTCTCGGAGTTATCAAATGTACTATTATAGAATCATCATTCCAGTCAAACTAGAAATAACTAATCTAAAATAGGTGCACTTTCTGCACTCCGAACAAAAGACTTCTTTCAACTTCTGCATAGAATGCTGAAGGAGAGAAAGCCATGAAACGGGATGTCCGAGGTAAGAGAGTTTCCTCTCCTGCAATTAGAAATATCACACTTCCAGTAACTGGGGCCAAAGCATATAGCAGAAGAAGTACCTTTATAACACTGAAACCCTACTCAACCATACTAAAAAAAACAGTACAATTGAACGGCAAAAAACAACGTACAGACAAAATTAACGTAAAAAAGTCCGATAAAGAAAGATAAAACTGATCTCCAGGAAATACTCGAGCACATCCCATCGCCGCAATCCAGGACCTAATGTAAAAAAAGCCATCACGAAATAAGCCTCTGGGCGGAAACTCCCATCCCCGCCACCAAATGTAATATCACAAAGTGTCGCAATACAACCTCTCAAGTTAAGCGCGAACAAGGGGGGGTGCCCAACCAACTTAACCCCTTTCACAAAGACAGTCCAATATTAATTTATTTTTCCCCTTATGTTCATGGTACCGTCTCCTGCCCTCCGGTAGCTTAGGCGCCCGGGCGAACGAGGCAAACAACTTCCATTTTCCAATAACTTACCCTATGGCTCCACCATCACACCACCATCTCATTAATGATTCGCCACCGACGAAGAACTTTTTGCGAGCAGCGGACTTGCCAAGATTTTTTCCCACTTTGTTACAACTGTATGATACATGTACGAGTATTTAAGCAAGTCCTGTGCAGGCGAGACAAAGGGGCGGGGGGCGAAGAGAGGGGTGTGGAAAAAGAGAAAAAATAAAAATATTTTTAATCTTGTGATCTCCTGCATTGTAGGGTACGGTTACGGGTGGGTCTCTCTTTTTTCCTTTCCTTTTCTGGGTGGTCGAATGGAGGGATTCCAGTAGGGGGCCATGGATGCATGGATGCATGAATGGATGGAGGGAGGGAGTGAGGGAGGGAGATGGACGATGATGATGATGATAAATGGTGATGATCAATGGAAGAATTGATGGATGGCGATGGGGATGGGATTCATGACACAGATAATCTCGGAATAGTATGCCCGCACTGCTACCTGTAGCCGAGTCTCGCGGCCCAAGCATATAGAATCACCCCCCCCCCACCAGGACACTTTTCTCTGGTTTATTTCCTGTCGAGTGATGCCACATGAGCAGGCTTGGGAGGCGACTCTTTTTTTCTTGTTCATAGCACCCTAGGCGCAAAGGGATATATAGTAACAAACTCCTGATAATACCCGCATAAGATCTCACAGGCAGATTAAAGGCAAAGGCTTCAATGTGGGCAAGAATTTTTTGATGTTTGTTCCGCGTAGATAACGTGACTTGATTCCTACACGGCGCATGACAGTTAAAGAAAGGAAAAGAAAAAAAGAAACCACCCCCAAAAAAGACCACTAACCCCACAATTATCTTGCATCGTGCATTGCTTTATCGGTAGACAAACATAAACAAAATACTTCTTCTTCCCTCCAAATATCCTCTTTACTTGTACAGAAAAAATTAAAATAGGAATCCCCAATTTTGTACTACATTTTAGAAAAAGCGGAAGTGATGAGAAAAATAAAAAGCAGAAAAATACACAGGCCCCCCTGTAAAAGAAGGTGAAACAAAAGAAAAGAAAATCCCATTCAGAAAGAAGTAGTGGTTGTTTGAAGGAAGTAAGACCGTATGAAAACCACAGAAAAACAATAGTACTCCACCTCCCTCCCCAAATCCCTCACCCATTTTTGTTTGTTTTCGGGAAATAGAGCAAGGGTGTATAAACTTACTTGATCCACCTTATTGATGAGTAATAGTCCGTAGTCATAATTGCCTGAGGCTGGATGCAGGGTGTACTGTCGTATAAATCAAATTCTCAAGGTTCAGGGAACGTCAGCTGTTCCCTTTTAGGTTTTTGTTTGATCAAAGTGTGTTGGAAATCCTGGTTGCATGACCTTGATAGTTTCGGTCAAGCTTGGCAGGGATGGGCACTCTATTAATTTGATTTTTGTTTCTTTTTGTCATTTCGTTGGGCCCTTCGGTTTCCACAGATGGCACTATACCCGGTAGGGTTTGACGTGAGCCAGCGATAAACAGAGCTTCATTTCCCAATCTCTTATCCGCCAGAGGTCCCCGATCCGATCACTGTACATCATTCGGTCTCGCTAGAACAATGATCTGAAAATTCACATCAAGCCCTGAATGACCAAGCAAATACAAGACCTAGCCCCATACATACCCTACAACAGAAATAACCCTTCCCCAACGTTTATCATTATCAACAAGCTGTCCTCCTGCCAAAGCCCCGATTTATAAACATGGATGGAAACCGAAGGGAGGTAAACTGGAGATGGTGTATAGCACTACAGTCAAGAGGAAGATATACTTTTTTTTTTTTTTGGAGTAAAGAAAGACATTTTTATATTGATCTAGTTACAATTTCCCACCAGCTACAGGAGTGGCACTTGTGGCAGTTGTCTTTGGAGTAGCCGCAGCTAGAACCAACGACTTCTGAAAGTTTTCAAAACACCCTTTATTTCACCTTGAAGACTTTTGACTTCCCCATAGAGAAGTTTAATTTTGTCGCGAACATGGTGGACTTCACTACGGATTTGGTCGCGATCCTGTTGGACTTCACTACGGACGGTCTTGATTTCTTTTTCAAGACCTCCTTCAGCGATTGACATTGCTGCCTGGAGGTCTGCCTGTGCTGGTGTTTATCACGTGTATCCAAATACAATAATTTGAATAAGACCTATAACAGTGTCAGCAGGGCCTTCTGAGGAAATGATACAAGATACTCCCCCAACCACCATTCCACAAACTGCGACAATTCCCCATAAAAATATTTTGATTATCAGATAGGTCTCGTTTCTGCAAGCTTGAATATTGGTCCTGATCTCCTTTAGGCGTGCTTCAACATCCGTCCTAATGTCTGTTAGGCGTCCTTCAACATTGGTTAACCTTTCGTTCAAAGTGCTCTCAAGCACAAGGACACGCTAGTGATGGATTAGCCTTTGTATCACAGCAGTTAAGGACAGTCCCATTTGAAAAGTCTTCGCAACCACACTGGTCCATTCATGTAGGTCTAGCTGGCATAGCATTTTAGTGCCAGTGTAACAATCCTACACTGGTGGGTAATAGTTATGCAACAGGTAACAATTACTTCTGTTTAGAATATATATCTCTTGTAGGATCCTTGTTCCTACTAGGTCGTGAGAGTATTCTTCATTCCGAGATTACTTATAATCTCTTCTCGTTTCTTAGACTATCTTATAGTCTTTGTATCTCACTCCAATATCTTATTGGGGAGAGATGGTGAGGGAACTTCTTCGTATTGTGATAAGGTCTTAGTTGCTCTGACGCTAAGAGCTAGGGTGCTTGCATACAAGCGAGAGGTAGAGGTGTTGATAAAGGTATATTGTAAGAAAGTACTTAGATGGCTGCGTGAAGAACTCTAACTACTGTGACCAAGTCTCCCCCTTATATAGACTCTTCACGTCAACAACCCTAACCCTGGTGACTCATGACTCGAGTCACACGGTCCTATGACTCATAATGAGTCATGCCCGAAATCCATCAGATGACTCCTATGAGTTACTGCGCAACATACCGTAAACTAATCATAAAACATAAAACATATCAGGTGCGCAAAGTGCGTCACCTGGGTGGAACTCGTGACTCATAATATGAGTCACGTGTGAAAGTTATTACATCATTATGACTCACAACCATGGGTCATAGGGACATCAACCAATCATAATATAACAATGACACGCAAGTGCGAGTCATGTGACAACTATGAGTCAACTGACTGCATAGCGTGAAACATAAACATACCTTATGACTAATAACTATTAGTCATGTGAAATCTGCCTTGCTTAGTCACGATTCGTGACAGCCAGCCGAGTATTGCCACAGATACATGAACGGACCAGTGTGGTTTGGAAGACTATTCAATTGGGAGTCACAGAAGGGAAACCAACGTTAGACAAGTCATGCTTCTTGTGGGCCTTGGGGGGTTGGTCGGTCTCATTCCCACCAGTCTCTGGCGATGGGAGGGGCTCGGGAAAACAATCGACCTTATCAATATCTTGTGGCGGAGGGATCTTGGGAAAGTTGTCGACACTATCAACCCCGTCAGAGAAAAACGCCTTAAACATAAGCCATGGCTGCTGGGCGGCAGGGCGGGCCATCAAGAAGCGTGTACAGCCTGAAGGACTAATCTAAATCATCTGAGTTCCAGTTAGCATACATTCTGTAAATACTCGCAATATCATATCCTTCTTGTATATAACTACTTGCAATGTCGTAGTGTTTGTTCAACGGACTACTATTGCATACTGCCAAAAATTGACCAAGTCTTGCAACTTGGATAGTTTGCAATGGTAGTCTTTTTTTAAAATGGTACGATATTGCGAGTAGTTATTTAGTATTATAGGATGATCACATACCTGCTCGCGTCCAATAAAAGCGAGTCCTCTACCCATACTAGGAGAGAGAGAGGCGGTACGGTGAAAAGCCCCCCTACTGACGAGAGGACAGAGAGCCGTCTAGATCATCATTGAGTCCCGGTTAGCATATGTTTTATACTCGCACTCGCAAGGTGGTAATGTGAAGATTTCTTACCTTCTCAAGTCCAGTAAAAGTGAGTACTCTACGGGTACTAAGCGCGAGAGAAGAGGTGGGGCGAAAACCCCCCCCACCGATGAGGGGACAGACAACGGTCTAAATCATAGTTCAGTCCCAATTAGTATAAGTTCTATACTTGTACTCGCAATGTGGTGATGCGAAGATTACTTGCCTTCTCAAGTCCGATAAAAGTGAGTCCTCTACCGGTACTAAGAGAGCGAGAAGGGGTTGGACGAATAGCCCTCCCACCGACGAGAGAACCGAGATCAGTCTAAATCATAGTTCAGTCCCAATTAGTATAAGTTCTATACTTCTACTGGCAATCTGGTGATGTGAAGATTACTAACCTTCTCACATCCGATCAAAGTGAGTCCTCTACCGGTACTAAGAGAGCTAGAATGGGTGGCGTGAAGACACCCCCCCGCAATGAGCTGAGGGATGTGAGTGGATCTGGCCACTCTGAAGCTAATCATCTACATTATCGTCAGCATGATTTTGATATATTGCTAGTGTGGAGGGCTGGTCAATACAGTTTGCGGAGGAACAAGGAATGGAAAAATGAACAACCGAATGAGAGAGTGGAATTCAAAATAGAAAAGGAGTTGTTTGTCTTCGATGGTCGGTAACAGAGGGGTGGTTGATGGAGAGGGTGAGGAGGATCGGGGATTGAGAAACTCCGCTATTATTATTTCTGTTGTGACTCGTTATCACAAATTCGCAAAGATGTGCAAATCTCAGACCTGAGCTTTTTGATCGTACCTATTCAAGGAAAACAAAGGACGCTTTGAAGATACATACTACACACCCCCGGATGCCGAGCGGATTAGCCCCAACAAGCCCGAAGACCTCTGTGCTCTCTTCGGCGGAAACCACGACGACCTCTTGAGGTTCGGCTTGAAATTAACTCGAAAAACTCTCAAGTACTTTAGTCACTTCTTACAACTCCGATATAATTTCCGCTTCACCGCTTGGGTTGAGTATGACTATTGGTGATAAGTCCGATGAAAAAGCGCGACTACGATTTCCTCTCCGCTACAGAATTGGTGGTGGTGGATCAAGCCGACACATTGCTCATGCAAAATTGGGATCACCTAGCGCATATCTTCAAACACCTCAATTTGATACCCAAGGACCCGCATGGTTGTGACTTTGGGTGCGTGCGGAACTGGTGTTTAGACACAAATGCAAAATACTTCAGACAGATATTGGTGCTCGGCGGGTTCGTGGCACCGGAGAGGATGAAGTTGTTTAATCAGAGTAAGTTAAATCCTGCTGGGAAAGTGAAGACTCAAGCAGAGTATGCAGGGTCCATGATTGATTTGGGGGTTCAAGTTCGACAGGCAATGCCCCCTCCCGCTCCTAACCAAACAGTTCCTCTGACTATCTACAATATTACAGACATTCACACTAATAGATCCCCCAACCTCAGCCGCCAACCTAGACGCCCGCTTCAACTTTTTCACAAAAGCAGTCCTACCCTCACTCCCCCGGAACACCTCCACAAGTATATTAATCTTGATACCGAGTTACTTTGACTTCGTCCGAATGCGGAACCACCTCCACAACACCTCTATCTCCGTCGGTGCCATCTGGTAAGAAACACCCGTCTTCTCGGTCGCGCGCGCACGGTTGCCTTTCTTCACTGGCCGTCACTCGTTTCTTCTTTACTCTGGGCGAGCGCACCACTTCCGCCGCTACGACACCCGCGGAGTCACAAGGGTGGTATTCTACTCCCTGTCGGAATACTCTCTTTTCTACCACGTGGTCGCGGGTGGCTTTATTTGGCGGAGCATTGGCCAGGGGAGGGTTGCGGAGCAGCCGAAGGTGCGTGTGATATTCTCCAAGTGGGATGCTATAAGCAGGAGAGGGTCTTTGGTAGCAAGAGGGTCAGGGTTATGGGATAAAGGTTACACGTTTGAGTATGTTTGGTGGCCACAGTGATTGTGGGATGGATATTTAAGAGCACCCGAGTACCCGTGAAAACACCGGAAATCTGCTACCAGATTTTCAGCGGAGATCAGCTTATCAGCCCACAATACGTTTAGCCTGAGAGGTTAATAGAGCTGTGAATTCTAGTTAACGCGATCCAGCACGTCCAGTAGGCCGATCTCATTCCATGTCAGGAAAACGCTAATCCTTCTTAGGGGCTTTTGACTTAGAATCTAGAGATTACTGTGCTGCCGGAGGTGGATTGCAAGACCTTTCCCGTATATAAAACACTAATACGATCGCTATCCTGTTGCACAACCCACTGTACATGTACTGCTCTACTAGAGACGAATTTTGCTGCCAACAATGCCAAGGTAGGAGTTGAGAAACAATCTGGCATTTGCTACAGTAACAACCCGGTAGTGTCATCGACTGGGCAAATAAAACAGGGATCTTGTCCAAGTAGCAACCCCCTCTTCTCAGAGGGGATAATCGAGACAACCTTTAGAATATCATGCGCTTGGCGGTCAATCTTTTCGGATACCATCAACCGGGAAATATACCATCGAGAAAGTAAAACCTTCACCGGGGCAACCCCCATTGCAGAGGACGAAGTTCTTACATATTCTAGCATACCGGTATCTTTTCAAACAATGTAAAGATATTCAAAAAAATGCCAGAAAAAATAAAGAATTACTTCAACCCTCCTAGTATTTTTCTAGAACCGGAGTGGTCCCTTGCCGGGAGCGTGGTGCTGAGGATGTTTGCTCGGGGATAATCACTCTTTCCACCAATTTTCCAAAGCCAAACAAATACATTGAGATAATAACCAATATGAGAGAATGAAAATGATGAGTGCAGAGAAGTAAGAAAACCAAGACCATCTAAGCGATCTATTCCATCAGTCGACCTTCTTCCATGTGTCCGCTGTCGGAGGTAGTGGGGGGGATGTCGCTGCCCTTGTCGCTTGAGATCGTTGCACCGATAGATCCCTAGGCGACAACGGGACACAGTGAGAGAGTTAGGGGTGGTGGGTGTGTAACGAAAAACGCGAGCTGTAGCGAGCTTGGAGGCGAGCATCGAGGTTCTCAACTCTTGGGAGTCGATGGTTCCACACGCGCTAGTGGCTCTCCGGTCCGTGCATAGTGAGCTGTGACCTCCGAGCAACCAGGCGAACCTTCCTCCAATGACCTTCACGCAGTTCCCCCGCCAATGGGCAATGGGTTGTTCCAACCCAACATTTGCTCCAGGCGTTGTCTTACAACGCGGGTGGTTTTGACCTAAAGCTGGAGGAATAACAAGGCTACTGAATCGCTCTCGCTCGGGTTCAACAAATGCGATCCGCACTCACCGCCTCAGTGTATTAAAGACAGACAATGTTCGATGGCTGGCACTTCAACAATCAAGCGTGAACAGGACTCTTTAAGTACAAAAAACAACGGCTGCACATGCCCAAAATATCAGACCACTTTTCCATCTTCTCACGCCATCTCCTTTCTTCTTGGTACCCCGCTTTCCCCTCATGCCCCGCTTTGTCCCCCCCCCACTCACAACCCTCTCCGAGCCCCAGACTCAGCGGTCGGTCTTCCGGTATGCTTCTAGCATCCCCCTCTTATGAAATGAATGTCAATAGTGTGGGGTGATGTTCGGTGAGGGACTCAGAAGGAGCACCGGTGATTAACAAGAAAGATAGCCATGCCAAATATCATTCATTCGAATAGATTCAGACTCTGGGATACTAAAAAAGGAAAATAATGTTGTTTTTTGTTTGTTCGCAGAGACATTTGCCCTCCCAGTTTTTTTCTAATAACGTATTAACTCGAGTACTCATTCGGTTCGCTATCTCCGGATATCGCTGTAAATTGCGAAATCATCCTATATAGGTTTAGCATCGCAAGTTAATAATTGCGAAAGCCAGTGAGTGGGATCCTTACAAGTACCAGTTAAACGGCCCAGGCAGCAGCGTGTCAGGACAGTGCGCCTGATGCATCAGGACAGGGATTATAGAGATGGCGCAAAGTCCATGCCCCACTAAGCGCTCGCAGAAAGTATCCCCCTCTTCCCCGCATCCCCCTTGCCTGGGACATGTATAAAGAAAGTGCTTCCTCTTGGCTTTCCCCGGTCGCCAGCATTCCTGGATTACCTTCTTGATATTATTCGGAATCTCGTTTTCGTGTAGGCCGGACCTCACACTCCTACGGAATGTTGGTACCTATCTTGTTAGTCTGCCTTGTTTTCCGCATGGGCAACGCCCATCCAGACCACAGCCAACCGAGTATCACCCGCTTCCTCGCTCGCCGCCAAGTCGGTGTAAATGCGACAGCTAGCGTAGTCAGCCCTGGGACCACTAGCAGGTTTGGCGGTTCCTGTGGATCTGATGGGTTGAGCTAAGGCCCCAGTTGTAGTGGTATTACACTCCCCCCGAGCTCCTCGAGTTCGGCTAGGCCTTCGTCCTCGACGCAACCATCTTCAACACGCCCATCATCAAGCTCTAACACAGACAAAATCGCAAGTTCCAAGACAAGCGGGCCCTCGACCAAGCCAAACCAAACGTCATCCGTGAAACCTACCACCACATACTCAACGCCCTCCTCGTATCCTCTGCCATCACAAGAAACGCCACCAGTCACCACCACCTATGGCCCCATCACTGCCACCATCTCGGGCAAGCCAGTGACCTTGGCCTACTCCGGTGAAGTCTTCCCCCTCCAAACCGTGGCCAACCACAAGCCCGTCCCCAGCAGCTTCAAGGACGCCGTGCTTGCAGCACTCGCGAAGGACCCTGACACCCAAACCTTCGGGGACCTTTTAAAGCAGATGCCAGCTGTCTTCGAGGGTCTGGAGGAGGGCAAAGAATATTATGTCTTCGCTCCCACTACCCAGTTCGTTATAGACTTCCTCATGCACCACGGGAAGCGATTGGCCCGCCGCGAGGTCTTTGTCCCTCCCGCAGTCGGCCAGCAATTTGCGGAGAAGCCAAAGGGAGCTCCAGATATCAAGAGTGAGCCAGCTACTCTCAAGACGTCGATAGGGGGTGAAACCACAAATGTCAACCCCGCGGCCGGTGAAGGCGCTCGAGTAGTCTCGAATCCTACCCCGGGCGGGAAGGGCACGGTGCTCATCACCTCTGGATATGGAAATTCCACGCTTGTACATGCCGACGATGTACCCTTTGACGGTGGGATTATCAAGAAATGTGACAGGTAAGCACACCACTCTGTCCAAGTATGGCGGATTTGGCTTAACATTGTTGGAAAAAAAGTTTTTTTACCCTTCCACGCCCGCTTGAAACCGTCTTCGCCGATTCAGGTGGTCGCTCGTGGTCTATAGCATTGCAGAATGCGGGTCTGTTGACGGAGGTATCCTCAAAACCAATGGTGACGGTCTTTGCCGTACAGGACGGAATTCTGGACCCAGCAAAACCGCCAGGGTCGGACGTTCTGAATGGGCTCATCCACGACAAGCTTTCCTACACGCCCGATATGAAGGATGGTCTTTGCCTCTCGTCGAGAGCTGGCGGCTCATTGCGTATCACTACAACTGAGGAGAATGGGAAGAAGGAGAGTCAGGTCAACGGTGTCAGGATCACGGCGCCCAATGTCATCTTCAGGGGTGGTGTTATACAATATTTGGACGAAGTAATCTATACCTTTTCTTCTCTGGCACTTCTCTGTACTAAATGGCATTTAGATTCCGCCGCTGAATAACGATCCATGCCCACCCCCTGACACTACCCCAAAGCCTAGCCCCACAAAGTCTGATGGGTCAGTCGTGGTTGTCTCCAGGATGGCTATCCTTGGTTTATCAGTCACTAGCCTTGCGGTGTATTTCTGGATGTGAGGTTGTGGGTGTACTTGAGATGTATCATAGTCTTGTTCGCGAAAATGCATTAATAGTTGCTGTAGGCGAATCCAGCATGTCACCAATGGCGGAAGCTCGCCTCCGCAAGCTTTAAGGGAGAAGTGGGTGGGGTAATTTATAATTGGAGTAACAGCCGGATAGTTAGAGTAATTTTTGTTTAAAATCTAATGTGATCAATGACCGACAACTTATATTGCAATGATGTACAGTACTTCCAGTGCCCGAAGCGAAGTGGAGGGATACCGTTTATGTTTTCCATAAAAAAAGAGAAGCCGAAATTACCTTGTCGGATAAGGGACGTCTTCTATAATGGGGAGGCTCCTAGGGCGGGGAGACTGAGCGCAACCTGATCTAGAATTCTCTGTGCTGTGCAATATCAAGATCCTACTTTCCCGAAATGGAACATCAAATATTTCCGACCGTTGCCGCCCTCAATTTATCACGCATATTCTCACCACGGAATCAAAAAATTAGCACTATTGACACTATTGGCCCCGCATCTTAGAGGACTCGGTTGACAGATTTTCTTGCTCAAAAAAATCGATTGCGCTGTGGTTGTTTTATCGTACGTGGTGCGTTCCCCCCCCCCCCAATAACCTCGAAGCGCTTATCATTGCTCTCAGTCTCCCCGCCCTAGCAGATTCCTCTCGAAGTCGCAATAAGATGACACAAGCTGACTCTTTGTGTAGCCAGAAGTAATCCTTTCAGGGTTCTTATTTTGACCACCGCTTATTATTTTAACCTACCACCGCCTTGGCAGTTCTCACCAGGTTATGCGGCACTCCACCCCCACTCACCGATCGGATGTTCGCTTCAGCCACAAACTTTATTTCAGGGTACAGCCTCGTTCTAAAAGTTCTCACACCCCTGCTTATGCTATGACAAGTGAAGAAGGGCTATAATATATCTGATAGAAATTTGTCACGATACCAGCCAGGGTGCGAGAACTTTTGGAATGTGGCTGTACTTCTACTATCATATTATTATCGTAAAATCTAGAAATCCACTAACATATTTGACCTAATAATGGGACACTCACTAGTAATGGGACACTTTTTGGATCCAGTGTCCCATAAACAAATATATGAATAGCTCAACTAATAGTACATGAAATGGCCTGTAAATTCCTTTCCTGATAGCTAATATGCATATAGAAATGCTCAATAAATTATCCTCTACCCTTATGAAAGGGAAACTAGTTATGGTATAAAGTGTTGAGAAAGTATCAGTTCACAGTAGTATGAGTTTGTGATTTTATAGAAAATTAATCAAAAATGGTAAAATTATCCTGTTTACTGGAGGAGGTAGAGTGAGATCCTCCTTTCATCATGCATATTGCAGAATATGGATTGAGGTTGTGGCAAGTTCAAGTCGTTGATTTCAATCAAGATTACTTGAAATAAAGAAAATTATTTGTCTTTACAGTAACCAAAATTCTGGTATGTCATGCAATACAAGATTAAACATTCTCCAAATTTGGTAATAGATAGCTGACAGCCTGGTTCATAGACTTTATAAAGTATTTCATTAATTTGACTAAAATTTATAATTTATACAATAACTAGAATATGTGAATTGTAATATGTAAGATGATATATATTTGTTATGTTATATAAAAATTAAGAAAAATGATAAAATTATTCTATTTATTCAGTATTATAAAGATATATTCCCAGATATCATCTAATATTATAAGATCATAATTAATAATCTAGAAAGCCTACACAGTTAATCATAAAGATTGTAAAAATACTTCTGAGAAACATGGAGTATAAAAGTATTATCAGTGAAATTTACAATATGTGGTTAACAGTTATGAATCTGAGAGGCTACTTAGTGAAACAAAGAAGAGGTGTGATTGGATTACTGATCTTTTAGAACACTTACATATATGTTTATAACATTAACCAAGATACAAATACTATTCAAATTGCATATTGAAATTTACACTTATTAAAATTAACGACTTGGCCTTGCCAGAAACTCATTTCATATTTTGCAATATGGAGGAGGAAGGGAGGATCTCACTCTACCTCCTCCAGTCCACAGGATAATTGTACCATTTTTAATTAATTTTCTATAAAATCAAGAACTCACACTACTATAAACTGATACTTTCTCAACACTTTATACAATAACTAGTTTCCCTTCACTAGTGGTAGAGAATAATTTATCGGGTATTTCTACATGCATATTAGCTATCTGGAAAGGAATTTACAGGCCATAACATGTACTATTGGTTGAGCTATTCATATATTTGTTTATGTGACACTGGATCCAAAAAGTGTTCCATTACTAGTGAGTGTCCCATTACTAGGTCAAATATGTTACCATATATGGTTCCTACCATTCAAAAAGGGGACTTGAAATTTTGTAATTTTCAACTCTTTAAGGCACAATAACAACAAACACAATAGGAAAAGAAAAACCTATTTCAGAAAGAGAAAATGAAGGAGAATGGAAAATAGGTTTTGTTTTGGCAATTATGTTTGTGATTGTGGAGCCTTAAGGATTGAAAAAGTTGTATTTTTAGTGAGAAAGGTGAAAAGGTGTTACAACAGCCACAGTTGATTGGGTGAGTAAGTATAGATGAATTTTATAAAAGCTATGTTTTATATTATTTGAATAGTTATTTCTGACAAATATGTATATTAAACACTGTGTTTATAATAATTTAGTTCTCACTTGACTTATTGTAATAAAATGTTATATTATTTATATATTTTTATCTCTATAAACTCCTTTTATACATACTAGTTAATAGTTTTATTAAACCCTGATACCTTTAATCATGCTTCCTGCAAGGCTTCTACAGGCAAAAAAATATCTTAATAATAAAGTTTTGCAAAGCTACATGTAACACTCTTTGCACAGCCAGGTCCCCTTTTTGAATTGCAGGAACCATAATCTGGTGAAAGTCGACTTGGCGATATTAACTCAAATTTCGTAAGAATATATTGGCACTCGTTAGGATTTTCTTAAACCTGTTCGGCCGACCCTTGCTTATGTATAACAGTGCCAAGGTTGTAACTCCGTGACAACCCATGCTTCGTCGCTTGCTCGCAAACTTGGGGACTCTCGAAGAGAGTGCCCTACAGCTCAACTTCAGAATCAGCCCAACTTCACTTTTTTTTTGTATGTGAATTTAAGAATTATCAATGACAACCAAACATATTAAAATGTATTAAAATCCTCCTGGCTTTCCTGGACATAGTTTTAGGCCATTGCAAATTAGCCGCCAATTTCTTTTCCCACTCTTTTATATCAGATCTGGCTCAACATCACTTGACACTTAGCCAAAACTAAAAATCCCTCCAGTATAAACAAAAGTTGTCAAGGAGAGGAAAAAAATTGGAGGCTGATTAGAAAATGCCTAAAAGATTGTTCAGGAAAGCTAGGAGGGCATTTCATGAATTAGGAGATGTTTGGTGCTGGTTGATAATTCTTAAATTCACATACAAAAAAAACTGACGTTGGGCCGATTCTGACGTTGAGCTGTAGGGCACTCTTGAAGAGAGTGCCCAAGTTTGCAAGCAAGCGAGAAAGCATGGGTTGTGACGGAGTCACAACCTTCCCGCGGTTAGCTGCGGCGGATTCGCCTTCTTTGTGGGCTCCTGTTGGCACGGTTGCATCAGTTTCGCTTTAGCTCCAGTCCGACTTTTACGACAGTATCTTGGCAAGCCTTCAATGGTGTTGACTCTACAAGTGGGTTAATGCCGGGAGTGAGATCCAGCTCCTTCATCTTATACCGCTCTAGGAAAATGCTAATCCTTTTCAGGAGCTCTTGCCTCTGAATCCACAGTTTAGAGGGCGGGCGGGGAGAGCAGGTTTTATGACATTTTTTGGTAGTTGCACTCCAACCTCCATCCTGTACGGTATCGCACAGTGATCTGAGGGCAGCTGCGAAATATGGGGCTAGGTTAATGGGAGATAATGCTCTGGGTTCAAATTGTCCAACAAGTAGTCAATAGTTGAGTCCATCAATGTGTTCACTAGATCAACCTTCTCTCTGCTGCCTCAATTTGATTTGCTCCAGTCGTTTACTCAGATGGCCATCAACTGCAGTCCGGCCACCCCTGTTAGGTCACTCTAGTACCGCCCTTTATTTTTCCATCTCTCATCATCATTAAAATTTTCCATTTTAACTTTTGCCCTATTTGAGTGTTGCCCCAGAAGTCGCAGCGCACGAGCAAACAGCAAAAACTTCGGCCATGGCAATCGCACCCCCCTACCAACTCCACTATCATTAAACCAAGGAACGGCTAAAAATTCCAATTAGAAACAGACAGTAAATCACATTGTAGAGATTTATCTAGAGAAATTTGTTCAGATAGTGTTGGAAACACGCAGTAATGTGGGGGCTGGTATGCATTACTGTTAATCGCGGGTACTGGGTTAATTTAGTCCAAGTAACATACTACCAATTTTTTACAGCCAAAAATATGCATTGAGATAATAACCAATATGAGAGGGAAAATCTGACAAGTACAGAGAAATAAGAAAACCAAGACCATCTGACAATCTATTCCATCGATCAACCATCTTCCATGTATCCACTGTGGGAGGCGGTGGGGGAGAGATGTGCCCTTGTCGCTTGAGATCATTGGCACCGATAGATCCCTACGTGACAATGACGGCGCAGTGAGATAGTTGGGGGTGGTGGGTGGTTAACAAAAGTGCGAGCTGTAGCGAGCTTGCAGACGAGCATCGGGGTTCTCAAGTCCTAGGAGTCAACGGTTCTACATGTGCTAGGGGCTCTTCAGTCCGTGCATAGTGAGCTATGAGGTCCGAGCAACCGGGTGAACCTTCCTCCGAAGACCTCCATGCAGTTCCCCCCAGCTTTGCCCAATTGGCAATGGGTTGTTCTAACCCGACATTCAGAATATTTGTCCCATTTGACTAATTTGGCGGGTTGAGTGACATGACCGATGGTGATCGGGAAGCAAAGCAGCAGGGAAGGGGAGACAGGAATTCTGCTGATGCTTTATTCGGTAATGTACCGGGGAATAATAGCTGAAAATTGGATTTTCAAAAGTTGGCGGTGCTGGTGGGTGGCGATAGGAGTGGACGGGAACGGAATCCGATCTAATGAATGTTTAAGGGGGGTGTTAGAGGAATCAAATGGAAAGAACAAACGTCTACCATTAAAGAGCACACCCTCACCATTATCAGGTCTCCTTACAGGCCTTTGGAAGGAGTAAATGACTCTTGCACCAGGACCAGCCCCGTTCTGGCCGTGAGTGTCCCCGATCTTGGCACCGGGTAGGGTGTACGAGCGCCGCCGATAAATACAACAGTCATGTGAACATAGACTTAAAGCAGCCTGATGGCAACCAGCATAACTAGTAAAATATCGTCATCGCTTGGAACCAGCAACCGAACATTATTCCTCTGAGCGGAAACTGCCAGCTACCAGCATTGAAGCGATTTTCATTTCCCCTCTCTTTGTATCTTAAATTATCATAGGTGGGAAAACAGGAGCAGCCGAAATCTTGTTAGAGATACGTTCAGCGATTCTTACTCCTCACCTATTTACCAATAAGAGTTGGATTGATATATCAAAATGTCTTCTTGTTGATCCAACCTCCGCACAACATATTTGCAAAAAGGCAAAGGTACAAGACAGACTGCGATAGTGATCTCCTCTTTGTTTTTGTTTTTTTACTACATAGTATAAGACAAGAAGCTAAGATTTAGTAGGAGCGTGCAAGCGATTCAAATGACTTCCAGGATCTCTATGCTGTTCTTAAAAGTATGGACCATCCAGGACGTCCAGAACTCATTCCTGAAGGATCAGAAATGTTTCTTGCTTTGAAGAAAGCCTGCCAGGATGGCCCAGAAGGCTATCAAAAAACTTTTCCCCAACTTGCGAAGGATCTGAATATCAAGGCAGCGCGTTCCACGATCGAATGGGTGATGCACAACCATCACAATATTTACCAATTTCCTCCCAGTCAGCCAAAGCCCGCATTAAATATGTATCATAAGGAGAGTCGTCTAAACTATGCATTTTGGGCAATTCGGATTGATCCTCCGTACTTCTCCTTTCCTTCTCTTTTTCTTTTTTCCCTCTTCTATTATAGTCATTGTATTTGATATATTATGTTTGATTCTACCTTTGTCTTTCTCTCTTTCATCTAAGATCCCTGCAGAGAGGATGAGCATCAAGGGGCACGAGTGCCAAGAAGTGACTAACCAATTATAGTCCTCATGGTGGTGGGAAATGTCATCCTGTCGTGCACCTGAGAATGAAGGATACCGGGAACTGCGATTCCATTTGGAACAGATCCCAACTTGTTATCCATGATATCCTCAGCTCTAGGCAGACAGCCGGGCCTTATAGCTATCTTAGTGTGAAATAACTATAGAGGGCAGCCGGGCTTTGTGGGCAGCAGTCGGGCCTTGCAGGTAACGGATATCTTGCCTGGTATCATTATCTACTCTGCCCAAAAAGCCCGGGATAGTTGGGAACACTGGCTCCCAAAAGGCCGAATATTCTTTCCTTAGTTTTACTTTCTTTCCTGATTGTTTCTCTCATACATATATATCTGCTACCATATCCTAGCCTCTAGCAGAGATATCCATTCAAGAATCTTACATCTCTTGACTGTATTGCTAAAGTTATGGTAACAATCCTACCCTGAAGTGGTTAATGATGCAAAAGATAACGAATTACTTACGTTAAGCTTTTGAACTATCTTTATAGTTCTCGTTGGCTTAGGTATGTGAGAGTGTTCTTCTTTCCGAGATTAACTTATAATCTCTTCTTATTCTGAGACTATCTTATAGTCGTCTTCGTATCTCACACCAAGATCTTATTGGGGAGAGATGGCGAGGGAACTTCCTTGTATCTGAATCTCTTCTCCCGTGAGAGAGATGTGAGACTGTCTTTGTCTTAATAAGATCGTAGTTGCTCTGACGCTAAGAGCTAGGTTGCTTGTATACAAGTGAGAGGTATTGGTGACGGTGAAAGTAAAGGTTATATTGTAAGAAAGTACTTAGATGGCTGCGTGAAGAGCTATAACTACTGTGACCGTTTTTTTTTTATTTTTTTATGTTTTGTTTTTATTTTTATTTTTAAATCAAGTGCGTTTGTTTTATTAAGGTACAAAGACAGCATGCATCTTTAACGATATGGCCGACAAAAACCCTGCCCTCCTCACCCCAAGAAACATCCAAAGCCCCAAGTCCCTCTGGGATGAGACCAAACGCACATCTCGCCTATCGCTCAACCATATCCCACAAATATACACGTACACCCGAAGGAAATAGAAAGGAAAGAAACAAGGAGGAAGGAGAGGAGAACCCTTAGTGACATCTGCGAAAACCATAAGGTGAACAAAAGAAATGTATGAACCCTTGACAAAGGAAAATTACGTCTGATAAGTGACGTGTATCAGCCTGAGCTAGGAAATGAAAGTATGGATCTGCGTGCTGGAGGGGTGCCGGGGGACCAAGCGGTGCCTGATGGCAGGATAGGATAGTGTATGGAGGCGGCTCTGGGGAGGGCTCGCCGGAGGGTGTGCCAAAGCGGCATTAGCGACGGCCAGAAGGACGGGCGTAACCGAGGCGGGTTTTGGTATAGCGACCGAGGATCAACCGTGGGGAGGGGAGCAGTAAGGTGCCAGCTGTGGGGGTGGGAAGAGGGGGGATAGGGGTAGCTCTAACCGAGCAACGGGACGAAAACCAAGAAGGTAGAGGAATGGGGATGGAAGGAGGAAGGACTTCCGAACACTTGAGACAACCGACTAGAGTAACCGCGGCCGATGCTTTTCCGAATGCGAAACGAAGACGAGGTGCTGAAGTTACTAGCCGAAGTGTTCCCCGACAGGACCACATAACCGAGACGGAAAGGTACTTCGCAAAGGGCTTCGAAAGCTCAGCGCCGACCGTGAGCGAAGAGGACAGAGTGCCGACCATGTAAAACCTAAGCGAGGTGCAAAGGAAGTGCGGGGTAAGGGGCAGAACTGAACTTCATGAGCGGGAGTCAACGACGAACAGGAACAAGAACCCCGTAGAGGAGGGGGTAGACCCCAGAGGGAGAGGAGGGGTTGTGGCATCGCTCCCCTAGGCAGAAGCCATGAAGGGGGTGTTCAGGGGGTGGTGGTGGATCCCATGATGATTTCCCTGGTATTGAGATTTCAATCGCAGGAGGTGTAGGGGAGATGGTTCGTGTATAACTACTGTGACTGTTTTTTTTTTTCATTTTATTTTTTATGTTTTTATTTTTTTAAATTTTTTTTTTTAATCTCGATTATTAATTGTTTCTATCGGGGCAAACGCACACATGTGCTCATCCCACGGTCCTAGGTACAACAGACTTTCTGCCAAGCGCGGGCCACGTAGTCCAAAACCTCCAACTACAGTCCACCCCGCCATCCCCAAGCTAAAACCCTCTGACCCTGCCCGACAGAGAAAACCCCGCCCGGTACTATGAGTAGAAACTACAAGGAGATGAGAAAGCGGGCCTGAGAGCCACGAACCAAAAACCCCCGCAAGACTAGCCTAAAAGAAAAACAACCCCAACCAACAGTAGACACAACCAACAAAGAAAAACAAACCCACTCCCCCAAATCAAACAACCTATAAGCTAAACCGTAGTAAAACCCCACCAGGCCCAGTTCCCGAGGGAATAGGGATTCCTGAATGACGGGTCTCGGGGACACACAAAGGGGAGGTAACTCCAGGGGGCTAAAAAAACCCCGCCAGCCGAGGCTCAGGAAGAGCGATTGAGTTCGAGAGGATGCCGGCTAAGAAAGGAAGGCTCGTGGCAGCCGGAGGAAGATCCGGTCGGCTATCTCAGGAAAACAAGACCCGGAAAGAAGGTTTAAACATGCGCCCCTAGTCCGAGGACATCAGAAGGGAGCAGAGGTCTGAGGGCGGGGGTAGAGCCATGAGCAGTAGGGTGCCAGCCGATCCAAACGTCAGGGAGGGGGAGGGCAGAGGGCTAACCGACACGACAAGTGCGAGGAAGGCTGAAGGAAACGGTGTCACGATGTTTTGATAAGTCCGACCGTACCAGCAGAGCACAAAGGAGATAGTGCAATACCAGAGAGCAGTGCTACCAGGGACAGCTACTTGGTCGATCGACCGAGACTAAAAACCAACCGTTGACAGGTGAGGGGTTGCCGACCGTGGAGGGCTGCCTACGCGTGCCCGGAGAAGAGGGGGTGAGGGCGAACTCAACCAACGCCTAGGAACAAGCTTGCCAGGCTTGACCATCAGAAGGGAAAGGAAGAGGGAAGGGAGATGGCTTCACTCAGACAGAGGCAATGTGGCGTGTCTAAGGAGAGGGGGGTGGATAGATGTGACGATGATTTCTCGTGGTGTTGAGATTTCAATCGCCGGAGGTGTAGCGGAGACGGAGGATGATAACTACTGTCACTGAGTCTTCTCCTTATATAGACTCTTCACGCCGACAACCCTAACCCTGGTGACTCATGACTCGAGTCATACGGTCTTATGACTTATAATAAGTCATGCCCGAAATCCATCAGATGACTTCTATTAGTCACTGCGCAACATACCGTAAACCAATCATAAAACATAAAACAGGTCAAGTGCGCAAAGCACGTCACCTGCGTGGAACTCGTGACTCATAATATGAGTCATGCGCGAAAGTCATTACATCATTATGACTCACAATGGTGAGTCATAGAAACATCAACCAATCATAACAAAACGATGACACGCAAGTGCGAGTCATATGAGAACTATGAGTCAAATGACTGCATAGTGTAAAACATAAAAATACCTTATGACTAATAACTATTAGTCATGTGAAATCTGCCTTGCTTAGTCACGATTTGTGACATTAGCTCCCCTCTCCCGCAGCATTGGTCCCACAATGCTAATTTCCCAAATCTAACAACTTCCGCCCAACTCTTCTGACATCTCTTTTGAGGACCTCGTATTTCTCCAATGGTCAACGGAGGGCCCTCACTTCATTTTCGGCTCTTCCCAGCATCAATGCCGAGCTTGTGATTGTCCTCCTCTGCTTTCCGACATTCGTCTCAAGGTTGGCAATCATTTTCCTGTGTTTGCCCGTTCCTCCAACAGTTCTTGAATTTGCCTTTAGTAGGCTTCGATATCCGGCTGGGTTTTTCGCTCCCCTTTCCCCAAGGGCGTGTCCTCGCATCCTTTCCCCATCCTTTCACTTTCTTTTCCCCAGGTATCGGTCTTCTGGGGTAGTAGTGATTCTTCGTTTTTTCCTCTTTGTATTGCCTGCATCCATCTCTGTAACACTTCGTCCAGTGGGTTCGCCCATGTTGTTCCTTTTTCCTTTGGTGCACCCCGCTGGTCGTCTTTGGTCCTGTGGGCGGTTCTTCGTTGAACCCCGCGGGTCCTGTCATTGGTGGTTGTATTTCGCATGTTTGTTCCCATTCCGAGGGAGCAGCAGGTGACTTTTTTCGTCTTTGGGATTGTGGAAAGTAGGTCCTTTCCTTGTCTTTTCTGTGTGTTTGGCATGTATCTTCGGTACATGCCGTCCAACTCATTCCCGCACCTGGGCACTTGGATCGTGCGGAGCTTGTCATAGGACAGTAGTCTGGGCTTGTTGGCGGAAAGGTGGGTGGTGGCCCCTGAGCTGATGTTGGTTGTGATACTCGTACTGAGGTCCATCAGTTGTCTTCCTTCGTGATGTCGATCCTGAGAGGACTTTTCAGGGTATCGCTCATGGAACCGTTGTTTTGCGTTGACTGCATTTTCGAAGTTTGAAGCTGGGTACCAGACTTTGTCGTGTTCTGGAGAATAACCGGTCCACTTGGCTCGGTATTGAAGTTTTCCGTAGTATAGTCTGGCGTCGACTATTTCTTCGAGTTCCTATTCTGGTTCGCCTTCGATAATAATAGGCGGAGGAGGTTCTTGTCTTTGTGATAGTAGTTTGTCGTTTTCGTATGGTTCTAAAAGGGAGATATGAATGGTGTTGTGTATTTTCATTGTGTCGGGTAGGTCGAGTTTATAAGCGCTTGATCGTATTGTTGCCAAGATTTTGAATGGTCCGATTTTCTTGTCATCCAACTTCTTGCATGGTCTCGTGGTTCTAACATTCCTTGACAAGAACCATACCATATCTCCTGATTTGAGATTTGGATCGGGTTTTCTGTGTTGATCGTAATATTCCATTTGTCTGATCTGTGCTTCCGACATTTCCGCTCTTAGTACGTCATGTAATTGACTCATTTCTTCGAGTGGCGTGAGATTCCCTTATATCAGGTCTCCTATCGCTTGGTGTGCGGGGTTTATTCCGTAGTTGGAGAAGAAGGGTGTGTGTTTGATGGTTTCTTGGTAGCCATTATTGTACGTGAATTCTGCCGTTGGTAGTAGTTCATACCAATTATCTTATTGATAATTGGAATATGCTCGAAGGTGTTGTTCGTGTGTCGCATTAGTTCGTTCTGTCTGTCAATCCGTTTGAGGGTGGAAAGCTGTGCTTAATCGTCTCTCGATCCGTAGTGGTTTTGTTGTTTCTTTCTGTAAGTCCGATGTAAATATAGTTCCTCGATCGGTGATAATCTCGTTCGGTTGTCCATGGAGTCGAAATATTTCTTTGATAAAGCTTTTCGCAAACTGCCATGCGTTTATATCCTTGTGGCAAGGTATAAAATGGCTCATCTTCGTCAGACGATCAATGACAACTAGGATTGTGTCATATCCTTCTGACGTTGGTAAGTCCGTGATGCAATCCATGGATATCGATTTCCATGGTTTTTCCGGTACTTCGTTTGGCTGTAGTAGTCCGTATGGTGCGTGTCGGACTGCTTTGGTTCTTTGACAAATGTCGCAGTTCTTGACATATTTTTTGATTAAATCCCTCATGTGTGGCCAGTAATATTTCCGTTGGATGAGTTCGGTAGTTTTTGCCGTTCCTCTGTGTCCAGTTGTAGGAATATCATGATGTTGTTTGATAAGCTCTACTCTTAGCTTATCTTGGTTGGGTGTCCATATCTTTCCTTGATACCATAAAAGGTTGTCCTTCTATTGGCATAGTCCTAAGGCGACTCCTTTCATCTCCTGTTTTCCTTCTTCAAACGCTTTCTTTATTGCTTATTGTTCCGAGTCTTGTTTTGCTGCTTTTTGTAGCAATTCTTTTGCGTTTGATTGCAATTCGACAATTTCGATCGCTTCGAAATATTGTTCCTTTGGCAGGAGAGTTGGTTCCCTTTTTCGGATCCGTTCATTGTTATTTTTTGGTAAATCTCCTTCTCTTCTCGTGAGTGCGTCTGGTTTTCCTCCTTCTTTTCCTAGTCAATATTCGATCTTGATATAGTATTGACTCAAGATTTCCATCAATCTTATCTGTCTCACAACTAACTTTTTAGTCGTCATGAATGGGACTAGGTTCTGGTGGTCCGTTAGTATCGTTATTCGGTGTTCGGTATTGCTGACATATCGTGGCCAGTCTTCGAGTGCTTTAACAATGGCTAACAGCTCTTTGTCGTGTACATCATAGTTGCATTCGGCTTTTGTCATTGTCTTTGATCGATATGCTAGAGGGTGTAGCTTGCTATCCTTTCCAGGTTGTGATAGGATTCCTGCTGTGAGGTAGCTGGAAGCATCCGTTTCGATTGTGATTGGTCGTTGTCGGTCAAAGTGTATCAGGGTTGGTGCTGAAGTGAGGTGGGTTCTGATTTCGTTGAATGCCTCATCTTCTTTCTTTCCCCATTCTCACTTTTTGTCCTTCCTGGTTAATTGGTATAAGGGTCTTGCTTTACGGCTGAATCCATCAATAAATCTTCGATAAAAGTTGCAGAATCCCATAAACTTTTGTACTGCTTTGACCTTGGTTGGTTTGGCCCATTCCCATATTGCAGAGGTCTTAATAGGATCTACTCTTATTCCTTCTCTTCCTATGATGAATCTCCTGTATTCAGTTTCTGTTGCATGAAATTCGCATTTTCCTGGTTTGATCTTCATTCCTGATTTTTCGATTGCTTTTAGGATAGCGCGTACGTCCCTTATGTGGTTATTTTTTGTTTTGAAGTATATGAGGACATCGCCTTGATAGACGATGCAACATATGTCCACGAACTGGTATAGTGTTCGGTTGATCTACCGTTGAAATGCCGCCGGCGCATTGCATAGTCCAAAGGGCATAACTTGGTATTCGTATGATCCTAATTTGGTGGTGAAGATAGTCTTCCATTCGTCTCCTTCCCTGATTCGTATATTGTGGTATGCGTCTTTGATATCGAGTTTTGTGAAGAATTTGACCCCTTGGAGTCGATCTAGTGCTTCGCCGATCAGAAGTAATGGGTATCGATCCTTTTTGGTCATGTCATTGAGTTCTCTATAATCGACACATAGCCGTAGTTTTCCGTCCTTCTTTTTGACAAACATTATTGGTGACCCTCCATCAGTGAATGAGTCTCGAATCCAATCTCGTTTTTTGTTTGTTTGTATATATTCATCAAGCTCTGCCATTTCTTTTGCTCCTAGAGGCTATATCTTCTTCAGAGGTAATCGTTTTCATTTTTCGATGTTGATTTTGAGGTCTACCCCTGGTCGGTGAGGCCGTAATCTGGTCGCTTCTTCTTCTGGAAAGACCCTTTGGTAGTCCCAATATTCCTCCGGGACTATCTCGGTGAGGTCCTTTTCCTTTTGACCCTTCTTGCTCTGGATTGCTTGTTCAGTACTAACGTTTGTCGCTAGTATTTCTAATCTCCATTATTATACCTTCCCCATAGAAGGCCATCTTCGTCTCCTTGTTTTTTGGATCTTTCAAACGTCTTGGTTGAGATTGCGTCTATCTCAATTCTTCTTGTATCGGTACTTCCAAAGCCTTTCGTCCCTCGATTCGTGTTTTCGAGATGACTGACTTCTTGACATTGCGTTTCCAGAACCTTTTCTGGTATGAGCTGTGCTATCCTTTCTTCTTGTGGAACATGATAGTCGTAGTTGAAGAGAGTGACTAGGACGACTCCTATTTCTCCCGTGTAGTCTCTGTTGATTACGCCAGCGTTGACTGTTATGCTGTATTTGACGGCTAGTCCGCTTCGTGGTGCAATTCGTCCATAGGTGGCATTGGGTAGTCTTAAGGATATTCCTGTTTTGACTACTTTTTGTCCTTTTGCTGGGATAGTCTTGTCTTCGATTGCATACAGGTCGTGTCCTGCAGCTCCTCTTGTACCCTTTGTGGGTATCTTTGCGTCTTTATGCATTTTCCTGATTAGGATATGTTTATCCTTCTTGGCTTGGATCGTGGAAAACCGGCTGACTAGGTTTTCTTCCAAGGCTTCTGCTTCTGGTATCGCATATACCGTGGGCGATTCATTCAGGCACATCGTCGTGCATTTTTCACTATCGAAAGTGATCTTTCCTTGAACCCAGTCAATTTGAGGGTTATGTTTCTTTAACCATGGCCTTCTTAAGATTGCCTCGTGATTCCGGAGTTTTGCCACTTGGAAGGTTGCAATTTCCCTATATGCTCCGATGTCCATAGGTACTTTAGCTATATGGGTAACAGGCCCCATTGAGCTAGGTTCTCCATCCGCGAGGTAAATCTCTCTCGAGCTTTTGGCTTTGGTTGTTCGTATCTGATATTTGTTGCAGAATTCTTGCTCGATAAAGTCCTCTGTGGCCCCGGAGTCTATCATCGCATTGATAGTTGTACTATCGTTTATACCATGTAATCGTATTTTTATCATGGTATAGTCATTTTCGTTTTCTAACGTTTCCGTGTTGTTGAGTACTGCATATAGGTTTCGGATAATAATGGGTTTTCGTTCGGGTCTATCCCTCAGACTATTTCTTACTATGGACAGTCTTCGTTTCCCGCTGGTTGGGGAGTCGTTCCTTCTTTATTCATATCGATAGATTTGCTTTTGGCATCCTGTCTCCAGTTTTTAACTCCTCCGGCCGTTATGTTGTTTCTTTGAGGACTCCATTATTGTTGTTGGGTGATCCCTCTCTTTCCTTCATTGCAATTTTGTATCCTTTGTCGTGTTTTTCCGCATCGTAGGCATAGCCCTTGCGCCATCCTCTTCTGGTATTCGCTTCGTGATATATTTACCCTTGGGCCCCTATTGGTGGCATCGATATCCATAGGTTCGTATGTTGGGTTGCTTTTGAACGTTCCATTCTGGTTCCTTACTGCTTTGTTTATTTTTGCAGGTTCCTCTCCACTGCTCTTGTTGTATTTCAACGTTTCTATTCTTGCTTCGTTTTTGATTGCCCATAGTGCTATGGCTTCGACGTCGTCCTGGTCTAGTTCTGCCAGTATCCACGCGTGTTGCAAGTCTTTCTTCATTCCTGCTATAAGGAACTCCGACATAGTAGCACCGTCCATCTGGGCCGTACCTGCTATCAGGTGGAAATCGTGCCAGTAGTCCGTCATTCACGATTGTCCTTGTTTTAGTTTCCTTATCTTGGCCCTCGCTTCGTTTCTTGCAATGACTGGTCCAAATTCTCTCCTTAGTTCGTTTTGGTATTCTTCCCATGTCGTCCAGCTTTTGGCTTGTACCTTTTCGGCATATGGGTTATACCACTTCATGGTATCTCCTCGTAACAGGCATGTAGTATATTTGATCTTGTCGTCATCGTGGTCTTCTTCCCATCTCAAGATTTCAAAATATACCGATAGCTGTGCTAGCCATCCGCTTAGGTTGTCTCTATCTCCGTCAAACGTGCTTGGTTCTCGAATCTTGGGTTTTCGTGTTCCGATTGATAAGCCCGTTCCTTCCTCACTTTTGGATGTCTCCCCTTCCTTCTGTTTGGAAGTCAGCATGGTATTTCTTCGGGTTCTTGATGCAGTGTCGTCTGCTGAGCTTTGAGGCTCTGGTTCAGAATCCAAGGATACTGGACTTGGTACCGAGGAGTGTTGAACGGCTTCTGCTAGAGCTTCTTCTAAAGATGTAATGTTGATTCCCCCTTGCGTGAGATTGTCCTTGGGGGTTTCGTTCGGGAGTAATGCCGCCGTATTTTCTTGTTTGTTAGGTGTTGCTAGTAGACGCAGCCAAATGTAACAATCCTACCCTGGAGGGGTTAATGATGCAACAGGTAACGAACTACTGGCGTGAAGCTTTTGAACTATCTTTATAGTTCTCGTTGGCTTAGGTATGTGAGAGTATTCTTCTTTCTGAGATTAACTTATAATCTCTTCTTATTCTTAGACTATTTTATAGTCGTTTTCGTATCTCACACTAATATCTTATTGGGGAGAGATGGCGAGGCAACTTCTTCGTATCTGAATCTCTTCTCCCGTGAGAGAGATGTGAGACTGTCTTTGTCTTAATAAGATCCTGGTTGCTCTGACGCTAAGAGCTAGGTTGCTTGTATACAAGCTAGAGGTATTGGTGATGGTGAAAGTAAAGGTTATATTGTAAGAAAGTACTTAGATGGCTGGGTCAAGAGCAATAACTACTGTGACCGTTTTTTCTTTTTTTTCTTTTTTTTCTTTTTTTTTAAATCAAGTGGGTTTGTTTTTTAAGGTACAAAGACAGCATGCAGCTTTAACGATATGGCTGACAAAAACACTGCCCTCCTCACCCCAAGAAACATCCAAACCCCCAAGTCCCTCTGGTATGAGACTAACCGCACATCTCGCCTATCACCCAACCAAATCCTACGAAGATACACGTACACCCGAAGGAAGTAGGAAGGAAAGAAACAAGCAGGAAGGAGAGGTGAACCCTTAGTGACATGTACAAAGTATAAAAACAAAGGAGATGAATGAACCCCTGACAAAGGAAATTTACGTCTAATAAGTGACGCGTATCAGCCTGAGCTAGGAGGTGAGAGTAGGGACCTGCACAGCGGAGCGGTGCCAGGGGACGAAGCGGTGCCCGATGGGAGGATAGGATGGCGTATGGAGGCGACCCTGGTGAGGGGTCGCCAGAAGGTGTGCCAAGGCGGCATGACCGACGGCCAGAAGGACGGGCGTAACCAAGGGTGGTTTTTGTATCGCGACCGAAGATCGACCGCGGGGGGAAAGCAGTAAGGTGCCAGCTGAGGGGGTCGGAAGAGAGGAGATGGGAGTAGGTGTAACCGAGAAACGGGACGAAAACCAAGAAGGTAGAGGAACCGAGATGGGAGGAGGAAGGACTTCGGAACGCTTGAGACGAGCGACTAGAGTAACAGCGGCCGATGCTTTTCCGAATTCGAAACGAAAACGAGGTGCTGAAGTTCCTGACCTAAGCGTTCCCTGACAGGACCACACCACCGAGACGGAAAGGTACTTCGCAAAGGCCCTCGAAAGCTCAGCGCCGACCGTGAGCGAAGAGGAGAGAATGCGGACCGTGCAAAACCCAAGTGAGGTGTACAGAAAGTGCGGGGTAAGGGGGAGAACGGAACTTCATAAGCGGGAGTCAACGATGAACAGGAACAAGAAGTCAGTGGAGGAGGGGGTGACCCCAGAGGGAGAGGAGGGGTTGTAGCATCGCGCCCCTAGGCAAAAGCCATCAAGGGGGAGGAGAGGGGGGGGTGGCGGATCCCACGATGATTTCCCTGGTGTTGTGATTTCAATCGCCGGAGGTGTAGGGGAGAAGGTTCGTGATAACTACTGTGACCGTTTTTTTTTTCTTTTTTTTTCTTTTTTTTTCTTTTTTTTTCTTTTTTTTTCTTTTTTTTTTCTTTTTTAAATCATAATTTCATTGTTTCTACGGTACAAGAAATGACATGCATCTTTAACGATATGGCCAAAACAAAACCGGAAATCAAACTAACAATCAACAAATGAAACAAACATAACCAATTCCCCCAATGCGACCAATAAGCGTCGCACAGCAGCCATAGCTAAAATCAAGGAAAGTAAAAACCGCTAAACTAGTCTCGAGGCCCAGGGGCGGGCAGGGCAGTCGCTTGGAGGAGGGGGTTTGGAGGAGGGGTGCGGAGAGAGGGGGCAAGCGGGGGCATCCCAGGGTGGAAACCAATGGCGGTGGTGTGAATGAACTCAGCCAGGGCAATAAGCAGCTGCTGGTCGGACCAGATCGGGGCCTCAGAAGCCAAGGGTGAGACCCCTTGGAGGAGGCGGGATCTCTGGCGGGTGGAGGAGGGGCAGGACAGGATGGCAGGTTCGAAGGTCTGCGGGGCCTCAGAGCACAAAGGGCAGGAGGTGTCGGCATCAGGATTGTCCCATGAAGGGTGGGCCGCAAGATAGCTTTTCCCAGAACGCATCTGGTGTATCCTGCCTGCAACGAACTTGCCCAAGCCCATGAAGGGATGGGGGCGCGTCGAGGGCAGAAAGGGGTAGTATGGGTGGGCTGGGGTGTCAGACCAGTCGGAGAGGAGGTGTTGTTTAGCCCTCAACTTGAGGCGAGTATAGGAGGGGACAACCCCTGGGACAGGGGGCAGGTAGTCTGTTAAGTGGAGGGAAATGGGTGGCAGTGGCTAGACATCGTGTATGAGGGGGACGGCCGTGTTAGCCAAAGCTGTGATGGCGTTGTGCCGGTACCTTTGGTTCTTGGTCTTGTCCGGGGTAGAACGCCAGTCGAGGTTGAAGAAGAGATAAGGTTGGGAGGTAATTTTGCCACGTGCTATCACAGCGGCACGGTGGGGCGAGAAGGTGGGGACGGACCTAGGGAGGCGCGCTGTGGCAGGGTGTATCTCCGGGGGGGAGCAGATGAACCTTAGGCCCACAAGGCGGCGTTGGTGGTGTACCAGAACAGGCAGCGGGGGGGGACAGGCTTCCCTGTGCAAACACGTTATGTTGGTAGAGGAGAAGCAGTTGGTTATCCACCGACAGACCCGATGCCAGAAAGCTGACATGGGGCCCATGATAGACGGGGGAGGGTTCCAGACAGCGGACCCATATAGAAGGATCGGGGCGAGAAGTGAACGCGCCAGGGAGAGGCCGTGGTATGGTGGGAGGCCCATCCCGGGGGGGGAGAGGCGACGAATGGTGGCTAGGGCAGCATTTGCAAGTGTATACCTCCTGGAAAAGTGAGACCTTGGTTCAAAGGCGGGGGTGAAGATGAAGCCCAACCACTTCAGGCGGGATTGTGGGTAGAAGAGCTGACTCTCTAGCTGTACCGGGAGGGAGCACGGGGGCTCATTGCTCCTAGTGGTCCTCCAGTGGATCAGTTCGGTTTTCGGACCGGAGAAGGAGATATTGATCGGGGAGGCCTTTCTCTTGAGCGATGAGAAGGACTTCTGAAGAAGGCGAACGTTGGTTCTGTAGGAGGGTGAGGCCACTGTAACAGCAAAGTCGTCGACGTAGAAAATGATAAGAGACCTGGGTATCTCCAGGTGGAGGGAGGAGACGTATATGACAAATAGAAGCGGGGAGATAGGGGCTCCCTGAGGGACCCCGACCGAGACAGGCGCGAAGAGGCACGGGGACCCCTAGAACGTCAAGCGGCAGGTGCGATCTCTGAGGAAGCAGCCGACCCACTGGACCAGGTACGGGCTGACCCCCTTCCTGTGAAGGAGAGAAAGGAGTGATGGAGCCTCCACGTTGTCAAAGGCTCCCTTCACATCAAGAAAGACAGTGGAGACTTTGTATCGGAGGCGGTGGAAGGACTCAACATTGTGTTGTAGGACGAGGGCGGCATCTGCGGTGGATCTCCCAGGGAGGAACCCGCATTGAAGGGGATAGATGAGGGAGCATATCACTGCCTGGGCTGAAAGGCGGGAAGCTACCACTCTCTCAAGGATCTTTGAGAGTGTACGGAGGAGGACGATAACTCTAAAGGAGGAGGGTGAGTCGTATGAGGGTTTTCCTGGCTTGTTAAGGACAATACCAAGTACTTTTTTGAGGGAGGGATGGTGAAAACCGTGGGCCAACAGGGGGTCCAGAATGGAAGGAAGAAGGAAGGGCTTGATGCTGTGCACAGACTTCCACACAGAGTATGGGATGTGGTCTGGTTCAGGGGCGGAGGTGTTCGAGGATTTAGAGAGGGCCCTGGATATTTCCTCGGAGGTGAGGGGGTATAGTCCTCGTAACGCGTGAGGCGGAGGAGGGGGGGAGGGAGGGGTTTGGAGGGGCAGAAGTGGTCAAGGAGAGTTTCCGCTATCTCGGCCGGGTCGGAGGCCCCTGGTAAGTCCGGGAACCTTTGTGGTGGGCGGCCGAACGCGAATCTCTTGGCCATCCAGAGGGACCGCGGAGTGGCCGAGGATAGGAACTCCGACCAGTGCGTTTTCTTGGCTGAGGCGATGGCCTTAAAGTATGTTCTTCTTGAGCTTTTCACATTGCTCCAGTTGAGGGGGGAGGGGTCAGGGCGAGATATCCTTGCAAACTTGTGATATTCCCTTCTTACAGATGATAGACGGGGGGACCACCATGGCTTCGAGCGGGGGCATGGGCGCTTGCTCGGGGCGTGGGAGGTTAGGAGGGAGGTGAGGCGGGTAGAGGAGATGTTGAACCATCTACTCAGGGAGTTAGGTGTGGGTTTCGGCGGGCAGGGCAGTGTGGTGAAGCATTCCAGTGCCTTTCCTACCGCGCCTAGGTCTAGAAGGGCCCAGTGTGGAGTAGGGGGGGGCAGCATAATCGCGGGAGGTTTCAGTGTTATCACACATGGAACGTGGTCTGAACCAGTGGAGGGGAGAGGGGTGTCCCAAGAGGAGACGAGGGGGGAGAGGGCGGTGTTCGCGAAGGCCAGGTCCAAAACAGAGGGTCGCGAAATAGTGTCAAATGGGAACCGAGTTTAAACCCCGGGGGTGTTGAGAAGATGGTATGGGACTTCAAAGGCGGCATCAAAGTAGCGTGTGGAGATGACAAATTCCCTTTCGGATAGGGAGTGGCAGAGGTCCGCTAATGGATGGTGGTAAAAAAAATCACCTAAAACCAGGTGCGGGTATGAAAGAAAAGAAAAAATCCGCTCTGGCAATATGGAGCGGTAGGGAGGACGATTTGTACCAAGAAGGTATACCGAGGTAACCCTGAGGGAACGATGGGGGGATCCAAATAGACCCTCCGGAGAAAGAACATCAACTGAAAGCATCACTGAGGAGTCGTGAAAAACAGTTGAGCAGGAGAAGTGCTGGTTAAAGGTACGAGAAACATAAATGGGAACCCGTGGGCGGCCAGGAGGGGGGGGGGTGAAGGACATAAATCCCGGGAAGGTCGGTAGAACCGAACGTCTGGAGGGGGGGTCTTGAATAGCCACAAGCACAGAAGGGTGAGGCAGCATGGTAAAGCTGTGAAAAAGTGAAAGAAAAACATCCCAGCTCCCAAGGCAGTTATGTGGAACGATTGGAAAGGACGGGAAGACAGCACCGCTGTCGGTGTAAGGAGTGAAAAAATTCTCCATTAGTGGGCAGAGCCCTCAGAGGAGTCGGAGTCTAGAGATTCATCACCGCTATCTCTTGGGGCGAGATCGGTGATGGTGATGGTCTGTTGGGCTCTCTGCCTAGGTAGAGGAGCATCGCGGGGGAGTACAGGGGCACTCGGGGTTCGGGGAGCGGCACTTGGTGCTGGGGCAAGGATTGTCGAAGGGCCAGCCTGGTCTACAGCGAGATCCATGCTGTCCGGTGTCTGTCGAGACCGCAACTCTGGTGTCTCTGGAGTGGTCTTTGGGCGGGAGGGGCAATCCCTGCTGCGAGCAGAGTGCTCTTCTTGGCAGTTAGGACAGCATGCCACCGAGGATGGACAGCAGGCGAGGACAGGTCGGAGATTGCCACCCTTAGGGCAGGAAGGGTTAGGGCAGCGATGCTCTGCTTTGGTGTGGGAGAGCGAGCAGAAGGGACAGACTGGCAGTGTGCTGGGGCAGCGGGTGGGGATGTGGCCAAATTTCCAGCATTTCTTGCACTGGGAGTTTTTAGAGGAGGAGAACATCTGCTCCACTCTCCGGTTTCGGGAGAAGAGGTTGATGGAGGAGAGGATGGCGAAAGCGTCGGGTGGGGCCACAGTGACAACTACAGAGGTTGCTGACTTCTGATCGCGGGATTCTGGGTCGGGGTTAAGGTAATGTGATGAGAGAATGGAGACTCCCTGGCATTGCGGATGGACTCGTGAAGAGAGGGGAAGAGTTGGGCATCGTCTGCGAGGAGGAATGCGAGAGGGACGGAGTGGATCAAAAGTGGCGTTTCGTTTGAAGCGGGTTTGAAGAGATCCCAAGGGGAGTTGCCTACCGGAAAGCCCTTGTTCAACCTCGAGGTAAGGGGAGTGAAGTAAGGAGCATAAGCGAAGGCGGGGGTGTTAAGATCGGTACCGAGCAGTGACACTGAGCCATTGTCGTTGACCGTGCAAGTGAAGAAAAGGGGGAGGGAGCAGTTGGCTTCTCTGAGGACCGAAGTAGCAATGTCTGGGAAATGGGCTGCTATCTTGAGCGCCTCTGGGTGGGGTTCGAAGGTTGTTCTGGAGGCGAAATATCTGCGGACAGCTTGGGGGAGAGGTGGGGGAGGTTTCGTAAAAACCTCACCCGACGCAACCGCAATGGAGGAAGCCGAGGTAGAGGCCTTCGCCTGTCGACCCTTCTTTCCCTTAGCAGGGGGCGCGACTGCTTGAGCGTAGATGGGGGTGGCTTTGTGGGCCATGGTGTTGGGGGGACGCCAGTCGGGATCAAGATGACCGGGGGTCCAGGCAGGGCCGTGGGTGTATTTCCCTTTGGCGAATTCCTCCGCTTCCCAGGTGTGGGGGTATCTTTTGGCAAATGCCTCAGGGTTGGCATATAGTGTGGGAGGGGAAGTTGACATGTCGTATCTCAGGAGATCCGGGTCAGCTGCGGGGGAGGGCCAGACCATGTTAGGAGGTGGTGCGGGTAGAGCCGGAGGAGCTCTTTCTTTCCCTTTCTCTTGGCGAGCGGGGTTGGTGTTACTGGTGGGGGTGGGACGAGACCCACTAGAGGAGGGTGTGGTCTGCTGTGGGACACCAGGGCGTTGGGGAGGGAAAGGGGCCTGAGTGGCTGACGGAAGACGAGAGGCAATGTCACAGAGAGATGCCTGGAGTGGGGCGAGGTTCGGGGATTGTGGGGAGGTGTCCAGATTGGCAATCCGAGAGGACAAGTCGTGGATCTCAGTCGAGAGATTCTCGAGAGCAGTTGCTATGTGAACGCTTGACTGAAGCGAGTTGCAATCAAGAGGGAGGAGCATCTGTTCTCTGATAGAGAGAGTGGAGATGTTGACCGGAGTAATGGGGGCGAAACCTGCGGCGGGGAGCCCTAGGTCGGCGGCACTCTGGTGGAAGATCGAGACCAGATGGTCGAGATTTCCAGTGGTCGGGAGGGGAGAGAGAGGGGCTGATGTACTGATTCTCGAGGGACCGCCCTGATGGGAGGCCATGTTTGGAGGTGAGGGTGAGGACGCGAGGCCCAGCAATTAGGACGAAAAGTGTGGGAGAGGAGATAGTGCGCAGAACGAAGCGGTGTTGAGCAATGTAGCGGGGGGGAAAGAGGGGAGCGGAAGCGATAACTACTGTGACCGAGTCTTCTCCTTATATAGACTCTTCACGCGAACAACCCTAACCCTGGTGACTCATAACTCGAGTCATACGGTCTTATGACTCATAATGAGTCATGCCCGAAATCCATCAGATGACTTCTATGAGTCACTGCACAACATACCGTAAACCAATTATAAAACATAAAACATGTCAGGTGCGCAAAGCACGTTACCTGCGTAGAACTCGTGCCTCATAATGTGAGTCATCCGCGAAAGTCATTACATCATAATGACTCACAATCGTGAGTCATAGAAACATCAACCAATCATAACATAACGATGACACGCAAGTGCGAGTCATGTGAGAACGATGAGTCAACTGACTGCACAGTGTAAAACATAAACATACCTTATGACTAACAACTATTAGTCATGTGAAATCTGCCTTGCTTAGTCACGATTTGTGACAGTTATTCACATTCTTGAATAAGAGGTTATTATTAAATGAGTTGGTATTAAATATGGCTAACAAAGACAATCCAATGACAAGATGTTTCATTTATTCCGATGAAGCTTGGGTTGAAATTGGTCACCCACTCCATGCTCCTAATATTTAGCCTCCTCGGGGTGCTAACAGATTGGATTATTGTGGCCAAAGCTTTAAGTCTTCTGGGGTGAGAATTATGTTTTGGGGTTGCATGGCATATGGTTATCGGGGTCCTTGTTTTTTGTGGGAGGAGGAGTCAAAGGATGAAAGGGTATACTATAATGGGATGTTGGATATTGAAAATAATGCCAAGAGAAGGAGGCAGGAGGAGCATAGGACTCATACAGTAATTGACGGCACAGAGGAGTATAAGTATTTACAAGATCTTAATACTAATATCCGTTGACTGGAGGACACCAACCCCCTTCCCTCTGGCTATTGGAGGCGGAAACGTCGTCCTGATTGGGAATTCAAGGAAAATATTCAAGAGAGGGGTGATAGAAGTAAAGGTGGCATAGATTGGTTACTATACCGGGAGAAGACTTTACGACCTTTATTCTATTCCTTTATTCAACAAATCGAGCGGGAGACAGGAAGGGAAATGTCAGCAGTAGTGGATAATGCCTCAGCTCACATTACAGCCTAGGTTCATGGGTGTGACGAAAGAGAAAGACTTGACGTTCGCTCTGTTGACTGGCCAGCTCAGTCACCCCATCTGAACAAAATTGAGCCTTTATGGAACTCTCTGCGGGACTCATTGGAGAAGTATGAGTTTAAAGGCCAGAGTCATGAAATAAAGGTTCAAGTAAAGGCAGCACTTGTATGGGAGTGGAACAAAATTCCTCTTGACTTGATTAACAGACATTGTTTAGATCTACGAAATGAGCTTGAACTTGTTATTCAAAACAAGGGCAATAATAATTTTCGTGGATAATTCTTTTTGATGATTCTCACACTTTCTCTTCTTTACTGTTTTACCAACCCTTTGTACCCTGCTCTCACAGTTATCACTTAGGTGTATCAAGTCTTCCGCCCGGTTGTCGTCTCTAGTATTGTGGGTCTTTCTGGTTGCAACTTGCCGCCTTAGTTGGACGAAAAGTTTTGTCTTTCTTTGTATATCTACTGAGCAGTTTTATCAGCATGGACACATCTAATCTGATCAAAAATGAACGTCCACAGAATATCACTCGCTTTTGTGTTGAATGATCTATTTCTTAGTACTCAGGAGTACAACAGACAGTATTCGTGATTATACTGATCATGTGCACAGTGTTGTCATGCATGTGATGCAACGCCTAATGCCTATGAAGCAACTCACAAATCAGAGATGTCAACAATATGAAAATTTGGTCCCTTGGTTGCCACTGTTCATCTTCCCTCAACACTAACCTCCGCATTTTCACATCCATTCAACACAACACAATGACAGAACCTCTGACCACACATTGTGGAATACAAGCTGTATACGAGCTTACAGCATTCTGAGAGTAACCATGCCACGGTGCAATTCATGTAGGCGACAAAAGTTGGATGATGATTTTGACAAGGATGGACAAGGAAATTTGCGCCGTGGTTGTCGCCTGTGTTTGCTATGTACTACTCCTTCACTGAACTCTTGATTGTGATCTAATTGATTCAACTAATTAATATTGGGTATGAAAAGGAGAAGCAATGGATGAGAGCTCGGCTTCGGCGAGCCCGGGACCCAGTTGGAGTAGCAGGTCCGCATCATGCACAGGAGGTTGATATGCCAGGTATTTGAATTCTATTTCCTAGTTCTGATAAGAGACTAATTTTATAATACAGAGGAGGAAGGAATATTACGAAGGCAAGATAGGGTATTGGAGGAAGGGATGTCTCCTGGCCAGGAAGTAATGGGAAGAGAAGTGGTAGTGCTACCAGACGAGCCAGAAGGTAGATTGATTCAATCCAGTGTTTCGGAACAATTGCTAATAATAAATAGACATTCCAAGGGGAGTACGGAGATGTATACGGTGTCGGCAGAAGAAGGGAATTGGGGAGTTTGATGTGAAGGAGAGAGGGATACCACGAGCAACATGCAGGATGTGTCTGGTAAGATCCATAATGTTATTTTGGCTATTGAAGGGTATATTTAGAGAGACTAACAGAATTGAATAATATAGACTGCTCGACAAGTCGGAAAGGCTGGTGTTGTTCTTCCACCAGCACTCGATGTAGAGCGGGTACCCCTAGCTCTCCCCGATGGCAATGGAGGGCAACAGGCACAGCGACTGGTGCCTTTCTCATTTGACTGCCAGAGAGCTAGGTGGACAGCACATGATCTGGGAGGGATGGACATAAGGTGCACTGGGTGCAATGCACTACACTACACTGGAAAGATGAGTCATCGGCCTCAAGGAAACCACGGGGTGGAGAGGCCAGCTTTGAATCCTGCTGTAAGCATGGCCTGGTGCAGATCGAACCAATGCTTCGACTTCCCGAGCCTCTGAATACCTTGATGAGTAGTGATAATGCTAAGTCAAAGTTATTTCGGGGAAGGCTCGGGAGGTGGAATACGATCTTCGCCTTCATGAGTATCTTGTTCAATAAGAATACAAGGACAGATGAGATTGGAGGCACCTTTCAGTTGTTCTAGATCCATGGAGCACTGTATCATAGGCAGGGACCTCTAGCACCTGCTGGTGGCCCTGGGGAGGCTCGATTTTCCCAGGTCTACCTCTATGATCCTGCCGATGCTGCTACAGTAAGAGCAGATTGTTCAAATGATTTGGATCCCAATCTCATTCGTTCTTTGACAATGATGCTGCAAAGGTCCAACCCTCTGATCCAGCTGTACCTCACAGCTCGAGAAAGGTATGCAGAGATCAGTGAGGAGGGTAGCGATGCCCGCCTCATTCTTAATCCACAGCTCCGGCTGGTTGTGGAAAGAGGAGCTGATCGCAGATGTGAGAACCTTCCGACGGCAGATGAAGTCTCCATGATTCTGCCAGAGGTATATGGTGACCAGGGAATGAGGGACATTGTCCTGGCGAGAACATTGGATGAGGAAGATGTGGAATCTTTTACACTCATCAACCCCAACCACGCCGTGTACCTGCCCCTCCACTATTTTCTCCTATTCCCTAATAGAGAACTTGGATGGTATTGGGGCAGGACACTTGCCAATAAGCGGGACAAACGCCTGACTCAGAGATCCTTCTATAGGTTCTGTCTGCATACCCGAGCTGATGAGCCTACCACTCTCTTCCATGCACAAAGGTTATTGCAGCAGTTTGTTGTTGACGCATGGGCAGTATTCGATCAGAATAAGCTGGCCTGGCTCAAGACATACCAGGAGAACATTAGGGCAGAGTTATACAATAGGCTCGCTGATGTTCTCGAAGCTGGTGATGTTGACCCTGTGTACGTGGGCAAGAGAGTGGTTCTACCGTCGAGTTATATGGGAGGAGATAGGTTTATGCAGAAGCTTTATCAGGACAGCATAGCGATTGTTCGTCACTATGGGAAACCTTCGCTCGTGATAACCTTTACCACTAACCCTAAGTGGGAGGAGATTGAACGTGAACTACTGCCACACCAGTGTGCCTCAGATAGGCCAGATCTGGTGGCTCGCGTGTTCAATCTCAAGGTACAAGATCTGCTGAACCAGATCCGCCACAAGGAAGTCTTTGGATCTTGGTTGAGTTGGGTCTGTGTTAGGCGGGAGCCTATCTCAAAGTCTTGCGAGATAACTCAGGCCGATAATCTTAATCGTAGACGGAGATTCATTAGGAAGGCTCAATGATTTAAAATAGAGGTAGGTAAAGTTAGTAAAGATTTTTATTTGCATAAAAACTTATATTGATAAGATCTCTTCTCCGTTGCTTGATAATGTTCAAATAGCTCGGGAGGTACCTCAATATTTATATGCCGCGTCTGGGTGGGCGCGGGCAACATCCAGTTCTCATACTAACTAAGTACCTGCTAACAAAGTCCAGCTTGTTCTAAAAGTGCGAACACCATTGGACCCTGACAATTCTGTTATCTCACTTCGACTTCCGAATCGCAACACCATGAAATTACCTGACAGTGCTCCCACACATCAGTGTATTGGTTACAATCCATCTTCGTCAACATAGAGTCTTGCTTACCATTGGCATAGGCAGAATGGTCTCCATGATCGAACCAACAAAGGGGCCTGCTTTGTTATCGAACCTCTCAGGATTGCAGACATATTCTGCAACCGATATCTGCGAGGGACAAGATAGACTTATCACGATAATCGCAGCAATAGCTATTATCCCTTCATAGTCGTATCGTTATCGTAGGGTTCCGTGAGCATCCTACGGATACTATTGATGTGTGTGAGTGCAGGTATGCCTGATTTCTCAAACTCCCTCATCCAACAACACTATTCACTTCTGCGACATTCATCGCGAGAGCGTGGAGTATACAATATGTTGCTTAATGATTGTCTGTAAAAACGTCCCGTTACTTAGGGACCACCTTCGCGACTCTCGTCTTTAGTGCTCAGTAACCTTATGCGACGTCGACTGATCTGGCTAGGACGACTTGCATAAGCTCGCCAAAGGTCCTCCCTCATATATCCTGCGAACGGGATCCGGTCGGGCAGACAGCCGCGACGTATACGGGGTTACATCAGCAAAAAAACTAGCTGGCGTCCTGTGGGCCCTGTGCGTCTGACGCACCTGACGCACAGAAAGTCAATCGCGAATTAGGACGCCACGTCGATCCGACGTTGCGTCCTGATTTGGCTTTGTTTCCACCCTGAATCCTGACGCCACCCGGGCACAGACCTCTTCGCCCTGTGCGTCCTGACGCAGGATCTCTCTCCCCCGTACTCAGGGCTTCTTTCATCTGGCCACGTCCCGTCCAGATATCTCTGCTCTGTGGTCCTGCGTCAGGATCTCACGATCCTGATCCATCATCTCCAGATGCATGATGACTTCTTCCAGATTTTACTCCAAATACGGTGCGTCCCCTGATTCTTACA
>Ga0307509_10001374_pt1 | contig 41245 bp, 34 predicted proteins | sample 10_EM_MG_FD_202245 | JGI IMG/M metagenome (GOLD analysis project Ga0307509, IMG submission 202245) | Populus trichocarpa ectomycorrhiza microbial communities from riparian zone in the Pacific Northwest, United States - 10_EM | ecosystem: Host-associated > Plants > Roots > Unclassified | place...
GACGAACGCAAGATGTTAGTCTATAACGATAGACGAAGCAAACTACGTAGGCTATGTCGATAGTCTATGATAGTAAGATAGTCGTTTCCCGTTACGAACACCTTCACGGAAGGCTGGTTTGTTACATCAGCTGTTACCCTTAGCCGAATTCGCGTACAACAATTCCGCAACCAATGTACACAGAATGTCACCCTTCTTCGCGAATTACGGTTACCATCCACAGACAGAATGGATGAGAGAGCGACAAGCTCAGAACCCAGGGGCTGAGTTATACAGCCACTAGATGAAGGTAATTCACAAACGAGCGGTAGAGGCGCTAAATTATACCCGAGAGGCAATGAGAAGATACTACGACCGAAAGGCATTACAACAGCCGGACTATAAAGAAGGCGACTTGGTAATATTAAATGGAAAGAATATTCGTACAAAACGACCCTCAAAGAAATTAAGTCCCAAGCTCTATGGACCCTTCAAAATCATAGAAGCGAAAGGACAACGCGCTTGCAAACACGAAATATCGCCTACATGGAAGATACATCCAACCTTCCATGTTTCGCTGTTAGAACCCTATCGAACCTCGGTCCGCGAAGGAAGAGAACAGCCTCCACGAGAGCCAGAAGAGATCGATGGCGATCTCGAATGGGAAGTGGAACGGATTGTAAAGAGTGAAATAATCTCTTATACAAGGAAGGTTCGCGGTCGCAATAAGCGAATGCGCGAACTAAGGTATTTTGTTAAATGGAAAGGGTGTTCTGAGGATGAGAACATCTGGGAACTACCTGAGAGTTTAGAAAACGCTCAGGAATTGATAGAGGATTTTCATGAGGAAAACCCAGAGATGCCAAGTAGGGCAGATGTTGAATCGGGAAGAAAGGTTTTCCTCATGTGGACAAGTAAACGCATGAGGTTTTTTGCCCTACTACCCAGAGTTTAAAAAGGATTTCATTTGTTTAAATGGAAGAGAGATGCTAGAAGCGTTCGAGGACGAAGCTTAGAGAGAGGGAGCTCGTGTTAGGCATACCGGAAGGCTTAGCCTTCCCTTAATGAATAAAGACCTATAGTTACCCTACGTTAGGATTCTGAGTTCAACAGCACAAGCCAACACCCCCCTCCCGCACCAGCGTTTGGACGGTGCTACATCGGCAGACGCCGCCGTAGTTGCATCCCCTCACCAAAGACATGGTCATTGAAGCCCTCCTCGCAACCCTGTGTACGTCGCGGCCATCCGTCCAACCGGATCCCGTTCGCAGGGTATATGAGGGAAGACCTTTGGTGAGCTTATGCAAGTAGTTTGAGCCAAATCGGTCTACGTTACATAAAGTTACTGACCACTAAGAAACGAGAGTCGCGAAAGTGGTCAGTAAGTAACAGGACGTTTTCACGAACAATGGTTAGGCAACACATTCTATACTCCACGCTCTCGCGATGAAAGTCGCAGAAGTGAATGGTGTTCACAGATGAGGTAGTTTGAGAAATCAGGCATGCCCGCGCTCACACACGTCAATAGTATCCGTAGGATGCTGACAGAACCATACGATAACGATATGACTATGGAGGGATAATGGCTATTGGTGCGATTATCGTAACAAGTCTATCTTATGCCTCGCAGATGTCGGTTGCAGAATATGTCTGCAATGCTGAGAGGTTCGATAACAAAGCTGGAGTTGTTAGTAGGTACTTAGTTAGTATGAGAACTAGATGTAGCCTGCGACCACCCAGACGCGGCATATCAATATCGAGGTGCCTCCCGAGCTATTTGAACATTATCAAGCAACGGAGAAGAGATCTTATCAATATAAGTTTTTACGCTAGAAAAATCTTTATCACTTACCTACCTCTGTTTTGAGACATTGAGCCTTCCGAGACAATCTCCGTCTACGATTAAGATTACCGGCCTGAGTTATCTCTCAAGACCTTGAGATAGGCTCCCGCCTAACAATCGGCCTGAGTTATCTCGCAAGACTTTGAGATAGGCTCCCGCCTAACATTGTAACGACCCTACAATAGGTAGCTACAATCACTATCACCTTAGCCCAAATGGTATACCAAGTGGTAACCAGAGGTGGTATGGTCTAGTATACTTAGTATACAAGAATGCTGATTCGCCTAAGGGCAAGGCCTAGGGAACAGTAGAGTGACCTTAGGCATTCTATTAGGCAGGGTAACCTTTCGGGAGAACATTCACATAAGGTCTAGAGAATTATGGGAATGTTACATGGACCTCTGAGACAACTCTTGTGGTCGACCGAAGGACTTCCAAAGTGGTTAATAGCATAAGAGGGCGAAGTTACCCTACCTTGGGAATTTGGTCATTATGCCCATGGACCCCAGTTACCCTACTGAGGAGTCCAAGTTACCCTACCTTCACCGGCAAAGTCATCCTGGAACTTAGAGGTCGATTGCCTCACATTCTATGGGCTCTGAGATGTTGTTGGGCACACATGCATCTGCGCGGGGAGGCCCCATGCCTGTGTGAGAGTGGCCCGAACATACTATTGAACTTGGGTGGGATTTGCTAACGCCCCCCTCTGGCCCCAGCGTTGGGACGGCGCGTCATAGGCAGACAGCTGTGTAGTTGCTCGTTTGCTAGTTAAAAGAGGTCATTGGAGCAGCTGCCGTAACACCGTATAAGTCGTCACCATCCGTCCGACCGAATGTTGTTCGCAGGATATATAAGGGGAGTATGGGTAACCGCCAAAATGGGAGTCCCCCATAAATGGTCTCTCCGGCACCTAGGAGTCTATCATAGCCTACAGGTAGTAGGGTAGTCTTCCTAGTAGTACTTAGGTAGTTCACAGAGGCCAGGGTGCTTTCGGGACAAATATCTCAGTAACCAGCCGAAACCTTCTCCCCTTGATTTGTAGCATTACTATCGGTTGTTATTGGACTCTAGAGGTATGAGTCTTATCACGGTAGAGTATGTCCCGAGAGGCTGGCTATGGGTAGCGCCCACTTACCCAACCATTGGCTACATCTCACCGGGGGAGCTTGCATGTCAATTTATCACATTGGATAGTCGCGTAGATTAAATGATGGACTGCATAGCTTGTATAGACGAAACTACCCCTGGGCCAGTGAGTCCACCACCTAGGTATTGATTCCGGTTGTTGTCATAACAGTTAGCCACTGGTATGACTTCGATAGGAAGAGTTTTTCCTCCTGTGGTTGTATTGGAGATGCATTGCAGAAACTCGTATCCTATTGACGGAGTTAAGTGTATCCGAGTTGGTCCGACACTTCCGGCAGGATAAATCCTGATGGAGTGTAGACCTCGGACAAACTCTGAGCAGGACAGGGTGCTCACACAAGGTCGGAAGTAGTGGTGAATGTCAAAGGCTTAAATCTGATATCTACTTAAGTTTAAGTGTTTGGCATTCTACTTCGACAACCAACTTTTCCTCGAGAGAACTAAATTGAGTGAAGCTTCGAGCTTAACTCTATTAAGTTTTACTGTTGATTCTTCTGAATTATTTTACCTCATCTTTATCTTCTACTTTGAGTGTTTGGTGCGGTCGCAACCTTAGAGTTCACCTCTCTATAGGGTACCCCCGTTACAAACATCTCGCTTGTATGCAAGCAATCCACCTCTTAGAGTCAGAGCAACCACCACCCTTGTAAGACAAGGTCCCTCACCATCTCTCCCCAATAAGATATTGGTGAGAGATACGAAGACTATAGGATAGTCTAAACGAAAGAAGAGATTATAAGATATTCTCGGAAAGAAGAATACTCTCGCATCTTTGAACGAAAGAGAACTATAAGATAGTTCGAGACCTTCACGTAAGCAATTCGTTACCTGTTGCATAAAATAACCACCATTGGGTAGGATTGTTACACTATTGCTTACTCATTATTCATGATTTCTAGTGGATCACTCTACTGAACAATCCACTATTACTAATAAAACTGGTCTGATACTTGGCATTCGTTATAGCGGGGCGCGACTGTAGTTGCCTCTTCTAGTAAGACAGGGATCATACTGTATCCCTTTTTCTTTTGTCTTAGCTGCGAGCTGAGATGGTGCCCCTTACATGTCACCAGGGAAGGGGAATTCCAACGTCTGGGCATCCTTATCCTCTACCGGATTCCAGTTCTGGCACTGATACCAATTACTCGAGTACATGGTAGTTTTCTTACAGTGTGGCAACCCATGGGTCCTTCCTGCTTTCTCGTTCGCTGGTTTGCTCTGAGCGCCCACCCAATCCTTACTTGTATCATACGAGGTGATCCGGGCTATCGCCCCATCTCGTGGAACATTGGCCTGTGGGAGCCCTCAGAGATGCAGCACCCCTCTGTGAGACTTGGCATTGGAACAGGCCCGAATTCAGTCTGAATAATACTTGCCAATACTTGCCAAGCCTCACTCCGGGTATGATACTGTCTCCCTGAGGCGCTCCCACGGTCTAACCTATGACCATTTTCAATGGCTCAGAGAAATAGAGCGCCAAGGGGGCTGGCAATCTTGGCATTCAGTTCGTCGAATCCCCTACGCCATAATGCCCGTATCCTACCGGTTCAGGCTAATGGTATCATAATACCCTGGCACGTTGACCAACCTACTTTCTTGCTTTCGATTGAAACCCTTAGGCTTTGGTCCTCGTGATGAACTCGCGAGGATTCCCTTTGGTGTGATGCACTGCCGGATCGCTCTCAGTCTTATGTTTTCCTCTGATACGGAAGTCTATTACCACGATACAGTACTCCTACGGTTCCCGGGTCCGTCCATGAAATAGGAAGCAACTTACCACAACCCTTATATTGAAAGATATACCGGCATACATCGGATCAATAAAGATGTTTTTCCGATTTTTATTGACATGATCAAGTAGGCTCCGGAGCCGGTACCCGCAGTGCGCTCATGTCACCAAAGCGGGAGCAGCTCCAGTCAGGCGACATGGGCACGCTGTCGACCCAGAGCGCCTGACCAACAAGGTTCAACGCTAACACCGCCCGGGGAGAGCACTGTAAGAATCGCGCAGGTTCCGCCCGCCTGCCCGCACTAAAAATCCTACCGTAGGTCTAAGCCACGTTTAATCTCCACAGCAGCCTCACCCCTTGTGTCGCGAGAGTAGCGTTCAGATACTTTACACTTGCGCCCCGCCCTCTCTGAAGAAGACTAGCAATGCTCTTTATACCAGCAAAACTCAACACCACCTGCAGCCAAGAAAATAATACTCCAATTTCTCAGCTGTTCTGTCTTTCTTATTCATCTTAGGGGGGGAAGTTTATGGGGGCGCAAAAGCGGGCGGGGCCGATCCACCAAAGTCTAGCGCGGGCTGGCTTGGCCCGTGGCGAGCACTGTGTTTTCTTGCTTAAATTTAAGAGTGAAGGTTTGGGTCAAAGTACTGGCAGAGCCAGAATACACCAGCCCTGGATGGGGGATCGAGCTCTCTCTAGCGCACACCTTAAACTTCACAAGGTCTAGGATGTGCCGCATGCTTTGGTTGCAGAGGATGGTACAGTAGGGCCTAAGGCCTCAAGGTAATTTACAATTATTATACATTCTTCGATTTTTATATGATATATGTAAATTTACTCTAGCTCTAGCTAGATATGCACAGTGCACCAAAACCAACCCTTCAATAAAATTGGTTCCCTATGAGGTTATTATCTAGATTTTATATGGGATCTCTGTGCACACTTGTGGATTTAAACTATGGCTCAAATGAATCAATAGACCTGTCTATACGAGAGCCATCTACTGGTGCGGCCGAATTGAAACCGGACACTTTGTATGGGCATTTCCACCTTAAATTTCCAGCTTCAATTCGGCTGGGCTACTATAGTAGACTCATTCTTTAAGCAGGTAGCCTTCCACTATAATACATCAAAGCTCAAGTAAATACATCCCAGTCATAGCAATATTTATGCACTACGGTAGCCCATGGGCCTTGAGGCCGGGCTGGGCTTTAGTGAGCCTGGCCTATGAGTTCGTGGGCCAGGTTTGGCTTAGGTGGGCCCGGCCCGGCCCGGCCCCACCTGTTGTGTAATTATGATACGGTAGTTGAAATAGAGGAGAAATGTTCTCAGGGTTGGTCAAATTCCGACATTGTACGAGTACTTGTATGATAGGTACAGTGCGTCATAATATTTTAGTTTCTTTTGTGTTAAAATCAATATATGATCACTGGCATTGTTTCATTACACATTAGCCCATCCCGTTATGGCCTAGCGTTTCTTATAGATAGAATGGGTTTCTTTGCGTTTTGGCTATCAATCAAGAGCACTTTTGATATGCTATCATGCGACTGTGAAAATCTCCTACGAGATCTTGAGCCTCCCCCCTCATTTTTTTTTGTAACGACCCATATGATGACTTCTCCGGCTCCCGAGCTTTATGCCGACCGGTATCGTACCCGAGTGACTTTAACACTAGCCCCCACGCTATTCCCCAAACCTGGCTCTTGGCGGACATTTCTCCCAAGTCCCTGGGCCCAGGACACGTGCAAACCCCGGTGAGACGAAACAAGCCTCGGCAACGGGAGGCCCGACGAACGCTCCCACACCTTCCAGGCATCCACAAAAATCATCACCGCTCCTTCTTTCTCCAAACCCTCGTTCGCGCTAAGGTATTCGATTTTAAGGAGCAATAATGAAAGGCATTCAAGTATCTGCATACGTCAACGTAGGCCCCCCCCCCACCTCCAGAACAATCGCGACCGAGACGAGCGCCCGACTAACTGGTCAATTACTATTACAGGGCCCGGAGGACCTTAGGATCGTCGACCTCCCAGACCCAACTCCTGCTGTAGATGAATACCTAATCCAAATCCGCGCCTCAGCAGCAAACTTCTTCGACCTCCTGCAAATTCGTGGCAAGTACCAGCGGCAACCTCCATTCCCCTGGATCTCGGGGATGGAATTCGCCGGCACAATCCTCGCCGCTGGTCCCTCTGCCAACAAGTTCAAAGTCGGCGACCGCGTCTTTGGCGCCAAACAGGGCGCATACGCCACGAAGATATGCGTTAAGGAGCCGGCGTTGCGCCCCGTGCCCGAGGGCTGGGAATTCGATGCGGCGGCGGGGCTGTATATCACCGCCCCTACCAGCTATCAGGGACTTGTTGGTCGGGCGGGTGTGAAGAAGGGGGATTGGGTTCTCGTGCATGCGGGCGCGGGCGGTGTGGGTTTGGCGGCAATTCAGATTGCGAAGTACTTTGGCGCAAAGGTTATCGCTACTGCGTCTACCGATGGGAAGTTGGAGGTGTGTAGAAGCTTCGGGGCGGATCATATAGTTGATTACTCGAAGGACACCTGGCCAAAGAGTGTGTTGGTGATTACCGGTGGAAAGGGGGTAGACATCGTATATGATCCCGTGGGCCTTGTGGAGCAAAGCCTGAAGTGCATTGCTTGGAATGGGCGGATATTGATTATTGGGTTTGCCGGTGGGAAGATCGAGAAGGTTGCTATGAATCGGGTGTTGCTGAAAAATGTTTCATTGGTGGGCTTACATTGGGGGCGGTACATGGAGATCCAGGATGAGGCTGGGACCGTCGAGGATGTATGGAGTGGGATCCTGGGAATGATTAAGGATGGTGGGTTTAAGCCTACCGTCTACCGGGGAAAGGAGTTTGTGGGATTGGAGAGTGTTCCAAGGGCGCTGAAGGCTCTGGGTGCTAGGGAGACGTGGGGGAAGGTTGTTGTTACTGTGCCCAAGGAGGGTGAAAGTAAGCTTTAGGTGAGGTCATTGGTGTATGTCGCCTTTGCTTTTCATTTTTGTCAAATTATGTGACGTATTCATACGATATCACTCAGTACAAACTTACCAGAAGTGGCTAGAACAATAAACTATTACAATCAACCTTCGGCCCCCCCCCCCCTCCTCTCCCGTCACAGGCGCACTCGCCGATGATTCTCTAGCAGATGTCGTCCCCTGCACCTCCCCCCACCCGCTCCCGCCCAATAGCCCCCTGATGCCTCACAAACTCCACAAACCGAACCTTAATTTTCTTTCCCCTCAGAAGCCAACGCCTAGCAATGTCTCCTTACACTCCTAGATATTCACCTCCATCTTCACACCTCAAACCCCTAATACACCACCTCCGCTTCCCCGGCGATAAACCGTATCCCTCAACTTCCACCCCCCCCCCGAGAACCTCTCCAGAGCGTGCGATAGTTCCTTGCACACCAGAGGATATTACCTTCCCAGTAGCGGCCAATTCCTCGTTTTCACTTTTGCAATAGGGGGGGTTTTCACAGGTGGCATTTTTTTTTTTTTGAAGAGGCTTTACGGTACCTCCGGTCGCGGCTCCCTCCTCCTTGAGGTCCGTTCCCGCAGTGATGCAGTTTTACCGTTAGAAATATGTCCGTTAGGAGGAGCAGCAGCCATGGCTAAGATGGTCCTCTGGAATGGGCATGGGCTTTTCTGAGTTGCCATACGAACCCGCACTGCACGGAGTAGAAAAGTCCCAACTCCCCGAATTAATTGTTATGTATAATACTTCTCTTCCGTAACTAAAGATTCATAGATATTACCTCACGTTGAATTCACATCACAGTCTTAGTAAATGCAAAAGATGCCCCAACACTACCACAAGTTGCCGGCCACACTTACACAGGAGTAGAGAACATACTGACGAAAAAGTAAAAGTCAGGCGTATTAGGTAGGTGGGGGGGAGGTACTGGGCACTTGACAACTCCCCCCCCCAAAAAAACCTTCCCCCAAAAGGAGAGAGATAGATACAAAGAGAGCGTACCTGGCTGAAAAGGCGCCCCAAAGCTAGGCTCAATTTATGGGGGGTGGGGGAGAAAAGGACCCGGGCTTTTGACAGCTCCCCATTCACCAGAAGCGTAGAGAACCAGATGTGTGGTGTTTTAGGCACAGGTGGATATGGAGCTGGAAGGGGAGGAAGGAAGGAAGGAAGAGGGGAATAATAAATAGGATCTCCCCCAATGTTTATATCCCCCCCTCATTCACACACACCCCCCCCCACACACACACACAAGCACCCATTGTGGAGAAATTTACGGAGCTGCAATCGGGCTATATATCGTAGCTTAACTGCATCCTGGCCCTCCTCCACTCGCAACAGACGCAAGAGTTTCCAGAAAGACTAGATATTGGGAGAGGGCTCTTTTTTAAGGGAAAAGAAGAAAGAAAAAGAAAAAAAAAGGGATCGATACCCTGGAGCACCCACCGTTTCAAGAATACGAATGTCCAATACGAAGGAAGGGCATCTACTAGGAAAGGTTTATGTGGAACCGGGCGGGGGACTGAGACTAGAACATGAAAATGTATGATAGGGGCCTTTTGGGAGTGGAGTGGCCTAGGCACAGGTGGACGGACACTGGATGTCTTCTTAGCCCTCAGATATGATTCGTGTTTTCCTGGATCTCGTGTGATAATCCATGATCCAACAAAACACGAAACTGGCACAAGTAACAGTACATTGTGCGCTGTGGAGACTGGTGGAGTACAGTACTACTTTTCGGCGCTGAGCGCACTTGGTGTTTGCAAGCGTGCCAGGTCCCCTTTCGGAAGCGGGGGCTGGCCGGATAGCCCGCGGGGGGGGGGGCTTCCTGGGCTCATCTGACCGGCCAAAAATATCCCCAGGCTTCCGGGCGGTGGAGCATGATTGCTCAGATTTTTGGGGGGACCTTTAGGGAGGGTGTATGTATTCACGTGGATCAAATGGAACACTGGCGCATGCGTCAACAGCCTCCGCACATACATGACTATGCTAGCTTAATATATTGGCTTCACCGCTGTTATGGCCTGGGGGTTAAAGGCTCGCTGGGTGTAGGAGAGAATGCGGGTCTCCGTCTGTCTTAGGCCGGAACTAGCAGAAGATAGCTCCAGGCACCGCACCTTATTGGCAAATGCTTGCGAATCTTTGCGGATACTTGTAGGCATCTGAAGGTGTTTGGGGGTATCTAAAGATATCTGCGGGCATTTGAAGATATATTTAGGCACCTGGAGATACAAGTATCTGCTGCTTATCGACAATATATTTACTAACCACATGGCATATGCCGAACGCCTGCCGCCGCCGCTAGGCATCCATGCAGCCTGCAGGATTTGGAAAATCCGGGCCCACCAAACCCGGATTAATCTCGCTTCAACTTGTTATGGTCGCTGTGAACGCGGAACGCATTATATAATAATAAGCCGGAAAGCAAAAATAAAGATAACTGATCGCTCAGCTAGGGGGTATAATTCTCATTTCTCGTTTCTCATTCATGATCATTACTTCTTCCACCACCAACCCCTCTTTCTCTCACTCTCTCCGGGCCTCTGGGGATATGCGCTCGGCTCACTTTGGGTAGTTCCATAGAACAACCTTTTTTGATCCTCCACAGCCCACAAGCCTGCTCCTGTGGCGCTTGTGAACAGGAAGAGGATACTTAAAACAGGGAATACCTGCAGACCAACGTGTGGCAGCCCAAATCTTGCAAAGTTAGCATTTAGAATATCTTTACGTCATAGGGAATAACATACAGCCAGTATCTCCATCTATTAATTTTAATAAACCTCTTCTTTTCCTTCTTATGCAAGCCGTTGAGTTGAATGTACCGGTAATGCGACAGCGGGCCGAGATGGTAGGCTGGTGGTAATCAGCGCACAACTCACAATATGACGCGGCCGAGCACGACAGAAGAGTAGCCAAATTTACCCTGTAACATCAAAAACAACGGAGCCCCGACCAACGGAATGAAATTCAGCGGAAGCTCGCAAATAAACTCCATCGTAAGCCTACACGAAAACCTCAGGTACGGGCTCGTCCTATGCTCCCCCAACTTCGCTATGGCTCCCTCCTTCTCAGGATGAATGTCTCTAGCGGTTTGCACAAGGGCATAAATATGATCTCGGAACTCCGCACTGTTAGACCTCTCGGCCGCGTGCATAAGCACCGCGTCGAAGGTATCCACAATCTGGCCCTCCGTCATGAAGTTCTCCGCAACAAAGGTTATTAGAGTTGCGGCTTCGGTTAGGACCATGAACGCTGCGTTTACCCATGCCAGGGGTCCGTGGAAAAGCGTGAGTAGGGCAACTTGTGGGAGGTAGACGGTAGCGAAGAGGATGCTCAGGATTACAAGAGAGAGGAGGAGTAGCGGTATTACTCGAGAGAGGAGTGGTCTCATCAACTCAGGGTGGAATAGGAGGTAGAATATGCCCTTTAAAAAGTCAGTAATTTGAGGACAGACATTCAGTGGGTAACTGGGGGGGATACGGCGAACGGGTAGAACCATGACGCAGAAGGGAGCTTGTGGTTGTAAAAGACCGGGGGTGCTGGCGGGAGCAGCGGGGCGGAGGAAGAGGAGGGGTAGCTAGAGGACAGCATACATGCGGTGAGCTGCTCGCTTCCTAGCGTGCTCTAGCGAAGTTGTAAAGGAGGAGCAGAGGCGAAGGGAGTGAGAGGAGCTGAAGTGCAGCTCCTAGAGGCTTGTGATCAGCGCATGACGAGTAACTATTCCAATGTCATACTCGAGTGTTGAGGGCACACCGAGCAGAGCCGCATAATGCAAAGATCCGTCTCATATCTTATCACTCGAGAAACAAATGGTGGGTCAACTTAATTTAATGCCCGACTGTCTCATGGGAGCGCCCTCAATAATATTACATTACAAACTCCATACCATGCACATCATTATAAGCATAGAGAGAGAAAAGCCCCCCCTACACTAACCATTAACATTGAAGGAACCACAATCCCATATCATCGCCTATCCATTGGAGCTCACAGCCCCGGCCTATAAGCTGTCTGCTGCTGAGCGTGCATGCCCGCGGTCATCGGAATCTGCGCTTGTGCCCTCCTGGTAGCCATAGTGCTCGGTCGATGAACACGGACGTCGGTATCGGTCATTTTATAGAGCACCTGAATCAAACCGCCCACACCCACAACCAAAGGGATCAACTGTCCCGTCGAGAAAATATCACTAACATCCCGAACCTGATTCCAAGAAATTACACACTCAATAGCAAAGACCGAAACGACCAAGACAATAATACAAAGCGCAGGAGTCCATTTCGGCATCTTCCCGGAGGTGATCTCCTGAAGGGATTGATCAAACTCGTTCTTGGGCTCCTCTTTTGCAGGCAATTTATTGTATCTACCCAATGGCGTTCGCCGCCAGAATTCCCCCCCAAAGTTCCAAACGGTGTACCCGAAGAGGACAGTGAAGGTCACCGTAAACACTATGGAGACGTACTTGTTTGCGGTGCGGAACCATTTCCAGAAGTCAGTCTCGACGAATGCGAAGCCTTTGGTACCACAGGGGGTTGGTTCCATGTCGTCTACGCCCATCCACCAGAACCATGTGGCGTAGCCGGCAACGGCGAAGTAGATGAAGAAACGGATGACACCACCCCAAGTGGTTTTGTCCCATTGCGATTTATGAGTTGCATGATTGGTGATTGTTGATGCCTTAACTTGACATTAGTTTTTGCTTTTTTGTAACTAGATACGGAGGACAGGGAGATGACTTACAGAACCAATGATTTGGATGATAATGATATAAGGGTCAATGGCGTGGGTTCCATTCTGGCTTGAAATAGACAATAAAGCTGTCAACATGGCCAGCTGGAAACATGTATTGACATCCCTCATCTTTGTAACTTTTTTCTGATGCAGCCAATTGGAGAGAAAAGTTGATAGCCACTGGGCGTACAATCCCACCCGGATACCTAGCCCATAAACGTCCTGATTCCCAGAAAATCCACACCCATTATCTGGCTCAGGCGCAGCTGGGTCCTGACCGGCAGCACTCGCAACTTTGGTAGCAGTTTTCGTGCCGCCAGCCGGTAACGCAGAAACCAGCGCGGAAGCAGTGAGGAGAAAGATGAAGAGTGACTGCGGGGTGACAGACTTGACACAAGTAGTGAGGCCCATTGACGGCGATGGTAATGATGATGATGATGATGATGGAAATTTCGTCAAGTCCCCGGCGGGGCAGCGACTACATGATATACTTCTTCTCGACCCTACTTGGAAAAAGCACAAAACACGGTTGTCTCACCACCACAGCAAGCCAACTCGACCGGTACGGTATTCGCGCAAGAACGCCAAATAAAAGCTCCTGTGTGGCAGCCCCAGTGTTGCTTATTCTGGGGGGGTATGGCTTATGCTATCTCTCTGATACGCAATAACCAACAGACCACACCCTGCTCGTCCCAGGCAAGAAGTGCCTGAAATATCCCTGCTTTCCCCTCTCTGTGTTCGAAACTAGACGCTGCTGCCACCCCACTGCTCGGGCAGGGAATGAGCCTTATTTTGCCTTGCATGCATGGCTCCTTCGCCCCATTTGCCCGGTGGTGTGGAGGGGCTGAGTTTGCCCGGAGCCATAAACAACATTCTAGAATGTCAGTGGCTGATGGGGACCTGAGCAACCACGAGCAGTGGCCTTTTGTTCCTGCCAATGCACCGGTAAGCCAACAGTGAGAACGGCAGCACACCAAAATCCTCAGGACTAAATGGCGGAGGGTCGCATTCTCGTTGTTTTTCTGCTCGATTATGATACTATCTTCCACTTGGTAACTTATGATATGGCATTTGAGTGCAGGACCAGTACTCCTCCGCATGACACGTGTGGTTAACTTTGAATTAAGAGCTTTTTTTCGGTTCTTATTTTGGTAAATTTTAACCTCAAAGAAGCTTGTTTTCCCGGGTGATGTTTCAGACACACTCGATCCAGGGGAGTTCGTCGCACGACCCGTATTACAAACATACGGGGGGCAAGTATAGTCTAATACCGGTATGATACTAGCGACTATCATTGCAACAAGTCTAAAGAGCATGGGATCGTAAGCATCGATTCGTTTTTTATGTACCGTAATTCATTAATTGGTTAGCCTCCGCTTACTCAGCTATTCATCCGCATTTCTTGAGATGACACTTCTGCTCAGCCCTCAGGGAAAATCCCCTCAAAAAGGATAAAGAGAAAAGAGCACGAAATCCAGCAAAGGAGGGGGAAAAAAGAGAAGAAGAAGAAGAAAGCAAGGATTTCGAAAGTCTCGGGAACAAAAGTTCTATCTAACTTAGGGGTGGAGAGGGTTAGACACTTTACTCGAGTAGACTGGAAAGTGGTGTGGGTACCACACCACGAGGCGGCGACTGGATAGAATCCTTCCCCCCGCTAAACCAACCGAGTCCCGCTGCAAGATAACTCTAAAAGCACATCTGGCTTGTGCTACCGCATTGCAACTTGCAGTCCCGGTCTTAATTTTGAGGCTGGGATTGAGGGGCATGTGGGTGGGGGAGTGGAGGGCTCGCTAATATTCAAGGAATAAAAAAAGACCCTCAGCCGCTGACTACCATATATAATACGGAGTGCTATTTAGGAATGTTACTGCGGTACTAGTACTGCCTAAAGCGCGAAGAGTATCCCTGGCAAGTAAATTGCCTGCTTCTACGAGTAGTACTGCCTTCTAGACGAGGGAGGGGCTGGTGCTCTACAAGAGGTGCTTATCTAACGGTATACTTATTTAACACAGTACCGGTACCATTGAACCTTATGGTGTTCGGGCAATGCGTTACTGGCAGTGAGGCACAGCTCATATGTGGTAGCACCGAAGGATGTTTGACTAAGGTATACTCTCTCCGGGGTATCCTCGGTCTAGCCTTTGGTTTTTTATATTATCGGTGTGATGGTACTGTAGTGGAATTAATTAAGGGAGCTTAAGGCATCGGAGAATTTTCTTTAAGCCATTGAGAGGGAAATTTCCAAACTAATGGGAATCCATATGACAAGTGCGGTGCTCGAGTACTATAGATTCGGGCTCTCAATGCATTTAAAATACACTGCTTGAGACCTTGCACGATTCCGGAATGTTATGACTCCAGTTTGGGTTTGGACCTCCTATTGGAAGCGATTCCCCAGGCGTTTAAGGAATGCCTATGATATTAAATTCGACTGACTAAAAAGCACTATTCGAGTATGATTAGGGCATACTGCCGGCACTCTCCTAGTAATATGGGGGCCTAAGCGGCTACGGTAGTCTCGAGGGAGGATACGGTAGTGTTTGCCGCCTCAGGTTGGCTGAGCGGGAGCGAGGCCGGTTGAGTCATAGATAAACCTTCGGCGATAAAGCACAGTGCCGCAGAAGCTTAGACAGCCTTCCTTATCCTACGGTCCGGTCCCGCACCAGTTTACTTGTACCACAGGAAAAACTCCTCAGGGTCGAGCCTTAGTTACCTGGCTTTTGGTCCTTTGGTGCCATGCGAGCGGCATTTGCACCTCCAGTATGATACTTTTAACCCACCGTACAGCCCTCCCTAATACCGGTAAGTCCTCGTATCATATGATACTAGAGAATATGCTTCACTACCTATTTGAGAATATTGGGCACCCTATTATACAAAGTAGAACTTGAATAATAAGTAGAAATCAAAAAAATTAATCTATCTGCCATCTGAATTTGTTAGATCTATTTCAAATTAGCTCTTTCCAATTTTCTTCTCACTTCTTCACTACAAAAAAACTCTCCAAAATTAGACAATAGAGGGATTTCACAATTTTCTATCACCTCCTATTTTACAGAATTATTATATATAAATTTATATTGTCAATTACTCAGGAATGGGGGTTGTGCTGTTGCCGGCAACCGTACAAGTACAAGAACTCATTAGACAGGGCTGTACTGTACAGTATACATCGCCCCGCTTTCTTCAGCTCTGACGACGGAATGTTCATAACCCCCCCCCCCCACATATCGCTCCACCACTTCCACATCCATCCAACACTTTGGGTATCATGGCCCAAGCTTCATATTCGGTCGGCTTCGGCGACGGCAATGCCCACTGCGGGAACGTAACAGGTAGTTTCAACAACACCTTCTATACGTCCGACGAGGATGCACATATTATGCGTTGGCTCTCTCCACTGGGGCCAAACGACAGACACCAAGGGGTGCGCACTGACCGGTTCGACGGTGTAGGGGATTGGCTTTTGGAAACGAGCGAGTTTCTGGAGTGGAGGAGCAGTGAGGGTGGAGCCGATAAGGCTGTCTTTTTTTGCTCCGGGAATCCGGGAGTGGGCAAGACATATCTGAGGTAAGAGGCGGGATTAATTGTAAGAATCGAATACCACTGACGGACGGAAATACTAGCTCCTTGGTGATCGACAGCCTGTGCGATCAAGCAAAGAAGAAAGATATCGCGGTTACAGGCTTGTACTGCGACTTCCTCTCCCAGCAAGATCAGACAATCGCCAACATTATGGGCGCAATTCTGAAGCAGCTGGTGGGCAGAGGAGGCATCCCGAATTACGTGCGCGAGGCGTTTCAAGAAGCGAAATCGGAGTTTGGCGGTAGAGGGCTACGACTTGCAGATCTGATGGGAATGTTGAGGACTGCTATTACTTCGCTACCCCGGGGTTTCATCTGTATTGATGCATTGGACGAATGTTTACCAAAGCACCTGCCAGAGCTCCTCGAATGTCTGAGAGATATTGCTCGGGAGTCCCCTAGTACGAGAATATTTCTCACCGGGAGGCCCCATGTCGGTGAAGTTATTCACAGATATTTCACCAAGGCAGTTGTAATACCCATCAGCCCTAGCACGGATGATATGCGGAATTATGTGGAGATGAGGCTAGACAGGGATGCCGAGCCAGAGGCGATGAGCAATGATTTACGGGCGGATATTGTGAGAGTTACCCAGGAAAATATATCTGATATGTACGTAGGACCATTTGGCATTTCCACTATGTCAGTGATGTATACTTACCAATGATTGTGGTTAGATTCCTCCTTGTTTCGCTCAACATCGACGCTATTCTAGGAGAGGTGACGATTCGTCAGAGAAGAAAGAAACTTGAAGATGTGGCACTTGGAACTGGATTGAGTGGTGCTTACACGGCAACTCTAACACGACTGAAAGCACAGAAGGGATATAAATCGGTACTCGGACTGAAGGTCCTGATGTGGGTGTTGTATTCGGAACGGCCGCTACGAGCCGAGGAGCTCTGTCACGCCTTGGGAGTGGAGATAGGATCTGCAGATCTGGACCCGGAAAAATTTCCTGCATTACGGACCCTCCTATCATCTTGTCTGGGTCTTGTCATTGTCGAGGCATCTTCGTCCACTGTCCGATTGGTGCACTTTACTCTTCAGGAGCATCTCTCGAGTGATCCAACCCTATTCCGCAGTCCTCACTCAACAATTGCCGAGGTTTGCTTGACATATCTTAATTTTGAATGTATCAGGAATCTTTCTCCAACTCTTGACTTGACCTCCGTGACGACCCCCTTTCTAGAATATGCTTCTGTTTATTGGGGGTGGCACACGGGAAGGGAGATGACGGAAAATATTAAAATTCTTGCACTGAGGCTTCTCAATAGATTTGATGAGCATATATCTGCTCAACTGCTATTGCGAGTGGATGGATACCGCATCCGAGGCCCGTACTTTGACGGGAGGGGAGGGCCCACTGGCTTTACAGGACTCCACGGAGTAGCATTGCTCGGGGTTACGGGGCTGGTTTCTGCTGTGTTAGAGATGAAGGAATGGGGAGTCAATGCATACGATTGCATGTGTATGACGGCTCTCACGTGGGCGGCTGGAAGAGGGCACGAAGAGGTAGTAAAGATGCTTTTAGAACGAGAGGACGTCAATCCCGACTGGCCAGATACCTTTTATGGTCTGACACCACTCTTGTGGGCGGCTAAGAATGGGCATGCGGGAATAGTAAAGATGCTCTTGGAAAGAGAGGACGTCAATCCTGATCAGGCAGACACCAAATATGGCCAGACACCACTCTCGTGGGCAGCGGAGAACGGGCATGCAGGAATAGTAAAGATGCTTTTGGAACGGGAGGACGTCAACCCCGACCATCCAGACACCTTTTATGGCCTGACACCACTCTTGTGGGCAGCTAGGAATGGGCATTCGGGAATAGTAGAGATGCTTTTGGAACGAAAGGACGTCGATCCCGATCAGGCAAACACCGAATATGGCCAGACACCACTCTGGCGGGCGGCTAAGAATGGACATGAGGGAATAGTAAAGATGCTTTTAGAACGAAAGGACGTCAATCCCGATCAGGCAGACATCGAATATGGCCGGACACCACTTTTATCGGCAGCGGAGAACGGGCATGCGGGAATAGTAAAGATGCTTTTGGAACGGGAGGACGTCAACCCTGACCAGGTAGATGCCAAATTTGGCCGGACCCCACTCTCGTGGGCGGCTAAGAATGGGCAAGCGGGAGTAGTAAAAATGTTTTTCGAACGAGAGGACGTCAATCCTGACCAGCCAGACGCCAAATATGGCTGGACGCCACTCTCGTGGGCGGCTAAGAATGGGCATACAGGAATAGTAAAGATGCTTTTGGAGCGGGAGGACGTCAATCCCGACCATCCAGACACCAATCAGGGCCGGACACCACTCTGGTGGGCCGCTAAGTATGGGCATGAGGGAATAGTAAAGATGCTTTTGGAACGGGAGGACGTCAATCCCGATCAGGCAGACACCGAATATGGCTGGACACCGCTCTCGTCGGCGGCTGAGAACGGGCATGCGGGGGTAGTAAAGATGCTTTTAGAACGAGAGGACATCAATCCCGATCAAGCAGACACCGAATATGGCCGGACACCGCTCTTGTGGGCAGCGGAGAACGGGGATGCGGGAATAGCAAAGATGCTTTTAGAACGAAAGGACGTCAATCCCGATCAGGCAGACAACAGATATGGCCGGGCACCACTCTCATGGGCGGCCAAGAATGGGCATGAGGGAATAGTAAAGATGTTTCTCGAACAAGAGAAGGTCAATCCCGACCGTCCAGACATCAAATATGGGGCAACGCCGCTCTCGTGGGCAGCGGAGAACGGGCATGAGGGAATAGTGAAGATGCTTTTGGAACAAGAGGACATCAATCCCGGTCATCCAGACACCAAATATGGGCGGACACCACTCTCGTGGGCGGCTAAGAATGGGCATGAGAGAATAGTAAAGATGCTTTTGGAAAGAGAGAACGTCAATCCCGATCAAGCAGACACCGAATATGGCCGGACACCACTCTCGTGGGCCGCTAAGAATGGGCATACGGGAGTAGTAAAGATGCTTTTGGAACGTAAGGATGTCAATCCTGACTATCTAGACACCAATCAGGGCCGGACACCACTCTGGCGGGCCGCTAAGAATGGGCATGAGGAAATAGTAAAGATGCTTCTAGAACGCAAGGACGTCAATCCCGATCAGGCAGATACCGAATATGGCCAGACACCGCTCTCGTCGGCAGCGGAGAATGGACATGAGGGAACTGTAAAGATGCTTTTGGAACGAGAGAACGTCAATCCCGATCAAGCAGACACCGGATATAGCCAGACACCACTCTCGTAGGCAGCGGAGAACGGGCATGAGGGAATAGTGAAGATGATTTTAGAACGAGAGGACATCAATCCCAACCATCCAGACACCAAATATGGGCGGACACCACTCTCGTGGGCGGCTGAGAATGGGCATGCGGGAATAGTAAAGGTGCTTTTAGAACGTAACAATGTCGATCCTGACCATCCAGACACCAATCAGGGCCGGACACCACTCTGGTGGGCGGCTAAGAATGGGCATGAAGGAATAGTGAAGATGCTTTTAGGACGAGAGGATGTCAGTCCTGATCAGGCAGACACCAAGTATGGGCAGACGCCACTTTCGTGGGCGGCTAAGAATGGGCATGAGGGAATAGTAAAGATGTTTTTCGAACGAGAGGACGTCAATCCTGACCAGCCAGACACCGAATATGGGGCAACGCCGCTCTCGTGGGCGGCTTCGCTGGGGCATGAAAGAGTGGTAACGATGCTTTTGGAGCGAGAAGACGTCAATCCTGACCGGGCAGACAGCGAATCTGGCCGGACACCACTCTGGTGGGCGGCTAAGAATGCACATGAAGGAATAGTAAAGATGCTCTTGGAGCGAGAGGACGTCAATCCCGACCAGCCAGACACCGAATATGGTCGGACGCCACTTTCGTGGGCAGCGGAGAACAGGAATGAGGGGGTATTAAAGCTGTTTATGGAACGGCAAGATATCCGCACCGCTACGCAGGATAACATGAACCAAACCCCACAATCGTTGGCTCTCTCTGAAGAACATGATAGAGTTGTGAGGATCCCACAGGAGCGGGACACTGTCAATTGCTCCGTACTAGATCCCGGTGGCCCAACATCCCTCCCGCCCTCCGCTATACCTCCGGACGAATATATGATGGAGGTGCAATTCATATCCCATGATACAGATGCCGTCGTGATAGACTTCAATTGCCAACCTGCGTCCCTGCCATCAGCTCACCATGAACAGCCGAGGTTATTGGACATCAGGGATTCTGTTTCCAAGCCCGTAGATGGCCTCTCATCCTCATCACCCGGCCGACCCCGGCCTCTTTCCATCTGGCCCCTAAAGCTCTGCTGCCCTAGAAGGAAAATCAAGGCCTATCCTAGCAACACTTAATCAGTCCCCTTATTTGCGGCCGACCGGTGTTTTATCACAGCCTTTCTCCTTTGGTCTTTCATTTTAGTCCTTTCACATCCTTCATTCCCCAATATTAGGTATATTCCTATTCCATAACTACTTGCCACAGGGGGGCTGGTGCGGCCAAAACCTCTGTCTATTTAGGTGTGAATAGGCTCTGATCAGTGCGTTTTGTCTAGTTTCTTCTGGCTATTTGCGCTTTATCTGCTTTTAATTTTTTTTCTTTCGCCTTTCCCCCCCTTAAACTTCTTCTTAGACCTAGTCCTATTTTCATGTTTCTTATTCCTTATTCCCGTTACCGATAAAGTCAATATTTGCATTGTCTTTTGTGGGCAAAAGTGTATAGTAAAGCACGACTCATTACAAGCGATTGGGCAGTAATATATGGAAAGCTAGAAACACCTTATGTTTGCAAGCAGCTAGTTTATCCCCTTGGTGTAATTCTTCCCACCATCAAGTGGCCCCTAGTGGTCCCCTTTACAGCCTATCATGCTCAGGTACTGGTTCTGCTATATCTATTCAGTGTAGGACATATAGACTTGTAGAATACTGGGTACTGCGGTCATGGCGGGAAAATTCGTGCCCCCCCCCCCCGATTTTTATACCAAAAATGAGAACTCTCGCTTCACAATATCTTAGCCTTGTTGCTTTGCAAAAAAAAAAGTTAAAAATTTCCTAGAGGCTTTTTAAGAGCCATTTAGATATTGTAGTTCATATGTGACAAACTTTGTTAGTTAATGCCCATGGTGCAATACCAGAAGTAATGATAGTGTAGTCAAAAAGTACTTTCCCTCTTATCCTTGGGCATTGCAAAATTTGCCGGAAATGTGAACTTTGGCGTGGCGCTAACTTAGGTGTGGCGAATTCACACTGGCCGTTCGGCATTACAATATATGTCTACATAACTCTCCGGAGTGATGAACTCTCGTCTTCTGTTATTATCAGAGAGTGTAATTTTGCCGCTGTAGGGCAATGGGTTGGGAAAGCGGGGGTGGTATGATACTATTTCGCTGTGCCAAGCGATAAACGTGAGCCCCACTTTTTCCCACAACTGCAATTAATACAGAGGTTACTGACCACGCTCACGAGCCGGAACCTGGGTGCAACCCCCACTGCCCTACTAGCCTATGAATTCTGCCTGCGACTACATTCCTCCCTGCGCTACAAACCAGCAAAGACCAAACTGCAAAGGAGTTCCCCGCCCCCCATAAAACCACGGATGGATTCCATATCCTTCCGCACAGCCTACTCCTCCGGTGTCGGCACCTACTATACCCAAAACGCCAGCACCTACCGGAACCCGCACGAGTCCGGCGTCGCAAAGTCCCTCCGCGCAATTCTAGAAGTCCTAATCCCGTCTAACCACCCTCCCCCGGTCCGGATATTCGATCTGTCCTCGGGGTCCGGCGAAGCCACCCTTGCGGTTATCCGTTTTTTACAAACCCACCGCCCGGCGCTTGCATCCTCGGCTATAATAAACGCTTGCGATCCCTACACGCACGAGCTATATACTACTCGCACCGGGCTGCCGTGCGGAAAGGAGAGCTTTAAGGATATATTACTGGAGGGCGAGCTGAAGGGGGGTAACCATGATATTGTGATATGCTCGTTTGCGCTACATTTGTGCTCCAAGGAGGAGATATGGGGGCTGCTGTACGCCCTAAGTTTGTGTTCGAGGTGGTTTGTTGTACTCGCACCAGGGAAGGGACCGGAGGTGGGGGCTGATACGGGGTGGGAGAGGAAGGGGAAAGAGATCATGGTTGAAAGAGTTAGGGGGAGGATTTACCGGAGTTTGAATTTTGCGGATGATAGAGGGGAAGGGGGCAGGAGGGAAGTGGAGGAATTGAGTGTTGCTGAGCGTAGCAAAGATGGATAGACCAATGAAGGGCAGGGGGCAGAAGGCACTATAGAGCCTGGTGAGGGCCCGTAATTGGTAAAGGCGGCCACCGACGCCCTGCGTCCCATCCACTCCATGGCAGTAGTGCGGAATAGCTTGTAATTTAAGTCCACTACAGACTAAGCATCAGATGGCAATAATCTATACGACAGAGCCATAGCTCCCTCTCACGAAGGCGGCCATTCTCAAATATCCCCATAAACACTCGAATCCTTAATAATAATCCCCTTGAAATCCTTAACCGTCTTCTCCAGCGCAACTTCAACCGGCAACCTCTCCACGGAGCTTGCCCCAAAGAACCCGTGCACACCCGTAGTCTTACCAAGCACGTAATCCGCATCATCCACCTCCGCAATCGGGCCCCCATGACACAACACCAACACATCACTCCTCACCACCACCGCGGCATCCCGAATTGCTTGAATCTTAACCACACATTCATCCAGACCCAGCGCAGTCCCAGCGCCAATACTCCCCTTCGTCGTAAGTCCCATATGCGCTACAATAACGTCTGCGCCCACCCGCGTCATATCCGCCGCCTGTTCTGGCGTGAATACGTACGGACACGTGAGCATATCCATTTCGTGCGCTATGCGAATCATCTCCACCTCTAGTCCAAAGCCCATTCCCGTCTCCTCCAGGTTCTGCCGAAAAACACCGTCTATGAGGCCCACCGTGGGGAAGTTCTGCACGCCGATGAAGCCGAGGCCGCGCAGCTCGTTGAGGAAGCGGGGCATACTGCGGAATGGATCGGTGCCGCAGACGCCGGCCAGGACGGGGGTGTGTTTCACGATTGGGATGACTTCTTTCGCCTGTAATTGCCTTCAATATTCGGTTGGGAAGCGAGAGAAGGGTGGGGTAACCATATCGCAGACAATGGCGTTGGCATCGCCGTAGGGCAATAGACCCGCTAGCGATCCTCTCCCGGCCATTCGGTACCGGCCGGAATTGTAGATGATTATCATGTCGGCTCCTCCGGCTTCTATGAATTTGGCGGTGAGGCCGATGCCTGTGATCCCACCACTCTCAATCAGTGAAGCTCCTCAGCTAAGGGAGAAGTTAAAAAGGTACCGGCGCCAGCGCCGATGATCGCTCCGCCGGAGGAGAGGGTATCGTTCAGACGCTGGAGGGCTTCGGTCCGGGTTGCGGGCGGTCGCTGCATTTTTGTTGCTGTTTGACTTGTGTTTTGTGGTGGAGGTTATGCTTTCTGGAGGATTTTTCCTTTTGGTGATGTTGCTTTCTCAGTCGCGCTTGATGAGGTCATGAATTTTCGGGTGTGAGGCTTTAGTTGTTCTTGGGCACGTGTTGGATGTCGCCATCTAGCCTATTACAAGGTGTATTAAAGAGATGTCTATATGACACCTCTGGGGAGTTATGATATCTAAAGGACCTGTTTGCCCCATCTAGGAAGTCAAGTAAGTCTACTGTATGTCCTTACACTTCTGTCTCCTATCTCCTATTTACCACTGCTTATAGTCGCCCTGACATAGAGTATGTGAGTGAGAAATTGTGATCTTGATCACGGGGTGTCATCCGGCGAAGGCAATAGAATTGGTATGATATCACAGGTGGGGGATGGCTACCAAGTTATGAATATAAATGAGGCGTCCCTAGAATCTTATATATATAAGTTCCTAGTTTGTAACTTGTTAGCCTTAAAGTGCAAGTAGAGCGGCATTAAGGGTGGATGGTGAGCGGATACAAAACATACTCCAGGGCAGTGTCGATGGCTCGGTAATCCAAGTAGTAGTAGAATGTTGTAGTATTAGAAGTGGGGGAGCAGAGATATAGGGGAACACGGGAGCATGGATATGTGCTGGCACCCGAGCACTGAGGCATGAACGGATGTAGAGGGTTAGACTTGCAGAAGCTTTTTTTTTTGATTTAAGTAGCCTTCAGCTAGCGACCTTTAACGAAGAACACGCTCTTCCACGTCTCCGACAATCGTCGCGACTAAGCGCTTCTTTCGCCTCCATCAAGCAGAGGGCTCTAGTGTCATCGCCGCAATGGTAGAACATCCTGGGGCATGCAAGCGTTAGGAGGGAAGATTCTAGGACGGGGGCGCTGGCTTCGTGCTTCTTATGGTATAGTGAATCCCGGAGGATATTCCCCACACTTACTTTTCTTTGTGTTGACCGTTATAGGAAGGGGCCCCTGTAGCGAAGAGGTAATGGGTTTCAGAAGCCTATATCTTGTTTGTATTTAATCCTACCTTCTTCAATTATGATATATTCCCTACCAAAGAACGAAACAAGTATTAAACAATTAAAAAAATCACTCTTCTCTCTTTAGATCAGATCATTTTATTTAGTTCACTTTTTACCCCCGCATATGATCAAGAAAATTAAGATCAAGTTGCTACTTTTTGACTCATGATGTCTTATTCGGTTCACCTTGCAGTTGGGTCATTTGGCTACCAGATAGAGGCTAAAATACACTAGAAGCGAAGGTTTTCAAGCAATCATTACCCCACCACCATGGACAGAAATGACATGGAAAGAATTTAAGATGTAATTTGCTATAACAGCACCTGTGAGGGAACATGTGGGATTTTTTCCTTCTGTTCCCTTAGAGTAGGGAGGAGTGGAATGTCCTATCTCTCAAGGTAGAGAACCTGCCAAGGTCAGAGCTTGTATTGGAAAGATATCATGCATTATGATACAACACACCTTACCCAACTTATGTACCCACAGCTCTGTACAGGCCTTAGACAAAAACCTGAAAATAAATATAATCATACTTTAGACATACAGCCCCTAGTCAGAAGTGTTCGTGAAAGCTTAGTAAGCAACCTCGCCAAATGCCACATCACCGAGTACATTGCGACCGTACTTTCTACTGTACTCAACAGCCACGATCCTCCTACCTTTTAATAATTTTTCCTCTTTACTTTTCCAATGGTTAACTGGTCTGGATATTTAAATTCTGCTTCTGCATCAAAAAAAAAAAAGCGAACCTGGAAGACCTCTCGAAGAGAAATGACCAGTATGGAAAAAGGCATCATTATCGCCCTTTTCTACTATGGTTTGGGGATGCTTTTGGGGTAAGAGAAAAGGGCCTTTAGTTCCTATTACTCAAAATATCAACAAAACCAGGTATATCAGACTCTTTAAAAGGTATCTTTTTCCTGTTATTGATCAAAGGTTTTCTTTTGGTATGCAAGATGTTCTCTTTCAGCAAGGCAATGCTCCTGTTCACAAGGCTTATAAGGTTATGGATTGGTTGGAGAGAAATTCTATTGAAGTAGTGGAACACCCCCCTTACTCCCCTGATTTAAATCCTATTTAGCATGCATGGGCATGGGTAGAGCTTAAAAAGTGATTGCACCAGTAGTATCCCAGGAGGAAAAGAAGCTGTTAAGAACAGACTTGCAGAACAGAAGTATTGCCTTTGGTTTGGGAGACAATTTCTGAGGAATTTTTTGAGAAGTTGTGGAAATCAATGCCTGATAGAGTAGCTGCAGTTTTGGAGGCAAAGGGGGGGGTAAACAAGGTATTAGCAACTATTCATAACTTTAATTTTTATTTTCACCATTTAATTTATATACATAGTTGGTTGATCGTGGACATTCCATTGTCCATGGCCAGTTGTCCATGGCCAGTTGCCCGTTGCCCGTTGCCTGTTGCCAGTTGCCCGTTGCCCGTTGCCCATTGATAGTTCGCGCGAGGGCGCCCGTTGCCTCAAGGCGCCGGCAACCCCACTACCCCACCACACCATGGCTGCCTATGGCGCAACCGCAATTAAACATGTCTCGTCTCACGAACACTTCTGACTAGGGGCTGTACATACTCGATTTTCTATTAAAAAAAACTTCCAAAGTTGAGTTTCAGGATACCCGTGGAAATACAATGGCTCGGGAACCTCAATTTTGGTATGTTCCTGGCTCTGTTTAGTTACCAAATGACCCCTATCGGTGTCCTTCGCCCACCCTGCCTCCAATTGGTCACTCTTGGAGAGCACTGCCCCTAGAATAATCCCTTCTGATAAACCAGTATCCTCCCAGCCATCCCCGCGGAGTGTAAGGCCACCCCTCTATAGAGATCGGAGACTCGGCGTCGATTCCAGACTCTCCCTGCGAGTCCCCATGAGGAATATATGCTCCAACCCGGGCTCCCGAGGCTCCGTTGAGAAAATCCTTTAGATTGAAAAATTCTCTGAATGCAGCAGACCCTCAAGACGGCTTAATACTAAACATGCAAGCCAGAGGATAGGTGGTCCTGTATTGAACCCCACCCCCCTCAAACCCTCAGAGGGGCCCAATATCATCCGACCTGTCCTCATTAGAGAGTTTGCGCATGGGGGCATAGGTGGTGGTTAATAGGAAATGGACCTAGGTCTAAAAATGAGTTTGCGCAATAAGTTAGGTGTAGGTAGCTAGGTATCATAGCTAGAAGATTGTAGATTGAGTAAAGTAATAGACTATCGCATTGCCCTCAAATTTGTTCCTGCTCGAATTAGGATTCCCGGCGCCACAAGTTGGGTACTAACCATGCTGACTGCCATAGAACAGATGATAATCTACCAGTGAATGCCCAACATCATCAGTAAAATCCTTTAAAAAAAATGTAAAAAAGGGGCTGTGTTGCTGCTGATTTGTTGTTCTGCAGCGATCGGATTTCTTCAGGTCTGAAAAGCCCTATTTTAAACTTCTTCCAGAAAACAACTTGTTTTCCTGCCACTCAGACCTCCCTGCGCAAACCCGCTATTGCCCAATGACTGGGAAGAGGTCATTTCAAACCTATATAGGGATGTTAGGAGTTGACTCCTTGCTGAGTCCTAAGCGAACAACGCTTTTGCCATCCGAGCTCCTGGCCTTTTTTTTACCATGAGACCTGGGGGGTTGGAGGGGGAGAGTAAATTTTTGAGTATATGGTGTTGCGGTGGGCATAAATGACTCAATTTGGGGATCCAAGGTAGTCCCTGAGAAAATCTGTCTTTCAATCCACCGTATCAACAGACGTGTGATGTCCAAGAAGGCAATATTAGTGGCTCGAAGCTTGTATTTCAAGCTTCTGCTAAAGAGCTAAAAACTATGGAGATCCCCCCCCCGATACAGAGACGAATATCCTAATCTAATCTAGCGTAAAATAAACTATATACTCATTCTATCATACTGTACGCCAAAACGAAATATTAGACAGGCGAATATAACCATTCAATGGAGTTTGGTCCCTCTTAGTGTTAACCAACTTATAAGTTTATCAACTTTTTCCATCATCAGAGCTATTGAATTTCTCGCCATGGGTGGGAGCACTAATGAAATTGATTAAAAACAGACACAATAGGGCCTTTCAATGCACCTTGCAGATATTGGAAGATAATGGAAGCCCATTGCCACGGCCTTCTGCGCTGGTTCTGATAGGAGAAGGCAGCACAGCCTTTCTCGGGCTGTGGTGATGCTGGGGCCCGCTTGGGGGGAAACCATGGTCATGGAAGAAATCCATATCAATCGCTCAGACTCCCAACAGAATGAGGAGGGGAAGCCGTGGTCCCATCGGCGATATGCACACAGTAAGACGTCATCTAACGCAAATTCTAGGCTGAATTGCACTATGGTAGCCAGGTATAAAAGCCCTAAGGAGGCGATAGAAAGAAAAAATCGCTCCCTATTAGGGAAAGGGAAGGCAAGGCGATATTAACATTTTTTACCTCCGAAGACAGCTCATTACCCCTAATTCCTTCCTAGATCGCAAGGCAGCAGCGATTTGGTTACTTGGGGAAAAATTGCGAAACCCAGCGGCCCCATAATCCGGGGCAGTTGGCGGGGGGAGGGAGTCCGGAAGCCTAAAATAATGTCAAACGGTTCCCGATGGCATCCTATTGGTTTTCCAAGATCTAGAGCAGCCTTGGCAGTCCGGAAATTACCAAGGGATTGCTCTAATCCTTCTTTCTTTCCTTCTCCCTTATTGAAATGTTCGGGGATATCTGAGACTGTTCTCCTCCCTGACCTCTCCCGGATTGTGGATATCCTTCTCAAACCAAAGCACCAACCCTCCTTCAACACGTCATAATAGCCAAATATCACTTGAAAATATATAATCGGTGTGATATAATGCGACACACCAATGATATGCTACCGAAATAAAAACGGCGCCCCCACCAAAACCCCAACTTTCCACCCCACAGAGCGGTTTCCAGGCACCAACGTGGGGAAATGACAAATATTTGCAAGGCAGAAAATTTCCAGGGAAAACTCTTTAAGGCCCTGTCTTATCGTTGGGAGGTATCCTCTATCAGTAGAAGCTTGGCAGAAATCTAATCCTCGTATTGATGCTTGAGCGGGAGTAGCCTCACCCCTTAGGAGGTGTGGTAAGGTCTGCGCTAGCAGAATCTGGCCACCATCAGCTACCCATTTTCAAGTTCTAACCCTACGCTAGGAAACAAGCTTCCGTGGCCTAGTTGAGGGATGAATACAGTAGAGAGTCTCTATCATAGTATGACAAATGATGCCATGGAAAGGAGAATAAAGATATACGGCGCCGAGTTTCGCTCCTATTTTGCATACCCCCTGATTAGATATGCTCCATGAATGGTGAATAAGTCAGAACTACTTGGGCAAGGAGCAGGCGAGATCCCGATGCCATAGTGAAAAGAAAGACCACTGATGCCTTTTTTTTTTTCTAGAAAGGAAGCCGCCCCAAGTGCGCACAGATCGGGGCAAAACTCGCCCTTGAAAATAACTAGACTTTTCAATGAATACCCGGGCAGGGAAACTAAAGGGAGGTACTTTACCCGTAGCCACTGATTGGGAACTATGAAGGAGATTTCGAACAGAATCGCTGGAAGTAGACGACTAGAACCGTCTAGAATTAGCTAGTGGAGAAGCTCGATGTGTTCGATGCACTCGTACTATGTTATACCCCCTCTAATCAGATGTTTGCCAGTTTGGAGAAACAAGCACCACAAAGTCCTTTTCCCTCTTCCTTTCTTCCTTTCTTTCTTTCTTTTAAAAAAAGGGAAAGCACCTTCCGCGCAAGCACTGGCAACCCTGCCAAGAACTTCGAACCCCTTATCACTATACAAGGACTTCAAAAAGCTTTATATCATCCCTAAATTCCTAATAGATATCTCAGAATAGCCTTAGGAATCTCTAAAAGTCACAGCTAAAAACTTTCAGTCCCAAACCCAACACAAGACACTATAAGTCACAGACTAGCCTAGAAGAATAATTTATACTCCACTCCCCGGCATCAAAATTTCAAATGAATGCAAGAGTCAACAATTCACTTTTCTCCGCTCTCAGCCGATCAAGCCACCAAGGCTACCAACGAGCACACAACCAAAGGCTTCATACCCAAGAACACCTGAAGAAGAAAAGAAGCCAACTCAGAGACGTCACCTACGAGCGAGCCCGAAAAGCTGAGCTTTTCCGGAGAAATATAAAGTCTCAGCCTCGCCAGAGCCCATCACCAGCAGGAGGATTTGGCAGCCACCAGGCTTGTTCCGGAAGAGCGCTGTCGGTCATAGGGGTAAGTAATGGCAACACGTAAATTAGAAAAGTAGAAAAGTAATCAATCGCGTTTTGGGTATGCCAAGGTAATTGGCTAACTTGGGACACCACGAAAGGTCACTCAACTATTAAAGTGCCAAATGAAGATCCGAGAAACCCGAGGGAAACGCGAGCAGCAAGGAAAGCCTGCTTGCGGAAAGAGAAAAGCTTATTTAGGCGAATCAATAAGCACAATTGGTCTCTTTGGAGCAATCTTCCACTCGTCGACGAGAATACTGTCACCCGTTCCCCGCAGATGAGACATACAGCTGCAGCCAAAGGTGCTCGAGTAACCAATCGCGGCAATAAGGCTGAGGATTCTCGAATTAGCGCCGGAAAGCTCCGCACTCTCACCTACCTTAGAACAAAAGCAATGTCGGCAGTCCTTCTGTGGTACAAAATTGGGCTGTGCAAAGAAGGGGACCACTCCGGCTGTGCGGCCTTTCGTTCTCGCAACGGGGGGGGATATCAAAAAGAAAAGCGGGCGAATACTAGTAGATGCTGTCCGCAATCGAATCCAGCTGAATTGATCCCATTTAACAACTTCCTTGCCCACAAATCCTTTCCGTCCAAGATAACTTATTCTCGTCCTTAGTATGGCATTACCCTGCTGGTCGCTAAACATCTATTCACAGGAGGATCGTTGAATCACCACCATCACCATCACCAAAAATCACTCATACATAATGACCCGTGAGGATCCATTAACTTGGAAGGAATGGATTTGGGTCCGATTGCTCCCGCTGGCTGTGCTACTATTCCTCGCATCTTCCATGGTCTTTGGAATGGCCGTTGCGGAAACAAGCATTACAACAAACGGAATTGCGTACGTATACCCCCCCTTCCTCATTCCTTCCTAGCAATTCATCCTCTCCTCCAACTAAATAACTACTATCCACAGGATATCGATCCTTACAGCAGCACTCCTGACGATATTCTACGGAATATTCAACATATTCTCCTGCATTATCCCCTCTTTCAAACTCCACCATTCTACAACCCTCTGCGTGGTCCATTCCGTCCCTATAGCGATATGGGTCTTCCTCACAATGTTCGAGCTCACCGAGGTCAAAGACGTAAAGAGCAAGGCAAACTCCTACAACTCTTCATACTGGGGCAAAGGCTCGGGGCTTTCACACGGGTGTAGTTGGGCGGACACAGGGCGGTATCAGGATGAGCGTTCGTATCATAGGACCTGCAGTTTGATGAAGGCGAGATTTGCGATATCTTGGGTTGTCTTGTAAGTTAGGTTCCTTGTTTCTCTTGGCCCTTACCCTCACGCACTTTATCAATACTCCCGAAGAGAAGATCAATGACTGGATGGGGGTTGCTATTTTTCTAGGATTCTGCACGCTACCATATTTTTCAGTTTTGTGTTCGGCCCGAGGAGGGTTTCGGACCGGGAGAAGGAAGAAAGACTTCAGCAAGATAGGAGGGATAAAGGAAAGGGTTTGGAGACTGATGGTATAATACTCCCAGTAGCGTCAGCGTAGCACATTGTATTAGGAGCGGAGAAGAGCGTAGGTAACAGGAAGCGCACATGTATGATGGAGGAACACCGAAATGTGGACAATGAACGTTTTGCAGCACGAACAGATACACAGGGTTACGCATGTAGAGTTCTTACTACTTGAAGTGAACCTTAGCTAGCAACCTCCATAGAGAATACAACCAAAAACATCCTTCTCCTATCATCAAGCCTACACGATCGTGCCACCACCTCCATTCGAGAGACTGGGGCGGCAGAGCGGGTTGTGGGGGGGGGTAACGTGACGCCGGTTTTAGGAAGCTAGTGACATGGATAGAAGGGAAGTTTTCTTCACACTGATAAAACTTTCCGTCTCATCTACTCTTTTCACCCTATTTAAGACCCCATGGGGGCCAGATTGTGTGGAGGGGTTGGTTCTGATTTTATGATGTCATATGAGAACTAAAATACGGTACACGCTGTAGATTAGTAATACTTAATCGACCAAACATACAAAGACTACCCAAGGAGATGTTTCCGCAGAAGACAAAGATCAATTAGCTGGTCAACTGTCCTTGTCTCCTACTTGTACAAAAACACTTCCCCCGGGGCTCGTACTCGAGTACTCGCGTCTCCTCTCTCAGAATTGACTCCCTTTCTGGAACAGTTATCATACTACAAGCTCTGGAGAGGGCAAACTGGTCCTAATTCATAACTTAGAGATACGAGTAAGGCAGGACGACCGGAGCCCGGGGAAGTAGCAGAAAAAATGTTTTAGTGATAAGTATCCAGTGCCAGGGTCCCTAATATTACAAGTGGTACCGTACTCGAGTATGACAATATATCCAAGTGTTTTATGATACACAGCATACTACAGTCCATCACCAATACTTGCCAGTATGATCAATCCTTTTTTGGATTCTCTTTAGGAGGCTCCTGGACGTTTTTTCTTCTTTTTTTTTTTAAAAAAAAAAGGCTAGATTTGTTCATGGAGTATGGGAAAATCCCGGCAAGCACCTGTTTGGCGCAGCAATAGTTGGCTGGTGAACCCACTGGAACTACAGCTGCAAATCCTCGGTTTCAATAGTTTCCCGGACTACGGTTTGAGTAGTATATATTTCCAAGCACATTGGGTAAGTTGTGCGAGTTTGGGGGGAATTTGATATCAGTAGAGGAGGTTAATTCCCAACAAGGTGAACTTAATATGGTGTTAGTGAGCAATATTAATATTAAAATGGAAATATTAACTCAATATTAACCTACAAGAACATTGTTCCCAAACATTAATTAGAAACAGAGTGCAGCCAAATACACCAACCTACTCAAACTGCAGTTTGAGCGGGAAACCCACTGGAACCCCAATTTGAGTGGGTTCACCACTGAACCGTTGCTGTGCCAAATACCCCCTATGGTATCATATTACAACCTTCAAACTTTTTTCGCGAGCAAACCAATGGATTCTGTAGCAGTTTCTTAGTAATAAAGGATAAAGAAAAAGGGGTGGAGCAGTTGGGGTACCGAATGGAACGTCGCTCAAGGTTATTGGTGTGATGCTGTAAGCCTTCATGGACTTCCTGAAAGTCATCAGGATCCACGCCATCAAAGATTAGGAGCTCATGACTCCCCGTCTTAATTCCATCCATAATTTTTTTAAATATTTCCGAGCCACCAGACATAATCGCGCAACCAAATATCAGGTGTCTTGAGAGAACTGGAGAGAGAGAGTGTGTGTATGTTGATGGAGGTGGCACGGTTCGCGTTCGGGTGTGTTTGATGGAGGGGACGTTGGGGTTGTATTGAGTTGCGTTGTCTATGAGGTTGCTAGCTACGGTTCCCTTAAGTAGGGAAAACTCTGCTCATAAACGTGACAGCCATATGTCTCCGCATATGCCCTAAACATCCGTGCTTGCCCTAGAACGTTCATCCGTCCACACTTCAGCGTTCCTCCATACATGCCCGCGCTTCCCTTTGGCCTGCGCTATCTCTGCTCATCATGCAGTGCTCTGCTACTGGGATTATAATACCATCATATGTGTGTGCTTGATGTGAGTTGTAGGAGATGTGCTAGCATTGTAGGTAGGTCGCTGGGAGAGGAGAGAGTTGTGACAGGTGGCCCTCGGCAAACATTACTGTACTGTACTCACACGGTCGTGTGTTAAGTAGCCTAAATCACGTAACCTTCTATTATAATATGTGCTGTTGGTTGGGTAGTCAGATGGCGAGGGGAAGGTAGTTAGAATCCAAGAGGACCTCTGCCAGTCACTCGAACTCGAGAACATCTGTTAAAAGGTCTCTAAACAGTTCACAGTGCCATACCAGCGAGGATAGCTGAATCCTATGAGAAACCCGAGACCAGTTCAACATTCCCACCAAGATGGCACTGACAGTTTTGCTAGTGATCCCCCTACCGGTAATCCTCTGAGGTTTTGCTTCGTCCAACCTTCTCTTCTCATCCGCTTCTCCCCCTCAGATTCCTTTTGGCACTTCTTCTCTCACTCCTTTTCACTTTCCCCCTCTCTCCCTCTTCTTCTCCCAATCATTTGGCGACTATTCTAATCCGCCCTCGTTAATAGTGTTTAGTTCCTCCCCCCTGTATCTATTAGCAGACTCACTCCCAGGACCGTCCCTCCAAAAATATACCAAGAACTCCTGATCGAGGACTCGGCATAGTGAACTCCCCCAGTAGCTCGGTCAACAGTTACTGATCCTCTCTGACCATAGCCTTTACTATCTATACATTCATTGGTTCCTTACGGTAACTTGACAAATTTACAAGCAACTGGCTTACCTCCTTTATCCGCGAACGAAACCTACCATCTACTGGGTAGGGCGGTGGCAGTGGAAGTTGCATGGGATGCGCATTGAGATTGGCCACTACTCGAGTATAACCTTCAGCAGTACAATCACGAACGATTGTAGCTGACGCAATGCAGCTCTCTGTAGGAAAATATTAGAAATAGATACCAGGAAATAAAATATATAATTAATAATTCGAGAACCCCCTTATTCTAGACAAACTCACTAACGGCGCAAGTAGCAGGGCCTGATGTCCCAGGCCTGGTTAGTTGTATCCATCGCGCCCCACCTTCAAGGGCGACCGACAGTATACAGAAAGCTCCTGTCATTCTGTGACGAGCTACTGTGCGATAGAAATACACTTCTACCTGAAGCATTCGCGGTCAAATGCTCAACAAAACCACAAAGCACAAGTACTGCACCATGCGGCAGCCGTAAAGAAGCACTTTGTTGGGTCGCACATTCGGTTGCGCACCCCGCCATTGTTCTCGGGGACCACCGAGCCTCAGCCCTGAAAAGGATCCGCAGCCTCCTCACTCTTACTCTCCCAAAAAAACACCCATGATAATAGGCTCGGATCCCTCGAAAGTACGAACAAGACAATGAATGGCAGGCCAGACTCTTTTCCATGTCACCTTGAGCACGCAAGCAGTTCCGGTCTTTCGGGGGATACCCTGTATTATACGTATTGTCCTAAACATGCTCTCCCTCGTTGTGGAAGCTAACTGTTCAAGAAGATCGAATGGAGAAGAGCAGGCTCATATACCCGGTGATGCGAGCGGAAACAGGGGTTCTAATAACAAGTTTAATAGCAACAACCACAACACCAATCGTAGCACCAATCACAGCGGAAACTCATTCCGCGAATTCTATACGATTAACTTTTTTTTCGGGGCTTCGATACCACCACCGCCCACAAGCCACGGAATTTCACGAACCCCTACCGAACTTCTCAATGCCAACCAAGTCTTGCACCAAGCTAAGAGGGAGCGGAGAAAGAGTCCAGCCTTGCATTACGCTGCTGAGGTAAGAGACGAGGCTGAGGTGGAGCGTATACTTAAGGACTGGAGTGTTGAAAGATTAATGAGCAAGCGTATGCGGGACGTTGGGGAGAAGGATAAGCAGAACGGCATGAATCCTTTACATTATGCGGCAAAATGTGGAAACCAGACAATAGTCCGATTAATACTCTCATACCATGCGGAGAAAGCGCTTCTGGAATTCAATTCCAGAAGCCGGCGAGAGGGGGAGCAACCACCGAAAGATTTCCCCAAGACCGGGCCTCCGATCAAACCTGAGGATGCAGTCAAGTCACTCCTAGCTAGCAAGAGCAAGAAGAGCAAGGGACATGGAAGGGATGCTCTTCATTATGCAGCTTCAGGTGGGCACGTTGATGTAGCGAGGGTTCTGCTTGAGTTTGGGGCGGACATTAAGGGCAAGTGCAGCGGGGCTGGCATGAACTCTATGCATTATGCAGCCGAGCTCGGGCACGTCGACATCCTTTCTCTACTCAGGTCGCATCTCGACAGCCAAGAGGACATCACAAACAAGCCTAATTCCGCAAAGAGGAGCGGGGAGGGGGGGAACTCGCACAAACCACACATGGGCAAACGGCAAACATCCTCTCCCTCCGGTACCTGAAGAAACCGCAGCGAATAGTATTCCTGATGCTCAACAAGATGGCTGGAAAACCGTTCAATCGAAAAGGGACCGTAGACGACCCCACCCGAAACCCAAGCGGGACCTCAACCCCCCACGAAATTCTGCCTTGAAGGATATCCTGAAAACTAAGAGCGAAATGGATCGGATGACACCACTTCATTTTGCGGCCAGGCACGGGAGAAACACCGCTGCGGAGTTTCTCATTGGATGTGGCGCCAACATAGAGGCTAGATGCACCTGGCATGAGATGGAGCCTATTCACTATGCGGCGAAGCATGGGCATTTTACCACTACACAGTTACTGCATCATCATAATGCCAATATCAACACTGTCAGTGGGAAGGAGAGAATGGCGCCTTTGCACTATGCCGCTCAGATGGGCCACGAAGCTGTGGTGAAGTTTCTTTGCGATAATAACGCAGATTTCACAGCCAGGTGCCGATGGCAGCGAATGACCCCACTCCATTATGCCGTTGTGCATGGACATGAGGTAGTAGTGAGGATGCTGGTGCTTTACCACCAGCCCAGCACGCCACTAAAAGATAAGGACAGACGAACCGCCATCCAGTACGCAGAAAGGAACGGGCACGAGAGCATAAGGCACTTTCTCAACCACTATTATAGTGGGTAGTGAGAACCCAAAGCTGTCTGGAAACCTCGAGCAACCTCTCCAGGCCTACCATTACCCCACCGCCACCGTCACTAGTGACTTAGCTAGGGTGTTTAGCTATCATTCATCACGCGTTCATACAGATAACCCCAGCAGAGGCTCGGGCCAAGGGAAGAGGGATCCAGGGCACTCGATTCTTAAAGCAAGCTCCAATATAAGCAACACGGATAAAAATTTACAGACAATATCTAGAGACGCAGTGAGTGGCTGCCGCAACCTCCGCCGCAACCTTGCGAACCTCAACCAGGCGCTTCTCTACATACCAGTATTTGCGGGCTTCCTCAAAATTCAACACCAGGAGACCTCCCTTGTGTCGGTAGGGTTGCCGCTGGAGCCTTCGACAATTCAAGCTGGAAGTAGCTGAACGGGTGGTATACTCAGACACGATATTTTCGTCCGCCACATCGGGCGAATACCAAGCCGATTTGATTGGATACTCCTCATTTTATTTCCCCTGATATATATACTCGATCAGTCAAGCTAAATCTCTATAGCCACTCTTTTCATGTATGATATAGCGGATGTCCCTCCTTTCCTTTGGCTGCCACCCTGAACCCAGGGAATGCTAGTGTATAGGATTACATGCGAGGGGGCATAAAACCTAAACAGATTACAGCCCCTGCATATCTATAAAAGTTGTTTTATCATACCTCTCATCAGTTTGTCTACATATTCGCTCTGATGGATTGCTTCCATCATATTTTTCTGTTTATAATTTCTTTCCGATCCGTGTTCATACTACACACCTCCATCATTCCTTCCAAAGATTAATACTTCTTAGACCCTGTCTGGCGCGCCGCAATATATAAAAAAGACTCTTTTTCCCGCAAACCTAATTTCTCCTGAAACCCGAAACCCTCAGATCGGAGAGCACAAAAAAAAATATAATCATAGCCCTTGAGGATCAGCTCTAACAATACTCAGATCCATTTAGTTCGGAGGGGTGAACAAGATATCACTCAGAAATCACCCGTATGTGCTCGGGGTAGACAAAAGTCGGGCCCGCGTCCATCACGAAGGTGTGGCATCTGTAGGTGAACCAAGCCGGGTTAGGAAATTCGAGTGATGGAGGGTGAGTATTTTTTGGTGTAAGGCAAGTCGGGACGGGTAGCACAAGCACCTCACTTCGTTTGCTTGAGCAATAAATAGGCTGCGTGGGGTGTTTGTGCTACAGGGCCCCAAATGCTTTTACACCCGAGTACGGTACCGCATAATAGCAATCTCGACAAGGATCACAGCTGGGGGGAGGGCCTGCAAGTTCAGTGATCAAACCGGAACTCGGTGTTTCAATGTCCCGCTTGCGATAAAAACAAAAGGCTTGAGGTGACTAAGTCGTAGACTTGAATCCTGGCCGTTGAGTGTTGGGGAGGACAGAGACACTACCGGGAAGATCCGGAAGAACTACCGATGAGATCACTGCCCCCGCATCAAGATCAAGCTTTCCAGCGCAGCACTCCAAAAATGGCAATACCAACATCAACCTCTTCCTACTCATCATACACCACAAACCAACAATCAATAACCCATGGATCCGCCGACCCCCGCAGGACCAACAATACTCTTATTCGGCACCTGTGATACAAAATTATCCGAACTCCTCTTCCTCAAAAATGCGCTATTGGAGCACTCGCGGCCTCCCACGGTCCTCCTCGCCGACGTTGGCCGCACCCCCGTCGCCCACCCGGAAATCGACATCCCGCAAAGCACGCTCCTCCCCAATCCACCCGCCGGATTCAACGAACTCCCCCGGAACGTCGTGATCTCGAGTATGTCGAGCGCGCTGGTGCCGTTCATAAACTCCAAGCTATCCCTCTCCTCCCTGCACGGGATTATCTCGATCGGCGGAAGCGGGGGTACCTCACTAGCCACCAGTGCTATGCGGAATTCCGCGCTGCCGACCGGGTTCCCAAAGATGGTTGTCTCGACCATGGCGGCTGGCGACATGAGTTCCTTCACCGGCGACTCGGACATAACAACAATGTACTCCGTCGTCGACATCGCGGGTATGAACTCAATACTCTCAGCCATCCTGACCAACGCCGCCGGTGCAATCGCCGGTATGGCAGAGGCTTACTACAGAATCTCCCGAGCGCCCCCTTCAACGCCGAAGAAGCGGGCCGTCGCAGTAACCATGTTCGGCATCACCACCCCCGCAGTAACCCACGCGCGGAGGGTTCTGGAGGGGGAGAACTGCGAGGTCTTCGTCTTCCATTGTACCGGTGCCGGCGGCCGCTCCATGGAGAAATTGATTATGGAGGGGAAAATGGATGGGGTGCTGGACCTCACCACCACGGAGTTGGTCGACGAGCTCGTCGGCGGGATCATGAGCGCTGGGGAGGAGCGGCTAACGGCTGCGTCGAGGATGGGCATCCCGCAGCTCATCTCCGCCGGCGCGCTGGATTGCGTGAACTTTGGGCCGATGGACACAGTGCCGGAGAGGTTTCGGGATAGAGACTTGCTGGTGCATAACGAGTCTGTCACTCTCATGCGCCCGGATGATGAGGAGATGGGTAGGTTGGGGACTATGATGGCCGAGCGCATAGTCGGGTGCTTGGAGAAGCCGTGGCGGACAGAGATTTGGTTGCCCATGGCTGGCTTCAGTTTACTATCCAGTCATCGGGGGCCCTGGGAAGGGAAGGTTGGGTTTGAGAGGTTCAAGGAGAACCTGGTTAAGGGATTGGGCGGGTTTCTGGAGAACGAACCGAGGCTGGAGTTAAGGGTGGAGGGAGTGGAGATAAACGAAGAGTCGTTCGGGGAGTTGGCGGCATGCAGGCTTCTCGAAATGATGAAGGAGGCCGAGGAGGAGGACCGGAGAGAGCATAATTTCTTTCATGGGAACGAGAGAATCAGGTAATGCGAGATTGTAATTAATCATCATTGTATATCACTCGAATGAACAGCCATGAACACGGGCAGTGCTGCCATGGGCCGGGCTGGGCCTACAAAAGCCTGGCCCGGCCCACCAGGCCCACGGGCCAGAGGAAAAATTATTCTGCTGACTAAAACATGTAAACCCTATAGTGGAAACTTCAAATTTGAAAAGGGTAAAATATTGATCTAGTCAAATCGAAGCCGGGCGCTTTGGATGGGGATTTTATATTACATTTGAAGCATAAAAATGGAGAGAACATGTTTTATATCAAGCTTATCAGAGGGAAATGATAAGAAGAAATAAAAAAAGTATGCGTACACTGGCTAATCATCAATGGAATTATTTCAGGATTATTGTGCTATCATATAGTTATAATACATGTTCGTAGACGAAAACCCTTATTCCTCAACTAATATTCCCTATTTCTTTTCCCTGCTAGGGTAGGGATCTCTAAGTGGATTAAAGTCCACGGGCCGGCCGGACCCATGGCAAGCACTGAACACGGGTATTCTAGCTCCAGGCAACCCCTCAGTGAAGTTCTTCACAAAATCACAAACCTCTGCAGCTAAACTACTTTCCACTTTCCATTCAGTTAGGGGCTTCCGTAGCTCGGGAGCCCGCAGTTCACGGCTAAACCGAATCGGTTACAGTAGCGAACATTGCGCAGTAGTGCAGTCTGTAAAGGTTTCGCAGTGTGCCGCCCAGCAAGCCCATACACTACAAAAACACAGTGACCTCGTCCATTTAAACACTTTGCCTCCCCCAACCCCCCTTCATCCCGCTACTCGAGGAGAAGCGCCCTCCCCCTCTTTCCCCTTCTCTCGGCACCTCTCCCTCCTTTATAGCGTTTCCAGCACTTTTGCAAGTCCCCGCCACGCAAGACCCGCACCAAAAACTCCTCCTTTATGCTGTCCCAATTCTCACTTCCTAAGCCCGCGTATGATACCGGTACCAGAAACGCTTGCTATATATCCACATGACACTAAACCATTACCCTACCCCCCCCTCCCAAACAACCAGAATTACTCTACCCACGAGTGATACTGCATGCCTAACTCAATCGCTGCCCAACCACACATTAGGCAATTCCTCGCAGAGATCAAAAAAGTGCCCCTCAGTCCTTCCACGCTCGGTCGCTACCAGGACACCGTGATCACATGTATTTATGCATAGTAATGAGCCCGGCGTTGGAATCTTGACCAAGATTGTAGCCCCCCCACGTGAGTGCTAAGTTAGTTGCTGATTAGGTACAGTATTTGGATGCTGGAAGGGGCAGTCTAACTTGACAAAAGTGAAGATGGTTGGGAGTTCTATATAGACCGTGCTATGGATGTCTCAGGTTTTATATTAAAACTTTTTTCCTGGAGGGGTACCGGTAGCTGTTGTTCGTTAGGTAGGAGATGGGGGAATATCTCCTGACTTTGAATGTACCAGTACTAGAATAATACAGCGCAAAAGAAAGTTTTATTGGAGGTATGGTACAAATAATGAGGTTACCTCTACCAATGCCAATTCCACCACCACCTTTCCCATTTGTAAGGGTATGATAATCTCACCGACGTGGCAGTGACAGCTGCTCCTCGCCGCTTGGGAAACGCACTACACTGTACTGGGTCTCTCCCTTTCTATTTTATCAGATGGTTTTTCTAAACCAGGGCAAGTTCATTGTGTACGGGGTACAGAGGATGAGCGTCCAATACCGAGACAGCCCTCCCTTAGACACCTATATACTATACCGGCACCGTACTCGACCATAATTCCTCGCTAGCAGAGGTTATATACGGTACCTCAGTGGCTCGAGCTCCCTCCATCTGCCGGAATTGAACTTGCCCAACTGGTGGCGAATCTTACATGCGGCACTGTCATGGAGTACAGTCGCACCTCGTTATAACGAATGCCAAGAATTCAGGTTCTTTCATTCGTTATAGCGAGGTTTCAGAAGAAATTCCTTATAGCGAGGTCTGTTTGTATGGGAGCAGGGGTGTAATTTTTC
>Ga0307509_10001375_pt1 | contig 41232 bp, 49 predicted proteins | sample 10_EM_MG_FD_202245 | JGI IMG/M metagenome (GOLD analysis project Ga0307509, IMG submission 202245) | Populus trichocarpa ectomycorrhiza microbial communities from riparian zone in the Pacific Northwest, United States - 10_EM | ecosystem: Host-associated > Plants > Roots > Unclassified | place...
TGAATCGGTTAACAATCTTGCCGACATATGCACCAAAGTCTTGGCAAAACCCGCACATCAGCGAATGGTTGGTTTATTGGGCTGTAGATAATGTGGGGAAGTGTTGAAATTCCGTTATATTTCCTATGTGCATTTCATAACACTACCGTGTATTCTTTTACTTAGTTTGTGTTTCGGCTCCACCTGTACACCGCTTACATTACTACAGCTAAGATATATATTATGGTGTTTTATTGATTGTTTTGGGATAATATTTGGGGATTTAACATGTGCTTTTCTATCGGGTGTTAATGATTTTATGCATCTCTTATGCACTATTATTGGTCATGATATTTCTAATATTCACATCACACCCTCATAGTTTCACGCACATTGTTTAGGATTACTTGGCAGGATTTCAACACCCTCAAAACAAAAGAAAAGAATCTTACAGCCCAGGGCCGAGAGAGGGGAAAGAATAAAACTACTGTTGAGTGTAGCCTAAGGCAATTCCGCGACCCTAATGGCTTAGGGTCACGAAGTGTACACGGGCAGAGGAGACCGGTAATCGGCGCCCGGCAGACTTCAGGAACATCTAAGAAGGTTGTACCATCCCCAGGAATGCCATAATCAACACGAGTTGCCATCTTTGAGGAAATCGCGTAGAAGGTGAAGAAGGCAAAGGGAGCCACGCAGGGAGGAGAGCCACTCAGCAGAGGGGGTACTAGCCATACCTGATAGTCCTTGGGTCGAACGAACCAAGTTACTGCTCCTCTTATATCGTCTCTTATTATATGAGAGAGAGCGTCACCACTGGCGGGCATTCCCGATGAAGAAGAAGCGGCGAGGAGAGTGAAGGCAGACGCAGTAACGTGTCAGCTAGGTGCCGCAGTACAGTGCAAGCAGATCTGAACGTGGGAAGCGGGAGAAGAAAGACTCGCCAGAACCCAACAGGTACGAATACGCGGAATGGAGACTGGGTCACAATGTTTCAAATACCCACCGGACTGATCCAGCAACTCAGGAGAGTGTCCAATACCAGAGAGCACGGCTACCAGGCACCTAGTTGAGCGATAGCCCGAAACTAGTAACCATGTGTTGACGATCGAGGGAGGGTTGGCGACCATGCAAATCGCTAAGGTAAACGCATCGTGAAGCGCCGGGTAAGTGGGAGAAACATCAACGCAACCGTGCTTAAACGAAGACAGAATCAAGAACCTAGTGGGAGGTGAGGCCGAAGACCCCAGTGAGAGGGAAGGGATAGACAGGTGCGTGGTACTCCTAGGCCGAAGCCATCAGGGGAGAGCCGAGGCGGGAGACAATCTCACCATGATTTCTCATAGTGTTGAGATTTCAATCGCTGGTGTAGTGCACGAGAAAGATGAAAGGAAACAAATTGTTTTGTTTTTGTTTTGTTTTTTTCTTTTATTTATCATATATTCGTTGTTAAGGTACAAGAAATCGCATGGAGAGCTACCTATGGCGAAAACAAAGCATAAAATCCAAAACAAACTACCAAAAAGAAAGTCTATCACTATTCATCTCCAAGTAGGGCCCGTACAGGTCCCTGGCCCACATGCGGGCACGCAAATCAAAAATGTAAAGTAAAGAAACCCTCTTCAATCAGCGTAGCTACACTTAGCCAAAGCCAGCGAAACATAAAATAACATAACAAGCCTACCTTTCCTGTGGCGACATAAAATAACCAAAGGAAACTAAACTAGAAGACTAAACTGAAATGAAACTGGAAAAAGATGTAAAACAGAAAAACATGCCCGGGGGTAAGGCAGTCATCCTAAACCTAACGAATTGGGAAAGGGCACCCAGGAGGGCGGCGCAGGACCTGATTGGAACGTCGGGACCCAGGGCAGAAACCCCCTGAATGTGGCAGGATCTGGCGGGCTCCCTCGCGGGACAAAGCAGGATGGCGTGCTGGAAGGTCTCTGGGGACTCGCCACATCTAGGGCAGGTGTAGTGTTCGTTACAGGGCGTCCGGGGCCCCGAAAAGCGCGGGCCCGTGGCCCAATTCCCCACCCCGCCCTGCTGAACAGCCCGAGGCGGGGCGTGTTATTTTACGGTTCCCTGCCCCTGCCCCTGGCACCGCCCGTTCCCCAGACTGGTCCCTGTTAAAACAGGTGGGGAGAAACAGGGCCCCATCCAGGGAATGAGCGGGGACTCGCCCCGGCCGGGGGCGGGGCGGGGATCACCCCCAAAATAACCCCCCTGGCCCGTTGTAAGTGCGGGGCCTGGCGAGTGAAAACCCGCCCCGCCCCACCCCGTAACGAACTCTAGGCAGGTGGTGGGATCGTGGTTATCCCAGGATGGTTGAGCACGGAGGTAGCTTTTTCCTGATCTCATCTGGTGGATTCTGCCTCCGTTGAATGTGCTGAGGCCCATGACAGGGTGGGGCTTAAGCGATGAACGGTACAAATCGGTTGCTGGGTCGGGAGCCTGGGATTCCGACTTATCCAGCAGGTGGTCCCGGCAGCATTCTTGAGCTCGGGGTAAAAGCGCCGCTCAGGCGGGTCAGAATACAGCACATCAAGTAGGTGCTGGGAGGTCAATGGAAGGGGGGAGAGCCCGTCAGGGCCCAGTAGGAACAGCATTGAGTGAGGAAGAGCGTCCAGGGGAAGGTACCTCCGGTTTTTCGAGAGGGGTCCAGGTTGACGCCAAGGCAGCGGGAGGCGGCTACTGGCGTTCTTCGCTTGTAGGTTTCTGTGGTCCAGTTTGTGGCGGTGGAGGGAGAGGGTCTGAACCGAGGGAGGAAGACCGGCGGTGGCGGGGTTGAGCTCCGGGGGGGAGCAAAGCACCCGCAGGTATGCCTGACGCCTCTTGTAGGTCATCAGAAGGTCGGGGGGGGGGAGGCAAGCCTCAATGGCCAGGATATCGGGGGGGGGAGGCAAGCCTCAATGGCCAGGATGTCGGTTGGGGTATTGGCAAAGCAGTTTGTACACCTTCTCTGGACCTTGTGCCAGCAGGTCGATAGCTTGCTTAGCATATTCACGGTTGGGGTGAAAACGTCCCCTCCATCTCTTGAGATAGGGAATAGTAGGGCAGAGGGCAGCCAACGGAAGAGGAAACGGTGAAGGCCCATCCCCGGGGGGGATAGCCTTTTGATTGGAACTAAGGCTGCCTGGGCCTTGCCCAGGCCTTTGGTCAAGGGCGGGGTAGTAGAAAGTGAAGGCGTGAACCAGCATCCAGGCCATCTTAGTTCATTCTTGGGGTGAAAGGCCGACCAGTCCAAGTGGATCGGGGCAAGAGCTGGTGCGCACGGGGGCACTCTGTAGGAAGACGGATCCTAAGATTGCGACTGCACCGAAGACTCAAACTAGAAGTAAAGATCAAAATAAAGATAAAGATAATTCAAAGTAGAATCAAGCGGTAAAACTTAATATCGTTAAGCCTGAAAGCTTCACTCAATAAGTTCTCTCGAGGATCTTTCGTTATCAGAATAGGCTGTCTCTCGCTTTAGTTAAGTAGAATAATGTAAAGCCAGAGAACACCCGTCAACCATTCTGACCTTTCGCGAGCGCACTGCTCGGCTTAGGACTGTCCAACTCACCTGCCTAGACTGGGCTAACACTCCGAGGCAGTCGGACCGCTCCGATATTTACTATCTCCACAAATAGGAAGTGCTTCCGGTGATGTCTCTCCAACTACATCTGCATGAGCGAAAGCCCCTTCCTATTGGTAGCATGTCAGTGGCCGACCGACATGCCCACCTTAGAGATAATATCCATTGGGACTCACTGGCCCAGCGGTGGTTTTGTCTATACAAGCTACGCAGTCCATCGGCAAATCTACTTGGCTATACTAAGCTTCTAAACCTGCCTGCATACTCCCAAGCTAAGAATCTCCTGCTGGTTGACTGCATGGACGCTACCCACAGCCAACCATGGGGGACCCTCTTAAATCGTGACAAGACTCACACCTCTAGAGTCCACTAATAACCCATGGTAATGCTACAGTTCACGGGGTAACCCGGGACTGGCTTTGGGGTGGTTGTCCTGGAAGCCTTGCAGCTTCCCCGGTCAGCCCCACGCCCTCTACTGTTAACCATACAACTACCCGGAGGTCAAATTATGCCCGTAGGTGGTTCCCAAGTGTTATCCAGGTGGCACCCCAGGAGGCGGTCACCCTCACAACCCTTATATATCCTGCGAACAGCTTCTGGTCGGTTGGACGGCCACAACTCATACGGTGTTGTGGGAGCGTTCCTATGGATCATACTTTACTAGGAAGCACACAACTACACAGCCGTACCGTGCTGTCGCGCTGTACCAACGCTGGGGCCGCAGGGGGTTGTTAGGAATATCCCCTGCAAGTTACAGGAGGTTCGGACCACTCCTGCTGCGTCAGTAGTCCGTTTCGTACTATACGAAGCGCCCCTATGAACCTCTAAGAGGCCCACTATAGTGGGATCACCTTCCCCTAAGTCCGCAGATGACTTTGTCGGTGAAGGTAGGGTAACGAGGGTACCTCATTAGGGTAACTGGGGTCCCAAGGTAGGGTAATCATGTTTCCAAGGTAGGGTAACTTCACCCATTTATGCCTTTATTTCCTTCGGGAGTCCGCGCAACCACATATAATATTGCCCCGGAGACCCGTGCAACGTTTACTATGGGTCCTTAGCTTTATGCGAACATACCCTCCGAATGTTACCCTGCCTAGTAGGGTAACTTTGGCCTACCTAGGTTATCCTGTCTAACCCTATGTCACCAAGTCACTTTGTAGACACTTGTACCAGCTGATGTCTACCGGTAGTATACTAAGTATACTGGCCTATCCTCAAGATGGTTTCCACTTGGTATGCCATACGGGCTTGAGTCTAGTCCACTGTAGCTACCTATCTGTAGGGTCGTTATACCCTGTCCCTGTTTTTTGGCCACTGGATCAGTTCAGTCTTAGTGATGGAAAGCCCACTCCCAACCAGAAGCCCTTGGCTATAATCCTGGCATACTGTCCTTGTAACAGCTGGACGTTGCGGGAATAGGAACCTGACCATGCTGTGAGTCCAAAGTCGACCACGTAGGAGAAGGTAAGACCATATGGGATTTCAATGTGAAGGCGGGAAACATATATGACGAATAGGAGGGAGGATATTGGCGACCCCTGAGGGGTACCCTCTGATACTGGGGAGAATACTTTGGGAGACTCCTGAAAGAGAAGCCGGCATGCCCTCCAAGTTAGGAACGATGGAGTCCAGGACACGAAGTCCAGGCTGACCCCTTTGGCGCTAAGCATGCCGCAGAGGGTGGAAGGGTTAACCTTGTCAAACCCCCATTTGATGTCCAGGAAGAGGATGGAAACTTTCCTCTAGTCCATCTGCAGGGTTTTTGTTTCAAGGGTAAGGGTGTTGCAGGCCTCTGCCACTGACAGGCAGGTCACGGATCGGCACTGGTGAGGATTGAAAAGGCCGGTTACCCGGGCCACACACGTGAGCCGCCTGTTCATAATTCTTTCCATTATTTTGGAAAACGTTTCGAGCTGGACAATAAGGCAGAAGGAGGAGGGGGATCATTGGAGGCCTTGCCTGCTTTGTCTAGGACAATATCATCGGTCTTTTAAGCAAGGAGGGGTGAAACACCTACAGGACTAGGGGAGAGAGCAGAATGATGATCAGGCGAGTGGTCACATTGTAGATCGGCTGGCAGATTGAGTTGGGGGTCATATCAGGGCCTCAGGCCGACGAGGGGGAGGAGCAAGCCAGGGCCCTCTCCACCTCTGACGGAACGAGTTCAGGACTGTCTTTAAAGGGGAGAAGAATTGTGGGCAGGGAGTAGGTTGGACTGGCAGGGAAGAAATAATTGAGCTAAGCCTTGTTAAGCTCCAGTGGTGTGGAGGCACCAGGCAGCTCTGGGAAGCGGGGGGGTGGGCGGCTGACCGCCAACTTCTTCACTATCCATACAGTTTGAGGTGTGCCTGTTGCCAGAAATTCGGACCAATCATCTCTCTTGGCCTTCTTAATCACTTTGAAGTATGAGGAATGGGCGGCTCTGGCTGACTGCACAAGGGAGGCGTCATTGCCGTCTCTCTTGCACGCGCTGAGGGTAGAGTTGTAGGCCTTCCGTAGCATGGATAGCGACGTAGACCACCACGGCTTGGACCAATGGATGACAAGCTTGAGTGGGGTGTGGAGAGCCAGCGTTGCTAAAACTTTGTTGAGGTTGGTATCAAACCAGACCTCAACAGAGTGACAAGTGGGGAGCGGGGGGGGGGCAGAGTTGTCATGCACTTAAGAGCGTCTTCAATGTGGGCCCCGTCTGACAGGGCCCAGTTTGGCTTGGGAGGGGGGGCTCGAAACAATAGCGCCTCGAAACGGCGTTGGATGGGAATGTGGTCGGACCCGGACGACGGAGGCCGTCCGACCATTCCGAGAACCATGACCCGAGGAGGGGGCAGGCGAAGGCGAGGTCCAGAACCCCTAGTCTACCCACGAGAGACATGGAGAACCACGTATACACAGGCGGGGTGTTAAGAAGAGTGTACCCAAGCTCAGTGGCTCTGTCCATGTACGGGACCGAGGGAGCCATCTCGTCTTCCTTCAAGCTTCTTAGAGAGTCTGCCGAGAGGTGATGAATGTTTAGCTCGCCCAGAGTAAGGGTAGGGCCAGGCAGGCTAGGGATGATAATGTCGGAAGGTACTGAATGAGTGTTGTTGGACGGACCTTTGGTGCTATATGAGTTGATAATCCTAAAACCGGTCATGGCCGGTTTGAAGAATCCTTAAAAGGTGAACAGGTCCAGTGCTATCATGTCACCTCTGTTGAAAAAACGCAGTAGCAAGGACACGGTGGAAAGAAAAGAACTAAAAACATGAAAGGCAATGCGGGGGTTTGTTGGCCCTGAGCCCGGAGAGAGAAAACTTCTATCATGCGAGAAGGAACGTAATTTGCTGCTTTAGACTGGTTGGTCCTTGAGGGCGACAATCGATGGAACTTCGGTCAACTGTGAAAAGGAACCAAACAAGGAAAGAAACACATCCCAACTCCTGTGGCAGTTCTGCTGAATGAGTGTGAAGGGTGTAGGTGAGGGTGGAGAGACCTGCTCCCCCTCCCCTGGTGAGCGGTTGTACTGCATTGTTGGGCCAGGCCCGGGTGTTTGGGGAGAGCTGATCTCAGCCACCATTGGGACAGCAGGACAGTGATGATGAGCAACAGCCAGGAGTAGCTTTAAGGTTGCCACTGCTAGGGCAGGTAGGGTTATGGTACCGGTGGTGTGCGCAGGTGTGGTTGGGAGACCAGGTGGCGCATGTCATATCCAATGAGGGGTAACGGGGGGCAAAGTGGCCGAAGCCCCAGCAGTTCCTACATTCTGTGTATCTATTCGACGAGTAGGCCCACTCAATCCTCCGTGAGCGGGAAACGACTCTGATTCAAGATCCCATAGGCGGGACATCAGCCGGGTTGACTGAGACAATGACCAAGGTAGCCGACTTGCCGGCTCTCGACTCAGGGTTCAGGTTGAGGAAGCTAGCTGAGAGGATTTGAATGTTCTTTGAGTTGAGATTGCAGTCTGCGAGGATGGAGAAGAGCTCCTGAGGGTCCTTGGGAAGGAATGGGAGCAGCAGGGAGTAGATCGGCAGCTGGACCTCGTTGGAGGCAAGGCGGAAAGGCAACTAGGGAGAGTCTCCTACCTGAAAGGAACGGGTAAGTTGGGTCGTGTGGGCGTCAAAGTATGGTGCACAGGCGGCAGCGGGCGTGGTAGTGTCGGAGATGAGGAGAGTGACTGAGCGTCTGCCACTGACTTGGGCGGTAACGGTAAGCAGGAAAGTGCAGTTTGAACCCCAGGGTACGCGGGAAGCAATGTCCGGGTATATGGCAGCGATCAGGGGAGACTCAGGGTGTTCAGTGGGGGTAGAGCAGGAAGCGTAGAACGTTCTTGCAGCGGTGGGAAGTGACTTTGGTTACAGCAGAAAAGGAACGGAGTTGACGCCAACCGCGACTTTTGACGCTATGCTGGAGTTCTTATTCTTCTTACCCTTCCTAGAGGCACAGGCTGAGGCAACCTGGGCGTACGAGGGCTGGGGCTTAGGGCAAGTAGGGTCAACATGACCTGAGGCAAAAGAGGAGGGATCCGGGTACTTGCCATCGCCAAAAGTGCTGGCCTTCCAGGACTCAGGAAACCTGGGGGCATAAGCAGAGGGGTCTCCATTGCAGACACGTGCCACTGGGTCCTAATAGGCGATGTCCGGGTTGAAACCCATGCTGGGCTGATTGTGGGGCGGCGCACGAGGCCTTGGTGGAGGAGGGGGTGGGGCCGCGCTTGTGGTTGCACCAGCCAGGTGAACAACAGGCCAAGACTGGGTGGGTGCTGGGGGGGGAGGAATGATTGTCTGATGTGACAGGTCATAAATGGACACGTTGATCGGGGAAAGACCGTTTTCTATTTCAGGAAAAGTGGGGAGTTTTGGAACTGTGGACGGAATATTCCCCATCTGGGTGGTCAGGATGGGCAGCTGACGCGTTATCGATTTGAGCCCTTTGAGGGCCGAGCAGAGAAAAGGGATAACGACGGTTTCTCCTTCAGAGAGGTCGCATAACTGCCTGTCATCAGGAATGGGGACTTGTAGCGGTGAAAAGTTGAGTCTCTCGCGTATTTCCTGAAGAAACTGGAGGAGGAGTAGGAGGGTTTGGGAGGGTGCTTCATCAGCGGACACGACAGAGGGAGCCCTAGATGAGGACCTGGAGGAGGGGAGACGAAGGAACACCATGGGGATGTCCAGAAGATTGTCCATCGTAGGGACAGCGTTCAGGGACGTGAAGCCTGAATGGGGGGCAAAAGTAGCGGGAAAGGGGGAATCGTGCACTGAACGACGCGATGTTGTAATTTCAATGACTGGAGGTATAGAGGGCGCGGAGCGTGAAAGGAAATAGGCCGCTTTTTTCACTCTTTTCTTTTCTTGTTTTATATCCTGTATTTGTTGTTTATAGTACAAGAAACCGCATGGAGCGCTAGCTATGGTGTGAACAAAACTATAAACAATCCAAGACCCGCTTCATCCCCTCATCGGAAAAATCAAACCCCTCAAACCCAGAGCACACCCCTCCCCCTTGTACCACCTAAGAGGAACGTATAACGTAGCAATACCTTCCTCCAGACACATAAGGAAAGACAGGAGTAGAAATGAAACCAAGGCAAGACACAAACCCTTCGGCAGGTCCCCCAAAACAATAGAAAACAATCATACGGCCCAGGGCCGAGGGAGGGAAAAGGATAAAACTACTGTTCCCTGTTGCCTCAGAAAATTCCCCGAACCTAACCGCTTAGGGGCAAGACGTGTACACGGGGGTAGGTGTCCGGTAATCGGCACACATCAGACTTTAGGAACATCCAAGGAGATAGTGCAATACCCTGGAATACGGTAACCAACACAAGTTGCGACCGTAGAGTAAGTCGCGTAGCGGGTAAAGAAGGCGAGGGGAGCCACCCAGCGAGGAGACTCACTCAGCAGTAATGGTGCCAGCAATGTGGACAAGGCAGCTAAGGTGTCTGCAGGAGGCAGTAAGGTGCCAGCAAGGAGGGTGTACCAGTACTGTGTAAGTGGATATAATGCGTCGGAAGGAGAAGACGGTAGGCTCGCCAAAGACCAAGAAGTACGACTACGGAGGACAGAGACAGGGTCACGATTTTTGGTACGCCGACCGTACCTACCAAGCAACTCAGGAGAGAGTACAATACCAGAGAGGAGGGCAACGTATTTCACCAATAGCGCAAAACTAGCAACCGTGTATTGACGAGGAAAAGAGGGTTGCCGGCCGTGCAAAATGCTAAGTGAGGCGTGTCGTGAAGTGCAGGGTAAATGGTAGGAACATCAACGCGAGCATGCTACAAATGAAGACAGAACGGGACCAGGATGGAATCCATAACCCCTGGGAGGGAAGGCCAAAGGCCCCTGAGAGAGGAAAGAGATGCAGGCATGATAAACCCCCAAGCAGTTGCCACCGGCAGGGAAGATCACACGCAGAGGCCACTGTCACGATCATTTCCGATGGTGTTGAGATTTCAATCGCTGGAGGTGGAGCAGACGAGAAAGATGAAAGGAAACAGGTGTCTTTTTTTCTCTATTGTTTTTTAATATCATATATTCATTAAGGTAGAAGAAATCGCATGGAGCACTAGCTATGGCGAAAATAATACCCAAAATTCAAAATAAACAAATAAAACAAACATCCAGCACCAGATTTCCACATGAAGGGTCCGTACCGGTTCCTGGCCCACCTCCGGGCATGAAAATCAAGCAAGCAAAGTCAGGAAACCCTCCTACAAACTAGCGGAAGCAACAGACTATCTGAGTAATTGAAACGTAAAACCTAGAAAGCCAATAGGCGGCCTTTTTCTTTTTTCTTGCTCCTTTTTTTTCTCTTTTTTTTATATCATATATTAGTTGTTAAGGTACAAGAAATCGCATGGAGCGCTACCTATAGCGAAAACAAAACCCACAATCCAAAACAAACAAACAAACAAAAAGTCCATCGCCAACCACTTCCATACAGGGTCCGTAACAGTCCCTGGCCCACTCCAGGCACGAAAATCTTAACAAGTAAATTAAGAAAACCCTCCTATCAACCAGGGGAGACAACAGGCAGCCTCAGAAGCATCTACAAAGTTACTAACTACCTTTCCTGAGATGACATAAAGTAACCAAAGGAAACTACAGCGGAGGAGCAGGAAGAAGCAGTGCTAACTGCTGAGGTGAGGTGTGTAAACATGCCTGGGTGGAAGGCGGTTAGGGTCGACCTCATAAAACGAGCTAGGGCTGCAAATAGGGAGGCAGAGGACCAAACAGGAGCTTATAGGGCCAGGTCAGAGACCCCCTGAAGGTGGCGGGCTCTGGCAGGCTCCCTCGCCGGGCAGGAGAGGACAGCATGCTCGAATATCCCGAGGGCTTCGTCGCATCTCGGGCAGGTGGTTGGGCGATCATTGTCCCAGGCCGGGTGGGCCTGGAGGTAGCTTTTCCCAGACCTGGCCTGGTGTTGTCTTCCTGCGTCAAGCTTGTTGAGACCGATGAATGGGTGGGGTTTAAGCGAGGGTTGGTATGGGTATCTTGCCGAGTCTGGAGACCTGACTTCCCATTGCTTCATGAGTAGGTCGCGGCAGAGCCGTTTGAGCTAAGGGTAGGGGCGCCCAAGGGCTAGGGCGGGATAGGTTTCACAGTGGAGGTGCTGCGAGGTGACGGGAAGGGGGGCAAGCCTGTCTGGACATAGCAAAAAGAGGAGGGAGTGGGGGATGGTACCCAGTGGCAGGTGCGCCCTGTGCTTTGAGTAGGGTCTCGGCTGGAGCCACAGTAGGGCGAGACCACTGCCCGCATTCTTCCTGAGCAGTCTTCTCTGGTCATGGGCGTGGCAGTGAAGGGAGGGCATTTGTGCTGAAGGGGGAAGACGAGCCGCCACCGGGTTGATCTCCATAGGGGAGCAGAGTATTCTCAAGTTCACAAGGCGTCTCTTGTAGGCCAAGTGCAGGTCAAGTGGAGGGAGGCAGGCCTCACTGGCCAGGGTGTCGGTCGGGATGCAGGTAAAGCAGTTCGTGCACCACCTCTGGGTCTTGTGCCAGAAGGCGGACAGTTTCCTTATCATGTGGACTGTAGTGGTGAGGCCGTCCCCACGGTAACTGAGAATGAGAAAGAACAACGATGACGCCAGCCCATGGCATAGGGGGGAGGCCCATCCCCCGGGGATAGCCGTATGATGGCCACAAAGGCAGCCTGGGCCTGTGCTAGACTCTTGGTGAAGTGAGGGGTGGTGGCAAGGGAGGGCGTAAGCCAGTACCCCAGCCACCTTAGCTCGTCCTTTGCTCTAAAAATTGACCTGTCAATGTAGATGGGGGCGTGAGAGGGGGGATCCCTGTCCCTGTTCGTGCGCATGGGGATCAGTTCTGGTTTCGCGATTGAGAATCCGACACCCAATGGGCAGCCCCTGGCTTGGATTAGGGCGTAGTGTCTCTGTAGGAGTTGGACATTGCGGCGATAGGAGGCCAACGAGGCTCTGAGGGCGAAATCGTCTACCTAGGATAGGGTGAGGCCGTAGAGGATTTCAACATGAAGACGAGAAACATAAATAACAAATACAAGGGGGAAGACTAGTGAGCCTTGGGGGGTGCCCACCGACACCGGGGAAAAGGCTTTGGGGGACCCTTGGAGAAGGAGGTGGCAGGACCTGCCCGTAAGGAAAGAGCGAGTTCAAGATACCAGGAATCGGTGACTTCTTTCGCACTCAGCATGTCGCAGAGGGTGGAGGGGTTGACGTTGTCGAAGCCACCCTTGATATCCAGCAAAAGCGCCGAGACTTTCCTCTTATCCATCTATTAGGTCTTGACCTTATGTGAGAGGGTAGTGCACGCATCCACTACCACCAAACCAGCCAGAGAGCCACACTGATGAGGGTTGCCAGGCCCGTCATTTAGGCCACACCAGAAAGGCGGTTGTTCATGATCCCCTCAAGTATCTTGGAGAAGGTCCGGAGGAGGACAATAACATGAAAGGAGGAGGGGGGGTCGTACCAGGGTTTGCCCTGTTTTCCCAAGACTATACCGTCGGCCCTTTTCTGGAAGGGGGGGTGGAAGCCGTAGGAGACCAGAGGAGATAATAGCTCAAGAATGAGGTGTGTGGCGGTTTTTTTGATATTCTTCCAGACCAAGTTTGGGATAGTATCAGCGCCAGGGGCCATCAACCGGGAGGAGCACGTGAAGGGTCTTTCAACCTCCGAAGCCACTAGCTCAGGGCCTTCTTTGAAAGGTAGGAGGATGGAGGCTGTGGGCGCAATAAGGGCGCTGGGGAACACGTGATCGAGGAGGCCCTTGTTGTGACAGGTTTATTCCTGTCTAACCAAAATACAATAGAACCGGCGGTAGACCTGCTAGCGCTAGTAGTACGGGAGGCTTCAAGGGACCGGTAGCTAGAAGGATAATAGGTGAATGATAAATTGGACTCAGGGATTGCTGTTCAACCAAGTGTATTCTTAGACTGAAGGTCTGTCGAAGTCTGCTGTCTCCCGCTAGCCAGGAGACTAGTTTAAATACAAAACTCAAGAGCGATAGCCTTTCTGCAATCACGATCATTACCTGTACCTGCGCACATACCGGAATCCTGTAATCCTGCAAGACCAAAGAAAGAAACAAACAATGCTCAGCCTTCGCCAGTGTTACATGACCATTCCATACCCGCAATCCTAAATATAAACTTCCAACAAAGCAAACTAAATATAGCAATACGATAGCATAGCCTATCTGACTCAGAGACAGTGGCGGAGCTGAAATCAAATCAAATAAACCAAATATAAATCAACTAAACAGAGGAGATCCTGCACTGACCGCTCCTGTGTTCCGTTACTGGAACATGTGCACATGTTACAGAGGTTATGTGACCTGTTTTCAAGAAAGAGGGAAAATAGAAGGATGAAGCTTGGCTTCCCAGCAGAGGAGAACTCCTGGATCCTATACAGGAGGCTTCTCAGAAGGCCAAGACTGAGTTTTGAAAATATTTGTATCTAGTACACTTCTCTGTGTGAACAGGTTGGTAGTACTGATACTCAAGATATAGTTTAAGACTGTAGAAGTTTATTCCAAGCTTGCGCACTTCCTCAAACTCAAGGGAGACCCCTCCTCCTTATATAGCCATTTCATGTAACACGGTACTGACTCATACCCAAGGAAACTCCTAGAATCTTCCAGAACATAGATGATGCTTCTCGCTTAGAATAGGAAATCGTACATAATTAACACTTCCCCTACATTTCCATCCCTAATCTCTCCAGAAATTCTTCAAATAAATCCTAGTTAACCCTTTAGTAGCCACTGTGGTCAGAATTACGTGACAGGGGCCAGGTAGCAGGCCTGGCAACGGATGTACCTCAACACCAGACCATATAAGTAATTCGGCATCTTCACAATCCTTGATACTGCTAATAAAGTAATTAAATTATTAGAAATCAATATTGTGTATACCACCCATTGGCCTCAATTACAGTCTTTATCCTCCCAGGCACTCCTAGCCAAACTGTCAAAGAAATCAGAGTCCAACAGCTCCCAACAATGGTTCGCCGCATCTGATATCCGCTTCTTCAATGCCCACCCCCGATAATTAGAATCAACAATATTAGGATAAACTTTTTCAAAAATAGAATTCACCCTTGCCCAAGCACATTTTATTGGATTTAGATCAGGAGAATAAGATGGCCATTGAACCAACTTAACCCTCCTACCTGAAATACCACGCTGCTCTACTTGCATCCACCAATGTTTAACAACCGTATCACGATGACTTCCAGCACCATCTTGAACGAAGTAAATAGTTGAACCATAAGGAAACTGCCTAATAATATCTGGTAGCCATCTCTTAACCATTTTAAGATACTTGAGCGATGATGCGCCTTTTTTTTATAGATCCATGGTCACCATGTAGCCATATTAGAGGTCCAATTTTACGTCCAGAAAAAACACTTCACTTCTGAAAACCCCTCTTTTCCTTACTTGTCTTTGCTTTGATATATATGCAATTAGGTATATACTTGCTTTGCCCCACTTTCCACCTTGCCGGGGTCTTTCTTCCAGGACGGAAAACCCATGTTTGGCCTCTTGAAGCCCCACTCATCTTTCTTACATACATCTCATCACTCCAAACCCAGCTAAGCCAATCTGCCTCACCAAGATGCTCATGCTTCTTAGCCCACTCCAGACGCTGAGTAGCATCTTCCTCTTCCAATTCAGAACGAGTGGCTGACATCTGCTTTCACAAATCCATTTCTCATAATCGGCGCTTGAGTGTGGATTCAGAGACTGGATTATCAGGTAAAACATACGCATTGATTTCAGCGTGGGAGATTTTGGGTTTTTTGGTAGCAGCTTCCCAGATCTAATTCATTTTTATTAAACCTTTTTTATATAGCAGAATAGTAGAATGATACTTACAGCATCATCCTCTTCTTGTGTTGTCTTGCGCTTGAATCCGGCCACCTTGGAAATGGAGGATGGCCCCAGGTCCTATGACTGGGAGTGGTCGGGGCTCGTATATTTTAAAACAAAACCTTTTAAAGCTCCTGTCTCCTGGTGGATTTTATTTACTGACATACCAGCATCATGAAGGCCAGCAAGATAGCCCTGCTCCCACAGAGAATAGATACCAGTATTTGGATGTACTATTTTATGAACCATGGTTCAAGTTGCAAAGTGTGTGATCGTGGGTTCTCATGGCATGAATGAGTTCCTGCCCGGCAGTGTTGAGGTACTTGTGTTGTAACGCCGAGCACAGGGCCCCGGTCACGTAATTATGACCCCGGTGGATACATAAATCCACCAAATTTCCTTTGTACCAACTGAAACTACCCTAATATTGACATTCTCTCTTAGCTCTTATACCAGATAATATTTTACATCGATATGTTTTGTTCAGTCGGAAACGCACCTGTTTTCGGTAAGCTTCATTGCCACCGGATTATTGCTATGAATCATTGAAACTGTTTTTAACTCCTAATCATGATAAGCCTGTTTGGACCCAGATGCTCTGTTTGGCGGCAAACGCGAGTGCGAAGTATTCGGCAACTGTTGTTGAATAGGAAACCCTTTTGTGTTTCTGTGAGCGCCATATGACTCAATGTCGGAAGGTTTTGATTATTTGTCCAGTGTAGGACTCTCGATCCGTGAGGTTACAGGCAAATGAGCTGTCCCTGTATACCCAAAGAGGAATGTCGTAGCTGTCATAGTTGTACGTTATTCTCATCATTGGTGTTCCTTTGAGATACCAGAGTACTCTTTTGGCTGCAACAAGGTGTGTTTTGGTAGGTAGTGCTGAGAATTGTCCCAGAAAGTGGATGGCATGTGCGATATCAAGTCGAGTAGCTGTTGCAGCGTACATTAGCTATCCAATAACAGATTGGTATAGTTTTTGATCGCATAGTTGATCATCGTCGGGAGCCTGTTGGAGTGGTGTCTGTGCTTTGATTGGAGTCTTCACAGGGTTGCAATCTGTCATGCCAAATTGTTCAAGAATTTGGGTAATGTAACACTCCTGATATAACTTAATATATTCAGAGGTTTTTTCAATTTGCATACCTACCAATAGTGAAGTTTCTCCTGAGTCAGTATATTTGAAACAGGACTGTAGTTTCTCAATGCATTGGTTGACTAGGTTTGGTTTTCCCGTGATTAGAATATCGTCTACATAAACACAGCAGTAAAGATCCTTAGATATAAGGATACATGAATCGAGGTCAAATACGGTGAGGTTGAACTCTTTTAGAGTTTCGGTAAGGTAAAAGTACCATAGTCGTGGAGATTGTTTGAGGCAATAGATTGCTTTCTGTAATTTCCATACCTTCCCCGGTTTGCGATATCCATCCGGTATTTCGAGATATGTTTCGCCATCAATTTCTCCATATAGGAAGGCACTTTTGACGTCAAGCTGTCTCATGAGATAGTTTCGTTTGACTGATAAACTGCGAAGTATTTCAAGTGATTCAAGTTGTGCGACCAGCCCATAAATATCATCGAAGTCTTCCCGAGGTTTCTGGCTATACTCTTGTGCACAGTATTGTCCTTTTCGTCTTTCTATCGTACTATCCTGCTTAACCTTTGCTTTGTAAACCCACCGTCCTTTTAGAACTTTCTTGTTCTTTGGTCTGTCTACATCTTCCCCAACTCTTCTATTCCTTAACACTTCTATCTCTTCATCCATTGCCTTTTTCCATTCGTCCACTTCATCAGCGGTAATCGCTTCTTGGTAAGATGTTGGATCCGGTATGTGATAAGAGAGTCCGGCGAATTCCTTTTGATTGATTTCTTCTTGAATATTTCAAATTTGTTGCTCATCTTGTTGTCTGCATAACACATGTTGAGTTGTGTAGTCGTTAAGATTGTTATCATCATCAATTTCCTCAACTCGTTTTTCGAATTCTTTGACATTCTTTCTCATCTTGCTTTAGATTTTGGTTATTTATTTTGTTAACTTATTCTTTTCCATTGCCATTGCTGTTTTTGTTGATTTAGATGTTCATGTCAATCATCTAACCGTTTTGTCTTCTGTTGAAAATATACCAGAAATGTCTTGAGATATTTCTGTTTGAGTTGGTTCTTGTTGTGTTGTTGGTTAGTAGTGATATTTGAGTGTGATCCCTTTCGGTTTGTCGAATTTTAAGTCCTTTGATTCAGTTACCATATGCCGTTTAGGTATGTATATTCGGAATACTGTAGGGTTGGAAGTGTATCCTACTAGGTGACCTTCTTCCATGGCCTCGTCTAATTTTCCTCTTTTCTCTGATGGAATGTGTACAAGTATGTGGGAGAACCAAGGGTGTAAATACCTAATCGAGGGTTTTACTTTGTATAGTTGCTAATACGCTGCTGTCCTTATTGCTGAATGCTATTTCCTATTATGGAGATAGGCTGCAGTTGAGTAAGCTTCTCCCCATAGAAGTTTCTTGTCTTCAAGGATTCTTCATCGGACAATAGTAGGTCAGGTTTGGTTGATGGGTTCAGCTACACTATTGATTTCGTCATGATAGGGAGGAGAGGTAGTGTGTGTAGTGCCTCGTCTTTAAAGAAAATGTTGTACAGGTTAGTTAACATATTCGGTTCCATTGTCTGTATGTAATCGCCTGATTCTTTTTCTGAATTGGGTTAGAACATGTTGCCAGAAATTCTCAATTGCTTGTGATGTTTGATCATTTGTTTTAGCAAATAAATCCAACAGTGTCTCATGTAATCATCAACAAATGTGATGTAATATTCGTTTCGGCCTAGAGTTAGTATTCTGATCCTTCCGCCCAGGTCTGAGTATACCTTGTCGAAAGGTTCTTTAGTCTTAATGCCGACCGATGGAGGTGATCATTATTGGAATTTTTGCTTATTGCAGGTGTCGTATTCAAAATTTGGTGGGATTGACAGGGGTGGTGAATCCTTGTATACATCCTTTATCACACTAGAATAACCAAGCGATTGGTTTTTTTCTTCATAAGAGGTTTCATTAAGGGAAGACATTGCTTTTCTTTTCCTATATTCACACTCCACAATCCATCTCTTTTGCTTGCTACCATTATCTCTTTCCCTTCCTTCTCATATCTCCTAACTCCTTTTTCTACCAGTATTTTTACTCCTGCATCGTCTAGTCTTGATTGTGAAACCAATGAGTATCAAAAGGTGGAAACATACAAGGTTCTAGTGAGAACAATCGTATGTTTTGATCCATTCAACAATCTCACCTCAAGCCAGGCATCCCCGCATGCATGTGCATTGTGTGTTCTGCCATCTGCCCTTATTATCCATACGTTTGTAGGGGAGAGATTGATGAAATCACCTACAAAAGGTGAAAGATGATTTGATGCTCCTGAATCACATAGCCATGTAGCAGTTGTTTCATCTTTTGATTGATTTGTTGTGGCAAGAACAGTAAACATGGTGTCGTTCATTGTGGTGGCTGATGCGGTGTGTGATGGTTGTTTTCCTTTTCTTTTTTCCTTGTTTAATCTAAAACATTTCGACGTGATGTGGTTGTCCCATTTCATGCCCCTTTTCTTACACCATCTATATTCCTTTTTATTATCCCTTCTGGACACGAGAAGGGCTTTTTCTTCATCCTTCTTTTCTTCCTTTTTGGCAGCTCGGCTGAGAAAGAATTCTCTGACTTCTATATACTGGCGTTGTTGCCTAGCGGCTAGAGTATCACACAGATCTGGATAGGTGTCCATCAATGAGGCCATCTAGATAGCTCCTTTGAACTCTTCAGATTCGCACATCAATTTAGTGATATGTAGGAACGATTTTTGATCGCTAGTAGCCGTACTACTTCGTGCTGCGAGTTGGTTCCATGCATCTTCGAAGGAGGTGGTGTGATCAGTAATACTTTGGCCATTTTTGAAGTCAGTAAGTAGTACGTTTTTGAGTGTAATAACATTGGTATTGGGGGTTTCTTTGTCGAATCAGGCTTTTGAGTGCTTGCCAGGCATCGGTGATAGTTTCGTGGGCAACTATGTCTAGTTGTAGTGTGCTTGACACACTTTGGATCAGGAGAAACATGACATTTGTATTGGCTTCTTCCCATTCTTCAACAGGTTTCGTCTCCAAGGATGAACCCTCATCAGCTACTTCTGGTCACTTTCTTGTTCCATTGACTACTGTCCACAGCTTTGCTGACTTAAAGGCCCATTGCCACGCTTTGGCCCAGGTGAGGTAGTCGGCTTTGCCAGTTAGCTTAGGAGAGTCTTTGATCGTGAGTGAGAAAGCGGACTTTTTGTTGTCGGTTGATGAAGACATCATTTATCTGATTGATCAGATGAAACAGCTTGTTGGACTTCGTATTTGTGTAGTGATCGTTTGATGCTTACTTCTCAGACTGTTTAGACAAGACTGTCAAAGTCTGTCTTCGTAAACATCGCAGCAGATGGGAAAGCGGTACTCGAATTCAAGTGGCCTTTTATGTCCGCAGTTACTACAGGCATAGGCTCTTATGTATTCGTTGAAGATGAGTCTTTGATCAGGATTTGTAACTGAAATGATAATTTGTACTATAATTACCATAGGGGAGGATAATATAAGGAGGAGATAGGTGTATTGCAACAAGAGTAAAATAAATTCTTATGTCTTTAACAGTTATGGTATAACAGATAGCAGAAGTATCTGACTAACCCGGGCTCATAACCTGAAAATATTTGTCTCTTGTACACTTGTCTGTGTGAACAGGTTGGTAGTACTGATACTCAAGATATAGTTTAAGACTGTAGAAGTTTATTCCAAGCTTGCACACTTCCTCAAACTCAAGGGAGACCCCTCCTCCTTATATAGACATTTGAGGTAACACGGTGCTGACTCATACCCAAGGAAACTCCTAGAATCCTCCAGCACATACATGATGCTTCTCGCTTAGAATAGGAAATCGTACATAATTAACAAGTTTGGTGGCCGAGGCCTTCGGGTTCCCGTCCTGGTTGAAATTATGAATAGGGCTGTCACATCACTATCGCATGTATTTGTTTGTATCGATGCTTCAGACGAATCTCCTCCGCAGCACCGATGAGAACTCCTTAAGTCACTAGGAGAAATCGTTCGTGTGTCAGGAAACCCGCGAATATTCCTTACGGGGAGGCCCCATATCGAGGACGAAGTCAAGAAAGGCTTCATCAAGATTGTTGAGATTCCCGTTAGTCCTACCCCGGGCGATATTGGGCGATATTTGGAGATGAGACCGAACCGCGACACCGATCCCCATGCAATGGGCTATGAATTCCGGGCGGATATTATAAGAGTCATTCTCGAAAACATCTCAGAAGTGTAAGCAAGACCAAGTACCCCCCCACACAGAAGTCTAAGTTATTACCCACCAACGACGGACCCCTAGTTTCCCCCTCGTTTCCCCAAACATTGATCCCATCCTGGTTGAGGTTACTCTCTCTCTCAGAGAAGAGAAACGAGACCAGATACCCGAGTCAGTGACTAGGTGATGTCTATGCGGCAACCTTCTCACGAATCAAGATATAGCAGCCCAGCTGATCAAAACTCGGCATACAGTTTCCAATGTGGGTGTAGCGTTCTGAACGGCCATTACATGCTAGGCGGGAAACCACAGAAAGTGTGAAAAGCGCTTGCATTGAAACTACTAGATGGATACCATGAGCCCATATCGTTGAAGATACTCTAATTGCATAGAATGGGATTTAGGACCAACCTTGTGATCGAGAAGACAGGCCTACGAGATTCACAGGGCTTCACTCTGCTGCGTACTTCGGGTGCGTGGAGATAGCGGTTGCCTTGTCAGAGATTGGTTGGTGCAGGGTGCGGGTAACCGACCACCATGGCAATACCGCAGTCTGCTAAGGTGCTAGGATAGGGTATGAGGGGGTTGCCAGTATCTTGCTAAAACGGCGGTGTTGATCCCAACACACCTGGCGAATCTGGCCAAACACCGCTCTCGTGGACCGCCGGCAACCGGGATGAGGGGGCCGCGAGGCTACCGCTGGGACGGAGAGACGTCACTCCCAACACACCTGACAAATATGGCCAAACACCGGTCTCCCGGGCTGCACAGAATGGGCATGAGGAGGCCGTGATGACGCTGCTGGGCCCCAACGACGTTAGCCCTGACACAGCTGTCGAACCTGGCCGATTGCCGCTGTTGTATGCTGCTGAGAATGGAAATGGGGGGTCATGAGGACACTATGGAACGGGCATGAGGGGGCCATGAGGATACTGGTGGCCCGGAACGACATCAATCCCAAAATAGCTGATAAATATGGCCAGACGCCACTCTCCTTTGCTGTACAGAACGGGCATGCAGGGTCGTAAGGATACTGCTGGGGGTGGAACGATGTCAATCCCGACACAGTTGACACTGTATTGGGCCAGGCGCCACTCTCATGGGCTGCGAGGAATGGGGTTGTGAGGATACTGCTGGGACTGAACGATGTCAATCCCGAAATGGTTGACAAATGTGGCCAAAGACCGCTCTCCTTTGCTGCGCGGGACGGTCGTGAAGGGGTCGTAAGGATACTGCTAGGACGGAGCGACGTCAATCCCAACACACCGAGCGAATGCGTCCAAATACCGCTCTCTCCCGGGCTGCCGAGTGCAGCCATGAGGGGATCTTGAGGACACTCCAAGAACGGAACGACGTCAATCCCGACACACCTGACAGATATGGCCAAGCACCTCCCCCTTTGCTGAGGGATTGGGCATGAGGGGGGCCGTTAGGATACTGCTGGAGCGGAATGGCGTCAACCCCAACACACCTGACGAACATCGCCAAACACTCACCTCGCGGGCTGCCGAGTATGGGCGTGAGGGGATTGTGAGTATATTGCTGGAAAGAAACAACACCAATCCCGACATACCTGACAAATATGGCCAAACACCTCTCTCCTTTGCTGCACGGAATGGCCATGAGTGGGTCGTAGGGACACTACCAGAACAGAACGACATCAACCCCAACACTCCTGGCAATTCTAGTCAAACACTACTCTAGCTAGCTGCAACGGAATGGATACGAGGCAATTGCCAAGTTGCTGCTAGACCGGGCGTATTTCATTTCCAGATGCCCCGGCAAGCCTGGTGCCAACAAAGCGCTTCTGCTCCGAACCGCCTTTCAAAAGGGCCCACAGGTTCTGACATCCAAGGATAAAACCCGACTCCTCCCCCTCTACCTACCAGCCATCCTGGAAGAAGCTTGACGGGGCCGGATCTCAAGCTTTCCACCGCTAGTTCTCTACACGCCGATTAACAAGACGCCACAGATGTCAAACCCCGAGATTAGATCATTCACCTAGAACCATTCGCTTAGAATTTGTCATGATCCCAGCCCCCCCCCTCCCCCCAACCATCCCATCCCCCGCGCTCCTTGTTTTGCTCGGGCTTCGTTTAGCCAGCGTTGTATGCTGCAGTCCTTTAGCGGTTGTATCCACTCCCCTCTTTATATCTACACCTTTTTGATGATCTTATACTTTATTTCTCACCCCCGTTTGATTCAGTTACCGGTATTCCCGTGTACGTTCATGATTAGAATTGTATATTTTTGTACCACTACCCAACTTGGGCAGCAACCACGTTGTATTAAGCGGGGTGGATGGGGGTTTCATAGGTATAGACATAAGTCAGCGATTGACAATGCATGTATATACAGTACGACTATAAGGGAAAGGGCAATTTCGGGGCATTAATGCTAGGAGAGGGAACGAACCAGCGGAATTGCTCAGGGTATGGTCTAGACATGACTGTAATGAGATGCACGATCCGGATGCAATGTCAGTTGGTGTTGCAACATAATTCAGGATGCACGGGACCCGGTGCTATCACATTCGACACAGTAGTATTTTTTTTGCTATGGTTGTTCCATCCCTTACAGCTTCAAAAGGGTACTGAAATATAGCCATAATAATTCTCACATCGTTCTCTAACTAATGCTAAAACACTAATGCACACAATTCTTTTTTTTTCGAGAGAGACTCATCGCCTATCACTCATGCAAAGGCCGGCCAGGGCTAAGCCCGGAGATAAGTTCTCTGCACCGAGCTATCATACCCAATCTGATGAGATGTGAGACCCGAGGTTGTTATTGCTGCTGCTCACTCTACTTAGTGCAAGAGCTTGGCACACCGAGATACTTGAAAGGCACAAAGGGTTCCAAGCAGCAGTCCCCCCGCCAAAGGGAGGCCCATTTTGACGAGAAGCCAGAGTGCGGTATTCCATTTGCTCCCACTAAGGGTAATTTCCACCGCTCAAAGCTTTGCAACCCTTGACTCCGGAGGCCCGCACCCGGCTTCATCACATATTTTCAACACAACCTCACGCACCGCCATCACCTCCTCCGCAGTGGCCCCATTGTTTAGTGACCCGCGCAAGTGCCCTTTAAGCTGTGGATTGACCTATTGGCAACGGTTAGCCCGCTGGCTCTTCATAAAAATCCTATCCGGCAGTGCGAGTTTCCTACGAACATCCTGAGGGATCAATCCGGCAATCAAGCAGAAACTGGTATCCCGTTTCCCAATCACCTCGGTATTACTAAGCACATGGCCGTACAACAATTCGGCGACTACCGCAAGGTCGTCATAAGAATTTCGCATCGCTCCCATGACTCGTTTCGTTATTCCGCCATACACCGTTTCGAAGAACTGATTACCTCTCTCCAAGGCAATAGCATGGTGGGCGGGTTTGAGCGATAATCGACGGTGGGTAGCCGCTTGCGCAGACAGGATATGAGGCGGGGTAACGGCCTTAAGTAGATTTAGGGAATTGATTGTCTGACTTTTTAGACATCTTAGTATTGATTTTTAATGGGGGTGGATTTGGTGGGTTGGGAAGGACCTTGGGCATGCCCCCGATGGCAACGCTCTTCAAAATAGCCTCACGAAGTTTTCGGTGGATGGTTAAAGCGCTCTCTCGATTTCCGTGTGGAGTGACGGCGCCTACCAGTTCCCTTGCCACATACTCTTCTCTCTCGCTGCCGGGAACAGCAGCCTCTTGGACAGTGTATTCCCATACTCTGGGAATTTCTTCGGGACGGTTGATTATTGAAAATGCTACAGAGGCAATGAAATAGAAAGTATGTTTCGGTAGATTAGGATGGTGATGTAAAGATTTGAGAAATGGAAAGGTAGCGATTGGGGACAATGGGAGGGGCATCGCGATACTTGTACGATGAAATGTCAACCATAAGGATGGAGTTGAGAGTCGGCCGAGTTGTCAATTGTAGCAAGGCATAGTCTAACTCGAGCGGCTAACCCCGATATCGGTTTCTGCAAATCACTCAACCTCGGGTCCTAACCTGATTTGGCAAGGACGTCATCCGAATTTTAGATTACGTAACCAGACACGGTGTTCTGACTGATTCGTGAGAGCTTCCCAGTCGGCGGACCTTTAACACTCCAGCTCAAGCAACGAGCGAGCTCCAAACCAACTTTGTTTCTCTGGTCACTCCCCCTCCCCCCCACCTAGATCCCTCGTCCCCTCATCCTGACTTTCCCATCTAAACTTCACAATGCGGCTCGCCGTCTACGGCGCGGTGAGCTTCCCCACCTATACTTGACTTCTCGGGTTTTGCTGATTGTGTCCATGCAGACAAGTGCCGTTCTCGGCGCCGGTGTGATCCTCAGCGCGTTCAACCACCGTGCAAACTTCTACTCCGCCTGCGTTCACTTGGGGCAATCCAATGCCTGCCTCATGGTTTTGACGAACTTGCTGTTACTATTATCCATCCTCTTCGGCCACGGCCTGCAGCTTGTCTTTTATGGACCCTTACGTGCCCCCGAGATTGAACGACTTTACGAAAAGGCATGGTATGCCGTTACCGAAACATGCCTGGCCATGACAATTTTCCGCGATGAATTTGACGTACGATTTATTGTGATGTTTGGGGTTCTACTTTTTATCAAGTGCTTTAGTTGGATTGGAGGCGGCCGGGTTGAATTCGTTAGTTCCCCACAGCTCTGCCCGAAGACTTTGCTGATAATGTCAGATGGAAACCCAACCCCCCGTAAGCCCTACGCTATTCCACATACGCTTGGCCTCCTCGCTCATGCTCCTACTTTCGGCCTGCGGGGCGATGCTCTGGCATTCCGTCCTTTCGGTATTGGAGCGGGGCCGTCCCAACATGATGGTCATGTTTGCTTTCGAATTCGCAATTCTATTGATTACCTCTTTGGGCATTACAGGCAGATATGTTCTTAATGTGGTGGAAAAATTCATTCTGAAGCGTGAAGCGGCTCGGAGAAGGGAAGCGAGAGCAGTTGAGAGGGAGGTGACCCGCAACCGACGTAGCGAGCAGAGGGCGGAGAACCAGAGGAGGCGAGATTTAGGCGAAATTGTCGAAGATGAAGCCGAGCCTGAGGAGGATGATGACGAGGACGATGACGAGATTGATGTTGGGGGGTGGGAGGAAAAGGGCACCTGGGTCTTTTATCTAGAGCTAACTACAGGTTCGTGCCACTCACCCTAGAAAATGAATGCTACTAATCGCTGCAGATTTATTGAAACTCGCCACTTACCTATGCTTCTTTGCCATCGTTCTCACCTGGTATGGTCTGCCACTACACATCATACGAGATGTCTACCTTACCCTACGATCCTTCATCACTCGGATCCGGGATTTCATTCGCTACCGCAGGGCAACCGCGCACATGAATTCACGATACCCAGATGCTAGTGCGGACGAAGTAGAGCGCGAGGGTGTCTGCATCATTTGCAGGGAAGAGATGCGCGCCTGGACGACGGGGGCAGAGAATGAGGGAGGGAGAGCTACTGGGACTCAAGATCAGCGATCCAGGCCAAAACGGCTTCCATGCGGCCACGTGCTCCACTTTTCGTGTCTTCGTAGTTGGTTGGAGAGGCAGCAACGGTGCCCCACATGTCGCCGGCCTGTCCTTGACGAGCCAACTCCTAATGGTCCCGGCGGCAACAATGCGGCAAACGCTGCTGCACCCGGACCTGGGATCAACTTTCAGGCTGGAGGAGATGGATTAGGTTTCAGGGCAGAGATCGCATTTGGGGTGGGCGGACCTGGCCTTGTGCAGAACCTAATGGACAGAATGAATCCGCCACCGGTTCAACGGGGTGATCGAAATGCCCAACGGCCCCACGAGCAAAATGAGGATATTGCACGCGCAGCGGTAGGCGCTACTGGTAATATGCGGGCAGAGATTGACCAACATATAGCGAGGACCCGACAACTTCTTGATCGTGAATTAGCCATGATTGATATTACGCAAAGACAGCTCAGGCAGTTGCAAGAGTTACAGATACACGCTCAGATGGCTGCCGGTGGTGCTCAAGCGGCCTTAGATGCTGCTGCTAGACCTGGGAATCCCACTGCCCCAGCTCCTCCGGAAGCTAGAACGCAAGACACTTCTCCGGACCAGTCTACAAGTGCTGGGGCTTCAGGGGCCCGTCTGTCCACCTCAGGTAACCAGATCGCCAGCACTGCCCTCCCCACTGCTAGTCATCCAATCCCTAGCAGCCTTCAATCCAACCCTCTGCTACCCGCGGGCATGACAATTCCATCTGGATGGAGCGTTGTTCCTTTGGCTGTTCCTGGAGCTGATCCGATCGCCAACGCACCCAACACTCCCACAAGTGGTGGGGGCGTCCGCCTCCGACGACGACGGGAGCAGCGAACCTACCAAGAGTGGATGAAAGCTTACCATGCCCGTATGACCCCAGCAGCTGAGAGAACAGAGCGGGAGGGGGAGTTGAGACCTGTTCACCCGTCGATTAGCAGGGCCGTTCCTGCCTCCAGTGACCTCACTATACCCCTCAGCACTGCCCTCAACACATTCTCAGTTCCTACCATCCCAGAAGACATATCCACTCGTCTCACAAGAACACAAATCGCGCATCTAAGGCCTAGGGTTCGCGAGAGTGTTGCGGTTATCAGCCATTTTATCCAATACCATGTGGACGAAGATAGGCTTGGTCTGGCATTGGAGATACTCTATGGCTTACCGGAACAATTCAGACAGGATATACTTGACGGATGGCCTGATCGGGAAATGGCGCAGGTGTTGAGTACCGGTGAGGAAACCTTGCCTCCTCCCACATCTGGACAAATTGATCTCGCCGCCTATCACGTCTCAGTCCTTGCGATGCAGTTTTCGTTCGAGAGCAGGATCCGCCTACTCCTTGGCATCCCGAAGACTCATTTCCGAGACAGTCTCATCCGTTACTTTCAAGACCCCCAACTCACCACCGAGCTCGAGAAACTGGATATCGCAATTTCTGACTTGGACCAACCGCTTCCCAATGTATCATCACTACTTGAGAGCATATCCGACTGGACCGAAATCCCTAGCCTCTCCAGCAGTAGCGACAAAGATTCTATAGAGAGGGCTGAGAGGGAAACCAGGGAGATCGCCAATAAGCGGATCCAGGTGCTCAACGATATCAGTCGCGCTATGCGTACAGCCGCGAACAGGCTAGAGCAAGCTCATCAGCCATCTTCAGAACGCATCGTCGGCCGGTTCAATCCCGATAACGAACTCTCATTATTTGGTCAGCGCAGTATTTTTGACCCCTCTGCGCAATCCCATGTCCTCGATTCATTTGAAAAGGATATTGTCGCGGAGGAGCAATTGTGGTTGGAAAAGCAACATGCAGTTGAAGGACTGTTGTCGGCCGCCGGCAAATCTCCGAATACTGGGCAGGAGAAGGGGAAGGGAAGGGCCACAGTTGAGGACGCGGAGGAGTAGACAAGGATTGTGTATTGTAGCCTTTTTTTTATCCCCCCCTTTATTCCTGCTTCCATTCATGACAATGGCCCCTCTTCCCTCCGCTCCTTTCTCTACTAGTTTACTTCTTTCCTTTTTGATCAACTGGGGTTCTATGGAGTGGCAGGACTATGTATATCATTTTTGCCTTAGTTCCTTTTCTTTTACTTTATGTTTCTGCATGGATTGGATCATGGTTCTTGTGGGATTGCGTTAATTGCTGTTCGGTAGTGGAAGAGAGAGGGAAAGGGGGGGTTTCGTGGATTGTTGCGGGAGCGGGTCACTGACTGAAGACCGCGGCCTGTCCCACACGCTACAGGAAGAGCAATTCATACACTTGTATATGACCTTACACGATAGTCTTCCTCACACCCAATATAAAATAGATAAAAAAGCCACCACCAGATAGCGAAAGCTCCTGAGAATCCTGTGCGGTACGCGGTATTTTTGTACCAAGAAGCAAGATAATGATGACTTTGACAGTTTGGATGCGTTTGGTTCCACCTCGAACCTTCGGTTTGACCTTAATTATAGAGGTTTGCTCTCCGGTGGAATGTATGGTTAAAACCATAACCAACGATCAAGTTGCAGTTATGGGGTCGAAAGGAATGCTTCTGAAATATTGACTTAGTATTTCCCTACTGCCATGAACAACCCCCAATCCACAGTGAATAACGGAACCGGTGAAAAAACCTAGAAAGTATGATTGAACCCGAAATAAACTACCCGGGAGGGGAAAAAAATCCACAACAGCTTCCACAGACCCATTAGCGGACATTCTTTCACACATTCAAGTTTACTTTTGCCAGACCGCACGCTTCGGGCTGAACGATCTTTGGTCTGGTAAAAAAAATTATACTATACCATCTCATTAAGTGGGAACGCCTTATATTACCGAACTCTTAGAATTGAACGAAGGCATATCTACACCCCTCACACCTAATTTTACTATTCTTTGATATTGCGCACTATGATACATCGTTCTTACATGGGGTTAGAGCTCTTGGCATTATATTGTCAGCTACTGGGGCCATTGAAAATCGGAAAAACCTCCCGTGCTGAATCAGGGCAAAAGCAATCCTGCCCATCACAATGTCCGGAAACAAAGAGAAAAAATGCTATGGGACATGTCAAAACAATACTTGATTCGGCGTATGAAGGGCAAAGTATCTTACTCTCATGGTCATGCAGTATCACAGGACCAAATCCCTTAATGAAACACCACCACCGCCACCACCATCATAGTTTTGTTTTCGTTTTTTCATCATACAGGTTTACCAAGAGCTAATTCCTTGTTGCTATGATACTTTCCAAGTTTTTGCGAGTCCTTGTTATCAAGTTACCTGATCAGGGATACCCCCCCTTTCAGGTTTTCAATGACCCGCCCGGAGTGATGGAGCGGTCAGCCAGGCCATGGCTTCTAGCCCGAACTTCCAACTTGCTGTCATTGAGATTTATCCCTGCATTTGTCCTCTGGCCAATTCCAAGGTTTGAGAGGCTAGCGGTAGCTAGGTGTTGGTTTAAAGAAAAGTCCCATTTTAGCTGGCAGGCAGCACAGGATCGAGTGATTTATCATGACTGCATCCAAGATGTTCCAGAATATGATACTGTTGATATATGGGCAGAAGGACGAGCTTAACCCTTGCGCCGTTAACACTATTCAGTGTTTACAAAAGCGATGGGGTGGGTAGGGTGGAAATGCTCATGTGAGGTTGGGAGCCGGCCGGGGGTTGGAAGGGAGGAATGGTAGTTCATTCCAGTTTGGAATATTCTGTGCTTGTTCCTGATAGGTTCGGGATAATAGTTGGATGTCAGATTGTTTTGGCCCGGGAAGGCAAAGGGAATGAAAGAATCTGCTTTGAGTGGAAATATTAATGGAGCGTGGATGCAGACTCGGCATTGGCAAAGAAGGCACAAACTTGTGGAATGCAGAGGACGCATATTTGAACTGATAAGAGGATAGTTGAAGATGGAAGGTACCAGTCGTGGGCCCGGAGGTTAGAAGGTAGAAGGGATAATCGGTGAAGTTTGGGAGAAGGGGTAGAAGGGAGGAAGAGCCTGGGGTGGGATTGGTATAAGATAGGGTACCGTGAATATCAGTATGGACATAAGCTAGATTGGGGGGATGTTCATCCCACTCCACCACCCCCATTAGGCCCTTTATGGGGTAGGGGGGGAGAAGAGACAAAAAGTTGACACCAGACCATAGTGAGGGTGGGAGGTAGGCGGAAAGCCCACCCCACTCAGTAACGAACACTAATTTTATTGGCGAACAATACGTTGGGAAACTGGGCACCCGGGCTACCGTATGTAGCTTGAGTATAATACAAATACAGGTCAAACCCATGTGATTAGATCTCGAAGAATGAACTACCAATTGCTCTCCGAGTATTTATTCGGGCCGTGATGTTTTTCGAACTATAGATATATTATAATAATAATACACACTATACATATACTACAATAATAATATATATTTCATATATATTACAATAACAATATATAGATTTATGGTTCTGTGGGCTAACCAAGAACCACATCTACATCAGTACTCAGCATGCACCCACCATCTACGTGCCTAGCGCTCCCGACAAGACCCCATGCCATCCACCGTAGTCAGCCCGCAAGACAGATAGGCTATCTCGTCACTCCTTGTATCTGGAGAGAGAGAGGTGATAACACACAGCATTATTCCATTCCTAATAGCACAAACATGGTTTTTGAAAATATCAAGCAGATTCTGCAACCTTGTTTCTTTACTTCATCCCAAAGTTCATAGCCTCCAATCGTACATTCTAGCACCAAAGGAGGATCATGGAACCGCAGTTACGGGAGTGAAAACACTAAGTTAGCCCCTCAGGCGCGAAACTAGTTTTGACCACTGGAGCTGTGGAGGATTTTGTTGTTGTGAACTTTAGATACATTCCATTCTCCATTCAGCCTCCTAAACCTGCCAGACCAAGAATCGAAAGGTAGAGTGCCAGCAGCCAACATCGCTTCGAGGAATAAATTAACCAGCAGCTAGTCTCCCTTGTTTGCTAATGGGAAGATCCCCAGCCCAGAGGGGGGGCATAGTAGTTACTAAGCCACTAACGACGGAGGCAAAGATGACTGCTGGCTGGGAGGAAGGACGAACGGGCTATGAACTGCTCTCTAGCTAGGCATATGAACACCGCCATACAACCTCGGAATCCTCTCACATTTAGGTTTGGCACTAGGGACGAGTGATTTACCATGATGACACCTTAGTATCATGGGCTCTATTATGTATAGGGCCTCGGCTGTCCCCTTCACTCGCACGAGAAGAGCTACTCCATGTCACATACTTATTACTCCCCCGGGCAAACCTTGTCCAGCCAACGTAAACTCCTGGATCCATGCACCCCTCAGAAGAACAGTATACATAAACCAACATACGCAAGCTTACCCCCTCTACCAGTCCTGAAGCAGGCGCCCCCAGCATAAAGCTCCGTCCACACCGATGAATCTGCATAGGGTGCGGTTGAATTTTTCCATACAGGCATCTTTCCACGCTGCATGGACCCTACTCCATCGAGTGTGATATTTCCCAAGGACCGGGTGTTACACCCCCGCTCCTTTCGATAGCACCCATCGGATTAACTGTCTTTTCTCCCTAAGAAAAACAGAAGAAACCAAAAGTGCTAGAGTGGTGGTAGGACTGATGCTCTATAGCTGGCAGCCTTGCCGGGGGTGATACATGAGTAATCTTCCCGAGGCCACCGGCACGGACCAAACGAAGAAATCAGAAAGGAAAAGCTCAGCTCAAGAGCATACCTCCCTGTGAATTGGTGCCACTATCGCATGAGATCTCGTCCGCCAAGTAAGAGAGCTCGGTCACCTCCAGTCCCCGCGAGGGGTAGAACTTACCCTTCGCCTCCCCCCAGGCCAAGAGAGAGGGGCCCAAACTCATCAAGCATCGGGGGCCGTTTGGCACAACCCAGTTGCTCTAGCTGCAGACTATAACCTTTGAAACGCCAAACAGGCTAAAGACCCTGCATATTGTTTTCAGTTGATGTTCCGGGAGATTGAGTAGTAGAGTACGAAGTCCCCCTCCCCACGGACTCCCGCGATGACATCCCCGCTCTTGAGAGCAGGGCGCACTACGCTGTAATAGACCCCAATCCGTTTCAATGACCAAAACCTAGCATAAGGAAAGGGGTAAAAGGCGGGCACAACCATACAAGAAAAGCCCTGGAAGTTGGTTGCAGGTCTCCCTTCCTAAGTCCTATTCTCCACACCACCTACGTAGTGACATTTCGTGTTTCAACGAAAAAAATGAATTTACAAAAGGACCAGGTGGCTAGGTGACGGCTTAACAAAAGCCAACTTCTCCTGAAGAGTAGGATACATGCCAAAATACAAAAAAATAAATACAAAAAAGACAGCCCTTTGAGCCAGTTTCACACTCTCAAGAATTCTGCCTTGTTTAGTAATATATCCTATTTTCAGGTCATATACCGACACCATAATCCCCCTTTACCCCGTACACTCCGATCGGGATCATACTCTATTCTCCAGCCGGCCTCCGAAATACCGGAGTTTCTCGTAACCTCGTAAGCTCTAGGTTTGAATTGTTTGGCCGTTGTCTTGTCACTAAACTATCTCACCTAGAATTTAATGTACTACCGCTGCATTGGAATAAGCATGATTTCGTTGGTTCGATCCCAAAATAAGGCCTGCGCCCATCTCAATATCAGCTTCACATTCTCCGTCCTACCCTCAAGTGCTATGATACCCTGTTACATTTCTCCAACAGCGAAATTTCGATGCCCCCGCCCTGTGGTGCAACTCTTGTCCTGCATCTGGCTTGCCAGCCGATAGTGGCCATGGTATAGTATTATACGAGGAAGCACTGAAATCCCAAACTCTTGCCGACCCTACTGCGTTACAAGCGCCCCAGCAGTTAATTCCCGGCAGTGGTTCGTATCTTCCCAACACCTAGCCTCTGTTTTGGCCTCCGATCGTACACAATCACCATGCTTCAGACGAAGACTAAATTTTTCGTCCATAATGTTTACCTCAATCTTAAGATTACGGAAAAGTGCACCTCTTCGCAATGTCTCCCAAGATTTTCTACTCTACATAAATAGACCAGTAAAGCACCCTTCCAGGAATAAACCGTAAATTTAAGGGAGAAAAACAAATAGCACCCCTCCAGGAACTATAGCTCCTTCAATCCATTCCTCTAATTTCCGCGGCAATAGCCCCGCTGCCTTTTCTCATAGCACCCCCTTTCCCAATAATACGTCGAGACGCTAAATTCTATGCATCGGACCTAGACCACGAGGTTGAGAAAAAAACTTGCACAAAACTCTTTTAACGGTAAGTATCTCACCTGCATTCCCACCCCTCAGATTAGCTTATGACACATTACCTCTACTCTCAATACCGAATCCAAGGAAACTCCCAAGATGATCGAACAAAGATCTACGCCAACAGGCACCATCATCTCAGTCAGCCTTACAACCCCCCCCATCCCACAAAAATACGGCCTTGCTAACGTCAATTCCGGTTTCAACCCAATACAAAGCCTGTCTGCGCGCAAAACAACACATGATGCGCGTAAACTAAGTTATGGTGCTGATCAGCAAAGAAACACACCAGGATCCAAGCCCGTTGTAAGAGACCCTGGCGAAGCTCGGAACAGGGATTCACCCGCCATCACTCGATTCCCACCCCCACCCTTCCCCCCGCCTACTTACTGCAGCGATGTTGGGCCCATCAACTACAGATTTCTGAACAATCGACATTGCAGTTACTGTCGGCCCATCCAGGCCCGAGGCTCTCGCACATTCTATATAGATGACTCACTCCTCGTGGGTAGTGTAGGCCGTTGGTCCACACTTGCGCAGCAATGAGTGACAAGTGGTTGCCAGGCACCAGCGAAAAAAAAGGAGCCGGGTGCCCCGACAATTGACTGTTTGCCTGGCCTTCACAACCCAAAAGTACCAATATCCACATCCCAGGCTCTAGAATTTCAGATCCACTTGCGCACATTAATCGGCGATGACGCAAATAATCAAGGCTCCGGGGTAGAGAGTTTGGGGAAGATAGGCCCCGCCCGTCATCATTGCGATGATAAAGTAATTTGACATCACTGCACAGGCACCGCCTCGCCGCCTCACTTTATCGCTCACCCCAGCGCCACGCGGAGGGTGGCAGTGTTGCAACCACACGGCACCAAAAACAACACCCTTGTCCCTCGGCCACGCAGAACTCCGCCACGAGATCCCGATGAGCCACCACAAGCGATCTCAACACGGACAAGGTTCCAAACACAGTAACCCAGCACCTTGGCAAAGGGAGCGCTATGGCGTTGTCTAGACCGAAACGAATACCGCCATGGCGGCTCCAGAACTGAGCGACAGGGCATCTGATAGGCGAGCTCTATGCGGACGAGACAACCAACAAGGGGGGGGGGAGGAAAAGGTGGCCAAGTCACACCATTGCCGATAGACAAATCGTTCGATCCGTGGCTCTCTCATTGGGGGGGATTTCCTCGGCGGGAGATACCGCTCGCTTTGTGCACTTCTTGCTCTCTGCTCGAAGCGAAAAAGCATGGATGGACAAGGGCATAAATTGGCCAACTGGGTGACGCGATTTACAGGAAAGGTCTTAAAGCAGAAATGAAATTGACCATTTGGCGTTCGCTTCACCCCTCCCCCATTTGCTCCCTATTCCTAATCTGAAAAGCACATGAGGCTCAAGCGAGACATTGTCTCACACATTGTCTTATGATGGAGCGAGAAAGGGCGGCAGGCCACGTCAAGATTTATCCTGACCAGAACAAGCGAGAGGGAGAGAGAGAGAGAGGAAGGGAGCCACCATACCATATGCTTGTTCCTCCCCGATGCGAACTATGCCCGCACGCAGCATGGCACGAGCATATCGTATTCCGCTTGAATGGAAATGTTCCCACACCCTCTTCCCCCGCGCGGATTTAGTCGAAATCGTGTGCAACGGACAGAAAATACGGATGCGGTAAAGAAGAGCGAGCCCTACGGAATTTCCATGATGCTTCTCTGCAGGAAAGCAAGAGAGAAAAAAGGGAGGAAAGGGTAAAAAAATAAATGCATTTTGGTGGGTAAATTTCACGGATATTGGCATTTTCGCAGGGACGGAACGGGAGTTCTGCTTGGTTGAGGATACCCATATCAGCCTAGTTTTTCCCAATACTTGCCCCTTCTCCGATGCATGTACGTACCCATCCGTGCCTCGGTTGGTCGGTGGTTGTCACGGTCGTGGAAAGCTAGGCGGTACCGTACCTTTCCAGAAGAAACCCGACGCTACGGACTGGAAATCCGCGGCCGGCTCCGCGTGATGAACCCCACACCATAGGGCGATAACACAATCGGTAGATTCTTTTATTTTTCCCCTATTCATTTAGTCAATCGATTGCGGAAAAACCTCCTACTGACCTGCCGAGTAGAAACGGGCAGGGAAAGCTTACTGCATGATTAGGGGGGGGAGGGGGATTGGGTAGGGGGGAGAGGAGTGGCGGGGGGGGAGGGGGGAGAGAACATCCCTGCTCAGCTGAACATTGCAGGAGCGAGGGATTTAAACTGTTTCCCTACGAGGTGCATTAGCAGGAGCTAAGGTAAGGTAATGTCAGTTTGGGTGGATGGCTTACTCGCAGAAAGCCATGATGTGATACCTATCGTTAAACAGATCACTTCCCTCCCAGACGGCACCGTAGGGCCGTGTTTTGGGTTGAGAGAAGAAAGGGAACCCGAAGCCCCTATCTTTTATCCTTGATTTCTTTTTTCCTCTTCCTTCGTCTTGTAATTCTCTCCTCAATTGGGGTCGTTTGGAAACTACTGGTGACGGTGTTGATGCGACTCTCTGATTGGACGGTTATTCGAATGAAGTGTGGTGGAACGCATATATTACTCGCTCCTCTCGTGCGATGGTTACACGGTGGTACTGAAGGAGTACCGTACTTGTGTCACCGCTATTCCTTTCCCCAAAGAGATATTAGGTTGAGTCAGAACTCTACCGCATGTCCCATCAAGACACAGTATCATACATCCATATGTTTTACCGCAACCCATAATATCGTACCAAGGCTTAAACTACAGCGCAGCATACGTACCAAATCAAACGGTGGAGGATGTAAGAGAAATTTCCACCACAGCGGTAGCGTGACTTATCTCCCTTCCCCCTTCATATCGTACAGGAAGCTTACACCAGCGACTAATGCACCGTTTTCTTTTCCTTTTCCTTTTCTGACTGTGTGTCTTGTCCTGTCCTCCTGACGAGGCATATCACGATACCGGTCTTATATCGTGCACCCCCCATCACCACCACCACCAGCATCACCACCATCACCAGCACAGTAGAGTATGATATCGCACAGGAGACTAGAGTGCGGCGATGCCCCCGATATTATGAGTGGGATCTGCGGGGAAACGCGAAACAGCATAGCACGATATGCATTACTGTATGGCGCATAAGCCTTTTCCTGGATGGTATATCAGAAAAGAAAAAGGACGTGGGCAGCTGTCTGAGGTAATGGGTTAAGATGGAGGATTCGGGGATGGTACCATACTGAGTGCTGTGTGATCGATAGATAGATAGACAGATAGGAGGCAGCGGAGGGGGGGGGGGGGTGATATGTGGTGGTCAGTTGGTTAAGTTAGGCAGTCAGTTAGCTAGCAACCGGTAGTTCGCCCGTGAAGGCCCGAGTGTGGGCATGAAGTGCATTTGGGTAGTACGGTGCCGTATCCGCATCCCGGTATTCAGTATATCACGGGAATCCAGCGTGTGCACAATATCCTGCTTATACCCCGTGCAGTCCCCGGATCCAGCAATACCGTACCCAGCGCTTGAGCGATGGATGAAACGAACGGATGGGTAAAAAAAAATTCCTCGATCGACTTTCAAGGGAGTTGCTTGGTAAGGCCTACCAGCAGTACCTTACCAAAAGAGCCGTCAACAAATATGATAGGAGGGGATAGAGCCGTTATCTCCAAGTAAGATACGATATTGTACTCGTGGAGGATTACCGTTGGTGGTTTTTTTATCCCCCCCCCCCCCCCCCCCCGGCCTGACTAACTACTTGTATCTCAAACTCATTGAAGGATTCATGGTAATTTCCCCCGAGTGAGCGAACGAAACTAGCTAACTAACTAACCAAGTTTTAAAACGGCATATGGCTAGCGTATCAGTACCGTTGTGCGCAGTTAGTTGGTGTAATGAATAATGTGGTTACGGCACCACCACCACCACCGTACTAGTACGTATTTACTAGTACCGGTATGCCAATCGAAGATCATTACCTAGACCGCCAGAAAGAAAGAAAGAAAGAAAGAAGAAAAAAACGGACAAAATTCAGGAACTCGTATCGTACTTCACACACACACGCGATGGTAACTAACGCACCCCTTCCATCCCATCACGATCCAACCGCACCGGGACAAAATCTAACTTGCTGCACGGGACTTTTGTATGATATAATAAGCTAGATACTATATTTCACCGGATAGGTTAAAAAGGTAAAATAAAACGATCGTCAAGTGGAAGAAGAAGGGGGGGAAAAAAAGAAAGAAAAATAATTAATAGGAGAATTAACATGGGGATTAATAGGGGAGGTTGATATTCCCTCCCCCGATTTTCACACCTACCGTACCGTATTATGCTCGCAGTAAGATAGGGGGGTTGGTGGGGAAATCCTGAGGAAGGTTAATTTCCAGGCAGCAATCTCAAAAAGCACACACCACCCACCACCCATCCACGCAACCTCGATGGCAAAAGGCCCCGCTACCTCCTGCTGATCTCCAATCGTTTGGATAACAAGGCAAAACAAAACTCCCTCCCCCCCCCCCACTCCCCCCTTAAAACCTAACTTTGTCCGCCTGGGTTACATAGATGCCATAAGATATGAGAGAGAGTCAAGTTCAAAAACTCAACCTAAAGAATTCCAAAAAGGTGAAAATAAAAATAATAATAAAACAAACCCACGATAAGCCAAATCAAAATCAAAATCAACCTTTTTCTTTTTTTCTCTCTTTCAAAACAAGCGTTTTCCCCGGATTATTGGAGGGGGGGGGTCAGGAGATAGAGAAGCCTTCCTTCTCCTCCTTCCTTCTGGATAATAATATCACAATATAACTGGTTATGGCCCTCCAGCAAATCATTACCATAAACAAGCAAGAGAGAGCAGGCAAGGGGGAGAAGGGGGGGGAAGGGGGATAAATAAATAAATACCGGTAAATAGAAGGGGAGAATAACTTGTACTGTAACTGCAATAATAATAAAAAAGAAATGACAGGAAAAAAAAAACTGAAAAAAACTAAATAAAAAAGCACCACGCAAGTAAATTCCTATTTCCTCTGGACCAATTAGAATGGGAGTAGGATGTCCAAGCTCGCCTTTTCGAAACCTGCCGTATTGTATGATGGAAGGTGGTGGTGGTGGTGGTGGTGGTGGTGGTGGTGGTGGTGGTACGGATGGATCGGTGGTGGTACGTGTCACTCCGTGGGAGAGATCAGAGCATAAGGAGGAGGAGGAGAAGCAGGAAGAGGAGGAGGGGAAAGGACTAAAGATAGATATGCTAACGCTGTACATAAAACTAATTGGGAAGGGGGGGAAAGAAGAAGAGGGGAAGAAAGGAAATGGCTTGATTGCGGTTTATTTTATTTATTTATTGCTACAAAAACGGACGATGGACGGACTGTCAAGCGTTGCTATCTTGGTACGATGGTAGTGGACTGGACTGCACGGGACTGGGGCTATGTATGGAAGATGCTTTTCCGAGGGGAGCAGGAGTGTGTGGGCGGATGAATGGATCCGTGGGAGTGGGTGGATGGGTGGAGGATGGGTGGGAAGGGCACTGCAGAGGCCGACTGACAGACAGGTGAATCGAGTCTGGGGGCACGTGGGTGCACGCTTTTTGCTATTGTGAGGTCGAATGGGGTACTGTAAGTGAGACCAAGTCTCTCTCTCTCCCCAAAGTTTTATGATACCGTGCGTAGGTGGTGAGTTGTGGTGAGCGGGAGGGGGGAAGTTGCTGCTGGCTGGTACGTACCTACCAGTTATTGTGTGATGGTGGCAATTGGAGGTGGAAGGTGGGAAGGTGGAAGAGAGGTGGTGGTGATACCTTCATGTAACAGTATCCAACTGGCTTGTCTGGGGCTTTACAGATGATTGGTAGAGGGTCATAGTAGCGCAGCGTTATTCCTGTTTCTGTGAGACTTGGGCGGTCAGATGGGGGGGGGGGGGGAGAGAGACACGAAATATGATCACCGTTTCCGGTACGGGGGCGTTGGACTACGCTAGCCCTCTAGGAGGCCGTGATTATCATAGTACCGGTATGGCTGTCTTTGGTATGGCGCACTAGCATAGCGCAAAACTGTCGTGGAGGTTATTGACAGCGGACCAGTGTGCTGGTACGGTATCATGCTCTATCAAACTAATACTATCATTATCCCGGAATGATATGTTGTACGGCACCCTAAAACGTTTGCTGTTCATTTCAAGGTTTCAAGGTGGAAATAAGCTATCATAACCTGCCAGTCAGTCAGTACTGGCACAGTACCTGCAGCTCCCCCCTATCGAGTCCAATCCGAGTCGAGTCGAATCAAAAAAATGAAAGGACCATAAGAAACTACCCCACCATGCCAAAACAAACACACACACATCATCATCGTCGACAAAAAAAACCCCCCCCAAGCTCATCAAAACCTAACCTCCTCACCTTGATTTCTGCAGATGCCTGTTCCTTCACCCACCAAGGCAGAAGCCGTAGCAAACCAAACCAATCCGGCGGAGCCCATCATTACACTACCTGAGGAATGTGTATGTGTATGTATGCATGGATGCATGCCTAAACATAAACATGATCCGAATCACATGGCACATGAATCAAGACCCGATACGATCGATAACCCTTCATCTACCAGCAGAGAGCGAGAGAGAGAGAGAGAGAGAGAGAACTTGCAATGATAACTGGCGCGAGATACCAAAGACCACGAGCACCCCCCTATATCACCGGACAATATTACACAGGATCAATCGATTACCGCATCGGATCTGCTATACAGTACCGGATAAGTTCTAGTAAACAGTTACATACCGTACTGTTCCTTTTCTATCTTTAGAAACACATCCGAGTCCGTGCTAGCCCATCCCGAACTAGTACTCGTCCACAGCGCTACAACTTACACTTTTGTTCTACTGTACACAGCCCACAACGTTAAACAAGCGAGCGAGACCTCACCTATTATCCTGTTCGTTCAACCTGCCTGTCCTTGTACGATAAATAGACATTTTTACCTCGGTCTTCCCCTCGCATCTGCCATCCACGCTAACAGTGGCAGTGTAAATGCTTGTTTTCACCTCTTTTTTCACCTTCCCTTACTTCCTTACCGTACTTACTTGCTTACTTTCTTTCTTTCTTTTCTTTCTCTTTAGGTATACCCCACAGACAGCAATCGCACCATACGTGCGTGTTCCGAAACCGCCCAATACCGTACGCTTCTCACAATCGGTAAAAATGTACTAGTACTAGTATAGTACTTGCTTTGTGTCCGTACGCCATCCCCATTCATTGAGATACTGCACAATAGACAAACGTAATTGGAGCTAATCAGTGCTGTAAGTAAGCAAGGAGTTGCGCATTGTGGTGGTTGTGGTGGAGAGACATTGATTGTGGCTCTTGTTTTATTATTATTATTACAAGTACTGTATTACCATTAATATTATTATTGTTATTTTGGCTTTTGGCAGTGCCTGTTCCGGCACGGGCGGGTGGGTGCGGAATTGGGGTGGATGGCGTGGGGAGGGAGGGAGGGGTCGTGATTGGAGTGTTTTCGCGAGGAAGGCGTGGTGGTGATGGTCGGGTTGGTTTGTTGGGTTTGGCCGGGGAAGGGAGGTACCGTGATATGGGATTCGTTGTGCATTGTGGTTATGCACAAGTATGCGGTGTTGGTGGAGGATGAGGTTTTGGGAGTGAAATCGAGTGATTTTGGTGAAGGGGTGAATGGGTGGTTGGAAGGGGTTCGTGATGTTATGAAGTCAATCACAATTGAAATTACAAGTCTCTATTGGCGCTTTCTTTTTTTCTTTTCTTCCTACCCTGCGCTACTCTTCTGTACCAATGCTCTCTCTACTCGACACAATATCGATACTCCACAGTAATCCACTCTCTCTCTTTCCCTTTCATCCCCTCTAACAAAAAGACACCACACGCACCTCTCAAACCGTGCTGCCTGCACGGTACTTTCATCATGATTCACACAGGATGCGGTATGACAAACTTTACTTTTTCCACCCACACCCACATCCATCGATCCATCCCACCCACCGATCCATCCAATATATATATATATATTTTTTGGCCATTCTCCCCTACCTACCTAACCTACCCTTTTCTCTGTACCCCGTTACACAGCCCCGCCTAAAATAGCGATCTTTCGTCCACTCTCCCTTACCTTTTTTTTCCCTTTCCCTTTTCCCATCCATCCATCCACACACACACACACATACACCCGTGTATAGAGCACACAACTTCCCCCCCCCCCCCCCCCAACAGGAGCTAACGAAAAACCCCATGGGACAAGGGCCAA
>Ga0307509_10001376_pt1 | contig 41223 bp, 36 predicted proteins | sample 10_EM_MG_FD_202245 | JGI IMG/M metagenome (GOLD analysis project Ga0307509, IMG submission 202245) | Populus trichocarpa ectomycorrhiza microbial communities from riparian zone in the Pacific Northwest, United States - 10_EM | ecosystem: Host-associated > Plants > Roots > Unclassified | place...
CATAAATCCCAGATATATATATAAAACCACCCGCCAAGGTCTCCATCGCGCGATACAAGACCTGCTCCAACTTAAGGTGATGATGGTGCGACAATGATCATGAGAAATCACTCGGATACTCTCCCAGCCTAGTTAGTTGTTGGAAATGGGCAGTTTAATGGCCGGACTTGGTGTGCGGGATTGTGGCCCGCTGAGGTATACGTATATACGCACTAGCCAAAGGACGTGCAAGCTCTGAAAATGTTTTTCGTCCCCCCCTTGTTCCCCTCATTCTTCTCACCTTCAACACTCCCTGACATGCACAAACTTTCCTCAAGCCTTTCCTTTCCTTTCCCCTCCTTCCCTTTCCATCGAGCCATCACAATCAATCAATCATGAGCTTCATTTCCACTTAGAGCCCGTTTACCTATAGACGGCCGTCTGTATATAGCTTAAATCCCGTTTATCCAACTCTCTATTTCTAAAAATTAAATTTATAATACATAGGTGATTATTAAACTAGACGGTGGCGTCTCAACCAGCATCTGATACTACAAATGGTGAGAAAGTGTTTGACCCAATTTTCCACTGTCCTAGATTCTTGTATCATAGCTAGACCATTAAAAGGTTCCGTTGCCTATTCTAGGTAAGTTACTCGTAGACTAAAGGTCATCTACTTTGCTGCACCCCTCCTCCACTGTCAAGCCCCCCCTTAACCGTCGGCAGCTGTTGGACGGCCGTCTATAGGTAAAAAAAACGCGCCCTAAAGCGGTTTCAGTCCACGCTGCGTAAAATCCCCACCGTAAATCATTACCTCCCGCAGCCCAGATCTCCAACACTTGGCAACCTATCACATAGCTATCCAGCCAACACACCCCACAACCAAAACCACAAGCTTCTTCCCTTCCTTCACCACTCCCATCTACGAACGCGAAACAGGAAAGAATACTGGAGTTATCCGCGGCGAGTGGTAGTAGTGTGCTCACTTATAACACTCGTTCGCGCGGAATGCGGGTGGACGAATGGATGAATGGTGTGCTCTTCGGTCCTACCATTCCTTCGCGCTGGTATATACCATACTCGTACTTGTAAGAACGAAATAATTGGGGATGACGGTACATAGGACGTCCAGAAATTATTTCCGGCTTTGGATCAAGTTAGGGGGAGAAAAAAATGCAGCCAGAAGATTCTCACTTGAGACGCAGACCCCGCTAGGAGAGGCGACCCCAACGTCCTAGCGAGATCCTTAGTTATTTCGGATTTTACGGAGAGGGAGAAAAATTTCAAACACAAGATTTCGTATCACTGATATTCTATAAATCATAGTTCTTGCATAGTCTAGCCGCATACATGCGATAGGTCCTTTTTCTAGGCCTTTGCTGTACCAATTCCATCCTCCCGTTTCAAACGACAGAATAGAGACAATAAGGCAGTTATCGAGATCAATATAAACAGTATATTATTGCCCCCATCGCATTGTACTGGTACGGATACTTCTTTCCTCAAGGTTACAATGTTATTATGTTTCTCCCCCCCCCGCCTCATGATTACTCACCATCGGCCAGAGCTTGCGCACGGCCAAGAGCACAAAGCATGTGTCGGGCTGAGCTAAACCGAGCGGGCACTAATACATATTGTATTGTATTGCAGAAATCTAATACGAGCACGATGCTTAAAATGGAGGAGCGGATAGATGGCGCAAAATTTCTGCCCGGATCTGTGTTATTTATTTATTTAGGGTTGATCAGACAAGGTGAATGAATACGGTAGACAAATAGATGGATGGATGGGAATAGAAGTGGGGTACATTGGTGATGAAAAAAGGTGGGTTAAAGGAAGACATGATGGATGAATTGCTGGATGGGGGGTGTCGCAGTGGGGAAAAAAGAGACAGATGTGGAACAATGGGAGGAAATATTCAAAGTGAGAAAAACGAAGATGGAGCAAGGAAAAAAATCGCGTTCTGGCCATCCGGTACAAATAACAATTAAAGCGTTTCCCTTTGATTCTCTTTTTTTCCCATTTCTCTTTTTTTGCTAGCCTCCAACCGCCCAGTGTCACCCCACCTTCCAGAATACCCGCCCTAGAGTAAAGAAAAATTGTAGAGAAAGGATGGAGAAACAAGAAGAAAAAAGGGAGAAACGAGAAAAGAAAAAGGTCGACAAAGATAAAGGCTTAGGGACCCGAACCAAATGAGAGAAAGTGTAAGTTATCCGAAGGAGAAGAAAAACAGCCAATAACGTGCTTTTAAAACACCTCCACAAATTGATTCCCTCTATTGCATTTTCCTGAGCAGTTTGTTTTTTAATGTTTGTTGGTGAGGAGAGGTTCACATGTCCATACTATCCCCATTGGCGAAGTTGAAGCCGCCCTGCTGCGGTTGCGCACCAAAGCTAAAGGTTCCAGCTTGGCCATCTTGCTGGGGTTGGGGAGCCAATCCCTGGATCTCCGCTCCGGTCTCATCGTCTTCATCGGAAAAGTACTTCTCGATGATGTTGTACGCTTTCATGTAGATTTCCTCATTGGCATTGTTTTGAGCCGCATGGATCCTCTCCATTCCGCCAGCCTCTTCGATAAACATAGCATAGCGGTTCATGTTGTCGGTCTCCGCATTCTTGTCCATGTCGCCAACCTTGAGGATATTCTCGAGGCCATCGAGTGCAACTTGAATAATTTTATTGTCCATACACCCAAGAAGGTCGCAAAGAGGTCTGATGCAGCCCTGGGAAACGAGATATCTAATCTGTTCAGGTTTTTGGAGCCCCCCACTAGTTGCATTCGAAATTGCCCAGCAAGCCTCCTTACGGGTCTTGAAGTCGCCGTGCGAGAGGAGGTTGATAAGTGGGGGGATGATGTTCGCATCGATGACGGCCTGGATTTGAGTTGAATTTCCGGCGGTAATGTTGGAAATGGTCCAGCAAGCCTCCTTACGAATTCCATCCTTGGGTGAGCCCAACAAAGCTAGTAGGGCGGGAAGAGCACCGCAATTGATAATAACCTGTGTTTGTACATCATCCCCGGTAACGATGTTTCCAACCGAGCGAAGGGCGGGAGTCTGAACCGAAGTAGATGAATGCATCAGAAGCTCGACGAGGCGCCGTGGAATTCCGTTCTCAATGACTGCCTGTATCTTATCGTTGGAGCCATCCGAGAGGTAGGAAATGGCCCAACAAGCGTCGATCAAGACCTCGTCATCCAGAGAATACACCAACTTTGCGAGAACAGGAAGGGCGGGGAGAATCTGAGACTATATCAGCACGGTTGCACATTAGGGGTATTCGTTCGTAGTTCTGAAAACTCACAGTAGGCCAATCCGGCTGAGGAGTTTTTCCACGGCAAAAGTTGCTCAACGTCCATGTAGCATTCCTAAGCATGCTCAACTTCCGGCTATCACCCAAGAGGCTCAATAGAGGCGGCAAAGCACCAGCTGACAAAACGAAATCCCTGCATTGTGGCGAGTCACCGGCAATATTACCCAGAGCCCAAACAGCCTGCTCTCTAACATCTGGCTCATGGCTAGACAACAACTCGACAAAAATAGGAACGGCGCCAGCCTCGATGACAACTTGGGTTTGTGATGCAGATCCGGAAGCAATATTGGTCAAAGCCCAGGCCGCCTCAAATTGAACGAGGGTGTGGGGAGAGCGAAGAAATTCCACGAAGCGGGAAACCACACCACATTCGATAACCTTTTCGATCGGAGGATTACGTTCCTTAGACAAGAGTTTTCTGAATCTGGTGGTAGCCTGAATTTGTTGATCAATTGATTCAGAAAAAACACCGGCACACATGGACGGAAGGTCCTCGTTTAGCTGTAAGGCACCATTAGCACAATAGCACATTAGCGAGCCGCAAACTTTGTATGACGACCGTAAAACCACACAACGCAATGTATGGAGAAAATTTTCCGGCAGATGGGAGAATAAAAACAGTAACTTTCAAAGGTACCATGGAAGGCATAATCCAGAGTCTGCATGACTCGAACCTCGATAATGGAGAATCCCGTCTCGATGCCAAGGTTATGCATATTGGGGGAGTTTATTGGAAACAAAAGCAGTGAAGGGACTGGTTCGCGGGGAAGGCGTGGGGTAAACAAAAGAAAAACAAGAGAGGGAAAAAAAACTCACCTGTGATTCGGTTCCCCCTTCCTCATCGCTATCGACGCCAGCTCCAGGTGCAGGGCTGGTTACGGCCATATTTCTCCGTTTTGCCAGATTCTCCTCCCGCTTCTGCTTTCGGATCTCCACCTGCTGCTCCTCACGGCGGCGTCTCAACTCATCGGGCTTGAAGGTTCCCTTCGCCTTAAAGTTGCGCCTGTGCTCGGGGATATATCGCTCAGCCATGTTTGATAAATATTTTTTAGAGAAAGGTTGGTTTCGTTGTTGTTAGATGAAGAATTTGTGTTGGTTGATAGGGGGAAGTAGGCTGGTGGGGTGAGAGAAAGATGAGGGGTGTGGAGGTGAGACGGGAGTGGATAAGCAACGATAACCCAGCGGCGGGGGTAAAGGGTTACGAAAGAAACACAGAAAACAACCACCAACTGCTACAGAACACAGAGTAGAGCCGGGGAGAGGAGATGAGGATAAACCGATTTGCAAGCTGTGAGTGTAGTTATTTTATCCTTTGCTTTGTGAGGCTGGAGGATGGGTGTAGAGGAAAATAGAAGGGAAGAAGAAAGAAAGAACTGAGCCGATAGGGGGCAAGCAAGTCTATCAACCCGCAAAGGTAAGCAAGTAGCTGGCACAACAGCAACACAAAACAAACCCTTTTAGCGAACACGGTTACCCTTTCTCCTATAAACACAGACTTTTCCTCTTCCCTCTCTTCGTCCAGTATGACAGACTTCCAGCACCAGTACCGTATAATCTGGCAAAAGCCGGATTCACGTCACTGAAGGATTTTCTTGAACCTGTCCAACACCGTGGCCTATGTTTAACCTGTGGCGAATTCGCCTTCTTCGCGCCCTCCTGTTGGCTCGGTTGCCTTTGTTTCTCTTTAGCTCCAGTCCGACTTTTGCCAGATTACGAGTATACAGTAGTCCCCCCATGGTCCTCCGCCCTTCCCTGGATGGATCCAACCCACCTACCCTCGTAGTCTCGCGTACAATTAATTGGCAAGAACCGCAATTATGTGCTGCTTCAATGCTTCAACCTCCAGTTCAGACGAATTGTCCCCTCTCGCATCTCCCGTCCGAGCTCTAGTCCTGTGTCATGTGATGCCCAACTGTGATACCCAACTCAAACTCCTCTTTCTCAAAACGGTGCTTCTACTGACAGGTTACTACACCGTACTATACCGGTACCCAGTATCACGGTCTTAATCCCGCAATCCGCTTCCTCCAGAATCCCATAGCAGTGCGATACTTGTACAAGTACTGTACCAAGGCATGAACAATGGGCAGAACAACCTTGGGTAGGGTACGCGCTCTAGGGAAACAGCTGAGCCATGTACCGTATTGCAGCAAAGAAAATTATTTTTCGTCGTGAACTCAACTAATATTCGTACATAGACTATCCATCCCCTCGTGCTCCCGCCACCATCAATCCTATTATAAGAATTCAATGCTTTCCATTCATCCGTCATCCCCTGAGAAAGAAAGAAAAGAAAAAGGAAGAAAGGGGAAAGAGTGAATAAGGACAAGGAAAAACGTAACGCCCCGAGAACATGCTAGCCACCGCGCTCCCCACAAATGATAAGAAGTGAGAAAAAGTGAGAAAAGTGGAAAGCAAGAAGGAAAAAAAAAAGATATCTTTTCTGGAAACTCTAATAATAAACAGACCCGTTTATACCCATTTACCTGCATTTGTTTCTGTGCCTGCCGAGCCGGGGCCCCAGGAGGCCCACGATGTGCCCGTGTTCTGTGTCCCCTGCTCAAGGTCTACATTACAGTCAACGTCGTCATCGTCGCTAAAGTCCACCTCTTCCGAAGATTTATTCATCCTTCTCAGAGGGACTCTCTCACCTCCGCTTCCCGCCGTGTCGTGATCACTATAGCTGCCGGGAACCCTTCCAAGAATCCTCTCCGCCTTGGTTTGTTGCAAATGGGTGCTACCATTGACAGTAGCATGCTTTACAAGGCCATTTGGATTCCCTCCCCTCCAGTTGCCCATCGGACCCGGTGTCTCACGCCCCCAACCCGCACGGCGCTCCCTTTCTCCTTGCTCACGAGCTAGTCTCTCTCGCTCCTCCTTCATGGCCTCTACTGCGGTCTTCCATCCGCTACTCGTTTCCCAATTCCAACCATCTCCGATATCAGAAAATACGGGTATGAACCATCTCATCCACTGATCCTTCCCCCCGAACACTTGATAAAAGTTTCTCCTACGGCCGAGATCGAATGCGTGCGGCAGATTGTTAGATGTTTCCTCCATTATATAGGCATTATATCGCTGGAAAGCTTCGATATTCTCTTGCCTGGCCTGGTAGTTGGGATCGTCGTAGAGGTGATGAGCATCTTCGGGCGGGGGCGGACCGTGACGCGACAATGTGGGTGAGTTATAGCGGACCTTCTCCAGCGATTCGATTGTTGTCATGCCGGAGGCTACCAGGGTCAAATGCCATATGGTGAATCCGCTGAGAACCAACCCAATTATACCGGCAACCACTGCCAGGAGGACCCAATTAACGGGCGTCAAATCTTCGGGTGAATATTTTTTCTCGCCAGCAGCAAAGAGCTCCTGATAAACATATATGGACGAAACAACGAAACACAGCAGGGAGAAGACGGATGTATAGATGAGAAATAGGAGAAAGGCTTTGTAGTTGTAGAGCCCGAGGCAATTGGACAGCCATGGGCAATGGTGGTCCATCTTTAGCACACATGTCCGACATGTGGAGCAATGATGAGTACGATCCGGTTTCCGGCATTCACACTTTTTGCAAAAGCGCTCCTGCCCGCTGGATTTCACGGTGATGGAGGAATGGTAGGCAGTTTCGGTGGTGGGGAGATGAGAGTACGCGTGTTTATCCTGCAAGTTATAGCGCAAGCACACGAGGTTAGCAAACTTGGGGTGTCAAGGCGGGAGGCGGCGAACGCACGGAGCAAGGGAGTGGGGAGGCGCATTTACGTACCGTGTCAATGGGAGATCCGGGGTTTGTGAAAACAGCAGTAGTGTAGGACCAGTTCGCAAGAGCGCACAGGGCGAATCCTATGAAACTCAATATACCACCTGATGGCGGCCAAGGTACCGGTAATGGTCAGCGAAATGTGTCGATCCGGAAACAGGCATTCCATCTCAAAGAGTTCCCATCAATCGGCAATCCCTGCCAATCACCAAGGGTTCAAGGGATAAAGCAATACCTTTCATACCGCCAACACTCTTCCAGCAGATGCTGTAGGAATATGTGTAGACGGCCCAGAGGAGTGCGCTATAGACGAACAGTAGTGGAAAGTAAGTTGCGAGGGTGCAGCATAGCGTGTCCATCCGTCGACAGGAGAACCTCGCTCTCCGCCCTCGTGGGCCCATGGTGGGCGACAACATCGGGGAGTCCATAGACGGTTAGGAGGGAGACTCTATAGGGAGCGAGTAGGAGGGGGTTGTGGGGTATGGATGACGGGGTTAAAGTGATGTATGATATCAAGTGTGTATGTGTGAACTGTATGCGTGTATGTATGTATGTGTGTATGTATGTACGTATTGATCAAGTGTGTTTGAAGCTTTTTGGGTGCGAAGAGAAGCCGGAGAATCTGGTGTGCCGGGCGGTGAACGAGAGGTCTAGGGTTGGAAATTCTTACTGTACCCTAGGAATACAGCGTGGAGGATTATTGTTATTAAAGGTGGAGGGATCGTTCGGCATCCGGAGGGATTTCTTGGCTCTCCATGCAGTTCACAAAGGGAGGAGGTGTTCTGGCATACAGTACTGGTACGGGTAGGGGAATCTTTGTTTCCTGTTGGTAAACGTCTACCCGTATTATTATTACATAGGGGCAGGGGTATGATAATCTATGGTTTGAGGCTCAACAATGGGCATTGTTGGGCACGAGGTTACACGGGAAGGTGGACACGGGCTCGGTAACTGGTGCAAGCTCAGACCAAAAGGCCTTGGGTACAGTAAAGCTACGACACAGTGTACCAGTACGAGTGCTTGTACTTGCACACTGTATGGATAGGCTCGGGCTGGACCAGTGCCGCACAGTGCAGCGGGTTGCGCGAGTCGCGATTGCCGGGTAGGGAGAGGGCAGAGGGGAGCAAACAATCGACAACTTGTCCCAGACGATGGTGGCGGTGTCAGGGCGATGGCCAACCGTTTGCAATCTCGCATGAGGCTGAGGGACCCTCCCGCCACCAGCACTCCCATGATACATGGGAATTGTGACGACGACTTCTTCTATTTTGAGCCCCTTCTTTCCCGACACAGCCACCGATCTTCTTCACATTGGGATCCCTATGCCGCAACCTAAGCCTGAAACCGTATCAAATATGCAACATCGAGTGACATTCACAACGCGAATCCTTCCCCTGGCCCGCGCCTAACTCTCCCTCGCCTTGCAAATCTCAAGTTGCGAATACTGTGCTCGAGCAGAAGCTCGTTCTATGATAACTTTACCGTCCATCATACCCAAAAAACCTCGACCCTTTCCACTCACATCATGGTGCATTCCCGCAGCAGCGTATTCCTCATACCCTACCTTATTTCGCCTTTCCATCCGCTGATCCACTGCATGCCCAGTCGGGGAACAGTGGAAAGAAGTGACAATAACCATGACAACAGTAATAATAACAATAGTATTTTTTTTCACGCACACACACACTTGCTTGTTTTACATCTGCACATAATCTATCCGCTTGTGCCCCCCTCCGTTAAATAAGGCAGGTGGCCCTCTTCACAACCATCACCACCACCGACCTCCCCCGTCTCTGAGTTTCTCACTGTTTTGCTTGTATTATCGACTAGAGAAGGTTTTGAATAGCTTTCTTTTCTTTTCTTTCCTTTTTTTTCTTCTATAATAATAATCTCGCGAAATACTATCTGTGAGTGCCATCATACTATCCTTCCCCCCTTTCCCCACATACCTGATACTCTCATGCAGAGTGCCTGCATGGACTATGCGTAGGCATTGGTTATGTTTCCAAACTCTCTCCCCTTTTTCTCCCCATTCGACGCCTGATACAGCTTTGTCTGACATCCGCTGACCCTATCCAACCCTCAGACAACCGTCGCTAGTCTCATTACCGTTGTGCCTAACAACCCGTTTACCCTCGTCCCTCCCTTCCTACATTCCCTCGCTCCCTCATCATTAGCCCGGTCTTCAGTTCACTACATCTTCCGAGTGCCATCGTCGATACTCTCCCTTGTCCGTCTTATCCCCGCCTTCTCCCTAGCCTGTCATGGCGGCTGCCGAGTTCTACAATACTGGCCCCCGTCCTGGCTCTGGTCCCAACGATGATGATGATGATTACGATAGACACAATACTCACTCACCTATATCTTCCATTTCCAATAGCGCCTCTCCAGTGCACAAGCCTTTGCCCTCCCAGCCTTCGTTTCCTCCAACACACGCCGCCACTGGCTACACCGACGATTTCTTCGGCCGTCACCATTCGACTCAGTCAATAGATACAGCATATCATCAGCCAGCCGGCCCATCACATTCAGGCTCCTACAGCCCCCACGATCCCTATGGGAAATCGACTGAAGCTTATCACGATAATATCCCGCTCAACGATACCCGTCCAGCTCAGAACTCGTCGCAAAACTTGGCGGCCGTCGAGGGTGGTGGGCACGTCGGCTCGAAGGGGAAGAAGGGGAAATTTTCTCTTTTAAAATCGAGCAAGGGGGGACGGAGGCCATGGTTTTGCTACCTCATGGCGGTGATTCAGATCTCTGTGTTTATCGCAGAGCTGGCCCGCAATGCGGTACTTACGAAGACGCCCATAGCAATCAAACCGCAGTTCAACCCCATGATCGGCCCCTCGGTTCACGTTCTTATTAACATGGGTGCGAGGTTCGTGCCTTGCATGAAGACTATCGAGGGCATCACCGACAATCCTATAACCACATATCCCTGCCCCGACACTACGGTTGCTGATACAACGAAAGAAGGGTGCACACTTGCCAAGTGGTGCGGTTTCGGCGGGGCCAATATCCCGAGCGACCTTGGAGGGACTGCGCCGAAAGGTGGCGAGCCAGATCAGTGGTATCGATTCATCACACCAATATTTCTGCACGCCGGGTTGATCCATATTGCGTTTAATATGTTATTTCAACTCAAACTCGGCACGGATATGGAGAGGGAGATTGGGCATTTAAGGTTCGCAGTAGTGTATTTCGCCGCCGGAATATTCGGCTTCGTGTTTGGAGGAAACTTTGCTCCTAACGGGCAGCCTAGCACGTAAGTTTTCTATCAACACTCTTGGGAAACATTGTCCACTGACGCACTTTAGGGGTTGTTCCGGGTCTTTGTTTGGGATTTTCGCATTGATTCTTCTGGATTTGATATGGACTTGGGGGTCACGAAAGTCGCCAAAGAAGGACCTCGGATTTCTTGTGTTTGAGATTATCCTCTGTTTTGTCATTGGATTGTTCCCCGGCTTGGACAACTTTTCCCACATTGGAGGATTCCTCATGGGGCTTTTCCTCGGCCTCACCGTCTTGCACTCTCCGCCATCGATCCGACAAAAGATCGGCGCCGGTGAGCCACCTTACACTCCCATGGCAGCCAACAGTCCGCCGTACGCTGCAAACCCCCATTCCGCGCTTCCAGGTGGCTTTGGAGGTTTTTTCAAGAACCCAACAGGATTCTTCAAGGGGCGTAAGCAGCTTTGGTGGGCGTGGTGGCTTGTTCGTGCAGCCACCCTTGCAACAGCGTTAATTGTTATGATTGTCCTCATCAACAATTTTTACAAGTATAAGAAGACTTGCGGATGGTGCAAATACCTCAGCTGTCTGCCCATACTCAACTGGTGCGAGATGGGTGCGTTGACTACGACAAACGCTACCTCCAGCGGCGGCACTAGCAATAACCCTGCGAGAATGTTAGCGAGAAGTCTGGCTCCGACAGATCTGTTACAATTTCTTTGAAATCATTCCCTCTGCTTTTGCTTTTTCCACACAATTGTTACTTCTTATAAACAAAAGCTTTCCAGTGGCACGCGAAACCAGATACCTGTTTTTTCTTTTTCTTTTCTTTTCTTTCTTTTTTTCTTTCCTTTTTCCTTCTTTCTTTAGGTAATTCTTGAGATGGTTGGCGGGATCCCCTTTCTTTCTCTTTCCCTTATTATTTCATCATAGGGTGGAGTTGTGCATTTTTCTTGAGAAAGTCAGGTTGGTTGGTTATTCTCTTCCACCGTGCTGTACCTGTACTCTCTCTTCACAGCGAGAAGCTAAGTGAGTGCGTATCGGGGGATTGCCACGCATCAGCACCGGGGGATAGCCGGCTTGTGTGTACAGTAGTAATAGTTTATTGCTCTGCTAGATGAATCAAAGTGGACACATGGGACTAGTTTAAGACTTTTATGCTTTATCATTACCGTACCATCGGTGGTTGGGTCACGCTACCGTGCTAGTGCGGGAGGCCTTTGGCGATTGATTTCAAATTGCCAGGACATTCATATCACACCGAAAATCCGGAGAAGGTGCGAGCCTCATCCACCAAGAATGGATACTAATGAATTTGTCCTGTCTATCCGTTCGCCGACAAGGAAGGTTGTTGTCCTAGCAGTGCACGGCAGTGTCTAGTTGGAATACGGTACCGGTACTCAAGTACAAAGTATCGCAGGGACGTGCTGTAATGCACTAACACTCGCACAGCACAGTATCGCCGCGGTAGATGTTCATCGAGACGACCCCTCCCATTCCAGAATTCCTTTTTTTCTTCCTTTCTTTTTTTCAACCCCAGGCATTCTCCGCGCTTTGAGCGCTCGGCTGACAGTGTCACGCTGCAATGCCCATGGCAAGATAAGGAGGGAAGGAAGGAAGGAAGGAAGGCAGAGAAAATCCAGATCTCCAGGAACGGTGCCTTGCCGTGCGTAGGATTGGACAAATCCATCGTATGGCAAATGTTCAAACAAGCTTTTCCACTCCATTTCTACGACACGATGCTTTTTTATCCGAGAGCAAGGAAAGATGCGTGTGGTGGACGGAAAAAGCGAACTCTGCGCACAAGTATATATGATATGATTTTATCACAGTATTACTCTACCGCTATTGAAAACGGGTTACGCCTTCTCTCCCTGGAACACCGAACCAGGCCTTTCGCGTGGAGAGGGAGCCGGGTCAATCGCACGTGGATGCATCATTCGTCGCAGTGATGGAGGTGGTGGGTGGTCACAATCCTATGATAGCAACCGCTTTAGCAACGAAAGTTAGTGTAGCACCGTGAGCTAGGTAAGGTAGGGGGGGAGTACTTTACGGATTTTCCTCACACTGGGCTACTTTATGCTTGCCTCCCTCTCTTGGGTGTTCCCCCCCACTACCACCACAACTTTCCCCCCACGTACATTCTTCCCTTCCTCATCCTCTTCCTCCTTTTCTCTTCTCTCTTCTTCTTCTCCTCCTCTTTCTTTTTTCCCCGCGTTTCCCCTCCCGTCCTCTCCCATTCACTCCCATTCCCTCCCTCCCTAACCCTTATCCCTCTATCGCGAGGGTACGACAGAGATCAAAGATGTTGGCGCCCGGAGCCATTCACCGGACGGAAGGGGAAGGCCGGTATAATCGTCTGGGAAGGTTAATCGGGAGCTTCTCATTCTTTGTATTATTCGTGCTGTGCGTCCCCTCCCTTCTTCCCTTGCACACTCACTAAAAAGAGATGCACGACAGCTGCGCAACCCAGCTCTTCTCAATCGCCGCGACCATTGTAAAAGTAATCTACACCACCGACCTGCAGACCCTTCTCCTCAATTTCCCGCTCTCGAAATCCGCCTACCCGACAAGTCTAACGCGGGACATCCTACCCAAGCCAATCCACAGCCATAACGACTACTGGCGCCGCATTCCGGCTTACACGGCAATCAGTTATGGATGTATTTCAATAGAAGCGGACGTATGGGAGTACAGCGGCGAGCTCTTCATAGGCCATGATATCGCAAGCCTGACGAGGAACCGGACCTTCAAAAGCCTCTACGTGGAGCCACTGCGGAAGATTCTGGATTCACAAAACCCAGACACGGAGTTCACCCACCCCCGAAAAGGCAAGGACGGGGGCGAGGAGCCGGACGAGCCAGTGGGCGGAAGAAACGGCATCTGGGACGTTGACCCCGGCCAGACAACGCATCTATTCGTCGACTTCAAGACCCCCGGGCACAATACCCTGCCCGTTGTCGTCGCACATCTGGAAGCGCTGCGCACCCCGGTAAACTACCTCACACACTTTAATGGTACGCATGTCGTCCACGGACAAGTCACCGTGCACCTCACCGGCGACGCTCCTTTCGATTCCATAATCGCCAACTCCTCCTACCGCGACTACTTTTACGATGCCCCGCTTCGTGATCTGTCCTCTGGCCGTTACGCTCCCGGAAATACAATCATTGCATCCGGGCAGTTTGGGCGGGACGTTGGTAGTGTTATATGGGGGCGAGGAATGACCGAGGAGCAGAGACGTATTGTACGTGCGCAGATTGAGGAGGCGCATAAGAGGGGTATCATGGTGCGCTATTGGGATACACCTGGCTGGCCGATCAGTGTTCGGAACGGTGTCTGGGGTGTGCTCGTGCAGGAGGGGGTGGATTTGTTGAATGTGGATGATTTAAAGGTTTGTGCTCTCTTTCTTTCCTTCTTTCCTGGGGAGTGGCTAATTGGAGACAGGCGGCATCCTATCTAGATTGGTAGGGTAGGGGAACTAGTATAGACGGCTGGCAGGAGAAGAAAGGTAAAAAAATTAAAAAAATCGTATAAGTCAATCCGAGCTTGTACCTATCACAGTGTAGATATCAGACTTATCGCGGTAACTTTCTTCACACCACCGCCAATGACCAAGTACCAACACCACACCACTGCGCTAATACATAAATACCCACCATACATACAACATACCCGCCCCTTACTTCCTCTCCCCATGACACTACGAGTATTACCCCCCCCCCCCCACCCTTTCCATTCATTCGATTCTGCACCCAATTACGTCACCTTGCCTCCCCACTACTTAACCCTTCCAAACAGCTGTACTCGAGCAGATGTCTTCAGAACCAATATGTAGTCCCTCCCTTCTCTCTTTTTCCCTAGTCGCAGCACCATCACCCCGCCACCCACCCACTCACCAATTTACCTGAAAATAAATAAATGTATCTGATAAAAATAGAGGCACCTGGCATTTTAGCCCCCCCCCCCCGCCCCATCTCGCGCGGGGAAAAAGTTGTCCACTAGGTGAAGATTTCGATTTCTTCATGCATGCATGCATGGAAACTATGAAAGCATCGTACTTGTATACTTTAGATGTGGAATTTGCATACCCCATACACCTTTTTTTATCGGCCTGGTGAGAGGCGAAGTGATAATTCTCTTATGTGTGGAGGGGTACGAGATAGGTTGATTAACAATGATTATCGAGTGATATTTGGTGATTAGTATAATTTTTGGGTTCCCGTGGGTTAGGTTGGTATGTGGGGGGGTGGGGGGGTAGGTAGGTAGGTAGGTAGGCAGATCCTGGGATGGCGGGATTGCGAAGAGGAGGGGAGGGGAGGGGAGGGAGGAATGCTTGCTGTTGTATCATAGTGCTTCATGAGATGACGAGGTAGTTTTTGTGGGGGAGATGGAGGTAGCTTTGGTGCCTGTCTTGAGCATCACACACTGTGCTGTACCAGTACAGAGAACGGCTCGAGCGAGCGACGGTCAGTCCCTCGTGGGGCCATAGGTGGAGGGAAAATGGATGGGTGAATTCGGGGAGACAGGGGGCATCAGTATACTCCTAACGGTGTGATACGATTCTGGCCGGGGGGGTGAATTTTAGATTTGGATTCTTGAGGTACTTACTGTACCAGTACGGTCAAGGACAATTCTGTGCTCACTGTATATGGAGTGCTTATCTCTACGAGAGCGTACTGCGCTGTACCGTGCCATAGAGCGGGCATTGGCATAAATTCTGAGAAGACTACCGTGCGCACCGCCGCCGTGGGCTGGGGTATGGAGGGGAAGGAAAAATAGGATAATCCTAGTAATTGCAAAAGTTGAAAGGGTAATTGCGGTATTCTACATTGGTATTCCGAATCTGTTATCTGAGCAGTGGGCAATGATGGCGCCAGAACAAAGAGGAATTCCGAGGAGGGCACCAGGGGCGCCGGGGGAGCGGGCCCCCCTCCTCTCTGCGAAACCGCTGGGCGGCGATCCGCGGAGGGCGCGTTGTAGGAGGGGCACTCACAGTACGGTACTGTACCGTGCCACCGAAGTCGGCGGAAGTGTACATAAGTGAGGTTAAGCCTAAGGCCAATTCTTGTACCGTGCTGCAGTGTCCGTAGACATTTGAATAGCGGACCTGTGCTATGTCGTTGGCCTTCGCTTCCTTCCTTCCTTCCTTCCTTCCTCAGTAAGGTCGAACAACTTTTCCTTCCTTTTTCTCTGTCACGGAAGGAGCTGTGTTTTTGGCGTACTTTCTTGAGATGGGGCATTTATATGAGGCATTACAGACCGAGAGCAAAATGGTTTCAATTGTTCGGGGTTCTATCGTAGGGGGCTGTATTCGGAGTTAAAAGGGTGAACTTTTTCGGGAACGGTGTAATGGGTGAGCGCTGGGGGTTGGAATGAGATAATCCGTTGTTGGCCGTTAGCAGCATTCCGACGATTTCGGTCTGATATCGTGGGGTTTGTAAGGAGTTTTGGGATGTTTATCCGACGTTAGTAATAGGACAAACGTACCGCGGCCCGTTCTGGTTAATGAGTCCCTGGTGTCATGGCGTACTGTGAAAGCTGTATTAATAATCATCGGGGATTGTGCTATGTCGTTGGACTTGCCTGCTCTGGTAAGCCTGATGACTCTTTGCTTTCTCTTAGAGTGGCCGAGCATGATAACTCTCTTTTTTTCCCCGCAGCGTTTTTAATCCCTTTTCCAAAGGAGGGGTTCTAAGCTACATACGGTAGGACAATCCTCGATTATTCCTGGGCCAGGTAGCTAGAAGTCGGGCACGTAGGTCGGCAAATTAATTACCAGATAGGCTCGTGGAAGCCTCGAGGTATGATACCGCCCCGGTGGTTGGAAATGATTTTGCTCCCCACGTGGTTGATTGGCCTAGGATCCTCAGTTTTAACGGCCCTGGTTCCTAGACTTTCTGTTTTTCCATTTCTCCTCCCCCCCCCGCTTAATGGGGGTGCTTGGCTGTTGACGATGCCGGCAGGAGGCTGGACAAAAGAGTGAAAGTGATATGGGTGGTTGAATTATCGGATGACCTGATTGCACTTTTGACAAACGGTCGAGAGTCAGTTGTCTGCGGGTATCATACCGGCTGAGCCAACAGAATGAGCAACGGATTTTAAGTAGTACTTCCGTGAGGAGTTTTTCCCTGGAGTCTCGACGGAGGTACAGCGCCTAAGTTTTGTATGTTCCACAAGCGGGGGTTTCTCCCCTTACCCCCTGTGGAACATACAAAACTTAGGAGCTGTATGATACTTGTACCTCCGTATTTCTGGGGCCAGTCCGTTATTGGGTTTGGTCAAGGTAAGGGTGACTTCACGCGCCCGGCACCACAGGAGCACCCGCAACACAAGCATTGCTTAGTAATAGTCGCTAACCTGTTTCTCACTGAGGTTTAATTTAACGACAGGGTACTTTGGGCCCCTTGGCATCACCCGTCGTGAAAAAAAGGAGTTTCAATAGCAATAACTGGATGGAATGTTAGCTCACCTCGGGCTAAGCTTTGAACCTCTATTTCCTGCAGTGTTGATGGTGCGGAATTTTCCTAGATCTCGCTAGGGGGGTCAGTAGTGAAATTAGGGTATTTGATTGGCCAGTTTGGCCAGATAGAGGGGTCTGATGCTTGAAACGCTACGATATCACATGATGCTGGATGTTAGTCAGCAAATATTGACAGGCGCATTACTAGTACTCGGGGGGTATATTAAAAATCGAAAACTATCCGCGGTGAAACAGGGATCTATGGGATCGGGCGATCAGAATGTCTGGAAAGAAAGTAGTGTTACAGGACATCTTAAACCTACATTTGTTACTAATAGGAGAAATAATAGAGGACTAAGAGGGGAAAGTATTGGGAAGTAGTATAGGTGGCATACAGATGTTAAGTGGGTAGGAAGGAAACATAAAAAGGGAGGGGCAACTGGGGAAGGGCAAGGCAGAATAGGGAGTTTGACTGGAAAAAAGGTGGAAAACAGGAGAGCAGTAAGGAGGTGCAAGAAAAAAGAATCCAAATAAAGCAGAAGAAAGAGTAAGGAATAAGAAGAGGAAAGTACGACAAAGTAAATAGTCTAGTAGGGTATAAGATAGAAAAAGGCCAGGAATAGGAGGGCCAGCAAGTGGAAGGGGAGAAGTAAGGAAAAGAGAATTGAAACTTGGAGGGAAAGAAAGGGGAAGAAAGGAAGGCAGAAGGAAAGCAGGGATAAAGGAATGATCGGAGGAGAGGGCTTAAGGGAAAGTTAGAGGAAAAGGAGGAGTAAGAAGGAAGGAAGTAAACTACAAGAGAATATTAGTAAAATTAGGTGAGTTCAATCAATTCTATAGTAATACTAGAGACTAGAAAGAGGGTTAGCGAACATGGAAACTGAGCGAATACTACACTAAAAGTAACTTTGTAAGTATTTATTCAAGTAGTCATTTTGCTTAGTTTGTTCATTAACTTGAACTTGCCTCTTAAATGGTGATAGTAATTAAAATATCATGCGGTACCAAGATGTGTGTTCTCTATTCACAGCCAAAAGATCAGCTACTCAATAAGGCATAGAGACAGTATGCTGTGCAATCTCAGCAGGGGTAATACTTTCCCATTCTGCAAAAATAGAAGCTTTTAGGTCAGGAACGGTGGTAGGGCGGGGCGAGCAGCAGGTAATACAGCACTTTAAAAGACACCAGACGGCCTCAATGGGACTCGTATGGTGGGAAGCGGCAGGCCAGGGGAAAAGATAGTTCCTGTAACAAATTGTGACCAAGCAAGGCAGATTTCACATGACTTATAGTTATTAGTCATAGGAATGTTATTCTTTCATGCAATAAAGTCAATTGACTCATAGTATCTTACATGACGGTACAATAGTAAGTCATTATTCTGTTATCATTGGTTGGTTGTTTTGATGACACACAGTTGTGAGTCATATGATGTAATGATTTTTGCACATAACTCATATTATCAGTAATGGGTTTCATGCATGTGACTGACTTGAGCACATCACTTGTTTTGTAGGTTTGGATTGGTTAATAGTATATTGTGCAGTAACTCGTAAATGAGTTATCTGATAGATTTCACACTATGACTTACTTATGAATTATAGAAGTTATATGTACCGTGAGGTAATGTGTTACCAGAGTTAAGATCGTGAAGATGCCTATATAAGGCAGGCCATCGGGCCTGAGAGATAGAACACGAACCATCTCTCCTCCACCTCTGGCGATTGAAATCTCAACACCACGGGAAATCATCGTCACTTTCCCCCACCCACCTCTCTTCCCCCATGATGGCTACTGTCTAGGGGTTGACGTTAAGCCATTTTCCCTCCTCTCCTGGGGCACGCCTGCCTCCCCTCCTTGAGGTTCTTGTTCCTGTTCATCGTTGACACCCGCTCATGAAGTTCGGTTCTCCCCCTTACCCCGCACTTGCTTTGCACCTCGCTTGACATTTTGCACGGTCGGAAAGCTTCTCGCTTCGTTCACGGTCGGTGATATGGCGCCCGGACTGTCGGTCGAAGTAGGCTTCGGTTCTGCTGGGCTTGTACATCTGATGGGGAAAGCTTTGGTTAGTAACATCACGGTCTCGCTCGGTTTCACTGTCATCCCAAAAGCCCTTGCTATGGCCCGTTAGTCGGTTGTGGCTAGCCCGCTCGCGATCCTTCCTCTACCCCCCTCCTGGTTCCGTCCGCTGGCACCGTACTGCCCCCTTAGCTCGCACATTACTGCTTGAAATCCTCCCCGGCTGGCACCCTACTGCTCCCCGCCGGCTAGCACCCTACTGCTACCCACTGGCTGGCACCCTACTGCTCCCCGTCGTTGGCTGTCATCCTCTCTGCCCAGTGGCTCCGCTCGCCCACCTCCCCCTCTCCCTCCTGTGATTTTCTCTACGGTCGCAAAGCTTGCTTAGGTTACGATGGGTCATCGTATTGCACTACCTTCCTGGCACATTCTAAACGCTGACGCATCACCACCTTCCGGTCACTCCCGACCTTTGAGCCGCCGCCCCAGCCGGAATTTCACCGTACTGGTTCTTGGTCTAGGCATATTGGCAATAGTAGTTGTATATCGTAATTTCCTTGATTCTTTCCTTAGTGTTACCTGGGGGCTTGCAGAAGGGGTTAGGTTTCTCTCCTGTACGTCTCTATGAATTGTTTCCTTACGTGTCTGAGGTTTTGTCTTAGGCGCTATGCGGGGGGGACTTTTCGTATGGATTCGGGGTGTTTGATTTTTCCCATGAAGAGGTGAAGCGGCCGGTTGGGATACTTGGATTTATAGGTGTTTTTCTCTTCATAGCTCACGCTGCGTAAGGCTTTTTGTACCTAAAACAAATAACGCATGATATAAAAAAAAAGAAAAAAAGGCTTGAGAGATAGAATCTTCATATAATCAGCTAGGTACTTTTCTATTCTAAGAAGTTGCAATACTACTTTTTTTATCTTTACACTATTGAATTTTACAAATACTCTACGGACAAACTCTCGACACCTGTGACTATTGTGACAGTCTGAAGAGGTGTGTCAATAATATCGAACTATTATACCGTGATAGCTCTATACGACGACAAGACATTTCCGTACTATATGATGAGACACTAAGATTTTATGTTACCAGTGAGAAAGGTTGTTACGTGTTGGAATATAATACGAGGACAATAGGATTGTTACAGTTCCCAAGGCTAAGGTTATTGAGTGCTTGAGAGGCATGGCAGGGAAAGTGGGCTAGAGGGTTGTCCTGTTGAAAATATAGATAGCCAGAAGCTATTTCCCCCTCCTGGTGGAGTATTTGCTACTCTGGATACAACTAGAGCTGTATTATGTGCTCAACATAGGTTGATGCACCAATACACCCCCACCTGGCAGTATCTCAAACTACCATGAGCTTTTTCCTGTTCTTGTAAATAGCTGCCCATATGATAATTGAAGTTAGTCGGCGGAAACAGGATGCAAGTCAATCCTCCTCATACATCTTTTGACAACAGCGAGTAACCCATGCTGTTCTGCCCATGTTGCCTACTGAAATGGCATACTTATCCAACAAGATAACATCATCCCAGTCCTCTTCACTCCAATCGCAAAACCATTTCCCGCAAGCAAATCTCTTCTCTTTCACCTTCAATGAGAGAAATAGCTTCTTACAAGCTACCGCTTCATGGTAGCTGGCATTCACAACGATGTGTTAGAGTGTGGCCTTCCCTAGTTGAATCCCAGCAAGTTCTCCAACCTGGATATATAGAATGTGGTGGTTATGGGCACTAGCAGTAGCAGTTGCAATCAAATAGTTATGCATGACAGAGTTTAGCAATTGATACGGTTCTTTTTGACCGGCTGGTTCTGGATGCGAAGAACTCTCATGATTATGAATGATTCAATTAAGAGAGCCAAGTGGGACCCCAAAAGGCTGATGCAGTTGTGGATAGGCCCATTGCATATGGAGCCTTAAGGTACAAATAATCTTTCTAATATCTCGATCACTGGTATGTATTTGGGTAGTGAGGTTTGAACTCCAAGGAAGAATGGCAAAGCTGGGCTCCTGCTTCTCTAGTGCAACGACCCTACAGATAGGTAGCTATAGTGGACTAGACCCAAGCCCATATGGTATACCAAGAGGTAACTAGATTGAGGATAGACTAGTATACTTACGATATGATACTACTGGTAGGCATGAGTTGGTACAAGTCTCTACAAAGTAACTTGGTGACATAGGGTTAGACAGGGTAACCTTCAGAGAGCCTGTTTGCGTAAAGTTAAAGACACATAGTAAATGTTGCACAGGTCTCTGGGGAAACATTATATGTAGTCGCGCGGACCCCCAAAGGCAATTAAGACATGAAGGGGTGAAGTTACCCTACCTTGGAAACATGATTAACCTACCTTGGGGACCCAGTTACCCTACTGACAAACCTCAGTTACCCTACCTTCACCAACAATGTCATCTGCAGACTTAAGGGAAAGTTATCCCACTATAGTAGGGCTCCGAGATGTTCACTGGTCTGCTTCGTATGGCATGAAATGGGCTAATGAAGGACGAGGTGTAGTCCGAAACTCCTGTAACTTTGAGGGGAAATTCCTAACATCCCCCTCCAGCTCCAGCTTTGGTATGGCGCGACAGCACTGTACGGCTGAGAAGTTGTGTACATCCTAGTAAAGTGAGATCCATAGGCCAGGGAATGCTCTCACAACACCGTATGAGTTGTGGCCGTCCATCTGACCAGAAGCTGTTTGCAGGATATATAAGGGGTATGAGAGTGACCGCCTCCTGGGGCACCACCTGGATACCATCTGGGAACCACCTACAGGCATACTTTGACTTCTGGGTAGTAGTATGATCAACTGTAGAGGGTTTGGGGTGGACCGGGGAAGCTGCAAGGCTTCCAGGACAACTACCCCAACCTTAGTCCCAGGTTACCACGTAAACTATAGCATTATCATGGGTTATTAGTGGACACTAGAGGTGTGAGTCTTGTCACAATTTAAGAGGGTCTCGCATAGTTGGCTGTGGGTAGCGCTAGTGCAGTGAAGCAGTGGGAGATTTCTTATCGGGGAAGCGTGCAGTCAGGTTTAGAAGGTTAGTATAGCCAAGTACAATTGCCGATGGACTGTGTAGCTTGTATAGACGAAACCACTACTGGGCCAGTGAGTCCCAATGGATATTATCTCTACGGTGGGCATGTCGGTCAGCTACTGACATGCTACAGATTGGAAAGAGTTTTTGCTCATGGAGATGTAGTAGCAAAGACATTACCGGAAGCACTTCCTATTTGTGGAGATAGTTAATATCTGCGCTGTTTGACTGCCTCCGAGTGTTAGCTCACTTTAGGCAGGTGAGTTGGACAGCCCTGAGCTGAGCAGGGTGATCATGAAAGGTCAGAATGGTTAACGGGTGTCCTCTGGCTTTACATTATTCTAGTTAACTAAAGCGAGAGAAACCCTATTCTGATAACTAATAATCCTCTAGAGAACTTATTGAGTGAAGCTTTCAGACTCAATGATATTAAGTTTTACCGCTTGATTCTACTTTGAATTATCTTTATCTTTATTTTGATCCTTACTTTTACTTTGAGTCTTGGGTGTGATCGCTATCTTAGGATCTATCTTCCAACAGAGTGTCTCCGTTAAATCCCGTATGCTGATGGTCGAACTCTCTTCCATGCTGGCAGGTAGACTTCAAGAGGTGATAGGCAGAGGATCATTGGCAATGCTAAGCTTAGGTGGAAGCTGTTAGGCCAATGGGAAAAGCGTAGCTTTTCCACCCAATTTTGTGTACCCTGGGGTTACCCTACCATTACCCTGTGAAGCTAACTCCCCCTCTGGCCCGGTGTTGGGATGGCGTGACAACGCCAGACGGCGTTGCAGTGGCGTCACAACAGCAAAAGACACTATCACTGGAACCTATTTCATAATACCATATATGTCACGGCCGTCCTTCCGACCTGATGTCTTTCACAGGATATATGGGAGGGGACCTTTGGTGAGCTTATGCAAGTGTCCCGGGCGAGTTTGGTTCACGTCGCATAAGGTTACAGACATAACGGCTCGGTACAGGAAACTATGTCGCTAAGGTAATGGGACGTTTTCGTTCTGTCTAATCTAGAATGAAAGAAGAGTATGACCGCACCCACACTAATGGTACATTACCATTTAGAACTATTCCGTAAGGAAGGACAATGAGAGAATTGTGCCACTGGCATGTTCGTGAGCTCTAGTCTAACCAAAGCCTTTATGCAGGAAGACAGAGTGATATCTGCCACTGCGATAGGTCCCATTACGAAGTTGGCCACTTTGTTTGTTCGATGATAAGGACACTGTCTAGCATACAGACAAGTTTCAGTTCCTCCTAATGGAAGAAGGATTGTGAACTCTGATTGGGATGTGGTACCACACCAGAGAAATCAAGAGCTCTCCAGTCCAGAAGTCAATGGTGGGGTGATTATTTTCACTGTCAAACAGTGTTTGCACTATGAGGAAAAGTTCGGAATAGTTAGCAGGTACTTAGTTAGTATGGTAGATGCTTGTAGGCCAGGTACTCTATTGACGCGAGATATAAATATCGAAGTGCCTCCCGAGCGTTACTGAAATCATCATGCTGCGAAGAAGAGACCTTATTAATATAATTGTAACAGGGTCTTGGCACTGGACGTTAGTCCAAGGCACACAACGACAGGAAGGTCCTAAACGATAGCACTCGTTTAGCATGAGAGTTCGGAGATGACAATCTCAGGTCAAGGCTGATCATGTAACGATAGATCAGGGTCAGGGTTCGTGGGTGGTTGGCGTGGAACTTGGATATCAGAATAGAAGGCGTTATATTCTGAAGTACAAGAGTCGTGAAAGAAATACCAGGTAGCGTAAAAAATCAAGAAAATAGTGGGCGAAGCCCCCACTTATATAGAAGGAAATCCTAGCACAGCCTTTGCCGCCCGACTCATACCCCAGTATGAGTCGCATATCTGCGTAACCAAGGGAACACTACAATTTCTCGTAAACCTTACAAAGGAAATCCCTCATAGCAACCGTGTAACAAAAGAAAGAACACCAAAGTTATCCCAACATGTATCTCATCAGGGGACCATGAGAATAATAAGTTATTACTAGAAAAATCTTTATCACTATTGTACGCATGTTTATATTGAGCCTTCCTAGATACATCTCAGTCTACGATGAAGTACTCTCGTCCTACCCATCTTGCTTGTTCTTAGAGATCTGGTACCACCTAACAGAAGCATTTCCAGCCTGTACATCCCTTTGCCTGTACCAAATTTCACTGACTTTTAGCACTATAATAGGTATCATAACAATCTGTTACAGGGCAGCTAACACGGTAGGATTCCCAGCTAACTAGGCCAGGGATATTTGAAACAACAGATTTTTAGTCAGGAAGGCTGGTAGGTAATTGTTCGGTAAAGGTAAAGGAATAAAGTATGATCAAATATCAAAGAGTTAAATATAACTTGATAACTTGTTATATTGTTAAGGTCTCTTCTCCGTTGCTTGATAATTCTTTCAACCACCATGGGAGAGGCCTACTATTTATACTAATGTCCATGCTACTTCGATTTCTTTACTTAAGAAGTATCTTCTTAAGAATTCAGTTTACCAAAACAAAGTGCGAACACCGTTTGACCCTGAAATCTTGTCCACCTTAACTCAGAGATTCTCCCAAACTGCTATTTCATCTGAGGGTGTCCCCACTCCACCAGTAGACAGTCATTGATCTCTTCATTCTGATAGACTATATATGAATATGCGGTCCAAATGCCTACATACCAATAGTAATATGGAATATGGAGTAATCAGTTCCAATATCCAGCTATCAAAGTATTATGCAGCTATTGCATATGCAACTAGAAAATGAGAGGAGTAGTATTCTCTAAACATCGTTCCAATTGGTTAGACATATCTTGAAACGTGCTCTCACCCAGTGTTCTGAGTTGTCTTTCAGAAACCTCTGAGAAGCTCATAACTTAGGGAGCATGGGTTTGGATATATGGTAATTCCATGAAGCCATATACCTCACTCTTGAATATTAGGTAAGCTATTCCCACTAGGATAATACAATCCCAATAAGTTCGGATATTGCATAAAAGATGAATAGGCTAACTCACTGACAACTAATCTCACCAAACAAAGAAGCTGACCTTCCTCAATGTGAAGTGTAACTACTATTTGTATATTTTGTTGTTAGTTGATGGAAGCAAACCAGTTTGTAGGGACTGTTCATGGGATGGCTTTCGGTAATGTTGGATACTATAGTCTGTGTGGTCTGGGTAGGGTGAATAATAAAAATTAACATATAGCAAATTTTGATTGAATATTCTATACCCATAGGCTTCAAAGAGTGTTCTTTATTCATCTCTTCACCCTCCCTACGCTTAGCACAACATCTGTTGTCATTCACAAACCGAAAACTACTTCTGGAAATCATGTACTATTTTGTACCCCAATAACCAAGGGATTACGTTACCTGACTCCATCTACTATGATTATGTTACACGAGAATGACATTGAAAACCAGACAACATAACTAAGAAAAACCTCATTCCACTGACTCTCTCAGGCTAGTCATATGTGCAAGCCTCTTACTCTACCTCATATCATATGTTTTATATTTCCTTCTTTTCTCCTACCGGGTTATGGCAAGCTAATTCTTGTCACTATTTTCCAAGTTTTCCTGAGTTTTGGTTCCTAAGTTATCTGGGCAGGGATACCCCCCTTTCCACTGGCAGGTTTTAATAACCCTCCCGAGTACTTATGGTCATGGTAGAGTATTGGAACCAATAGTGGGGGAAATGTGTGTATGAGGAATAGACAAAAGAGTGGTTATTTCCCATCTTAGGTAACAGGTAATCTGAATGAAGGAAATTTTGCATTGACCATCGTGACCCAGGTTTGTTCCAATACTTTACCCCTATCGCAAGTACAGGTACTTCGCAACTAATATCTCTCTCATAATTTGCCTAGGACTCATGTTAAGGGGGGGGCTTGTATTGTAACTTTGCCTAACATGCCTTTGAGATTACGCGTATCATACTTGATTTCTATATCTATGGGGGTGCTACACTAGCTTTTTAGTGGACATCTTAGTTTAGTGCAATGTTAGGAAATGTGTTACTATCAAGACTGTGAGGTCTCGAATAATTGGCCTCTGTGCTATATATCGTTGGAGTTGCCTCCTTTGGTAAGGTCTCGTGTTTTTTTCGTTTTTTTCACATATTTCAGAGGTGTTGAGCGGCCTCTTTTTTCCTGTGACTTTTACCCCTTTTCCAATGTAGGGAATTCTCAACGATATAGCACATAGGTCAAATATTTGAGATTTTACGGTACTGGAGGGGAGAACTCGCTGAGGAATCAAGGTATTTAACGTCTCTTTCTATTTTCTAGATCTTGAAAATGAGGTACATAATGTATAGAGAGATTTTCTATCATCAGATCCAGAATATTGAATATTGGAACAAGATTTAGGAGTTGTTTGGTATGAGAGGTTTGGACATCAAAACTGTTGTTATATTATAACCACAGGACTATTTGGTAGATTGAAATTACAAATTGTGGTTCACAGTGATGGACATCAATCTTTTGACTGTTTCTGATATTGGGTATGATATGAGGTTCTTTCAACCATGGCTGTGCAACCATGACTTGTAGATTCCCCAATTTCACAAAAATATCACCTCAAACAGCCCCTTAATTAGTTGCAATGTAACATATGCCTTGCCTCTTGGCAGATGCATCTAGATTTCTGGATAGTGGGAGAACAATCTGGGGTTTTTTTTAATGAATTTTTTTAACTTCTTCAACTTGAAGTTGAGGGTGTATTGAGCCTTCTGTTGTATTTTTTTAAAAAAATAATAATATTTTGAACAATATTATTGTAGGGAATTAGTATCCTCAAAATCTCCAACCCCATTCTTTGTATGATAGGTTGTCAAGTAGGTTATGTTTTGTATGATGCTTGGACATAAAGTTCGAGTTCGAGTGCATGAATATGCCAAGTGATGTTGGAGGTGATTGTGCTTGTTTAATTTATTGGATTTATTTCTTCTTTTCTTCTATAATATGGGCTTGTAGTTTTATAGGATGTCACTTGCATGTTTTTCTATTCTCTATAGCTGGTTACGTGTTTGACTATCTAGAACTCATGGAAAATACTAATAAGATTATGGGCTAATTCTCTTATTAGAGATGAGCCCTCTTTGTCTCTGTTTTGGTTCAATTACCTGGTCGCCTATTATACAATCCCTCTTGCGCTTATGAGCTGGGACAGACCTTTTTTTTTGCCCTTCCTTACTTCTTACTTTTTGGCACTACTTCCCCTACCATAACTCTGCTGATACCTCTTCTGCATCACTCCCGATTTCTCAAGAAGGTCTTCCTGTTAAATGCTCAAAAGCCTTTCATCCGCTTTTTAAAAGGAGGAGAGTCTTTATAAGGGCCTAACAAGCTTAAATGCCTCGTTAACCGAACTAGCTACTGAAGGATGTACATTACGGAACTTACCTGGCGCAGGACCGCCAGAGGATATATCCGGATCACAGAATTCGAGTACGTCAAGTGGATAACCCGAATCCGGTTAAACTCCTTCTGGAGAATTGGATGCTTTTTGGAGAGTTAAGCTACTTAACTCTAGCTATAGGCTCGTTCATCCATATTTTATTCAACAACGGCACTTTTCGGTGGCAAATTCGGCGTTGCGGAGATAGTTAGCAAGAATCGGTCCCTTTAGTATTCCTTCGAATTCACGAAGCCTGTAAAGGGCTCTTGTCAGAGCCATCTTTAAGCCTCACAGGGTTGAGCAGTATAGCTGAAGAATAGCAATGGAATTATCCGGTGCTTTTGGGCGGTGGAAATAAGGATGCTGGGTACGCTTCTTTTTACAGGATTTCGTTGTTCCCTACGTTCTTTCTAGGCGGCGAGGATAGGGTTCGGTCGGGGGGATGTCGATTTGGATTCATGATTCTTGTTTCCAGATTCAAGTTGCTCACTGCAATAAATTTATCTGGGGCGCTAGTCGAGCTAATAGCTGGGTGTTTTATTTCAGCAGGACAGTGGGCACCTTGTGGCATCACGCTTCCAGTCATATGAAAGTTTTCTGGATGCAATAAAGGTTTCTTCACCTTATTATCTATTTTATTTAGTGTATCTAACGATGAATAGGGAGGGGAGCGACTAGTAAAACCAAGAAACCGCTGGCTGCGATCCAGAAAACTGGACAGGAGCTACTTGTATGAGACATCAAGAGCCCTGAGCTCCCAATAATTCTATCCACCGGCTATCCTCCCACTGCCGAACTATCTTAGGGATCTCCCTGGGTCGTCCTGGAAATGAGAACGGCAAGCACAAGACTCAAGTGAGGAAGAAGCAAGGTCCGAAATTACCATCTTAGTGCCAACATTAGGGAAGATTTGAAGGGTTGGGTATGGGAGTTACCCATTCACCAATGGACTGCCCATACTGACTCGAGACTGACATAGTATTTTTTGTAAGAGTCTCTCGCTTCCCATGGCTCCCGGTGGCATGCGGAGGCTTCTGCTTGTTCTAGGTGGAGCTTAAGAATTCTTAGCACCAAGATATTGGTATACTGGTGTTAGTGTTTGTGGGCTTCCCTGCTGCTTTCCTGCGCTTTCCTACCCGTTGCTATAGGCCACGTTTGCTGGCTAAGCTGGGCTTTTATCGCTGCTTGAATTTCGCGGGGGGCGACCGATAGAAAAAAGTGGGCATGTCAGAAGAAACCCAGAGGACATACAGTAAAGTGTGGCGATCTAGTAGAATGAATTAGGCACGGTGATGAAAATTAATTCTTCCCGCTCGGAGCTTTCAGAGAGGTAGTTGTCGTTAGGAATTGAACGCTTTGTCTTGTAGTAGAAGATCGCTGATTAAGTTCTTTACCTAACTACAGTATACACTAACAATATATATATACGCCAGCTTGATGAGGCAAGCGATTGAGTGGAATCACAATCTCTACGCCCACCCTCATATCCGCGATAGTGAGCAGGCGGCTCACACCGGTCCTTCATTCCTCAAGCCAAAGGGCCATTTCTCAACAGTAGTTCGGACCCAAGCCACACTCAGTAATACTGTTTTTCAGTTGTTATGCCTCCCAGCACTCATTTAATTTCCTAGTTCCTTCTCACGTTGAGGCGCGGAAGGGTGACTGCTGAGCGGGAGTTGCTTCATAGGGTCTTCGCTTGATTCTCCGGTCTCCAGAAGTGTGGGCGCGGTGGGAGAATTGCTTAATGCCGGTGACATGTCTATAGACCACCGAGCCACAAGAATCGTAAAGAGCGTAGTTGATTCCGTGATAGGTAGTGATGGGCACGATCATGCTCGATCATAAACTTTTGGTGTGCTCGAGCACGATTTATGCTCGAGCATGGGCTAAATTTTCTGCTCGAGCATGATCGTGCCCATCACTAGCACTGATAGGGGTCCTGGGGGATCAGGCCGGGGGGAGGAGGTTTGGGAGAGTTTCGAGAGGATCGGTGGTCGATTGGGTTTGTAAGTCCCCGGGTGGGTTGCATAATTTCTGGGGGCCTGTTTTATCTTTCCAAAAAGGCTTGGTGTTTTTAAGAGTGAGAGAGGGGAGGATCAGAGAGGCTTACTGATTGTGATGGATTTCTCTGCTGGGCTTCGTTATATAGGACAAATAAAACAAGACTTCCGTTTCTATTTGCCCTCTGTTGCACCTCCGGCATTTTCTCCACAAACCCAAGCTTCACGTCAACAGCTTCTCTGTTATAAATATTCACTGTATCGGGGGACATTGAAATGGCGATCGCTCGACGAGGTAATCGGATAGTGGAATTGTTTCCATTGACGCTTTGGCAAGAAACTCAATATGCGGTACAGAATTTGGCGGCGCGCAGCACAAAGGTGGCTGGGTAATGGTTTTTAAAGCGATACGAGGAGCGGATGGATGATTTTCTGCTGGATGTACCTGAATGAATCATTGGTGGTAGTCTTTTGAAGAGTTCGGGGTTCTTAAGCGGGCGGTAAGGCACTTCCGAGGGAACAAGACCGAACAAGGCTGGTGAGCCCCGCATTTAGTAGGGAGAATTGCGCGGCGGATGGTTGGCTTCACTTCAGTGGCCAGATCCTGCACAATGGACATTGTCAGCGGCAGTGGCTATTGGGAATGGAGGGTTGTGGGGGACTCGGGGTGAGGAAAATACTTATGATGCCGAAGAATAGAGTATGAGAATATGGGGGAACTCTAAGGGGCGACGGATGACGACAGAGGCGGTACTTGGCTGCTACGCAAGAGGCCGGGGTAAGTTAGTGCTTTGCGGGGGGGAAAACCGATGAACAGTGCTGCTGGGAAAGGTACGAGTGATCATCGGTGATCCCCTTTCCGCGCCATCCGGCGCCTAGTCCTGTCGCTACTATTATACATCCTTATGTATAATAATATTATGTTCTTAAAAATAGTGAATTGATGCTTCCTCTCCTCTATTTTCCCTCCAAGTGCAATTTGCACTTCCAGAAACACCACGTACACTATCTCGAGATTTCCGCGTAACGTGACCTGTCAGGTTACACGAATACCACATGGATCCCACAGCCCCACCTTTTGGCTCGGCTCGTCGAGGCAAAGGGAAAGGAAAGAAGATAAGTCCCAAGCCACCGCCTGCAGGTGCTAGGAGTGCTACCCATGAAGGAGCTCCTACCCTGTCCCCGATTTTCATGCCCCAGGGCCCCCCTTCGCTCAAGCGACCAAGAAGCACCACAGTCTCAAGCCTGCCACATATCGATGAACAATACTTGAGAGACGCCCCCCCCAGCGCGTACTTTTTGAATCTTTTTCATAAGATCAATCAGGAGCTGGAAATTGGGGCATCAGCAGCCAACAAAGATACGGTGGTCATGATCGAAATGATCTACCAGATCCACAAAGACTACAGGTCGGCTATCGATGCGCTTAGCGAACAGATCGAAGCCCTTACGGAGGAACTAGCCAATACCAAGGAGGCTACCCCCCGGCCGGATACCCCTACCCCCATACCCTTCCCACTCCCCACAGTAGCTCCTTTTCCAGCTACCGCTTCCAATATCCGCCCCCCTCCCCTTCCAATGGCTGCCCAACCCAAGAGCTGGGCCACCGTAGCCAGGAAGGGCAGGAAAGAAAAAACCACCATGGCTGCCAGGGCTGCTCAGGCCCCGACAAAGTCCACCACCAATAGACCCCAGCTAAAGAAGGGGCTCACCGCCAGGGAACGCCGCCTCGTCATCAAACGAGAGGGCGGACCGCTTGACACCAACGCCCTAGACCTCAGAGATGACATCAACCAGGTGCTAGCTGCGACCTACGTACAGACCGTCTCCCTCCGGGGGAACACTGTCACCCTCACCACCATGGAATCGGTCAAGGCCGCCTCGCTTAATAGCAAGGTGGGAACGTTTCTACACCTGATACCGGGTACTATTAGTGTCCACCTGGATGCCCCCGTGTCACACATTTTGGTACACGGAATCCCCACCTCGAAGACCTTGGCCGAAGTCGCCAACGAACTCACTACTTACAACACCGGGCTGTCGCCTACTGAACAACCCAGATGGCTTACCACCGACGACGCTAGGGCCGGTAAATCCGCCTCTACAGTCGTAATCAACATTACAGGCCCCAGAGCAGCAGACTACGTCGGCAAACGCTTGGCTGCTTTTTCAACAACTTATAGGACTGAACGCCGGTTGCGTTTCAATTCCCACACCCAGTGTTCCAACTGCCACGGCTATGGACATCATAACAACAAATGCACCAACCCGGCTTCATGCCGGTGGTGTGCTTCCCCACACCCTACTGGGGGACATACCTGCCCCACCGCCACCTGTCGTATCCGCGGCCGTCCCTGCAACCATACCGTACTCAGGTGTGTGAATTGCAAGGGCCCACACGACGCCCATACCTCGAGTTGCCCCTCCCACCCTAAGAAACCTAGAGAAATAGGATCAGACGGAGACGAGGAGGAAATGACCACTTGATAATTATGATTTTTGTTATAGTTATTACGTAGACTTTGATTCTACACTTTTATTTGTTAAGAAGATGATGATGGGGTTTCTTTTGTTATATTAAGGTTTTTCTAGGCCATACTTAAGGGTGCATGCCGGAGTTTTCCTGTAGTTAAATACGAAATAAACTCAAAGGATTTTACAAAAAAAAAAAAAATTAAAAATAGTGAAAACAATACCCCTTTCTCACCTAGAACCTTCTCATGTCGGCTATAGTCTTGAATATTCTAGCTCACTCCTGATAAACCTCCCAATCCATAAACCAGAATTCAGAAATGTCAAGTCAGTCCATCTTGGAGGTGGGGCCGGGCTGACAGCAAGCAGTTTTCCGCCTCTTGTGCTACGCCCCCTGTCTTTGTTAATTTGTAAAAAGTTTGCAGCGGTGGGACCGATTACTGGTTTAGTGGGCAGCACCCCCGAGGGGCTGTTTGATAAAATTCTTTGAATAAACCCAGCACAGTTACTTCTTGAAACATGCAACATGTTTTTGGGTCTGTGGTCGTGACTCTGATTATGGTCCAATATCTCTTTGTGGTGTCTTTCAAGACAGGTACTATGTCTGGATTATCCGAAAATGCCGCGGGACCTGCGAGCGCAAGTCTCCGACACGCTTCCTCGGTTGATGAGAGTAGACATACTATATGTCATCAACAGACATGGTCTTGCGAGTATTAGTTAATAAAAGGGCGGTATCGGAATATTTCTGCCCACAAGCGTGACAAGCTTAGCTCTCCTAAGAGTCCCTCCGGCGGATGGGTTTTTAGGCTTAATGGCCTGTGAACTAAGATAAGTCAACCTGGCTGGGATGGGATTTTAAAGTGTTGTTACCCCCTGAATGAATGACCTCTCGTAGGCCCAAATCCCCACTCACTAGATTTCCGTCGCCTATGAGAGAGCGCTCTGTGATTTGATCACATTTCAAAACCAGAGTGACCATTTCCGATGTAAGGGAGCAATATTTGTTAGTCCACTTCCAACAGCAACTCCTTTTGGGGTGGATAATAGAGTCCTAGAAAATTTAGAAAATTTATTCTGGACACTCGAGGGGCGGTATTCGATCACTATCGCCGATCGTTTAGGCTGGATGATGCTTTAAGCCCGAGTACTTGACAGGTTTTTTGAGACACCCCAGAACCTCCTAATTTCTTGAAACAATTTGCGCTGAAATCTTCGGCAGTGAGGTTCGGAGGATCAATACTTCAGTGCTTTTGATAGGCATAGTCCGTAGATGGACCTAATAGGTAACCTATTACTATTAGCATATACTATGATATATCGTTCACACTCTGTCCGATTTCAGTTCTCCTTGCTCATGTGCCGCTAAGCCAGAAAGTTCCCTCCGTGGACCGACCGCTAAGAGGGACAAGTTACTAGCTTGCCACACCTGTAGGATACAGTAAGAGCTCGAATAATTGGACCCGAGGTTAGGACGTTGGAGTTGTCTTTGCTGGTAAGGTCTGGCTCTTTTTTCTTTTTCTTTTGTCTCAAGCTCGGTCTAAGTGGGTCAGTTTTCGCTATGCGCTCGCCCCCTATCCAAGAGAGGGAGTTTCGGACGTCTTAGCCTCGGGTCTAATTATTGGAGTTCTTACGGTAGGAATATTCCTCTAGTTCTGGTATTGACGAATATTCGCTGATAAGCGATCTTCGTGAACGATCCAGAACAGGAACGCGAGGTCTCGAGGGGGGGGGTTGCTGGAGTAGTACTGTTATTGTGCTGTGTTGAATTTGCCATTGGATATCCTATAACGCCTTATGTGAGCTGTTGTATTAACTGCGATTTATATAACATGTTTCCCCTGGTACACGATCACATCAGGTGAGCGATCAACTTCATAAAAAGGAACCGATTTAAGCACTGTAAGAACTTGGATATTTGAACCTCGCGCTGGGACGTTGGAGTTGCGATTGCTGGTAAGGTCCGGCGCTTTTTATTTTTTAATCCACAAGCTGGGGCTCCGGCAGTCAGTTTTCGCTGTGATTTCGCCCCCTTGTCTAAGAGAGGGAGCTTAGGAAGTCTTAACGCGAGGTTCGATTATTCAAGCTCTTATCGTACAGCACACTTATGATCATGGCGATCCAATGCTGATACGAGTCCATGATCAATAGTATAGATAGCGGATCACAGTCCACCCGAACAGGCGCCCCCACCAGAACAAATGGTGATTGGTGGGTTTTGTATGAGAGAACGACCGGCGATCAGCACAGTAGTAACAGTTAATTCAAGTACCGCAAAAACTCAGTACTTGTAGATCCACTATCGCCCATCGGCCTGGGATCACACCGATTAGAGACAAAACACTCTAAGAAGGAATACCGTAGTGTTTGCAGACGTGGTATTGGTTGGGAGACTGAGCTTTCTGGATCTCATTAAACTGTATTAGTGATTTGGCTAATCCATTCTGCTAAACCAATTGTGGTTTAGACAGTGACTCATGTCAAGATCCCCGATAGTGGATCTACTGTACGAGTACTGAGCTTTTGCGGTAAACCACTTGAAAGTTTCTTATTCGGGTTTAGTTGTTCGGTGGGGGGGGGGTCTGGTTGAGTGTGATCTCCTGTTTTCTGGTTGTGGAACGGCGATCCCGCCTACACAAGCCTCAAGCCTGTCGCTTAGACTGCTCGGGTATAAAACGGGCTCCCGTATTGCTGGTGGAGCGATTCTCTATGATATCAATAATACACTTAGATGAAGTACCGGAAATCATAATTTTTTAAACGAAAAAACAAAAACACCTCATTACTATACCCATTTCCCCTACAGCTTATGCTTCCATAAGGGGAGATTTTTGAAATAAGGTGAAAAATTGCCTTGGACGGGTGGCAAGGGCGATAATCTATGTTTGTAAAGTTCAAAAAACTGTGGCTCTGGTCGGCACTGTCTTTTGAACCTAGTTAATATGATCGCTTACCTGGTGGGGCATCTACTAAGCAAAATGGGTTATGCGGTCGCTACGGATCCCTGATATCCTTGGTTATGACATCATACCACCGGACAATCTGCCGGGTGGTCTATTTTATTTGACAAAAAAAAGGTTTTTATAAAACTGAGCATAACGACTTTAGAGTACATAACTATCCCATGGGTCCCCTTTGCTGTCAACTTCAGAGTACATAAAAATCCCATGGGCCCCTTTAATGACGCCACTCTCTAGCACTGCGGCGGCCGCCGCTACCACGCGGGCCTCCATTACCTCCCTTCTTTGGATCCCCCGCACCACCATTGGACTTCGAAACCGGGGGCATGGCCTTGACCGTAGCCTTCTCCTTGGCTGTTTTCTCCGCGGGCGGGGCGGTCGCAGCAAGCCCCCCTTCCTCCTGTGCGGCAGAGCCAGCAACGATCTGACCCTGAGCGGGCCCTTGCTCCAAATCGATAATGCGCTCGCTCTGGCGGCGGGGGCCTTGCGGCATCTCGCGAGGAGTCCTAGTGCGCGGGGCTTTCTTGGCCTCAACCTTACCGGCAGCCTGACATTTCACGCACCCGGAACCAGTTTTCTTGGTAACTCCGGCACCAGATTTGGGTTTCAGAATCGAGGACTTTCCCTCGATGGTCGGCTTCGAGACAGTCTGGCCCATTGATCCCTCCGCGGTAGTCTTCTTCGCCGGCGGGGCAACCGCAGCAGGTTTCCCCTGCTTAGGTGCAGAAAACACAGCGATGAGCTTGCCCTGCGCGCGGTCTCGCGCTGAGTCTAGGATGCGCACGCTCAAGCGCTGGGGGTCTGCGGGGGTCGGGGGGGGACCCATTGCACCCGAGGTCTTAGAGATTTGACCCGGGGGGGCGGTTTTCCCAGGGGTGGCGAGTGCAAGTATGACGTTTGTCCCAAAATCCGGGTCTTCGGGAGAGGTGCGACGAGGTACCGGGCCGACGGGGGCAATAGGGGCCAACGGAGCGGTGGCGGGGGCGAGATCTCTCGCATTCCCTTTTCCCTTGATGGCCTCAATGAGCCTGACAATGGCGCCCGAGATGGTGTCGGAGTTGCCACCAATAATGGAGAGGCGACAGTCTTGGAGGGCGCCGATGATTTGAGGGCTGGTTTCGGTGGCCTGGCATAAGTAACTCGTTATTGCTCTCAAGAGCATGGCCTCGATCTCACCCTTGTTCTTGGGGGTGGAGTCTTGGATATTGTTGTTCATGGTGGGTGGTTATGATGAAAGGATCGGGGTGAAAAACTGAAGGAGTTGTCTTCTCCCTTTGGTCCGGATGGATGCTTGATGAAAGTTGTTGAGAGTGAAGGTTGGGGGGAAGGAAGAGGAGGAGGAGGGATGCAGGTGTTTTATACTAGCGGGAGGAAAAACCGGAGACTAGCTCAGTGCGGCTGCTGGAGCACTGTGACAGTGGGCTATAGATGGGGCTTGTGCTTAACGGCTGGATTCGTCCATTGGCATTACAACTATACGAATGAATATTCGAATTATAGAAGATATTTCCTAATTATGCCTGCAATTGAACATGATCTCCCAAGCCGCCGGCCTTGCCATTGAATATCAGGGGCCATTGAGATTTCTATGTACGAGAGAGAATAGGAGCACCCGCCGAGGCATGTTCTAAGCCCTATTAGAATATGGTTATTTTCAATCATTTCTCGGCATTATCGCTCCACAAAAACCTTGCAGAAAAAACACCCTCCCCCAAAGTGGAACAAGGAGGTTTGGTAATATGATACATTCTTTGTATGCCTCTTTTGAGACCTTCTCGAAAACGGGTGGAGACAGATCCGCAAGCCTTTCTAACGCTCACTCTTGGGCCATATCTGCTATTCTCTCTATTGAGCAGACAGACTCACTACCCTTGAATCCTTTGGCTAAATTCTGTAAATTACTTTCATTCATTGTCCATTGCCTGGGATAAGTTGTGTTATAGAGGACGCATGAAATTCTCTTGATGTCTTGACTCCATATCAACGAGGATTCTGCAGTCTAGTAAAGTCAAAAAGGGGAGGCGGACGACAATCACTAGGTAAGTGGCCGGTATGCCTGCCCGATTCTACTAAGGGTTATCAACTGGAAAGCCTTTAAGCTGCCCAGGGGTATTGGCCGGATATCGCTCGCTTTTAATTTTGAAGGTTTCTTAGTTTCGTTTGATATCAGGCATTTATTATCCTAGTTCGTGAAAAGCAACATTTGGGCCAGAGTTTTTCGATTCTGCGCCGAGATTGACATTGCGCTAGTATTTGTGTGCTAGAGTTATTTGAAAATAGAATGATGAATCGAACTAACTAGATTTTTCACTTCAGTTGGAAATTAAGATCTAATATATGTACTGTACAGTGCTCAGACAAAAGTCATCGTTGATGGCCACTTTCACACTAAAAATGATGGTTTTCGGAGCACTAGAACTCAACCACCTACCTGGAAAGTAAGTCAATTCTTGGTAAAATAGTGGTTCTGGGTATTCTGATCGTGATATTTTAGTATTGGAGCATATGGTGCGATATTGAATGAACTATGGCTGCGCAAAATTTGCCATCTTCAAAACAGTGATCTTTTTCAATGGGAGCAGATGCGGATTCTAGTCACACAACTCTGATTTGAGGCTGGGGCATGCCAGATGACAAGTGCTGCCCACAGAACAAAAGAATTTCTGGGAGACATGCGAATTTTAGTTTTTCTAGATCCTTAGATATCTATTGATGTTTCCTTTATTAATTGATTAAGAGGTGAGTGTACAAATCGGCATTTCAGGCACTACGGATTTTAGTTGTATTGGTGAGGTTTCAGCAGTACTTGGACTCACCAACGATGACTTTTGTCCAAGAATTATAACTATGGCATCATTCTATATAAGGGGTGTAATAAGGATCAACTCCAGGGGGGGTACCAAGATACTTCACCCCCGGAGATGGATGAGACCACTATGATAGCTATAATATCTACTACAAACGTAATGCAGTTCTCGGAATAAAACAGCAAAACAAAAATCTCGGGGATTTCTTTAAATGGCTTCTGGTGCTGTTCCCTACTGAGGGGATCCTTCAATTGGCCGCTGGGAAAGGCCCATGCGGGGGCGATATCTAGAAGCAGCACTGTATACCGAAGCATCCCGGGTGTCCCTGGCAGGCTGTATTAATGTGCCGGGTGATAGCTTCTGTCTTTCGCACAGCGTTCGCAAGCGGACGGGCCGGTCTGAAGATATCTGAAGCCCGGCCAGGCCCGGTAAGATACGACTTGAAAGCCTGACCGCGGCCCAAAACCCCGCCAGGCCGCCCGCCACTAAAGCATAGGCCGGCTGCCCTGGACCTCGAGTCTTGTCAGACAGGCCCCTTTCTAACACTCCTTTCCTAAGGACTGAAGTTTTAGGAGTTGGCCATAGGTCCCGGCAACCCTGCGGTAGTACTATTCCGGAAGGTGTCAGAGGGTTATCTATAGGGCCCCGGAGTCGCCTTTAGGTACCTGCCGTTACCTGTAGGCACCTACCCCCCCCGCCATGGGTTTCTCATATTTCTTTGCGCACAGTTTCTGCTATCCCACTTATCGAGAGTACAAAGTTTGGATTTTTGTAAGATTGAGTATGTAGAGTTAGTTTCCATAGTAAAGGAATGATGTAGGAGAGCAACATATGAGACGACAGTATTGGTTGTAGAGAGTGGGAGAAGATAGATGCAAAGATCAGGCTATTTGAGTGTAAAACTATTAAAAGATAATGAGAAGCTTTTAGAGAGAAACAAACACAAATCCGCACCCCCTGTTATGTTAAAGAGGATTGGAACAAAATCAGAAGACCACTATAAAAGGAGGTGGTACTTGGACTATTTAACATCCAAGGTATAGTAAAAACTGGGACAATCGAACCGTGTGCTGTGAAGTCCAAAATCCCCTTCTCTGGAAAGGGGGCGAGAAACACAGCAAAAACACAACCCCTTTCCCCCTCCCGAGATAGAAAGAAAAACCAAATTTCTCGTTGACTAAGAGAGGAAAGCCAAACGGCATAGAACACGGTTCAATTATTAAGGCTTCTACGGTAGGAGTGAGGCATGCATAGTAGATACCAAACATGTCCTGCTGCCTTGCCACATTCTGGTAAAGTGGACCAGATGTCTTCCACGAATTCCGCCGATTGATCCCGCAGGATAACTAAAGGAACGCCTAAGATCTGCAATACAGAATTGCCCACCACCAAAGTTTCCTATGGGTCCAAGCATTGCCCAATCCATATCAGAGGAGTCAACATGTGGGCGGGTGAAAACATTAACCAAGCAAGCACGTAGTGCAAAGCACTCATTCGAAGAGGTCTTCCAGAGGGAAGTCTGCTGTGGGAGGAGCTTGTTCACGGTGGATCGCATGAGGTCGCGTTGTTTCCGATCGATGGCACCAAGGAGGACACTTTTAACTTGTGTAATATTGCCAAAGGATTGAAATAGCGCCTGGAGCTGTGGCTGGAAACGTGCAGCAGGACTGGTGCAAGCCTGCAATGGGCTAGCCCGGGTCGAAAAAAGGGCCGACCCGGCCCAGCCCAAGCCCAGGGAAGTATAGCCCAGGCTAACCCAACAAGCCCATTGGGCCCCGGCACAGTTGAAGAGCTGTAAAAGAGATGAAAATTGATCTATTAATACTAGATTAAAATACAGAATTGCCGATAAGAACAGACAGTGCTTGAAATAGGAGATGGATACAACAAAGTGAAAAATGGTAATTATTTTCAATAGAAAGAGTAAAGTTATATGGACTGCCAACTTCTGAGACACTCGGTTGACTCAATTGTTTCTGCATTGAGAGTGACGGGAGTCAGAAATAGTCCTCTTGGCTCCAGAGAATACCTGTTCAGGTTCAGAAGACATGGCAGGAATTGATAGGAGGGTACGAGTAATTGCCCAAGTTGCAAGTGTTGGGTATTCGCTTTGCGAGAGGAGATCTTAACTTTCAAAATTCCTAACTGAGTGACGATCTGAGAGTATATGAATCCAATATAGATTAGTTTGCACGAAACATTCTAGATGGGGACAAGGTTGGACTTGGATCTTACCGGTTGTAGTAAGGCTGTTCCAGAAAGCCATGTGCTCGGACAATCGTTTCCCGGGCAATACGGATTGAAAGAGACCACACAAACCTTAAAAACAAGTAAATACTGGGCCGGGTTCGCTGGGTGACCCGGGCTTCCACCCCCCAGCCCGGCCCAGCCCAAGGAAACCCATCAGTGAGCCCAGCCCAATGAACCCGACCCAGCCCAATGAATAGCCCTGGCTAGCCCAACAAAGGCCCGACCCATTGCAAGGCTTGGACTGGTGGTATCGGGGGTTAAAACAGGAGCGCTGTTCTCATGGTTGTGCTTCATCCAGACACCCCAGTGATATACCCCATACAGAGACGTAGAAAAGGAACCATGTTTTGGACGTAACTGTAGCCTTTATAGCGATGGGGTGGCTGGTCCTTTGGAAGACTAGGTGGCCGAATGAGTGTATACTGGTGGATGTTTTCGGTAGTAGTATGCAGAACCTGCTCTCCGATCTTAGGGCCAAAGACAAGCCCATACGGGTTTGAGAAGAGAGCGAAAATCCGTCGATAGTTCGTATCCAGTGCAAGGTGGAAACCATCTTCAGGAACTTTAACATGTTGATAGGATTTTCCAACCTCATTTAGCTCTTGAATGGAATGGGATTGAAGTGGTGTAAGGCTTCTTGGGGATAATGTGTGTCGATATCAACCGTAAAAACGACCTCAATTATATTTTCTGGAAATTTCAAGTATTAGTTGAAGGGAAATGTAAGAAGTGAAAAGATTACTTACTTTCGGCATTTTGTATAGCTCTAAAGGACTCCGCACCACCGTGCCTCGCCTCCTCACACCTTTCTCTCATGATGTAGTAATTTCATTCGGCGGTTCAACCAGTCTTCCAATTCCCTGTTATTCCTCCTGACATCAACCTTGCTCTCTCCTATCTGTGTTCGAATGGTGGGCCCTGTTCCTGCTTCATTCCGGCATGCAAGTCTATCGAATTGAGCCGTGGAGATCTCCACTGTATCGGCAAGACTCCCGTGGATTTTAGTTCCCTTATTTGATCTATACAGGGGGTCAGCATCCCGGTCTCTAGCAACACCTCTGCCAGCATTCTTTGATGCTGAACGGACTGCAGGAATAGGGGAATTATGGTGGGTGCTTGTTTTGAAAGGTTTGGAGTGACCTGAGTTTATTGCGAATTGCCAGTCTTTTTGTAACTATAATACTTGTCTCAGACAAGAAGTATCCTGAAATACGAGTGGTGAATTTGCGATATGCAGTGATTTTCTCCCAATAGGGGGATAATTAGAGTCCGAGAAAATGGGCCAGGACAGTGTAGCCCGGAAAAACCCAAGCATCTTGTCAATTGGGCTTCGGATCCAGGGGGGACGGATGGCAGCATCTGAAGGACGCCGGAGACAGAAGGGTGTGTTAGCATCCATGTAGAAGCCTTCAAGGAAGGGACGGTTGGGGGCTGGTGTCCCAGGTTGAGGGATCTGCAGGGCCGCTCGAGGTAACGGGGGGGGGGGGGGGGGGGGGCACGGAAAT
>Ga0307509_10001377_pt1 | contig 41210 bp, 59 predicted proteins | sample 10_EM_MG_FD_202245 | JGI IMG/M metagenome (GOLD analysis project Ga0307509, IMG submission 202245) | Populus trichocarpa ectomycorrhiza microbial communities from riparian zone in the Pacific Northwest, United States - 10_EM | ecosystem: Host-associated > Plants > Roots > Unclassified | place...
GTCTGCAGCAAAAAATTTCCAGGGATTTTCACCCCCCTACGCCCCTTGCTGGTGCATGTCCGAAGCCACCATCTTCGAGGGCTGTTTTCTTGTCGTGGCACACCTTGGCCATGCTTTGCCAGTTGTTCCGGTCCCAGAAGAGCGCCATGTCGCCCTTGTGCGGCACCTTGTGGTCGACGACAGTCGCCAGTGTGATGCGCTTGCGTCCTTCCTCACAGTCAGGGCAGGCACACAGCGGGTGTGATCTCAGCCAGCCCTTGCTGGCTTTCTGCCACCGTGCACCATAGCCACGCTTGTGCGCGCTCTCGCGCTGCGCCTCAGCCTGGCGCTGGTGCTGCAGGCGATGCTCTTCGCATCTGCCGCCGCCGCCCAGCTTGCCGCACCCTGGCGTACTGCATGGCCTCAGTGGGGCGAATGGCATTCCGGATTCCCAAATGAAAAGCCCGCCGGGCTTTCGCCGGGCGGGCTGTTGACGCAATGACCCAGTAGGTCATAGAACGGCATTCTATTCGGATTGAATTCCGAATGTCAAGCTGTCGTTGAAACTATACGGGCCGCCTGCAGCGCGGATTCAAGTTCCATCATCGCGCTTTCCTCTAATTGCTCGAGGAGTGCGCGAATCTGTTTGTAGTGGTTCGTCACGGTGTCAGCGTCGACATCATGCCTCTGCGCCAATTCGCCCATTTTCACCTGAACACCGAAGAATCGCTCCACCAGCGCGCGGCGCATTTGGCGCGGCGAAATACCGTTGAAGCCGATCAACACGAATTCGGTCAATTCGTCACGCGCGTCACGCCAATGCTGTGCCAGGACCGACCCGCCGCACGACGGACAGTGCGCGCCTCGATCGCCGTACCTGCAGGTAATCACTGCTCGCATCGCCTGCCCGCGAACGCCTTCACCGAGTCTGTCTACCTCGGCCAACACCATCCCAGCCTGTGCCGCGCCGTCATTGCCTCGCAAGCCCTTGCCGGAACCGGACTTGCGGCTTTCATCCTTGATCCACGCTGCCAGAGCATTTTTGCCAAAATCCGTCGAGCGAAAATTGAACGCATAACGCACCGCGGTGTGCGCGCTGGTGAACAGCGGCTCATTGTCTATTGCGACTTCCATCATTTCACTCCCTTTCTCATTGCCTGCTTGACCAACTCCCGAATCCGAATCCGTTTCATCAGCCGCCTGGTGATCGGCGACAGTGGCGTCTGCTCGACCACCCGCGCTGCCTCAATCGCCTGATCCGCCTCGACCCTGGCCACCTTCGCCAGCTCGCGCGCCTCGGCTTCATCTTCCCTGCGCTCCAGCACTTCCGCCGGATCGCGGTATTCCCATTCGCGCAAAATCAGCGCTTTCATTTCCTGCCACCAGCCGAAGTCTTTTTCACGTGCGCCGGCGCCTCACACGGTCCCAGCCGCGGGTAATGGCAAAACGGCATGCCGACGACCTGGTCACCTTCCACAGCCCAGAACGTCCCATCCTTCAGCCCGTTGCGAATCGCACCGTTGATCAATTCGGCGCCAAACGCTTCGCGCATCGAATCGATGAACGCCGTCACCTGCGGCATCGCCTCGCGCATCCCGCCGTCCTTCGCCTTGCCATCTCCCATTTCCCAACCTCCTGCCCAACCTCAACCCAAAAACCGCCGAGGTTGGGAAGCTGAAAGCCGCTCCCAGAGCCATTCTTCCTAACCTCCTAACCTTCCTAACCTGAAAAACGACATCCACGCGCGTGCGCGGGCGTGCATGCGCATGCACGCGTCCACGTGTGCGGGCGTGGAAAATAGGTGGGGAAGGTTAGGAGGTTAGGAAGCCCCTTTCAAATCAATTGCATAGGCTTCCTAACCTCGCTGGAAAAACGCGCGAGGTTAGGAACCCAGGTGCGGAAATCGCCGCCCGGCGCACTGCGTGGTGCAACCCTAAAAAGGAATCGAGTCGTCATCGACCTGCCCTCCTCTGTGTTCGGGTTGCCGTTGAGCGCGCAGGATGGGGTCGCTGGACGTTGCCGATTTCTCGGGCGGCTTGTACCAATAGCGAGTCATGCCGTTGCGCACCTCGAAGCGGGTGCAGCCCAGCTTGCGCAAGGCCGTCCCGATCCGTGTGGATATGTCGCGGGTGATCTTCCCCGCCTCGATCTTCAGTCCGTTGATTGCCGCGTCGGCCAGCGAGAAATCACCGACCCGGGCGTAGACCCAGTCGTGCAGCGCATCGACGAAGGCCTCCTGCTGCTCACGCCTCAATTGCTCCGGATCGAACAATTCCCGCTGCTGCTCCTGAATTGGCCAGAAGCGCTCTTTGCGCAGGTAGATCTGCAGCGCCTCCGCGAACAATTGCTCGCGCACGTGCCGCAACCCGTCCAGGTCCATGTCGCCGACCTCGATCGGCCAGAAACGCCGCCCGCCGGTGGGATCCTTGTTCCACTCCCATTCGTTGGTCGACCCGCCGAACACACACTGGCGCGGCACGGATATCTCGCGCCGCCCATACACCGGCCGGTAGTGATCCACCTGGCGCGACAAAAAACTCTTCTGCTTCACGGATTCCGCCCTGGCCAGCGCGCCCAGCTCCGCAAACTCGTAAAGCCATTTGCCGGCCAGCGCCGACATCGAATCCTTGTTCGATAGGTCCAGGTCGGTGTCGCCGAACCATTCGCCGGCGAGAATACCCAGCGCGCTCGACTTGCCCTTGCCCTGCGTCCCCTCCAGCACCAGGCAATAGTCGAATTTCACCCCTGGCTGCATCACCCGCGCCACCATACCCACCAGAAACCAGCGCGCCACCAGGCGGACGTAGGGCGTCGACGCCGCCCCGCAAAAATCCTCCAGCCAGTTGTCGACGCGATCGGTCCCGTCCCAAGTCAGCCCGCGCAGCCAATCGCGCACCGGGTGGTACGAAAAGCGCCGCGCCAGCGCCTCCACGCTCTCAGCCACAAGCGAGGACGACGGCGTGAATGAATGCCTGCGCGAAAGCCACATGCTGGCGCTGGTATCGTCGAACGCCTCCCAGTGCCCCAGCGTCGCCCCGTGGAAAGGCGGCAATTTCACCTTGATCGTGCGCTGCGCAAACTCGTCGAAGGCCAGCACGCCATCCCAGGGTGGTTCGTGCAGCAGGATGTCGTAGCAGTTGGCCACGCATACCGCCAACTCGCCCTTCTTGTAGATCAGCGCCTTGTCCCAGTCATCATCGCCCGGTGCCGGCCGGGACTTTGGTTCGGCGCGCTGCGCCTGCGGGCGCAGGTTGCGCATGAACGCCAGCAATTGCTCGCCAGTCATGCCCTCCGCGATCGCGTCGGCAATGTCCCAGCCATCCGGCTTCTCGTTCGGAGCCGGGATCTTGATCATGCTGAATTGCGCGCCGCGCGCCGCCAGCGCCGTCGCCACACTTTCCATCGCCTTGATGCCTGGCTGCTTTTCCTCCGGCAGCGTCTCCTCGGTCTTTTTGTCGCGCTTGGCGTCGCAGTCCGGCCAGCCGAATGCACGTCGGCCGGCGAGCAGCCCCCAGTTGGCCTTCGTTACCGCCTTGCCGCCGCCTGGCCAGCTGACCACATCAAGTTTGGCCAGGATCTCCGGCACCGCACGTGCGGCGTCGACGCACTTCTCCCCCTCGACCACCAGCACCGGGAAACCTTCGCGCAGGTGCTCGATGCCATATAGCGGCCGCGGCTCCGGAAACGACATCCAGCGCCACTCGCGTTTTTTGGTTTTCTCGTGCTCAGCGTAGACGTGCGGCAGCACTTCCTTGCCGCCGTCTGATGTCCGAAAGCGATAGACGTAGCCCAGCACCGTGCCAGACGCATCGCGATAGCACCAGGTCGCCTCCGGCTTGCCGCGTACCTGGTGGGCCGCGTGCGGCGGCGGCGCGCCTTCCGGCACTGGCAGGATTGGCCGCCACGGTGATTTCGCCTCACTCTTTTCAGCGGAAGGCGCTGGCTCGGTCGCCGCCTTTTTCGGCGCCGGTCGCGCCGGCTTGCGCGCCGCGCCCTTCGCCGGCACGTCGATGCCTAGTTGCGCGCCCAGCTCGCGCGCCGCGGCCGCCTGGTCCAGCCCGTAGATCGCCGCATACAGGCTGATCAGGTCCGCGCCGCCGTTGCCCTGCACATCCGCGAAATCCGACCACACCCCGGTACGCAGGTTGATCGCCAGCGACTGCCCCGGTGCCCCGGAGAGATCGCCGACGCGCCACTCGACGCCGTCGCGCTTGCCCGCCGGCAGCCAGGCCGGCACGAGCTGTTCAGCCTGGTTCAGGGCCGCCTGGGCGATTCGTTGGAAATCAATCTTCGGCGCTGGCATTCCCTCTCCGAATCTCGCCGAAGAATGTTTCCAGCCCGCGCGCCGCGGACGACGCTGTCGCCGCCGGCGCCACGCTCGCTACCGGCACCCTGAAAAACGGCTTGTCAGGCAGCGGCCCGTCCGTGGGTGTCTCGACGTTCGGCAGCGCATATTTCCGGATCATCTTGCGCGTCGTGCCTATCCAGGCCAGCCGCGACTTGCATTTGCCTCCTTGCTGCAGCCGCGCCAAGATCCTCAAGGCCGCCGAAAAGCTGACGCTCAGCTCCTGGGCAATCTCGTCCGTCGTGCACTCACCGTCTCGCCTGAGCACGGCCAGCGCCCGGACCTCATTGCCCCGGGCCTCCTCCTTTTTCCAGTGTGGCATCAGACGACCGATTTAAGCGGCACTGCGCCCAGTTCGCCGAGCCGATCGAGCATCCGGCGCTGCACCTTGACCGATTCGATGAACTGCCGTTGCAGATTGGCGGCCTCTTCGACCGGATCGACCGGCTTGCATTCATAGCCGGCACTGTCGGCGATGAAATCCATCGCCGCGTGGCAGTTGGCCTTGCGCCCTTCACGCATCAGCCAAAGCACATGCTCCGGCTCGAAACGCTCCCGCCTGTCCGCGTTCAAGCAATCCCGCACCCAGCGCGCCGCCTCGTCAACCGTTTTCTCAGGGCGGATTGCCGCCCCCACTTTCTTCGCGCCGCCCAGCGCGCCCACCAGCTCAACCAGCGCGTCGTTCAACGTCTCATGGAACAGCTTTGGCTGCATTCCCCCCCCTTGTCCGCGCGTGTCCGTAATTTGCGGACACGCGCGGACAGACAAAAATTGTTTAAAAAAAGAGACTTGTTCTTGTTTACGGAATAAAGGGCCGGGATGCTCTTTCAAGCATCCCGGCAATCCAGCACCAGGAGGCGGACTGCTGGAGGAGACAAATCGTTAGATAGCGACATCAGCAACCATCGTTTTTGACCGGCGAATTCCCTTGAAATGGTCGTAAAGCATTTGAATTTTGTTTACCGAGGGATCTTTGATGCGACCTTGCGTGAGCTTTGCAAGCCATGAGTAGTCGATGCCCTCAACAGCCGCACAGATATCAGGCAGGCGCCCCTTCCTGCGCGCGAGTTCGGCCAGGACAAATTCGAGCATTGCTGGTTCCATGGGCGGCATTAGGCAATAAATTGCCCGCTGCTGTCAAGCAACTTATTGACGGATTTTTTTCATATGATTAGCAATATGTTGCCAACTGCCGCGAAAACTATCCTGGCGACCAAGGTTAAGGCCTTGGTCGAGGCGTCTGAACTTACGCGAGAGGAAATCGCGCGTCGTGCCGGCGTCGGCGACGGGACCCTCGGCTATATCATGTATGGGAACGGCAACCCAACGATCGACAACATCGAGAAGGTGGCCCGGTTTTTCCGCCGATCCGCAGCTGACTTGCTCAGCCACGAAGAAGCCACCGCGGGCGAGCCGCTAATTGCTCAAGAAAATCTCGCGCTCTACAACGAGGACCCGAGAATTAATAGACTGATCGCTCTTTTTCACCGCCTGCCCACCGCCGATCAAGAGGAATTGCTCGAGGAGATGAGCGCTCGCGCGACGAAATATGAGGGCATCATTGCTGAATTGACTGAACGAAAATCTAGCGCAGTGCATGCATTCAAGCCTACGATCTCAGACGGTGATACAGAGAAAAAATTGAACCTGCCGAAAAAGGGGAAGCGAAGCTAGCTACCGCTCGGCATCTCTAGTTTGGTCCCATCCGAAAAAACTACGGCGTCGGGCTCAAACTTGGTTTTATACTTTCCGTCTTCCAGGCGCGCCATAGCCTTATCTCCCTCGTCGAATTGATTTAGCTCTCGACTGGCAATCCATTGGATCGATTCGCCTGGCTTGATTCCTTTGTCATACGCAAAAGAAATTCTGCCGACAGCCTCCCCGAACATATCAATAAATATTAATGTTCCTTTGACCCCGGCAATTTCCCTTGGCGTCTTGTTCTGAAAGCCCAGAGTAATCACCTGTTGGTCCCGATAACGTCCGGCCTTCACATCCTGCGGCCGAATGGCATTCGAGACCACTGTGACGACCACCGCATCGTCCAGAACCTTCCGAGCCGCCGAAGCTTGCGCCAATAGCTTGGCCTTCAGGAGCTGCGCCTCGCCCTCGCGTCTCGTCTGGTCATCCTGCCACTGCTTCTGCTGGGCTATCGCCTCGCGAATGGTCATGGCACGCGCCGGAATATCACCGGCATTTGATGATTTCAATCCCTCGATGAGGACTCTACGCATCATGTAGCTGGCGAAAAGCTTTCGATCTTCTTCTGACAGTTTTTTAATCGGCTCTTGCAGCTGGTCGATCTTGGTCAGGTCTGCCGGAATCGAGGCATCTTTGGGATCGGAACATCCTGCCAAGAGCACCGCCAAAATAATTGCTTTCTTGTTCATTTTCTCTCTCATAGGATGCGGTCCTCCGCAGCAAATTACACAATACACCAAAGGTCTAGTTTCAAAAAGTAAACAAATCGCTCAATTTATTGCTTGACAAAAAGGCAATACATTGCCTAAGCTGCCGCCAATTAATTGAACGGAGGTAGCATGCAACACCCCACCCGCACCCGCCTGCTCGCACTGCCGAGCTACCGCGCGCGCATCCTCACCGGCCCCTGGGACATGGCCGCGCCGGATGCCAACACTGAGATCATCGGCCTGCACGCCGCCTCGCATGCACACGCATGTATGGCGCTCGCCTGGCTGACCGACAAACCGATCATCGAGGTCTGGCGCCAGGAAAAGCAGCCTGGCCAATTCATCGGCAACGTCGAGCCCGTTGACCAGGCTGGCGCCGATTGGCTCTTCGAGGAGCAGATCGCAATGGCGCTTCTGTTGCAAGAAGCGCAATGAACGCCCTCTCCACCCTCCAGGCCGAGCAATTCCTCCCGCAGGAGCGCGTCATCGCCAAGGCGTGGCCGCACGCGCATTCCGATGCCTTGCGCAAGGGTGGCCCTGGCGTCGTCACGCGGACCTCGGCCGCCGGCGCCGGCGATCACTGGATTTGGGTGCGCCTCGACGGCAGCCTGATCGACCACCCCTTCCTCGCCAGCCACCTGCGCCGGGAGCCGACGGTGTGACCGCGCCCATTCTCGAACTCGACGCCGAGGAAACTGCGCAGCTGCGCGCCCTGCGCCAGGACGTCACCACCAACCCGGCCGTGCTGGACAACGTCCTGGCCGAGTTGATCTTGTTCCGCAAGGTCGCGCCCGCGATCAAGCGGCTGCAATACCTGCGCACCGCACCATCCGTCAACGCCATCGTGCGCCGCCTGCCCGGGCCGCGCGGGCACACCAGGGGGAAACCATGAAGCTTCCGTCGCACCCGCCGGTCAAGCCGGCGCCGCGCGTCCCGCGCAACGAACCGTTGTTCAGCCTCGGCGACGGCGTCGGCGATCCGCCGGACCCGCTCAGCCGCGGCGAGCGCATCCTTCGCCTGATTATCGTCGGCATCGCCGCCATGGTCGTCAGCGTGGCCATTGCGTTCAGCGTGCGCCGCCTGGCCGAGGCCGCGCCGATAGCCGTCCCGCCAGCGGCGACCATTCCGGTCGAATTCAGTTGCCCAGCGCCAGCGCGCGGCGGCGACGTGACGTCGATCACGTTCACCCACGATGGCAAGACCATCGTCACCCGCTGCCAGCTCACCCGCGACTGGCAACTGCTCAACCCGCGCGGGCAGAACATCCCAAAGCCGGAGGGCAAATGAAAGCCGCCGTCATCACCCTGCCGCGCCGCCTGCCGGACTCGGCCAATTTCCACGACGCGGCCTTGCATGCGCATGCACGCGGCCAGCACCTGGTGCACCGGGGAGACGGCGACGTATTTGTCAGCCCTCAGGTGCTGCCCGGCTGGTTCAAGGTCGGCATTCGCATCAAGCCTGCTGCACCGGCGCCGGATGCACTGACGATGGAGGCAGCGTGATCCGCCGCGTCCTATACACCTTCCGCTTCTGGCGCGACCCCGCGCTGGCCTTCACCTGGCGCCGGGCCTGGCGCACCGCTCGCCGTTATTCCTGAAAGGAATCCTGATGTCGCTCTCCGAAGAACTGCGCACCGCGCTTCAATATAAGCCGGATTCCACCGCCAAGGAACTGGCAGAGCTTTGCCCGACCGCGCGCGACGCCAACCACATCGCCACCAACCTGAGCGCGTTTGTCAGCCGCGGCGAAGTGGTCAGCACCAAACACCCTGGCGGCGCCAACACCTACGCCTTCAACCTCTCCTATACGCCGAAACGCAGAACACCAGGTGCTGCCGCCGACAAGGCCCCCCCCCAAGCCGGCAAGAAAAAGCCGACGAAAAAGACCGCGAAGAAACCGCGGCCGCCGCGCACCGCCCTGGCGCCGATTCCCCTAGTCGAGGAAGACACGCACATCGTCGCGCTGCGCCCCAACGGCGCGATCTTCGTCCTCGACAAAGCCGAGGGCACCTACAGCGAGCTGCCGCCCAACGTCGCGATGCAACTGCGGGAGCTGTTCGCCGCGGGCACGCGTACCACCACCTGACCCACTGAGGAACTCCATGACCACTGAAACTCTCGACAAGCCGGCCGCCGCGGCCGCGCCCGCTGCGCCCACATCCACCATCCTCCCACTCGACCAGCTTTTCGCCAGCCCCACCCAGCCCCGCAAGACCTTCAACGAGCAGGCGCTGCGCGAGTTGGCCGAATCGATCAAGGTCGATGGCGTGCTCCAGGCCATCCTGGTGCGCCGCGTCGACGGCCACAAGCCGCCCTTCGAGATCATCGCCGGCGAGCGCCGCTGGCGCGCCTCCAAGCTGGCCGGCGTGGCCACCATTCCCGTCACAGTCCGCGAACTCAGCACCGCCCAAGTGGTGCGCCTGCAGCTGATCGAAAACCTGCAGCGCGAGGATCTGCACCCGATGGAGGAAGCCGAAGGCTACCAGCGCATGGTGCGCGACCACGGCTATACGGCGCCGGCACTGGCCAAGGAAATCGGCAAGAGCAAGGAATACATCTACGGCCGCATGAAACTCACCGCGCTCTGCCAGGGCCCCCGGGCGGCCTTCCTCAAGGGCGATCTCGCGTTTTCCAACGCGCTGCTGCTGGCGCGCATTCCGGTCGAGAAGCTGCAACTCAAGGCACTCAAGGAAGTCCTGGACGGCGACAACACCGACTTCTACACCAACGGCGAGCCGCTCTCGAACCGCCAGGCCTCCGAGCACATCCGCGACAACTACATGCTCGAGCTGAAGGGCGCGCCCTTCGACCACAAGGCCATCTATTTCCGCGACCCGACCGGCCTCAAGCCGATCGACTCTTGCGAGAAATGCCCCAAGCGCACCGGCAACCAGCCGGAATTGTTCTCCGACGTAAAAGGCGCCGATATCTGCACCGATCCGGAATGCTTCGGTGTCAAGCGCGACGCGCACTACACCAAGGTGCGCGAGGAGGCCAAGCGCGAAGGCAAGAAGGTGATCGCCGGCGCCGAGGCGAAGAAGCTGATTCCATATGAAAACAGCCGGGTCCAGGGCGGCTATGTCTCGCGCGATTCGCTCGGTGAATTCTGGGACGGCGACAAGCACATCAACCTGATCAAAAAACTCGGCGACAAGCTCCCGGCGCCTGCATTGATCGAGAACCCGCACAGTCATGCCCTGGTCGAGGCCTATGACGAGGCGCTGATCAAAAAGGCCGCCAAGGACGCCGGCATCGAGCTCGGCCGCAGCAGCTCAAGTTCCAGCTCAAATGACACCCAGAAGGCCGCCGAGAAGCGCGCGCGCCTGGAAACCGAGATCCGCCTGGCCATCCTGGGCGGCATCATCGCCGCCCCCCCGCTCGACTTCGAGTCGCTGCGCCACATTGCCGATCACGCCTTCCACAGCATCGGCCACGACAACATGAAGCGCCTGTGCAAGGTCTATGGCTGGGAAATGCCGGGTTGGAACGCGCCTGTAAAGGAACTCGAAGCCTTCGACGCCACGCAGCTCGGCGCGCTGATCCTCTCCTGCTCGCTGATCGGCCATTGTCACGTCAACAGCTACGGCAACGACGGCAAGCCGGAGATTCTCCACGCGACTGCTGCGCGTGCCGGCGTGGATTTTCAGCGAATTCGCGACGAGATGAAAGCCGCGGCGGCGGCAAAGGCCAAACCCGCTGCGCGCGCGGCCGGAAAAACCGCCGCGAAACCCAAGGCAAAACCAAAAGTGAAGCCCGCTAAAGCGGCCACGAAAAAGTAGCCGTACCACCCTCTCGCATTTCAACCCGCTGCGTCAATGAACAGGAGCAATAAAATGAATGCACCAGAAACCAAAATCGCCCTTCCGGCCATCGGCGCTCCGTTCGCCGGCGGCTTCTTCATCGGCGTCCTTGAGGTCGGCGGCACCAGGTTCGCTCAGATCTGCGCGCCCAAGGCCGAAGGACTGGCCAAGCCGGCGACCTGGAACGAGTCCTGGAAGGCCATCGAAGGCGCCATGAGCCATCACGACGGCCTGGCCAACACCGAGGCGATGGCGGCCGCCGGCAGCGAACTGGCGCGGTGGGCGCGCGCCCAGACTATCGGCGGTTTTTCGGACTGGGCCATACCGGCGATCGACCAGCTGGAGCTGCGCTACCGCATCGGCAAGCCCACGACCCGGCCGAACGCCTGCTGGTATCGCTCCGGCATCAACATCAGCGCCTGCCCGCCCACACCGCCCTATACGCCGGAATTCCCGGCGCAAAGCGAGATCGCGATCTTCCGCGAGGGCGGCGCCGAGGCGCTCGAAGAGGAATGGTATTGGACCTCTACGCAGTACGCCGGCGGCAGCGACTGTGCCTGGGTTCAGCTCTTCGGCTACGGCGGCCAGGACGGCGTTCTCAAGTCGCGTTCCTACCCGGCCGTCCTCGTCCGCAGCCAGATCATTTAGTCCTTCAACCCTTCGATCATTCGGGAGATTTTGATGAGCAAAAAACCAGCGCCGGCGAAGCCGGCCGAAAAAAATTTCGAGCGCCTTTCCACGCCGCGCATAGGCGCCGCCTGGAAAGGCCAGGGCGGCTTCCTGCTCGGCGTCGTCCGCGGCGAAGGCGAGCAGCTGGACTACTGCCTGGTCAAGCCGCCGGAAGGCGTCGCGGCGATCGCCGGCGTCTGGGGCCAGACCACGCGCCTCGCCGGCGCCAAGAGTGAATACGACGGCATGGCCAATACCCGCGCCATGGCCGAGGCCGGCAGCGAGATCGCCAAGCAGGCCCTGGCACTCGAATTCGAAGGCCACCGCGATTACTACATCGCCGCCAGGCACGAGGCCCGCATCGCCTACGCCAACTGCTCCAACCTCTATGAGAGCCGCTGGTACTGGACGTCGACGCAGTACGCCGGCGACAGCGTCTATGCCTGGATTCAGCGCTTCGGCAACGGCGGCCAGTACGACGTTCACAAGTCGTATTCCTACCCGGCCGTCCTCGTCCGCAGAATTCCCATTCGCTAATTCAACCCTTCGACAGAATTAGAAAAATTTTTTCAGCATGGCTCTCCATACCGACACCCAGATTTACGGCGCCTGCATCGAGCTTTTCGGCGCCGCCGTCGACGTGATCTTGAATATGCGCAGGGACGTGAAGCACACCCTGGGCGGCAAGATCATCGACGCCTGCACCGACCTCGACAAGCACATCCGCCGGGCCAACATGGCCAGCGACAAGGTGCCGCACATCGAGGCCTTGCTCGAGCGCCTGGAAGAGGTTGAATTCGTAACGCGCATGTGCCGCGATCGGCGCTTCATTCCGACCACCGGCTACGCGAAACTGATTCTCCGCACCCAGTCAATTGGCAAGCAGGCAAACGGCTGGAAGAAGTTGGAGATGGCGAAGCGGCAAGAGCAACCTGGCCTGTTCCAGTATCGTCAAGGCGACCCTGGCCGTGCCTGATTTTAATCTGGTCACGCCGCTGGCCACCAGCTCACCGGTGACCACCGACATGCGCACCACGGATACCACCGGCCAGCTGGATCTATTCAGCCACCCGGCCAGGTCTGGCGCAGTTGCCCCGCTGACAGGCGATTTCGGCCCTCGGCGCGGCGACATGGATAGCGTGAATGACGCAGAACGCCGGCAACAGCGACTATGCCTGGATTCAGAACTTCGGCAACGGCAACCAGAACAACGATCACAAGTCGAATTCCTACCCGGCCGTCCTCGTCCGCAGATTGAACCGCCCACCCCGCCTGCTGATTTTTCTTTCGACCTCCTGGTGCAGGCATATCTCGACTGCCGCCGCAACAAGCGCACCAAGCCCAGCGCGCGCGACTTCGAGATCGGCCAGGAGGCCAACCTGTGGCACCTATATGCGGCGCTGCGCGATGGCACCTACCAGCCCGGCCGCTCCATCTGCTTTGTCATCACCAGGCCGAAGCCGCGTGAGGTCTGGGCGGCGCCGTTCACCGATCGCATCGTCCACCATCTGCTCTACAACAAGGTGGCGCCGCGCTTCCATGCCGGCTTCATTGCTGACAGCTGCGCCTGCATTCCAGAGCGCGGCACCATGTACGCCGGCGGCCGCCTTGAGGCGAAGATCCGCAGCGTCACCCACAACTGGGCGCGGCCGGCGTGGTATCTCAAGTGTGACCTGGCCAACTTCTTCGTCTCGATCGACAAGCAGGTCCTGTTCCGCCTGCTGGCCAGGCGCATCAGTGAACCGTGGTGGCTGGCGATCGCCGGCGCCATCCTGTTCCACGATCCACGGCCGGACGTGCGCCTGCAGAGCCGCCCGGCCGCGCTCGCCCTGGTGCCGCCGCACAAGAGCCTGATGAACCAGCCGGCCGGTTTCGGCCTGCCGATCGGCAACCTCTCCAGCCAGTTTTTCGCCAACGTACTGCTCGACGCCCTGGACAAGCACGTCAAGCACCAGCTGCGAGCCCGGCACTACATCCGCTACGTCGACGACTTCCTGATCCTGCATGAATCGAAGGCCCAGTTGCTCGCCTGGCGCGACGAGATCACCGCCTGGTTGCCGCGCGAACTCAACCTGCGCCTCAACCCGGCCAAGACCCTGCTGCACCAGATCGACCGCGGCGTCGACTTCGTCGGCCATTGGATCAAACCCTGGTATCACACCACCCGCCGGCGCACCCTGCGCAGCGCCCTGCAGCGCCTTGCGTCCGCCGACGCCGGCGACGTGCACACCACGGCCAACAGCTACTTCGGGATGTTGCGCCAGGTCCCGCATGGCCACCGCGACCGCGCGCGGCTGGCCAACCTGGTGCGCGATCGCGGACACGCGGTCGACGGGGCACTGACCAAAACCTATCGGAGGTATCCATGAGCACCAGACCAGACGGCTTTGCTGTGACGATGGCCGACGGGTGGTTCGTCGGCATCTGGGACGATCGCCAAAACGCAGATCTCATCGTCGCCAAGGGCAAGCCAGCGGACGGCAGAGTCGTGCGGCCGATGGTGTTCGCCGATGCGTTGCCGACGCACATCATCCATTTCAGCGGCGAGGGCGCTGAGGTGATCCTCTGCTTCGGATGGGAGGATTGCAAGGCGAAGTTTTTCGCCGGCATTTACGGCCACATCGACGAATTTGACCAGGAGGAAGTGAAATTCTGGTGCGCGCTTTTCGCCAATCCTGACGAATGGACGCGCGATGAGGCCGGTAACCTGTTCAGTTGGGGCAATGATATTGGCGAGATCTCGCACGCCTGCATCCTGCAGGTCACGCCAACGCCCGAGCCGCCGGAGCGTCCATGACCACCTCCATCGCCCGCAAGATCGCCTACGTCAAGAGCCAGGACCAGACTCGCGCGCACCATTGCCACTGGCCCGGCTGCAGCAAGCAGGTCCCGCCGGCAAAGTGGGGATGCTTCGAGCATTGGAAGAAGCTCCCCAAGCGCATCCGCGACCGGATCTGGGCCGCTTATCAGCCTGGCCAGGAAAAGACGCTCACGCCATCGGCCGAATACCTGGCGGCCGCGCGCGAGGCCAAGGCGTGGGTACTGGCCAATCACCCGCCGGCGACGACACCGCAATCGAACCTGTTCGCATGAATCCCGACCAGCCACCCATCACCTGCGTCAAGCTGTCGAAGTGGTGCGCCACCACCGACGACACCTCCGACGCCGTCCACGCCAGACGCAAGCGCCGCGAGTGGGTCGATGGTGTACATTGCCACCTCCGCGGCGGCGTGCTGTGGATTGATACCGTGGAGGCGCAAAAATGGATCAAGGGACAAGACAAAATCGCGGCGTGACGGTCCGGAAGTTCAAGACCGAGCAGCGCATCCAGATTGCCTTCAGCTACCGCGGCGCCGAGTGCCGCGAGCTGATGCCGCCCTGCAAGATCACCGAGGCGGCCAAGACCCACGCGGCAGGCCTTCGCGCCGAGATCCTGCGCAAGATCGCGGCCGGCATATTTGTCTATGCTGACTATTTCAAGGATTCGCCGCGCGCGGAGATCTATGGCACCAACCCGTCACGCCAGACCGTCGGTGAGCTGCTGCGGGCCCAGCGCACGACCTACCGGCACCAGGCCGCCAACGGCACGCTCTCCCCATCGACCCTGGCCGGCTACGAGAAGGCCATCAAGGGCAAGCTGCTCGGCCGCTGGGATCAGACGCTCCTGGGCGACGCGACGCCGGCGGCGCTGCGCGACTGGATTGGCGGCCTGGGCATCACCGCCAAAAGCTCGAGGAATATCCTGACGCCGCTCCGGTCGGTGTTCGAGGACGCGCTCAATGACGGGCTGGTCCTGTTCAACCCCTTCGATCGGATATCGCTCAAGAAGCTGCTGAAACAGACCGCCAAGGCCAGCGAGTATGAGGTCGACCCGTTTGACCACGCCGAGCGCGACGTGCTGCTGCGCGCCTGCAGGAGCGACGAGCGGGCCATGCTGCAGTTCTGGCTCAACACCGGCCTGCGCCCGGGCGAGCTGATCGCCCTGGAATGGCCGAAGGTAGACTGGGTGCATACGTGCGCACGCGTCGACCTGAATCGCGTGGCCAAGGTCGACAAGGCGCCGAAGACCGAAGCCGGCATCCGCGACGTCGAGCTGAACGAGCCGGCGATCGCCGCCTTGACGGCGCAGAAGGAAGCGACCTTCCTGGCCAACGGCCGGGTGTTTCTCAACCCCAGGACCGGCGAGGCCTGGGACACCGATGCCCAGCTCCGGAAGACCTTCTGGGAGCCGCTATGCAAGCGCGCCGGCGTGCGCTACCGCAACCCCTACCAGGTGCGCCACACCTACGCCAGCGCGGCCCTGACGGCCGGCGCCAACCCATTCTGGCTGGCCAACCAGCTCGGCCACGTCGACGGCGAGATGGTGTTCAAGATCTACGGCAAGTGGATCCCGGCCGACTACAAACAGGCCAAGTTTGCACGCGCATCGGATGCTGTAATCGAGACGGCTAAGCTGGCGCTGGTAAAGACTTAAAGCTACTCAAATTGCTCGAATTGGAGGCGTGATGAATGACAAACTAAAATCAATGGCGAAGAAAGCCGGCCTTTGGGAAACAGATGGCAGCAAAGGTGGCCATGGCTACGTCGGCGGGAATGATGCGGCGCTCGAGGCGTTCGCCAAATTGGTGGCGGAGGACTGCGCAAATCGCGCCGAGTTTGCCGAAGCTGATCCAACGGTGATTTGGTCCGACATCCGCAAAATGTCCGCCAATGCCATCCGGGTCGAGTACAAAATTGCGCCCAATCCAATCAGATCAAATTCGCACGCGAATCGCACGCAGTGATCGAGACGGCCAAGACAGCATTGGTAAAGACTTGATCCGCCAAGGTTTTCTCTCAGGGACGCAAGGGCCGGACGCCGGTTCAATTCCCCCCGGCTCCACCATCATAGACGGTCACTGACAATGACAGACGGTATAGAAGCACGAGACTAAACCGTCTGTTGTTGTCAGGTTTTGTCTACCGTTTCGCACGTGATTCGCACGGCAATTCGCACCTGACCGACGGTCAATTTGCAGCGCCTGGCTGCAATTTCATCTGGGATTTGCTACAGGATGATGCACCCCGGCATTGCGCCGGGATTTGCTGCTATTTCTGGTCCTGCGCCTGCCGCACCAGCTCGTAGGCTTTCCTCAGTCCGAGGGCTTGCTCTTTCCACTGGAGGCAGGCGCCGGCGTTTGCGGCGACGGCCTCTTCAACCCCAGAAAGCGGAACTCCGGAGGGTCCGTGGTCAGACTCGCTGGGAGTGGGGGGATCGACCCCGGCCCAGGCTGCGTCGTGAACGCGCACGAAGCCAGCATTGACAGTGCAGCGATCATCATCAGCCTTTGAAACATAGACGGGCACCTCCTTGATCAGCGTTTCGGTTTTCCCCTGGATGATGCGCACGCGGTCGACGTACTTGACCTCGATCTCGTGCAGCACCTGGACCTGTTGTTTGAATATCTTCACGGCCGCCAGGGCCTGCTTGGCCTTGTAGTCGTTGAATACCAGCTGATCGTGCTGGTGCATCTTGACTGCCGAGACGCCGGCGATCGCGGCCGCCAGGATGGCAAGCGCCGCCCATTTGGCCCACCAGGGCAATACCAGGCCGAGCAGTCCCATGGGCGCGACCTCAGGTCGACGCCGTCGGCGCCGAGGTGTCGGCGGCCGGAGGCGCCGCGGCTGGCGCCTGGCTCTCCAGGTGCGCCTTCAGCCAGCCGACAACCTGGCTTTCCACGTCGGCGATCTTGTGCGCTTCCTGGACGAAGAAACGCTCGACGGCGACGACACCGTCGCTGATATCCTGCATGAGGTGACCGCCGCCGGCAGCGATGTGCGAGCGGATCTCGGCCGCCTCGGCCGCCAACTTGTCGCGCACCGCCTGCGCTGCCTTGGAAGCTTCCGCCTCGATGCTCTCCTCGATCGCCTTGGCCCGGGCTTCGAGTACTTCTTGCACTGTGCTCATGTCCTGCTCCTTCGTTATAGGGCGCTCTGCCCCGTTGATGGCGCCGGCGACTAGGCCGGTGTGTTTCCCTTGTTGACGGCGCTGTCCAGGCTATAGCCGGCCAGGAAGCCCACGGAAAGGATCGTCTGCAGCGACGCGACATCGAGCGTGCTGGTAGCGAAGGCCGTGGCCTCGGCAACGGCCAGGCTGATCAGCGTGGCCACGGTGCGCCGGTTGTAGACCTTGAAGAAATAGCCCATCAGGCTGTCGGTGATCTCGCCGCGAAACCATTTGGACATGTAGTGGGCCACCATGCCGACCAGGCCGGCGCCGTAGAACGCGCCATAGTCCATCACCACTGCCGGCACCGCTAAGCCTCCATCGGCCGCGAATGCCGTCCCGCAGCTGAGCAGGATCAACCCCAGCGCGCCCAGCATGCACATACGGGAGACCACCGCGCCGCGGCCCTCCGGGTCCACCGCCGCCACCAGGCCGACGATTGCGGCGACCACGGCGCCCAGCAACGCCAGCGCAGAAATGGCCAGCATGTCGTGGCCGGTGGCCATAGCCGTAACCATGCCGACTATCAGAAAAATTCCCGCGATCGCCGCGAACGTGATGAGCCTGCGCATGGTGTTCCCCCTAAAAAGAAACAGCGCCGATTGGCGCCGCCGCTGTGGAAAATCAGTGCCGCACTTCCTGCAGCCCGACGTGATCACCGTACTTGTCGATTGTGATGATCCGGTTTTCCGGCTTGGGCACGGGCATGATGCTGATGTGGCACCAGCTGCCGTATTCATGAATGATCTGGCCGAACGCAATGCCCGATGCCACGATCGCGCGGCAGACCTGCAGCGGAGTTCCGTATTCCGGGACTTCGATGTCAGCCGCGGCGCCGAAGCAATGATGCGATGTTGGCACGCCACCTACGGCGACATTGAGTGCAGGCGACCTATAACCACTGCTGATGTGGATCGGCTTGCCGCCCAATTGCGCACGCACCTTCTCCAGCATGACCGCCAGCTTTGTAAGGTTGACAATCACCTCGCCGCTGGGCGTATTGTCGATGCCGCGCTGGATGGCTGTTTCACTCCTGGTCAATTCCTCCAGCGTGAAGTGTTCGGTGAGATTCATTTGTCAGCCTTTTTGTCGAGTTTGTCCTCGATGCGATCAAGACGCGCGAAGAGCGCATCGGACAGTCGATTCAAGTCCGCCTTTTGCGCGTAGGTGTTTGCCTGGCCGCCGATCAGCGCATTGAGAGTCGTGCGCAGATCCTCGATGGCCTTGTCCTGGCGCGACATCTGGTACATGCAAAAGGCCACCAGCGCGTTGGCGAGAATGGACAGGATGGTCTGCAGTTCCATTAGGCAAACTCTTTCGTAAGTTGCATCAGAGAATCACTGCACGAGTGCCCTACCAGGCGATAGCGTCGATCTGCTCCGCAGTTGTAGCGGCGCCCACCGCGGCCTTGAGTTGCTGCGCTTTGCCGAAGTTCGTGATGCCGGCGGCCACCATGGCCGCGTGCATCGCCTTGAAGGTGGCGACATCCGTCATCGGAACCTGGCTGTTGTCGGCGGCCTTCCAGTAGCCCGGGAAGCCCGGCGGCAAGGCGCTGTTGAGCGCCACGTAGATGCCCACCTGGCTGATGTTCTTGCTGCCGATCGCATCCGCCTGGATCTGCGCGCCGGCGAACAGGAAAGTGCCATTGTTGGCCGCCAGCCAAGCGGCGTCGATCTCGCTACGCTTCATCACCTTCAGGCTGACGATCGAAGGCGGAGGTGGCGTCGGCGAGTCGCTGTAGTCCTCGTCGTTGCCGCAATCCTCGGCCGAGTCGACCGCGCGCATGCCGGTCCCATCCTGCTTTATCGCGTAACCCATTGCGTCTCTCCTTTTTAGGCGTCGACCCAGCCATAGCAGAAGGCGGTGCCTCCGGCGTGGTTGCTGGCGTAGTACACGTTGGTGCTTTCCAGCACCATGGAACCGAAGGCGTTCACGGACAGCTGGTTGCCGCCGCCGGCCTGCAGCGGCGGCGGGCTGGTGGTGCTGCCGTATGCACCGTACTGGTTGTTTGGCGCCAGCAGTGCCACACCACCGACGGCCACCTGGTTCTGCGCCGACGCGATGATTTCCGTTGCAGTCGTCGGCACCAAGCTCGAGACGGATGCCGATACCCAGGTCGGCACCGTAATGCTGCCCTGGGAGCCGCTAGCGATCTGCGGTGGCGCCGTGAGGTTGGAGCCGGAAAGCGGCACGTAGACGGCCTTCCTGCCCAGCTGAAGGGTCTGCAGCAGGTATTTGGTGCCGCTGCTGTCCGTGCGCACCGCGCCGGCCCGAGCCTTGTACGTATAGCCTGAAGGCATGGCCGGCGCGGTGGCGCTGAGCGAGCGCAATCCGGCCACCGTCACCGTGGTCGGGTTGTAGATGATCCAGTCGTAATACCAGGTGTTCGCGGCGATCGCGCCAGTATCCAGGCCATTGGCACCGGACGCGGTGCTGACAATGGAGACGTTGACGCTGGAAACTTTGACGCCAGTGCCACCAGCGTTTTCCAGCGTCGCCTTGTCGGCGGTCCAGACGGCGGTGTGGTTGTTGATGCCGCGGGCATCGCCCTTGAGGTTCTTGAACGCGCCGGGCAGCGCGGCCGAGCCGATGGAGGCGGCGATCATCGCGCGAATCGCATCGCGCACCTGCGTCAGCGGCGATGTATCGTCCGGCGTGATGCCGCCATCCACCTGCACGGCCCGCAGTTCCTCGCCGATCTTGTGGTACCAGAACGCGCCCGGCTTGGTTGCCGGCGTCGGGCCCGCCGGATCTCCCGGCTGCGGATAACCGGCAGAGGGAGAAACGGGCGCCGTGGGCGGCGTGCCGGATGCGCCAGATTTCCAGTTTCGATTGTCCATGGTTCTCCTTTAAGAGTAGGCAAACAGCGCAATCGTGTGCGCCGGCTTGTAACGGTTGATCACGCATTCCAGGACCTGGTTGCCCCAGACCGAGAGAGCGGTCTCGACGTCGTCTTCGACGGTGATCTCGATGACGGTGTTGAGCGGCGCATTGACCGTGAAGGTGTAGGCCCATGCATGGCCGGTCAATGGATCCTCGACGTCGTCCTCGACGGAATGCTCATGACCTTCGGTAATGGTGATGGTGAAGCCCAGGGCCGCGGCGATGGCGATGTAGTACGCCACCGTCTGGCCGCCCAGGGACGCCAGCTTCGCCACCAGTGAGGCACGGCGTTGCGCCACCGTCTGGTCCGGCCCGACGCATGAATCCGGCAGCCCGGCCACGCGCTCCCAGTCGGCCAGGAGTTCGTCCGTGGTGCGTGGGTTCGCCTCGTCCGTCAGCGCGATCGCGCGCGCGTCGATGCGCGCCAGCTCCTGCGCCCACGCATCGAGCTGCTTCGTGAAGGTAGCGCCCGGATCCGTGGTCCACGCCGGGCCCGGCGGCAGCAATCCCTGCAGATGCTGCAGGTAGTCGTCGGCGTTCATACCCAGGTGATCACGCCCAGGGTCGACATATGGCCGGTGCTGTTGGTGACGTCAGCCGCCGGCACCGTCAGCGTGTGGTCGACCTCGCCGGCGGCGATGCTGATCGCCTCCTGGATGTGCGACAGCAGGATGGTGCCGCCCGGGATCGCCTCGCGCATCAGCAGGTCCGTCAGCTCGGCCGTTACCGCGGTGCGGATCCCGGCGGTGTCCGGGCTCAGATGGATGGTGAAGGCGATCGGCGCAGCCGTCGGCGCCGCCACCGTCACCGCCGCGGTCACCGGCCGGCGCGCATCGATGTACGCCTGCACGGTGGCCACCTCGCCGGAATCCGGGATGATCGTTCCGGCGTCGTTGTCGCGCACGAAACGGACCACCACGGTCCCGGCGCCCAGCTCCAGCGGGTAACACCAGGCACGCGTCACGCCGGCGACTTCTTCCGCCCAGGCGACATAGTCGCTCGCGGCACCGCCCTGGGGCGGTTGGCGGATTCGCGTCAGCAGACGCCCGCGCAGGCTGTCGTCGCTTTCGATGTCGGCACCGCCGGAAAGCTCGCCGGCCGTAGCAGCCGATTGCACCCCGGCCACCGGCGACACCAGCGTGAGCGTCTGCCCGGTGGTGCGGTTGCCGGCGGCGCCGGCGACGATCGCCACCACTGGCGCGGTAAAGGTCGGCACCACGCCGCTCGCGTCGGCCGTGGTCTGATATTGCTGACCGTCGAAGGCGTTCAGCACCGTGCCAGACAGGACCACCGCGCCCAATGTCACCGTGAAGTCGACGCTGCCGGTAGCCGCGGCCGCCGGCTTGCGGTTGATGCCCCAGATCGCCGCCCAGCGCTCGAGGAACTCGACGTCGGCCGTGTCGATGATCACCTGGCGCGCCAACCACGCGATGTAGCCGTATAGCGAATGCGCGCTGCCGGCGTTGACCAGCGCATAGGCCTCAGCATCGGAGCGGCGCAGCGGATCATCCAGCGACAGGCGCGAAAGCAGATCCTCGCGGACGCGGACGACCAGCTCCGCTAAGGTCGGGCGGCTAAACATTGGTCAGGAAGTCCCATACATTGGCGAAGCGGACGTTGATCGGATTGCTGCCGCCGGTCTTGTAGACCTGCGTGGCCAGGGCAATGGTGGAAAGGCCCTGGCGCTCGGCCTGGGCGTCGACCCGGCTGGCCACGCCGTCGTCGACCAGCCATTGCAGCGCCTCCAGCGCGTACTCTTTTGCCTTGGCCGGCGTGTCGTTCAGGATCTTGGCGCGCGAGAGCAGCCAGAGCCGGGAGCCGATGCGGTCGTTGCGGACCGTGGCGTAGGTATCGCCCCACCAGCCCATGCGCTCGGTGCCCGGCAGCACGTCGTCCGGCCGGGCCCGGCGCCAGGTGAACAGCGAAATCAGCACCGCGCGCACCAGCGGCTCGCGCGACGCCATGTCGAGCGAGACCACCTGGCCGTTGATGATGACGGACAGCGGCTGGTCGTTGAACGGCATTTAGGGGATTTCCGGAGGTGCGTGGTTGTGGTGCGGCTTGACCGTGTCGTCGTCCTGCCAGGTCTCGACGCCGGCGCCGTCCCATTTCTGGCCCTGGCCGTTGCAGTCGAAGGCGTACTGTGTATGCGCATGCACGCGCACCACGTCGCCCTCCAGGCGCAGGGTCTCGCCGGCCTTGACGCTGATATTTTTCGCGTGCACTTCGATCGACTGATCGGCCTTGAAAATGATGTGGTGGCCATCCGTCTCGCCGTCGAACATGGTGTACATCGCCACCTCGCCGGTGGCCAGGTTCTTCAGCCGGTAGCGCTTGTCGCCAACGACGATCGTCACGCCGTGCGAGCGGTCGCCGTCGAAAAACACCGCCACCACCTCGGCGCCGGCGGGCGCATTGGCGGTGAAACCGTATGGCTCGATGTGCTCGACGTTGTCCTTCTGCTCGTCGGCCAGCAGCTTCATTTGCAGGCGCTGCGTGCGCTTGGCCGAATCGACCAGCACCAGGGTGCCGCGCGCCAGCATGCCCGTGAGCTGGCGGCGCATTTCGCTGATCATGCTCATGCCTTGATGTCCGCCCAGAGGTTGCCGCCGGCGCCCTTGGATTTCTTCGCAGCCTTGGTGACGTAGCCGTCCTTCGGCCCAACCGTGATCTCGGTCAGCAGGCCTGACGCATCGAGCCGGAACGCCGTCTCGGCCACCAGCATGTCCTGGTCGAAGCCGATCAGCGGGTCGCGCACCCGCACCGTCTGGTTCGGCAGCCAGAGCTGCCCGCTATCCTGCCGCCAGCCATTGACCAGGTAGGCGGTCTGCAGCGCCTTGGCGGCGCGGTGCGCGCGCTCGTATTCGACGCGGTCCTTGCAGGTGCCCTCGTTCGCCTGGCCGGACTGCTTGAGCACCAGCACACGGCGCCGGCCGGTGGTGGCATCCGACACGCTGGCCTCCTCGCCGGTGTATTCGATGGCCTCCTCGTCGTCCTCGCCGGTGCGCTGGCCCTTGCAGACGTATTCGCTGTAGACGCCCTTGTAGTCCAGGGCAGCGTTGCCGGTGAGGAGGTTCTTGCCCAGCTCGAGCGCGGTGCTGGCGCGGCCGCCGGAGCCGACGTCGATGAACACCAGCTCGCCCTTTTCGTTATCCGTCGCCAGCACGTGGCGCAGGCGCATCATGCGGTCGATTGACTCGAACACGCTTTCGCCCTGCTGGATCTGGTGATCGCTGATCGAGTCGCCCGTATCGGTCTGGGTGACCACCGAAATGCCGTAGGGCGAGCAAAGCGAGCCGCAGATCGCCTCCATCTTCAGCCCGCGCCATTGTCCCGGCTTGTTGATGGCGCCGCAGTCGACCAGGTCCGCGGTCTTGCTGCGGCCCTTGATGCCGGTGCTGACGCTGTGCGCGTCATAGCGAATCGGCGTCGCGTCGACGTAGCCGGTGCACACCAGGTCGTCGCCGATATACACCTGGCACAGGTCGCCCTGGTGAATCCGCGTGGCCACGCCGGTGCTGCCGGGCCACTTGTCGGTCACTTCGAGGTCGAAGCTGCGGGCGATCCGCTCGATGCCGGCTTCGATGCGCACCGATTTCCAGCCGCCGAATTCCTTGCCGCCGCTGACCACGCGCACCAGGTTGCGCGGATCGCTCACCGCGTCAGCACCTGCAGCGGCACCGGCGGCACGAAGCCCGGGTGGCGCAGGCGGTTGCGTGCGACGATCTCCAGATCGCGGCCGGCGTCCTCGTAGCGGTCATAGGCCAGCACGATCGCCGGGACCGTGTCCGGCGGCGTGATCGTCACCAGCCGGGCGCTGTCCCTGGCGCGGTCGGTCAGGTCGCGCCAGACGGCCGAACGGGCCGCCTGCAGGGCCAAATAGACGTCGTCCGGCGCGGTCTGCGACTCGGTGTCCAATGCGGCGGTGAGGGCCAGCCGCACGCTCACCGCGTCGTCGTAAACCACGGTCTGGATCTCCGACGAGATGCCGACCGCCTGCGTGAGCAGCGCCTGGCGCGTCAGCGCATTGATCTGCGCGATATTCTCAGTGTATTGCACCCGCGCCGGCGTGACGTAGACACCGGGCGCCGGCACAAAGGGCGCTGCCAATACCGGGCTGGCCGCCAGGTCGATGAATGCGCGCGCCAGGCCCAGCAAGTTCATGCTCGAGCTGATCACGCCCTGGACGCCGAAAAAGCTCAGCATGTAGCTGCCCAAGGCAAGCGGGTTGGACATCAGCCCCACCGCCGCGCCAAACGCGCCCGCGGCGCCGCTGGCATAGCCCAGGACCGCCAACGGCGAGGCAGCCGCGCTCCCCATAAGCGCGAACACGCTGCCCAGTTGCGCGGTGGCGCCAAGGCTCACGAAGTTCGGGAAGCCGACGATATTGAAATTGCTGCCGAACTGAGCGCCCACGGCCGCATTGATGCCGTCCGCGGCGATGCGCGACTGCGCCGGCGTCGAATCCTCCGCGTCCGGAAACTCCAGCTCGCCGGCCTCGATGAACGAAAAATCTATCGTCGCCTTGCCCAGCTTCGCGCTGTATAGCACCTGCGCCAGGTCCTTGACGCTGACCTCCATGCTGCCGAGCCATGGATGCACCAGCGTGCCTTCGCCCTCCTCCTCCAGAGCCGCGATCAGGTTGCTCGCCTGCTGGATGTAGTCCAGGCCGATGACAAAGCCGGTGATCCGCAGCTCGCGCGTCGCCCGGCCGAGATCCTCGACGTAAGGCTTGTCGCGCTGCGGATACTCGTGCACCATCTTGCGCCGTCCGACCGCGATCGGCGCGCCGCCAGACTCAGGCTCGACGTAGAACGGCACCCCGCGGAACGAAGCCTCCTGCAGCTGGTCTTGCAGCTGGCTCACGTCGGCCCGCCCATGGCGAAGGACCGATAGCCCACGCTCGGGTTGAGCGAGACGTCGCTGTCAGACCGGATCGACTCGACCTTGGTGCCGGCCGGCGCATTGCCCAGGGTGATCTTGATCTCGCCACCCACATGCGCCGTCTGCGGATTTATCAGGGCCCGGCCGGGTGATTGTCCAGCCGAGCCGATCGCACCACCTGCTGCAGGCTGCCCGACCATAAGACCGGCGGCGGAAGAGATCACACCGCTGATCAAATCTGCCGTGGCCTTGATCAGGTCAAAAAACTGATTCCATTTACCAAAGACCCATTCGAAGTAATCTGTGAACCAACCCTTTACTTTTTCCCAGGCGGCGATGACGCGCTCGGTGCTGCTTTCCACCTGGTTGTATATCTCGGCGCCAAGCGACCTGTCGCCGCCCATAATCATCGACAGCCCCTTGTCGATGCCCTTGGCCAACAACATGCCCAAGCCATAGCCGGCTGCGGCTGCAGCGGCCACGGCTAGCCCGCCAGACGCCAAGCCGACCAAACCTTTCGCCGCCATTGCACCAAGCGTAGTGCCGGAAAAAGCCGCGCCCAATCCCGTTAGGAGCGGGCCTCCGATGAATAGCACCAACCGGCCCAATGCCCCTATTAAGGAAAATACCGCCGAAATTGCCCCTACGTTCATGAACAGCACCAAACCTATTAGTGCGTTCTGAGCGCCGCCAAACATATCCACAACCTTCCCGATCGCGTCCGCGATCTTCCCCATGTCCTTCGCGAAACCCTTCCAATCAAAGCTTTTGACCGCGGCCACCACGTCCTTAACCAGCTCCTTCACCTTGGTCCCGACAAGTTTCTTGTTTGCGCTCCACCAAAGAATCAGTTCGTCGATCAACGGCGTTAAGACCGGAACCAGTTCGCTGGCAATAGTCATCTGAAAACCCTTCATGACAATGTCCAGGTCTTTTAGCTTGTCTGCGAATTCTTTCGCGCCATCAACTACTTCCTTCGGCATAACGCTTTTTAATTTCGAAAGGCGATCGAGGCTCTTGTTGATGCCGGCGGCGCCCACGTTTAGAAGTGGCAACATCTCGCCGAACGTCTTTCCAAACAAGGCCGTGCCCATCCGCGCCTGTTTTATCGGATTGTCGTTTCGGACAAATGCATCAGCTAATTGCGGGAGGATATCCATCCCGGTCCTGAGTTCGCCGTTTGCTCCCTTTGTGTCGATTTTCAGCTGCCGTAACAGACCAGCCAGTCCCTTGTTTTTTCCAAGATCGCCCAGACGCGAATTCAATTTCAACATCGCGCCTTCCATGGATTCGATCGGCACCCCAGCTTGTTCGGTGACGTATTTCATCCGCTGAAAATTCTCGACCGACTGACCGGTCTTCAACGCGCCCTTTTGGATCGTTTCTCCAAGTTCGGCGAATGAGACGACCGCATTTTTGATTGCCATTGCAGAAAAGCCAGCGGTGAGACCAGATAGCGCCGCAATAGGCAGCCCCAATTTTCCGCCGATCGAACTCGCGGCGGTCCCAAGATCAGCCAGATGCTTGTGCGTCGCCTTCGCGACGTTTTGCACGTTCTTCAATACCGGCGACATTTTGTCGACGGCACTGAGGATCGCCTTAAGTTGCATATCGGCCATAGCTAAGGCTCCTGGAGCTCCGCGATACGCTCCGCCTGCGCTTCAAACATCGCGAAGCGCGTCAACGAGAGACGTAAAATTCCCATTGGATCGGCGCGAAGAAAATAGGCTACTTCGAAGGCTCTGTCGGCGAGGGCTCGTTCGTCTCGCCATCGCCCTGACCGAAAAAACCCATCACCGCCGCTTGGCACGCGAAGAGATCTTTGATCGTCATCATCTTGACTGTGCTCATCGGCACCTTCGCCAATCGAACCACGTATTCCGCAATCACTTTTGGGCGAAGTTCGACCGCGGACTTCGACGAGTCGTCTTGGACTACAAGGAACGGGTGCCCCAACTCGAGCACGTCCTCGACGGCCGGCTCGCGCAAGGTGATCTCGGTGATCTCCTCGCCATGCGCCTTAATTGGCTTCGAAAGCTTGACGACGGCGCTCACAGGTAGAAGCCCCGCAGGCCGCCGAATTCCAGGTCGATGGTGCCGTCATCGGCCTTGCGAGCCGGCTCGCCTTTGATGAAGGCATTGGAAAGCACGTAGACGTCGCCATTGGAGAGTTCGGCGGTGACGGTCATCGACGTCGAGCTTTGGAGCATCGCAATCGGAAAGCCGGGCGGCACGATCGCGGTCACCTTGACATATTGCTCCTGCGCGGTTTCCTTGTAGCCGACGGCGCCGGCCAGCGCCATGACGGTCTCGCGCTTGACCTTCATGAGCGGTGTTTCCACGCCGCCAGATATGTCGAATTGAACCCCGTCCGCCTTGATATAACAGATTCCCGCGACACGACTCGCCATGATTTACTCCTCGAAAATGAAGCTGTTTGACTTCGCGCGGTTAATTGCCTGGGGAACCACCCGCAAATTGAAATGGACGTGCAGCCCGCAAACTCTCGGGTTACGCAAAGGAATCTCGTGATCAACTTCGTGAGGCACGCCGGTTTCTTCGGTCAACCTGGCCGCCTCGAAATACCGCTCCTTAATTTTCTCGAGATCGGCCCAGGGAGGCGTGGCTTTCAGTTTGTCGGCCGCGTACCGCATTGCGTAGTGCGCGCGAATCGGCTTCGCGCGACTCGGCAGTTGATTAACACGATCCCTGTTGTTTCGGAACCACCCGCGCACCTGAGCTCGGTGCTTTTCGCGCTCTGTAGGATCCTTAAGGCGCTCGCGGGCGGCAAGTTTGCTTGCTACGTTTTCTGTCGCCCGTTTTGCAGGATCCAGTCGACGCTCCCTAGTCGTCTCCGTCGAGCGTGCAATCAGCTTGTCTCGGTGCCGTTCATACTGGACCTGCCACATCTTTTTGCGACATTGCTTGCATTGAGAGGTAAATCCTTCAATGCCGCGCCGCCGCTGCCGCGAGAAATATTCCGGCGTTGCCGGAAATTCAGTGCGACAGCGACAGCACCTTTTCACGTCGTTCATGCATTGGCAGGATACTGGAGCCTGAACTGTTGGAGAAGAGCGAAGATCCGCAGCTGGTTGACGTAGTCCGGCGGGAACAGGACATCCAGGCGGTTCGGGTTGTCGACGTTCCGCTCGACGATCAGGTATTTGGCGAACAGCGTCGCGTTCTCGACGATGCCGTTGGCCTCCATGTCGGCGTAGGCGCTGATCATTTCCGAGCGCACCACGCTCGGCGTGACGATGGCCTGGCCGGCGCCGAAGCGTGTGCCATCGTCGGCCAGCTTGTGGCGAGGGTATTTCTGGGTGATGCGCTGCCGGATGAAGCGGATCACGTATGCGGACGTGTGCAGCGTCTCGCTGTCCAGGTAGCTCGGGTCCGGCTGGCTCTGGGTGTTGACCTGGTAGGTGGTGATCGCGCGCTCGATGCGCAGCGACCCGCCTGAAATGTAGCTGGTGGCGATGCCCTTGTTGAGCAGGCTCTGCCGCTCGGTCAGGATGAAACGCTTGCCCGGCCGCGGGATCATGATGCCGGTCAGCTCGCCGCTTTGCGTGGGCCGCGCCACGTCGACATTGATGAACACGGCGTTGCGCGCACCGTAGGCGGCCGCATATTCCCAGTTCGGCGCCTGGGTATCGGCGTCGATGCCGGCGATGGTGTGGTGCTGGTCGTTGCGCAGGCCGCCGGCGGTGATCAGGGCGGACAGGATGCCGCGCAGCGCCGTGTAACAGTGGCCGTAGACGCCGCGGCTCCAGGCCCAGCGGCCGGCGCTTTCGTTGAACTCGGTGGCGAAGGTGTCCAGGCTGGCCGAATCGTTGTATGGATGGATGACGTAGTCGTATTCCTCGTCACCCATCGCCGTGATCGCGGCCGCAAGCGACGGCGCGGTGGTGCCGCTGGCCATCGCCACGTAGGCCAGGGCGACGCCGGCGGGCAGCGACTCGCCGCCCGCATTGCCGCGGTAGCTGTCGCTCACCTGGATGTCGTTACCGGAAAGGCCCTTCCAACGGCAGGTGAGGGTCACCACCGCGCTGGCGACGCCGGAAGTAACCGGCAGGTCCGACGCTGCGTTGACCGCGGCATTTATCGCCGTGGCGATCGCAGTGGCGGCGTCACCATTGGCCACGGCAACCTGCACCTTCTGGCCAGCGATGTACAGATTGATGGTGCCGGCGGCGGTGGCCGGGCCGGTCACGGTAATGGTGCCGGTGGCCTGCACGCCGGCGCCGTTGTCGGCCACCGCGATGCACCAGACTTCGCCGATCGGATCGGATAGGCGGTACATGGCATGCATGCGCGCCAGCATCGAGCCCTGGCCGAAGAGCGCGATCGCCTGCGACGTGGTCGAGACAATGTAGGGCGTGGCGGCCGCGGCGCTACCGGTCGACAGTTTCTGGCCGATCAGCAGCGAGCGATGCGGCTGGGCGAAATAGCTGGCCTGGCTGTTGTCCATTTCCGCGTAGAACAGCGGCACACGGATGTTCGCCGGCAAGGTGTTGAAGGAAATGGTCATGGTTTAAACCTTGCCTTTCACGGTGGTTGCCGGCTCAGCGGCAGGGTTGGTGGATTCGGCCACATCCTTGTCGGCGATGCGGCGCATCCAGTACTGGTTGAACTCGACCTCGCGGCCCTCGGGCGGCAGCTGGTCGCCGCGCGCCGGATCCGGCACCTGGCGGCCGTTCTGTGGTTTGACGTACATGCTTCGCTCCTCGCGTTAGATGGAAAAGTCGCCGTCTTGATGATTGACAACGGGAATGTGGGACTCGAATTCGATGCGGCCGTCCGGGCCCGGATAACGCAGATTCGGGTCAGCAATCGGGTCGATGACATCGACGTTGATGTTCACGCCCTCGAAACCAGGCAGGCCGGCCAGCTCGGTCTCCTGCCAGCCGTCCGTGCCCTGGATCTCCATCAGAGCCCCGAACTCGAACTGATACCAGACACGCGCGCGGTCGATCTGCAGCAGCGAGCCGCCTTCATAATTGATGCCGTTGTAGCGCAACGTCGGCCGCCAGCCCAGGAGCGCGCCCCAGAGGATCGCCCGCATGCCGTCGATGGTGTGCGCCGCGGTCTGGCCTTTCTCGTCCGGCACGTTGGAGATCGCCACCACCACCGCGAAGCTGTCAGTCATCGCCTGGCGCACCACGTTCTGGCCGAGCGCTTCCTGCGGCGAATCGTCGAGCGGCAGCACGTAGGCCGCCGGCAGCGGCAGCATCACCGATTCCGGCAGGATCTTGAACTGCATGCTGCCGGCGACGCGATTGGAGAACACCGCGCACCGATCGCGAAGCGCCTGGATAACCAATTCGAGCTGCATGGCTACCTCGGCTTGATCGCGCTGTCGAGCCCGGCGCGGATCGCCGCGCGCGCCGGCGCGCGCCGCTGGTCCAGCGCCTCGATCATGTAATTGGCGCGCTTGGCCATGCGCGGCGTGCCGTAGAACAGGAAGGCCGGATAAAAATCCTTGCCCATCTCGGCCGTCTTTTGCGGCGCGATCTTCACCCAGAAGCCGCCGCTCGACACCTTGCTCTTGATCGAACGGAATAGCGCGCCCGAATCACGTCCAGGAAAATCCCCCGGCGAGCTGATGCCGCGCCGCGCCACCAGGCGGCGCGCGATCTTGCGCACCTCGCCGCCCTCCTTGCGTAGCACCTTGCGGATGATGCGCTTGTCGAAGTCGATCTTGCTGTGCCCGATGATCGTCGCATTGACCTCGATGCCGCCGATATCGCCGTGCGTGGTCGTCGTTTCCATCAGGGAATGGCACCCAGGTCGGTCGCCTCGATCATCACGAAGCGGTTTTTGTCGTTGAAATCGCTGGCGCGCCGGATCCGGTAGCGCCGGCCGTCCCAGTCGATCACGTGCTGCTCATCCAGCAGCGCGGGCTTGGTCGCCAGGCTGTAGCGGATCCAGAACCGGTGCGTGATGTCCTGGCCCACCTGTTCCGCGCCGAAAAACATGCCCCCGCTCACCGGCTGCACCTTGGCCCAGGCAGGGATGCCGGTGTCGAAGGTCTGGTCGATCCCCAGGCTGCCGTTGGCGACGTCGGTCTGCTTGCGGATCTGCACCTTGCGGGTGAGGTCGCTGGCGGTAATCATGGCCGCCTTTAAGTGCCCATCGGCGCGAAGCCGCTCGGCACCGCGTCGCTAAAGTCGCCGGTGTTGGTATGCAGACGCCACTTGTTGCCTGCACCATTGAAGATGGAAACGGCCAGGGCAATGCGATGCTTGGCGTCGATGCCTGTGATCCACGGATTGGTGCCGCTCGCCGGATCGCCGGAATTTGGCCACGCGGCGCCGGTCTTGCCGACCCATGCCTTGCCTGTGGTCTGATCGACCGCGAATTTGATACGGGTGCCGGCAGTGATCGTGCCGATAGAAACCGCGTTCGCCACGGTCCAGCCCGTGACACTGTTCGGTTGTCCGCCCCAAACGGCCGCGCCTTTGGTTCGGGCTCCAAATATGGCGCCCGAGTTTCCCATATAGGTCGAGCTGTCCAGAAAAGGCGCGGTGATGCCTGCCATCATGTTGGTCTGGCTGGCAACGGCAACTGCCTCCATCTCGGCATAGAATTTTTCGCCGATGCGCCCACCATTGGCGATGGCGCTCTTCCAATTGCTGGCAGCGCCGCCCGTGATATCGAGATTGCTGTTGCTCACTACAAAATCGCTAACCGGCACGTCGATGGCCGGCCAGGTCACGGCGCTGCGCGTGTTGAGCAGCGCCGCCTGATAGGCAATCCAATATTGCGCCGCGAACAAACGTTGCTCGGCGGCGGTGTAGTGGACGTTGCTGGTCCCCATGCCATTGTTGACGGCAAAGCCGGTGTAGGGGACGCGGTTCACCAGCTCCTGGTTGACCTTGTCCTGGATGACGCCTTCGGTCCCGAAGTTGGCACCGCCGGCATCCACGCTCCAGACGGTTACCTGTCCTTGCACCCACGGCAGATTCGGCACGCTCAGCCCCGAGGAAGAGCGCACCAGATCGATCAATGCGGCGAGATACGCCCGCCGGATGTCTTGCCTGTTCTGGATCTGAAGCGCTGTCGGATTGGGTGGTACGAACGGCGGTACCCAGTTGATCTGATAGTCACCCTCGCCCTGGTGAAACAACACTGCCTTGTATTGCGAGCCGGCACCGGCAGCAGCCAACGCGAGCGGTGCCCGGGTAATGAAATCGGTCCAGAGAAAGCCATCGGTGCCGCCGTTGATGGTGCTTGGCACTAACTTGTCTATGCCCTGGCCACCGTAGGAGTTGCCGCACAGCAGCATCCTGCGGCCACCCGCCGCGTTGGGCTTGTAGTAGTCGCGCAGGAAATGCATGTCGTGCCCGATGTAATTTCCGGGCGGCGTGTTATTGACGCCACCGACGTGATTGCCGTCATCCCGAAAATCGAGCGGCTCCTGCGCGGCGAAGATCGCATTGGCGTGCGGCGCGTTGTAACCGAACTGGAAGATGCTTGGGTCGGTCAGGTCGATCGACCCATCGTAGAAACCGCCGAAGAAAATGTTCGACTGGCCGTAGGGCATGAAAATATCGTAACCCGCCGGGGCGCCAAATGGACCTCCGGTGCCCGGTACGCTGACGCTCGGACCAACAGATAGTTCGCAGGCACCGCGCCGGATGGGCTCACCAATCCAGCGACGACCTGAGGCGCGAGACATTTCTACCACTCCGCGATCAGATTTGTCGCGGTCGTTCCGGACGCATTGACTTTTTTCGCGCGGCAACCGATATAGCTGCCGGCCACGCAATTTTTGTAGAGCAGGGTCGTGCCGGCCTTGGTGACCAGCGAGACATCGCCGGCGACACCGACATAGATGCGGCGGCTGAAGTAGGCGAACTCGACGTCATTCACGATCGCCGCGGCGTCGTCGCCGACCAGGTTGCCCAGCGCCGGCGGCGTGCCCTGCGGCTGATACTCGACAGCGGCCATGTTCTTTTCCTCGGTGTTGGTGGATCAGTTGAACCAGAAAACGCGGTACGGATCGAGCAGGCCGTCGACGTAGGCCGTCGGCATGACTACCATCGTGGCGCCCTTGTCGATCACCAGGCCTGGGCGGTTTTCGTACAGCGTGTCCATGTGCAGGAGCATCCACTGCAGGATGCCTTCCGGGATCTCGCCGATCGGCATGGGCCCGACGAAATTGTTGCCGGTGCCTGCGTCGGTCAGGTCGATCGCCGAGCCGCCGGACGTCGCGGATACCTGGAAGGTGGCGCCGGCAGGATTGACGACGAAGTAGTCGGTCTTGATTTTCAGCGGCGCCGGCGGCGCGCCGCCACTGTTGGACAGGCGCACCACGTCGCCGGCGGACCAGACCTTGCCGAAGCTGCGCGCGGTCAGGGTGTTGGCCGTGGCATCAGCGACCAGGCTGGCTGTATAGCCGGCAGTGAAGGTCAGCTCGACGCTGTTGAAGTCGTTGCGCGCCGTAGGCCAGCTCGTGCCCCAGGCCGGCGTGATGCGCGGCGGCTCGCTGACGTTATCCACCTTGTAGGCGGACGGCGCAAGCGTCTGCTGGATGCCGTCGTTGTCCAGGTACTTGATGCTGTCGACGCTCTGCAGGCTGGACACCGGCAGCACGATCTCGAAGCCGGTCTTGCCGCGCGGCATCTGCACCGTGAGCGGACCCGGGCCGCTGCCCCAGCTCGGGCCGTACCAGTTCGATGCCGCGTATTCCATCGACGGCGTCGGGAACCTGTCCAGCACCAGCTTGTACTGCCCCATCACCAGCGCCCGGCGCAGGATTGTCTCGGCGGCGCGCGCAGCAGCCGGGATCAGGCGGCTGATCAGCTGGTCGTCGTCGCTGAACGAGACGCGCAGGTGCGTCTTCGCCTCCGTCAGGTGCAGCGGATCGAGCGTCGGCGCCAGGAGCTGGATGGTGGGCATTGAAGGCCGGGGTTACTTGTTCTCGGGCGCGTTGCCCTTGTCTTTGGTGGCGCGCTCGGTTTTGGCCTTGGCCAGCAGCTGGGCGGCTTCATTTTCGTCGGCCAGGCGGTCCGCTTCGGCGCGCGCGGCGGCTTCGGCCGCGGCCGCCGCTTCCTTGTCGGCGGCGAGCTGCTCGTCGCTCAGCTTGGCGGCCTTTTGCGAGAGGAAATATTCCGCGGCTTCATCGCTCACGGTCGGCTTGTCGCCTTTCTGGTACACGCTGACATGGATGCCGCCTTCGGCCCAGTCGCAATCCTTCAAGATCTCGACGTTTTTCATCTGATTCTCCGGTTAGCTCGCCACCAGGGGCGAGGGATGCTTGCTGTGGTCGTAGCGGGCTTCGATTTCGTCGGCGGTGGGCAGCGCTTCCACTTCGGTGAAGCCCAGGGCAATCGGGCCCTTGGCCTTTGGCACCTTGATGTCAACCGTGAGAGTGTCGTAGCCGTAGAGCCGCTCCTGCTGGGTGTACAGCGCGTCCATCAGGCTGGTGCGCTTGGACATGCCGATGCGTATGCCGCGGCCGCGGGCGATGCCGAGCCAGAATTCCACACAGGCGCGGCCGCGCTCGGCGTCATGCGCATTCGGGTAGGTGAAATCCATGCCAAACAAGCTGATTTTCTCGACGCCGAGCAGCACGGCGAACGCCACGGCGTAGGCGGCCGTCGAGTTGAAATAGCCGCAGGGCTCCATGTTGAGCACCGCTTCGAGCGGAAACGGCACCAGGCCCGGATAATCCGGGTGCGCGCGGCTGGTATAGACCGGGCCAGGCGCGGTTTTCAGCCACTTGAGCATGGCGGCGATGTTGCTGTCGGGCCTGGCCGCCGCGCGGATGGCCTGGATGCGCACGTCGTCCATGTGGAAAACGCGGTCGCACTGCAAAACGTTGCCGGCGGCGTTGATGCCCCAGGTTTCATCACAGTAGGCATGGCGGCCGCCCATGCTTTTGCAGAGGTCGGTGTAATCGTTGAGCGACGGGCCCAGGCCGAGGATGGCGACATGGGCAATGCTGCCGAAGGCCGGCCATTTCACGCCTTGCGGCAGAGCTGGCGCACGCTTGGCGCGGACGTGTGCATGCGCATGCACGCGCTTCGCGGCTTTTATCCTGGCGGTCATGGCACTCCGGCGAAAATTCTGGAAAAACGCCGGCGGCGTTGCCGCCGGCGTTGATGGGGCTGGGGCTTAGGGGTTGGTGGTCGGCGCCAGCACCGGCGAGTGCAGGATGGCCACCGCCGAGATGATCGGCACGGCGGTGACCGTGGCCGAGATGCTGACGTTGACGTAGCGCTTGTTGCCTTTGTAGCCGATGCGCCGCGTGCAGTTTTTGCTGACGGCCGAGGTGCGGGTGGCCGCGGCGGCGACGCCGGCGGTCACTTCCAGGCCGATCAGGTCAGCATCGGCCACCGAGGTCATGGTGCCGGTGACGTCACCCTCTTTCACCACCGGGGTGATGACAGCGTTGGTGGCGGTGATCGAGCCGTAGGCCAGCGCGAACTCGACGCCGCCGTAGCCCTGCGTGTCGATGATTTTGCCGGTGCGGCCCACGCCGGTGGTGCCGACCGCCTGCGGGTCGATCACGCGCTGGACGCTGATCTTGGTGTGGAGGTCTTTCATGGATGGATCCTTTCAGGTTGCCAGACGTGCCTGGCGAATTTTGGAAAATGGTTTGCGCGCCGGAAGCGATGCCCGGTCCGCTCAGTTGCGAGCGGCCGGGCGCCCGATCAGATGAATTTGATGAGCTTGATCGCCTCGGAATTGACCACCGCGCCGCCGACGCGCTTGGTGGTGTAGAAGCCGACGTAGGGCTTGTTGCTGAACGGGTCGCGGATCACCCGGGTGCCGACGCGGTCGACGATGACGTAGCCACGCTTCATGTTGGCGAAGGCCACCGAGTAGCTGTTGGCGGCCATCACCGGCATGTCTTCAGCTTCGACCACCGGATAGCCGAGTACGCTGTCCGGCACGCCGGGCGCCGAGGTCGGCACGAAGATGTAGCGGCCCTGGTAGTCCTTCATGCCGGCGACGGTGAAGAGCGTCGACTTGGCCATCAGCCAGGCTGCGCCGTCGCGGTAGGCCTTTTTCATCTTGCCGACGACGGTGATGAGGGTGTCGGCCGGCGCGACGGTGGAGCTCACGGTCGGGAAGGCGCCGGACGCGCCGGTGCCGACAAATTCGAGCTGCCCGAAGGTGCGGGTCGCGTCGCCGGTGGCCACGTTGGTGTAGGAGAGGAAGCCCATCGGCTGGTTGACGCCGGTGCCGACGCAGAAGGCGGCGCCTTCAGCCCGCGCGAACTCCGTGCCGACTTCTTCGGCCAGCCACGATTCGGCGTTGAAGAAGACGTCGTCGAGCATCTGCTGGGTGACCTGCGGATTGGCGTACAACTCGCCCATCGGAGGGGTGATTTCCGCCAGGGTCGGCGTATTGGTCGAGGTGCGCGCTGCCGCTTCACCCACCCAGCCGGAGCTGGTGCCACGAACGTTGACCAGCTTGCGGTAATCGCTGGTCGAGACCTGCACGACGTTGGCGACCGAGCGGATCGGGCTGATGTTGACGGCGACCTCGTCGATCATGCCGTCGATCACCTTGGGCACAGCGTAGCCGCCGTCCGAGCCGGTGCCGATGTTCAGGGCCTTGGCTTCGATCGCCTTGTCGAAATCGGTTCCCCTGCGCAGGTAACCCTTGAACAGGTCGCGGTGCTGCTTGACTTCCGCGCTCTCGTCCTCGCTGCCGCCGCCGAGTTTCGGGCGATTGAGCTTGGCCTGCAGGCCGAGAATGACTTCCTTGGCTTCGGCCATGTCCTTGAAGGCCTTGTCCATCGATTCTTTCAGTTCGTCGGCGCCGCCCAAGCCCTTTTCCATCTTTTCCAGGCGCGCGTCGTTGATTTTCTTGAATTCCTCGAAAGCCTTGTTGCTGGCTTCGATAGCATTGAGAACTTCCTTGGTTTCGCTCATCGCGAGTCCTTTCGGCAATAAAAAAACGCGCCGGCGGCGCGTTTCGTTGTGGGGTTCGGGCTGTTCAGGCTTTGAGCAGCTCGGCTCTGCGGCTAAGTGCGGCGATCAACTGCTTGACTTCATCGTCAGCGACAGACTCCCTCTGTGCCAGACCTTTGATGCGCGCCACAAGGGCGGTTGCCTCCGAACGCGACAGGCTGCCTGAGTCCCTCAGGTAACGCTCCGCGTCCCTTACAGTTGCAATTTCTTCGATGGATTTGACGGCGGAGACGCGCGCCGAATCGTTGGCCGGGAAGGTAACCAGGGAAACCTCCCAGAGATCGGCCTTTTTGATCGTGCGCACGCCGAGCTTCTGGTCGTAGCTGTCTTCGCGCGTCATGAAGCCGATCGACAGGCCGGAGATCGCCTTCATCTGCAGCAGCTCGTAGGCTTCAGCGCCGCGCTGGGTCTTGAGGGCCAATTTGCCCTCGACCACCAGGCCGGTGCTGTCTTCCTTCATGTCTGTGTAGACGCCGCAGGGCTCGGAGCTGCGGTGTTGCCATAAAAGGGCGGGCATGACGCCCTTTTTCGCGCATTCGGCCAGGCTTTCGGTGAAGGCCCCGGCCTGGACGACATCGCTGTAGTCGTCCAGAACACCGAAAACGGAGCCGTAGCCGCTGAACGTGCCGGCAGCGGTGACTTCCTTGATCTCGAAGCGGGCGTCGAAATGGTTCATTTTGCGGCTCCAGGAGCGGGATTTGCGGGTGTGGGCTTCGGTTGCGGGGCCGGCGGCTTGGTGCCGTCGCCCATATTCAGGGGCGCCAGGGGCAAATCGAGGCCTGCCAGCGGGTTCAGTACGATGCCGATATCGCTTTCCATGCGCCGCGCTTCATTGCGGGTGAGCCAGCCGGACTGGATGCCGCCCTGGTAGTACGCGGTGCGTGCGGCGCCATCGCCGCGCAACATGCCGGCAGGGTTGAAGCGCACCTCGAGCGATTTCTTGTCGTCGTTGCTGAACAGGTCGCGCTTGATCGCCTTTTCCAGGCGCACAAACCACGGCATCATGGTGAACTGCACGAAATCGAGGCTCTGCTGCTCGATATTCGAGAACGTGGCGCGCTCCAGATCGCCGATCATGTGCAGCGGAACACCGTAAAAGCCGGCGATATCGCTGCGCTGGAACTTGCGCGTGTCGAGAAACTGGCTGTCTTCCGGCGTAATCGACATTGGCGTGAACTTCATTCCCTCCTCCAGGAGGGCGGTTTTGTGGGCGTTTTCGCCGCTGGTGGCCTCGTCGAAGCTATCCTTGAGGCGCTTGTACGCTTCCGCACCAACTTTTCCAGGATGTTCGAGCACACCGCCCATTTTTGCGCCGTTGCGGAAGAGCTGGCCGCCGAATTTCTCGGCCGCCAGCGCCAGGCCGATCGATTCGCGCGCGTAGGCGATTGGCGAAATGCCGAGCCATCCGTTCACAGTCATGCCACGCAGGTGCATGATCTCGCCGAGGCTGTATTGCTTGAAACTGCCGTCGTTGAGCGTGCAGTTGTAGATGATGGTGAAATCAGCGCGCATTTCGGGCCGCACCATGTCCGGGTGAAGCGGCAGCAGCTCGACGACACGGCCGGATTGCGTCCGGTTGACGTAGGCGTAGCCGTTCCCTCGCAGCGCCAGCGAGACCATCATCATTTCCCAGAACTCGGTGCTGGTCTGGTAGTCGTTCGGCTGGTCATGCAGTATCGGCCAGAGCGAATGGCCGCGCGCCGTCGTTTTCGCGCCGTCGCTGCCGACGCTATACAGGTTCAGCGGCACCATGCCGAGCGTCTGCGTGAGCACGCGCACGCAGGCGAACACGGCGCCAGCCTGCAACGCTGTCTGCGGGTTGACGATGACGCCGCTCGATGCCGCGCCGCCGCCGAACGCCCAGGCCAGGTAGCGCTCCAGCGTTCCCCAGTCCGGGTTGGCGGACTTGCGCAGCCACCCGGTGGCTCTCGCCAGAAAACCCGCCATGAAATCTCCTGTTGAAACGGTTAGAGCGCGAGGACGCCGCGCTCTTCGTACACGCTGGTGCTGTCCGCGACGTAGCAGCGCGACATGGCCACGATGGTGGCGATCGCGGCGTCGATTTTCTTGGCCGGGCCGCCTTTGCGCGGGAAAATGTTCTCGTTTCGGTCTTCAAAGCACTCGACATTCGAGAGCATCCAGACGTAGGCAGGGTTGCCATCGTGGTGAAACCGGCCGCCGTTGACCAGGGCGCGGATGTTTTTCATCGGTTCCGACAGGTGCTTGACGTTCATCGGCACCGAAACGACGGTGAAACCCTTCTCCTGCAGGTCCGGCGCGATGGCCGCGGCGCCCCATTCGTCGATCGCGATCTCGTGGATGACGTGATTTTCCGCCGTGGCCTCGACGTCTTCGCCGATCTGGTTGATGTTGATCATGTTGCCGGCGGTCTGCGTGATGTGGCCGTTGGCCACCCAGCCCTGGTAGACCTTTTTCTTCGGGTCCTTGACGGCCTCTTCGGGCACGTAGTTTTTCGAGAAAGCGTAGTAGTGCGAGAGGCCTTCGATCTCGCGACGGAACAGCATCACGTCGCTGGCGATGTCTTCCTTGCTAGCCAGGTCCAGGCCGTGGTCGCAGACCTCGCCCTTGAAGCCCTCCAGGCAAAGCGTCGGGTCCCCCAGGGCCTGCAGCTTCTCCAGGTTGAGCCAGGGAGAGGCGGCGCCGACCCACACGTTCAGGTGTTTGGTCTTGAACGTGTTCTGCTTCTGCGCGTCGGCGATGGCTTCGAGCTGCTGGGCGCGCAGGAATTCGGCGTTGATCGAGACGCCGTAGTTCGGGTTGGCCTTGATCAGGGCCTCGACGGTGGTCCAGTCGTCGGTTTCGTCGATGCCGTAGATGATGCCGAAGCGCTGCTCGTTCTCGATTACGCCTTCGAGGATCTTCTGCAGCTCCTGCTGGTGCAGATAACACGGGCCGCCGACGTTGTCGCCGGAGGTGGTGATCATCACCATCATCGGCTGCGAGCGCGCGCCCATGCCGGTGCGCATGGTGTCGTACAAATTCGAAGTCTTGTGCTCGTGGTACTCGTCGACGATGGCACAGCTGGGCGACGCGCCGTCGCCCGGGTCGCCGATGATCGGCTCGAACTTGCTGTTCGTGTCCATCACGGACATGTTCGAAGGATTGAGCGCTGACGGCACGTACACACCGTAGCGTGAGCAATACTCCGGGCTGGCGCGCGCCATCAGGAACGCCGGGCGGAAAACTTCGCGCGCCTGATCTTCCGAGGTCGCGCCGCTGTATATCTCGGCGCCGAATTCGCCGTCCGCGGCCAGCATGAAGTTGCCGATGCCGGCGGCCTTGGTCGATTTCGCGTTTTTTCGCGGCACGAAAAGGTCCAGCATCGTGAAGCGGCGCTTTTTTGTCTCGCGATTCACCCAGCCGAAGGCGACGCAGAGAATGAAAATCTGCCATGGCTCGAGGCGGATGCGCTCGCGGCGGCCGGCCCAGTCGCCCTTAACGTGCGGCATGAGCTCGATAAAGCCGCAGATCCGGCTCCCTGGGCGGTACTTTTTCGGGTTCTCCGGGTCCGCCAGATCGTCGAGCTCGGGGTTGAACTCGTAGATCCAGCCGATTGCGGCGCGCGCCAGGTCGTTCAGCTGGCGCTGGCATGCGAGGCGCGTCCACTTGCAGGCCGGAATGATGCCAGCGACGACGTCCTGGGCGTACTGCAGCGCGATCGCCGCGTAGTCCTTTTTCATATGTCGCCGAAACTGGACGGCGCGTTCGGATCGTCGAACAAGCCGCGCTGGCGCGTGTTGCTGGCGTTCACGCGGCCGCGCGAGCTGGGCGACATGCCGAACGCGGCCAGGAACTTGTCGACCTGGTCGGCGGCCTTGTTCTTCATCACCCAGTAGGGCGAGTAACCGAGGTGGCCGTTGGGCGTGAGGATGGTGTAGCCGTCGCCACCAACGTAGGCGACGTTTCTTTCCTCCGCGGCAGCTCGCGCTTTTTCGGCCGCGGCCACCGCGCGCTGCAGCTGCAGCTCGGCGTAGACCATGTGCGCCCACGCCTGGCAGTAGAGCGCAAGCGCGGCGCGGTCGATTTTCGAGATCAGGCCATAGCGCTCCAGCTCCGGCGTGATGCGCTTCCACTCTTTGCGCGCCTCCTTCAGGAGGTGCGGCGGGCAGCCCGGAATCTCGACTTCGGGCTGCAGCGATTCGGTCAGTTCATGCAGCGGCCGGTGGCCAGGATTGTCGCGCAGCCGATGCACGTTCGCCGGCAGCGGCTTCGGTCCACGTTGGCCCACAATTCACCTCTTGAAAATGACCAGGCGGGAAGCCCGGGATACCCCCTCCCCCAAAACCTGCGCGAAAAAAAATCTGGC